>WNFP01003910.1_pt1 | contig 11988 bp, 8 predicted proteins | sample 5400201 | NCBI WGS metagenome assembly WNFP01 (sample SAMN13153355, study PRJNA577476) | soil metagenome | isolation source: 115 cm saprolite under Madrone tree | place: USA:California | collected 2016-06-14
CCAGGGCGAATTGCGCTTGCGCATCCCCCGCAGCGGCGGGCTCGCGAAGAGAGTAAAAGTCATTGTCCGGTGGCGGTGCCGTTGGCTGGGTCGAGTTTTGTACCGGTGCTTGCGCTTGCGCCGTGGAAACCAGCGCGAAGACAGACAGAGCTGCTACCGTGGCCCTAGTCAGAAAGCTCATAGACGTGTCCCCCGTCGAAAAACTTCAGAGAAATAACCAGGAAGGATGGGACTGGAATGGCAGCTCTCTACCCTATTCGGCTCGTTCCGCCGCCGCTTTCCGCCAAGACAGCATCCCACCGCAATCAAATGCCATCCTCCAATAGCCTGGCAGGCGGAAGCGCGTATAGCGATAGACCGCCAGTACTAAAGGGACAGAATGTGCTCAATTTTTTACTTCCAGGGCGGGCAGATGGTCCGGTTAGGCGTTGGACCCATTCTGTCCTGGTTCCGTCCCAAAACCCTCGCTCCTACGAGCGGCCTGTCACAGGCTAAGAGGCCAATCATCGCGGCATACGGCGTTACCTTTTAGTTCCTTCATTCATAGCCGTATGGAGAACACTTTGGCAAAGTAATAGGATGAGATGCGGACTCGTGCGGGAGGATGTTCAGCACGCTGGTCCGGAAAATCGCGCCCTCAATCCGCGCAGCCCGCAGCAGCAAAATAATGGCGGGTAAGCGAAGGATGATGATCGGCACAAGGAAGCACAATGCGTATTCTACTTTCTCTTCGTTCGCTGTTGTTCGCGTTCGTAATGCTGGCCATGTCGGCGGCATCGTTCGCGCAAATCGGCGTATTGATTACAATCGGGCCGCCTGCGCTGCCCGTCTACGAGCAACCCGTTTGCCCTGGCGAAGGTTACCTGTGGACACCGGGGTATTGGGCTTATGCGGACGACGATTACTATTGGGTGCCGGGCACGTGGGTGATCGCTCCGGAAGTCGGTCTGCTTTGGACTCCAGGCTACTGGGGTTGGGGTGGCAACAGCTTTGTTTTCTATGACGGCTACTGGGGTCCGCATGTAGGTTTCTATGGCGGGATCAGCTATGGCTACGGTTACTTTGGTCGCGGTTATGAAGGCGGACGATGGGAGGGCGAACGGTTTTACTACAACCGCTCGGTGACCAACGTAAACGTCACGAACATCCACAACGTTTACAACACAACGGTGATCAACAACAATACCACGGTTAACCGCGTCAGCTACAACGGCGGCAACGGCGGGATAAACGCGCGTCCGGGGCGTGAAGAAGAGACTGCCGCACATGAGAGGCATATCCCGCCTGTAGCCATGCAAGCTCAACATATGCACGCTGCCCGTGGTAACTCCGAGCTACGCGCTTCCGTGAATCATGGCAAGCCGCCAGTCGCTGCTACTCCTAAGCCTGGAGCATTTAAGGACCGCGGAGTCGTACGGGCCAGAGAGGCAGGAGCGACTTATAACCCGGCTGCGCGCTCAGAGAACGGCGCTGCCGTTCGCCCCAGGACTGCAGTCCATCCTAGCGACCGTCCGCCCAGCGCACGCCCCGCTATTCGAAACACAGGGAATACGAAGGTAGACCAGAAGTACCAGCAACAACAGAATAAGCTATGGGCAAAGCAGGACCAGGACCGACAGAAACTCCAACAGAGGCAAGACCGGGACCACCAGCGGCTGGCACAACAGAGGGCTGATGACGCGAGAAAACAGCAACTAGAACAGCACCACGAGCAACAGACGCAGCGATTGGAGCAAAGACACACCCAGCAGCAGCAGAAGTTGCAGGACCGCCAGCAGCCACCGCGCCAGAATCAGTCCAAGCCTCCGAAAGAAAAGCCTTAATCGTCCCTTGAGAGCGCGCCGGCGGGGTATCTAACTGGCTGATGCTCCGCCCGCGAGAGTCGCCGACGCCGCTATGGCTGCCCTGTCGCATTCGTCTCAAGAATAGTTGCTTTTGGACCGAATATTTTCTGCGCTCGGTCCGTACTCCTTCTATTACGGTCTTCTCCGTTGTCGGGAACAGGGCTTATCACCCGGTAGTTGGACCCACTGCCTGGTAACCGCGCTTACTGGAGAAGTGCTTTTCGTTTGTCTGGTAACGGGCGCCGGTCCATCTGAGGTCGCTGGAAAGGCGCTGCGGCGAAAACTAGGAAGAGACATTGCGTGCGAAGGCGGCCGGATGTATGTTACCGGACGCCGGGTTTATCAAGAGCGAATTGATCAAGAACGGAAATTGCGAAGGAAGGGGCGCGGATCATGATACTCGGGATGACGACACTCACCTTTGTGCACGTCGTGTTGAGCCTGATCGGGATCTTCGCGGGATTCTTCGTGGTGCTAGGGCTGCTGACTGCGAAACGACTCGATGGCTGGACGGCGCTTTTTCTGGCGAGCACGGTGGCGACGAGCGTGACCGGTTTTTTCTTTCCGTTCCATGGCATTACGCCGGCCGATGTGTTCGGCGTCCTATCGCTGATCGTGCTGCCGATTGCGATGTTTGCGCGGTACGGGCGCAAGCTTGCCGGCGGCTGGCGGCGGACCTACGCGGTCACCGCCATGATTGCCCTCTACCTGAATGTGTTCGTCCTGATCGCACAGCTCTTTGATAAGGTTCCGGCCCTGAAAGCGCTCGCTCCGACGAAGTCGGAGCCGCCATTTATGGTGACACAGCTTGTTGTCCTGGTGCTTTTTGTGGCGCTTACCATCGCCGCGGCGAAGAGGTTCCGCGAGGAGCAGCCGCAAGCCTCCGTTTGAAGCGCACCACGCCGTTTTGCAAGATGAAACGCCTCGGCATCACGCCACCGCGGACAATTCGCAAGACTGAACTCCAGCCATGCGTGAGGGACCCAACTGGTTTCATGCTCGAAACAATTTCGTCAGTCATTTTTGAATAAAGTTCACAGGTTTCCGATATACACAGGATTCAAGGGCCGTACACCCTTTGCGCATGCCGAAACCAGCGATTTCCGCATGCAAAGCAGTGGGAAGTCTGTAAAAGGGACCGCGTGTGACTTCAACGCTATCGCTACGAGATGCAGCGGAAAGAAATGAAAACGTGAGCAGAGAAAAAGCGAATGCAAACAGCTCCGTATCGCGGCGCGACGTCCTCATGGGTGGCGCCGCCATGTTCGCCGTTGCGGCACTTCCAACGGCGAGCGCAGCTTTTAGTATTGAGGCTCTCACTTCAACATCCCAAGAACAGAAAAAAGGAGAACATTCCATGACAACGATTACGACCAAAGACGGAACGCAGATCTATTACAAGGACTGGGGTAAGGGACAACCGATTGTTTTCAGCCACGGCTGGCCGCTGACCGCGGACGACTGGGACACCCAAATGATGTTCTTCTTAAATCACGGCTATCGCGTCGTCGCCCATGATCGGAGAGGCCACGGACGCTCGAGCCAACCGGGCGACGGACACGATATGGATCACTACGCCGATGACCTCGCCGCGCTTACCGCGCATCTCAATTTAAAGAATGCCATCCATGTTGGCCACTCGACCGGCGGCGGCGAAGTCACACGTTACATAGCGCGCCACGGCGAAAGTCGCGTCGCTAAGGCCGTCCTCATTAGCTCAGTGCCACCACTGATGGTGAAGACGCCGGCGAATCCCGGCGGTCTCCCTAAAGAAGTATTCGACGGCTTTCAGGCGCAGGTTGCCGGGAACCGGGCACAATTTTACATGGATCTTCCGACCGGCCCTTTTTATGGTTACAACCGCCCTGGCGCGAAACCATCCCAAGGTGTCATCGAGAATTGGTGGCGCCAAGGCATGATGGGCGGTGTTAAGGCGCATTATGATGGCATCGTGGCCTTCTCCCAGACCGACTTTACCCAGGATCTAAAGAAGTTCTCGGTGCCGACACTCGTAATGCACGGCGATGATGACCAGATCGTCCCCTATGCCGACTCTGGTCCGCTGACCGCCAAGTTGGTCAAGGGCGCGATATTGAAAACCTACAAGGGTTTCCCGCACGGCATGCCGACCACAAACGCAGACCAGATCAACGCGGATCTGCTCGCGTTCTTCAAGGAGCAGCGGTTAGGCGTCGGCGCATGAGAAATCGCACAGGCGAGGCGCTGCGCAGTTTTGGGATCGAGTAGCAAATGAGATCGCTGAAGATCTCGATTCTTTAGGCAGAGCGGCGACCAATTCAGCTCGTGCCCCGCGGGCTCGCGGAGCGGCGTCGACCCCTCGCTACAAATTCGCCCACGACGGCCCGCGTTCGTGATACGGGCAGAGCATCGCGCAACATCATCCGGGACGCAGAACGCGCTGCTTTGTTGCAAGGAGGGGGTCTGCTAGAATAAGAAGCTCGGTTTGCGACATTTTTGAGTGGAAGATTTCAGCTGACAAATTCAGCGTAAGCAGGAAAATCCATGGCATCAAAGTGTGAACTCTGCGGCAAAGCGCCGCACTACGGCAACGTCATCAGCCACGCCAACAATACCCGGCGGCGGCGGTGGAATCCGAACTTGAAGCGCGTGCGGGCAGTGGTGGACGGCGTGAAGAAGCATATGCGCGTTTGCACGGCGTGCATTCGCGAGGGCCGCGTGAAGAAAGCCGCCTGAGACTCCAACCTTGAATCATCTGCGTCTGAATCTAACTCTCCAGGGATTCACGCGGGGCGCCGCGCGACTGCCGTTGCTGGCTCTGCCAGCAATTTTCCTTTTTGGCGGCGCAGGTTGCAACAAACAAGCGCACCATGCGCCCGACGTGTGGGCGGTGGTGAACGGGCAAGAGATCAAGCGGGACGAAGTGGAGAAGTATTACCGGACGCGGGTGAATCCGGAAGGGCAGGAGCCGTCGCAGGAAGAGGCGCTGTCGCTGAAGCTGAACGTGCTGGACGAGCTGATTAACAACGAAATCCTGATCGAGCGGGCGAAGAAGCTGAACCTCGAGGCGAGCGACGGCGAGGTGGAAGACAAGTTCACCGAACTGAAGAGCCCATACACAGAAGATGAATTCCAAAGGCAATTGAGAGACCGGGGCGTCACGGTGAACGACCTGAAGAGCGACCTGCGGCGGCAGCTTTCGATCCAGAAGCTGATGAACCGGGAGGTCGTGGCGAAGATTAGCATCAGCGACCAGGACGTGAATGACTTCTACAACACGAACAAAGCGCAGTTTAACGTGGCGGAGCCGCAGTACCGGATCGCCCAGATTCTGGTGACGCCGCGAAAAGAGCCGCAGCTGCGCAACCGGAAAAACGACGACGCGACGAATGAAGCCGAGGCGCAGCGGAAAGTCAAAATGCTGATGGACCGGCTGAATAGCGGCGCTGATTTCGCGCAACTGGCGATGGATTATTCCGAGGACATGAACACGGCTGGGACGGGCGGCGATCTGGGGTACGTGCCGGAATCCGGGCTCAATCCGCCGCAGGTGGATCCAATTCTTAAGAAGACCGTCCTTGGATTGAAGCCGGGACAGGTGAGTTCACCAATCGAAGTGCGGGATCGCGAGGGATTGAGCTACCGGATCCTGAAACTCATCACACGCGAGTCGCCGGGGTTGCGCGCACTTTCCGACCCGCAGGTGCAACAGACCATCCGCGACACGCTGCGAAATAGGAAAGAGCAGTTGCTGCGCGCGGCGTATCTGGCGATCGCGCGGGATGAAGTGCGCGTGACAAATTATCTGGCCGAACAGGTCATCGAAGCCGCGGGCAAATTACCCGACGCGGCGAAGTCCACCCTGCCTCCGAAGCCTACGCCAGTTCAGCCGTAGAGCTCATTCCAACATTTGTTCGGCAGGCGCTAAGAACATTTGACATGCCGCGCGGTGGTTGTATACCGTGCGGGGATGTCACGCAAAAAATCAATGGGGTTGTCCAAAACCAGCGCGCAGGCCGGAGTGACCATCGAGCGGGCCGGCGAAGTCCTGATGTTTACCTTAGACAACGTGGAGCACCGCAATGAAGTAACCGGCGCGATGTTCGACGCCATGCTGGCCGAGCTTCGAGCAGAAGCCCGCAAGCCGATCGCGCGGGTTTTGCGAATTCGAGCGCGCGGCAAGGTGTTCTGCACGGGGCGGGAGCGTGCGGGACGGGACGTCGCGACAATTCGGCACGAATCGGCGCGTCTCATTGAGCTCAAGCGCGCTCTGAAAACTTCGCCGCTCATCAGCATGGCGGAGGTGCAGGGCGACGCTTTGGGCTTCGGCTTTGGCTTGGCGATCGTGTGCGACTTCGTGCTGGTTGCGGAACACGCAGTACTGGGATTTCCCGAGATGCGTTCCGGCCTTGCACCGGCGGCAATCATGGCTTACCTGGGCGAGTATTCGCTTCCACGCTTCGCGTTTCCTCTGGTGCTGTTTGGGGATCCCATCGAGCCACAGCGCGCGTTGCAGATAGGTCTAATTTCACAAATTAGCCCGGCCGACCGCCTCACCCGCGACGCCGATTCGCTTGTCGAGCGGATTCTTCGGCTCGACGCAGGCGCGGCGCGGCGCTGCAAAGAATTTTTCCAGTTGGCACAACAAAACTCCTTCGACCAAAACTGCCGACTGGCGATTGAAGCGCTGACGGCCGGCAGCATGACCTTGCTCGCAAAGGCGCAATAAACAGGTGACGGTCAACGCAGGCGCACGACTCGATCGCCTTCCGATTTCCCCGTTCCATCGCCGGATCATGTGGCTGATCGGCATTGGAATGTTTTTTGACGGCTTTGACATCTATCTTGCCGCAACTGTTTTGGGCGCGACCCTGAAGAGCGGTTTTTCCACGCTGGGGACAAACGCACAGTTCGTCTCCGTAACATTTCTGGGAATGATGCTGGGGTCGTTTCTGACGGGCTTCCTCGGGGATCGGTACGGCCGGCGCTTCACCTATCAGGCGAATCTCGCCATCTTCGGCCTCGCATCCATCGCTTCGGCGTTTGCGCCTTCGATACATGTGTTGATCCTGCTGCGGCTCGTCATGGGAATGGGACTGGGCGCCGAAAACGTAGTTGGATATTCGACCATGACGGAGTTCGTGCCGCCACAAGTCCGAGGCAAATGGCTTGGGGGTGTGTCCGTTTTTGTAGTGGCAGGCTTGCCCGTGAGCGCGCTTCTGGGGACGCTGATCATCCCGAGACTCGGCTGGCGCGCCATGTTTGTTATCGGCGGGCTGGGTGCGCTGGTCGTGTGGCACTTGCGAAAGGCGTTGCCGGAATCACCCCGCTGGCTGGAATCGAGGGGCAAAACCCGAGAGGCGGAAGCGATTCTGCAAATGATTGAACGCGAGGTCACGGCGACACAGGCTCCGCTTCCGCCGCTTACGACTGTTGCACCTGTGGTCCACTCGAGAAACCTTGGTTCGCTCGCCGGCGCGGCGCTTTTGCCGCGCATGATCGTGGGGGCCATTACCCTGATCGTTGTCAACACGCTGATCTACGGATTTGTGACGTGGCTGCCCACATTCTTCGTGCAGGAGGGGCGCAGCATCGCAACGTCGTTCGGCTATTCACTGGTGATGTCCCTGGGCGCGCCGATCGGGTCCACAATCGGCGCATTCACGGCCGACTCCTGGGGACGAAAGCCAACGATTATCGGAGCTTCGTTGCTCACGATCCTGGTGGGCGGAATTTATCCGTTTATCAAAGATCCCGTCGAACTGGTGATTTCCGGCTTCGTGCTGATTATTCCTATCTATGTGCTCGTGACACTGCTCTTCGCGATTTACATTCCGGAACTCTTTCCGACCGAAGTTCGGCTGCGCGCATCGGGAATATGCAACACGTTCGGCCGCGGCGCGACGATTGTCACCCCTTTCATGGTTGTCGCCCTGTTCAGGTCCTACGGCGTTGGCGGAGTCCTCAGCCTCATGATCGGGCTTCTCTTCGTGCAGATTCTGGTTGTCTTGTTCTTCGGAGTAGAACCGAAAAAACGCCGCCTGGAGGAAATTGAATCAGAAGCAACTGCGATCTCCAATCTCACCAAATAGTGATCTCTACACGCGCCCTTCAATCAAGGCGGGTAGGCGAGTCTTCAGGGGCGCCGCTGTGAAGACCGCGGCGTGAGCGGGGCCAAGGCGCTGATAGCGTTTATCTATCAAGCTTGATAGTAAGAACCGAATTGACTGTTGGACTATGGCCGTCAGAATGCCATCATCCTCTTTATTGGCGGGCAAGCGGCGCATAGGGTGTGTGTTTGCACAGCAGTTCGTTCGGGATGTGCCGCAGCTGAAGAAGTGCACGCCACGCTTTGCAGAAGTGGGAAATAAAAAGGGGGCAACGATGAGTCAGACGAACCCAGGAAATACACGCTCAGGCCTCATATTCGCACTTATTTTTGCGCTCGTATTTCTCGCCTCCATCCCCATGTATTCGCAGGTTGTGGGTGGGACGATACTGGGAACGATCACCGACCCGACAGGCGCGGCCATCCCCAGCACGAAAGTTGTCATCAAGAATGTGGCGACGGGTGTGATCACAACCGTCACAACCAATGCTCAGGGTATCTACAATGCACCGAACCTGCTGCCGGGAACCTATGAGGCGACGATTTCTGCCGCGGGCTTTGAGAGCGTAGTACAAAGCGGCATCGCGCTGGCCGTGGGGGGCCAGCAGGTCCTAAACGTGACGATGAAGGTGGGAGAAGTGACGCAGAGGGTAGAAGTCAGTGAGATTGCTCCCGACGTGCAATTGGCGTCATCAACCATTAGCGGGGTAATCGATTCCAACACCGTCCTGCAATTGCCTTTGAACGGGCGTTCCTGGACGGACCTGGCTACCTTGCAAGCCGGGGTCTCTACCATTCGTGCCATCGTGAGTGTTGCCAGCCCCGACCGGTTGGGGCGTGGATTGGGAGTCCAGTTAAGCGTCACGGGCGGGCGCCCGCAGCAGAATAACTACCTCCTGAATGGGGTCAGCATCAACGACTATTCGAACCAGTCACCGGGCAGCATACTGGGCGGAAACCTGGGAGTAGATGCGGTTGCGGAGTTCTCCGTCTTGACAACCAATTATTCCGCGGAGTACGGGCGCACGTCGGGCGGGGTGGTCAGCGCCATCGGGCGTTCCGGCACGAACCAGTTTCATGGAAGCGCGTTCGAGTTTGTGCGCACCAGCGTGCTAGATGCGCGGAACCCGTTTGACTTCCCGTCAGCACCCGGCTTGGCTGCGAAGCCGCCATTCCATCGCAATCAATTCGGAGTGTCCGCGGGAGGCCCGATCCGGAAGGATAAGACCTTCATCTTCGGAGCTTATGAGGGACTGCGGCAATCGCTGGGCTTGAGCGAGGTGGACAACGTGCCTTCGCTCAACGCCAGGAACGGCATTCTTTGTGATTTCACAAATTCGACGGATTGCTCCACGACCATTAACCCGGGCGCGAACGCAGCGGTCCAACCCTATCTGAATTTCTTCCCGAAACCCAACGGCCCAGTCCAGTGCGCTGGACCGAGCGGCAATCCTTGCGTTCCGGGGGCGGGGGATACGGCACTATACATATTCGGCGGGTCGCAGATTACGAACGAGAATTACTTTAGCACGCGGATCGACCATCATTTTTCGGAGAAGGACAACCTGTCGGGTAGCTATATGTTCGACAACTCTCCCTCTTCGCAGAACGACGAGTTCAAGAATAAATTGCTCCTAAACCGAGCACGGCGCCAGCTCGTGACGCTGGAAGAGAACCATGTATTCAGCGGGTCTTTGGGAAATTCCTTCCGGGTAGGTTACAGCCGAGTGTTTGCAGCTGCGCCAGCGGGCAGCACAGCGATCAACCCGCTTGCCGCCAATACCAGCCTGGGCTTCCTTCCGGGGGATGCAGCAGGTGTTATCAACGTGCCGGGACTGACGATTTTCTCCGGAGGGCTAAGCTCGGCCATTCCCGCAGTCTTTCATTGGAACTCCTGGCAAGCTTATGACAACGTGTTTCTGACGAAAGGGAGACACTCACTCAAGTTCGGCGCCAACGTGGAGCGGATCGAAAACAATCAATTCACGCCCTCCCGCCCCGGCGGAGAGTTCGATTTTCAATCGCTTCAGGATTTTCTCACCAACGGTCTTGCCACGTTCACCGCGGACAAAGCGTCAACACCGAAAGGGGTTCGAGAGACCATCTTTGGGACGTACATTCAGGATGACTTCCACTTCCGCTCCAACCTGACGCTTACGCTTGGGTTGCGCTACGAGATGGCGACTGTACCTACCGAGGTTCATGGTCAACTCGCATCGCTGCAACACCTGACTGACCCGACGGTGGTCGTGAAGTCGCCCCTGTTCGCGAATCCCTCACTTCGGAATTTCGAACCACGGGTGGGTTTTTCGTGGGACCCGTTCCGCAACGGCAAAACCGCCGTGCGGGGAGGCTTCGGAATGTTCGACGTGCTGGTGCTTCCCGCGAACTTGCGGCACACCGTGGATGGAACAGTTCCCTTTTCCCTCTCGGCCAATGGCGCGAATTTGCCCGGGTTGTTTCCGAGTGCGGCGTTCGCCCAACTTACGACTCTGCAATCTGCGAACCGCGCGGCCTTCTTCGAGCAAAATCCGCCGCGCAATTACGTGATGCAATGGAATCTGAACATTCAGCGCGAGATCACTCCCAGCATCACAGCGATGGTTGCGTACGTAGGCTCGCACGCGGTACACAACACCTTTCAAACGGATGACTCCGACATAGTGCTGCCTATTGCGAAAACCCCGCTGGGGTATCTTTGGCCCATCCCGAACCTAGTGTCACCCCTGCCCACATTCAACCCGAACTTCGCTCGCATCGCGCTCACGAGCTTCAATTCGAGCTCCCTTTATCATGCGCTCGAGCTTCAACTCAAAAGGAGGATGAGTCATGGATTCGAAGCGCAAGCCTCTTACACCTTTGGCAGAAGCATTGACAGTAGTTCGGGTTCGACGGATGGCGATCAGTTTCAGAATGGGCTCACCAGCATGTTGTTCTTCGACCAGGGGATCCGGCGGGGCCTCTCTGACTTCAACCAGTCGCATAAAATAATCATTAATTTCACATGGGACGTGCCGAGTTCCAAGAACCTCAACGGTGCTTTAGGCTGGGCGGCGAGCGGCTGGGAGTTCGGTGGAATTTTTGAAGCGAGCAGCGGCCTGCCGTTTACCGGGATCATCGCGCCGGATCCGCTGGGTATGAACAGCACTGATCAGTTCAGCCTTCCGGATCGCGTAAAGGGATGCAATCCGATTCAAGGCGGTTTCAACTACCTTAATCTCAGCTGCTTCGCCCTGCCGACTGCGCCTGCTTCTATGGCCGCGCAGTGCGACCCCAATTCCTTTCCGGGCGCGGCGCAAGCGCCACCCGCCGGCACGGTCTACTGCGGAAATCTATTGGGAAATGGAGGGCGAAACACTCTGATTGGGCCTCGGTTGGTCAATCTGGACTTCTCCTTGTTCAAGAACAATCCGATCAAACGCATCTCAGAGCAGTTCAACGTGCAGTTCCGCATGGAAATTTTCAACAGCCTGAACCACTCCAATTTCAATCCACCGACAGCGAACAACGTGATATTTGACGGAACCGGCGCTCCTGTAAGCGGTGCTGGCCAGCTCAACGGAACGGCGACAACTTCGAGGCAGATACAGTTTGCTTTGAAGTTTGCCTGGTAGCGGCGAGCAGCCGATTATTCAATCCAGGCGAGGGTTTCACCTGCGTTGACGGGCTGGCCTTCCTGCGCGAGAAGGCGCTCGACGACGCCGGACTTAGGCGAGCGGATTTCGTTTTGCATTTTCATGGCTTCGACGACGAGGAGCCCCTGACCGGCTTCGACGGTGTCGCCTGCTTTGACGAGGAGGCGAACGACTTTTCCGGGCATGGGGGCAACGACCTGCTGGCGGCCTTCGGCTTCGAGGGCGGCGTGACGGCGACCGCTCCAGGCGCGGGGATCGACGACCTCGGCGGTGAATTCTTCAAGGCCGGTTTGCAGGGTGAGCGTTCCGCTGGGAGACGGAGTGACGCGAATTTCGTGCGATTGGCCGCGAAGAAGGATGGAGAAAGTGTTGGGCGCGATTTCGACGGCGTCGGCGTCGAGGGATTGACCGTCGAGTGTGA
>WNFP01003913.1_pt1 | contig 11987 bp, 12 predicted proteins | sample 5400201 | NCBI WGS metagenome assembly WNFP01 (sample SAMN13153355, study PRJNA577476) | soil metagenome | isolation source: 115 cm saprolite under Madrone tree | place: USA:California | collected 2016-06-14
AAGCGAGGGCCACAATTGGCTCAAGATCGATCTTCCCGAGGGGGGCCGCTATATCGGTATCCCCCTCCGCGCTGTGAACTGAGGGTATGATGCCCTGCCGTCGCGCTCAGCCAAGTTCAACAGCGAGCGGGACAACTCCCCCCTCTATCAATGCTGAGGGAACAGTGGCGTTTGAGGCGCTCCTGCGGACCAGAGTAGAGGGCGTGTTCACCGGGAATGGCGGGCCGCTCACCACCATCGCCACTAACGCCCCTCCCAGTCCCATATCCCAGTTCGGCCCCGGGCAATTTGCAGGGCCTTCTATCAATGCTGAGGGGACGGTGGCCTTCAGAGGTGTTCTGAGCGGGGGAGGTTTCGGCATTTTTGCTAGCAACGGCGGCTCACTCTCTCCTATTGCGGATACGAGCGGCTCCTTTAGTAGTCTTCAAGGCACTGCCATCAATAGCCTCGGCGCTGTAGCTTTTGGGGCCGACCTGAGAATCGGGGGCTCCCTCATTCTGACTGGCAGCGGCGGACCGCTTACCACTATTGCCGAGATCAGTGGCCTCTCCGGCGGCACATCGATCAACGACCGAGGAACTGTCGCCTTTGCAACGAATCCGACAACGCCAGGAGCAGGCCTCTTCAGCGGTAACGGGGGACCACTGACTACCATCGTCGCTCTTAACCAAAGTGATTTGTCCCAGGTCACGAATCACTCCATAAACAACAACGGGAGCGTGGCTTTTGAAGCGTCCCTTCAGGCGGGAGGCACTGCCATCTTTAAGGGGAGCGGCGGTCCGATCATCACAATCGCCGACAGTCGCGGCCCCTTCTCTTTCCTTTTTGGCCCGTCCACTAACGACGAGGGAACCGTGGCCTTTCTCGCTGGCTTGGATGCAGGGGGGGCTGGCATTTTCATAGGACCCGATGTAGAGGCTGACAAGGTCATCGCGACCGGTGACCGCCTGTTCGGGTCTCCAGTAAGCTTTTTCGAATTTGGTGGTGGTCAATCTCTAAACAATACGGGTCAGATTACCTTTCGTGCAGGCCTTTCAGATGGCAGGGTTGTGCTTGTTCGTGCCGATCCGGTTCCCGAACCATCTTCCCTGATCCTCTTCGCGCTCGGCGCCCTCGCCCTGTTTGCTGAAACCCGCTTTCGTCGAAGTCTGCAAAGGCAGCAAGGACCAAGCCTCAAAACCGCCAAGGCACTCGGCCTGACGATTCCGCCGTCGCTGCTCGGGCGGGCGGATGAGGTGATCCAGTAGCGGACCGCCGGTTCTGCAACCCGTTGATGCTGGAATAGAGAGGACTGCCATGAGTGATCTGACTAGCTATGCACGAGGTATCGCTTACTTGACGACCGTGATCCTGGCAATGGGAGGCGCAAACTGCGCGGATGCAGAGTCCTTCACAGTCGATCAATCCCAGACTGTTTCAAGTCTTTTCTTCAATTTAGATCTGACCAATCTTCCCGCCTCTAAACGGGATTGAGATTCTCCTGGAAGATGCGTTCGTCGGCAAAGGACCGCAGGCCAAGTTCGCCGTCACTATTCATGAAGGCAGTTTAGGCGGGCCTGATATCGGCACCAGTACGATTGTGACTTTGGCGACTGGCTTCATTAGGGATGTTGTTTTCTTCGATTTCCCGACGGCCGTACCCCTCGTACCCGAAAACCTCTATGTTTTTGGGATAAAGGAATTGGAGGGGGCCACCTATTTTATCGGCGCTTCAAGTGAGGGCCTCTACCCGCGCGGAAGAGCGGTTTTGAATGGCAGCCCTGTTGTCCCCGGATTCTTTATTCAGGATTTCTATTTCCGAGAGGGTTCTACCACAGTTCCCGAACCCGCCACTGTGTTCCTGCTCGCCACGGGTTGTCTCGCCCTCTTCGGCCTAGGCCGGTTCACTAGACGGTAAGTCAGTTCCGCTCGACGTATCGGGATGTCCAATTGTCAACATCTCGAAATCGAGGGTCTTCCTGGCCCTCTGACCGAAAGGCGATTGCGCCGGTAACTGAGCTTCTGGGATGACCACCGAGGCCGAGGAGCTACACCGGAATATCAGCACCAGCGTTCGTGACATGTTGGACGCCTTCCGCATCCAAGCGCCAGCGGGGCCGGTGACCGACAAGGCCCTCGAGGAGATCATCTTCCGGGCGGCGTGGTGTCGAGCAGAGCCTTGCTCCGTATCTCGGTCCCCAACGGGTGGCGATGCTGCCGAGTCTTGTGCGGATGCTGTTGACGACGTTCCTTGAGGAAGTGGGCCGCTCGGACAGCAGGCCGCGCTAGCCTAGCGCGCACTGAAGAGCACGAGCTTATCGTCTAGAACCATAAACAGCACCGCGCTCTCGACGCGAAGTAGAACACAATGCCGAGCACCGCCACGACACTCGCAGCCGCGAAGAGAAAACCCGGCCAGTCAAACTTCTGGCGCACCAGCATGCTGTGACCGAAGGGCGTGGTGGGCTCGCGCTCATCGGTCTTGGCGCTCGTGATGCTCTGCTCCACGCGGTGGAATTCGATGCCGCGCATCTGCTGCTCTAGCTCGACCTGTTTTTGGTACTTCGGGTGACGCTCGATGTCCATTTTGGTCGATTTGTCCTTCCAGATAACAAGTGGGAGCAAACCGCATGCCTAAAACGGTGGCGCAGTGGCGTAAACTGATCGCCCGTACCGCACGGAGCGCGGCCTGCGACGGCGGAAGGAAGCGGCCCGTGTCGAGTACCTGCGAGCATCCCTCGGCCACGTTCCAGTGTCGGCCATCGGCGTAAAGGACGTGGAGGCGATGTACGAGAACTTGAAAGCACGACGTATCGGCGAGGGGGACGAGGCTCGGCCGTTCGCCGTGGCGACGATCAACCGCTACCTAAAGCTCCTGCACGCCGTCCTCCGGCTTGGCGTGCGACGCGGACTGCTGGTGTCGAACCCCGCCTCGTCAGTCGAGCTGGCCCACGAGAACAACGCCCGCAACCGTTGCCTTTCGGCCGACGAGGAGGCGAGGTTGCTCAAGGCACTGCCCGCATGGCTCCGCCCGCTCGTCGTGGTGGCGATGCACACCGGCATGAGGCGCGGCGAACTGCTGGGCTTGCGCTGGGCGGACGTAGACCTCAACTCCGGCCAGCTTCACATCCGCCGTGACAAGGCCGGTGACGGCCGCTGGGTGGCGTTCAACTCCGAGGCGCTAGACGCGCTTCGGGCCGCCAAGAGCCGCTCCGTCGTCTCCCAGCTCGTCTTCTGCACACCGGAGGGCCGCAGCCTCGCCTTGAACTTCAAGCGGTACTGGCAGCCCGCCGTGAAGGCAGCAGGGCTCTCGGACTTCCGCTTCCATGACCTCCGGCACACGTTCGCGTCTCGGCTCGTGTCTCGCGGTGTGAGTCCCTACATCGTCCAGCACGCGGGCGGCTGGCGGACAGCCAGCATGATGCAGCGGTATGCCCACCTGGACCCGGGCACGATCCGCGCCGCCGTCGAGCTGCTGACGTCGCCCGCGAGGCGGTTCACTTTTCAATCCGGCACTGATTCCGGCACTAAGGGGGTTGAGAGGCATCTTGGGGAGGCGGCAACAGGCGTGTAAGTGCGCGCGAAGTAAGTGGCGCGCCCGGAGGGAATCGAACCCCCGACCCTCGGCTTAGAAGGCCGATGCTCTATCCAACTGAGCTACGGGCGCGTGCTTGGATTATCGCTATTTAGCGGACGGGCAGCAACCTCTGAATACCCCCGTGTGCCCTGAAATGTGCCCGCCAGCCGGCTGGCGACGTCCTGGAGGTCCCCTGGGCTCACAATGTGATAGCGGTCGAATACTGAACGCGTTTTGTGCCCGGTCACCTTCATGGCTACCCTTTCAGGCACGCCCAAGTTCACCATGTTCCGGACCGCCGTACGCCGTAGCTCGTGCCGCAACATCCCCGGCACGCCGGTCTTTTCACATGCCGTCGTCCAAGCCTTCCTGAAGTCCCCCCTCTTCGTCCCCGCACGGCGGCCAGTCAGATGAGGGAAGAGATACGGAATAATCTGCCGGGTCTGCTTCGAGAGTCTCTCCACTCGCTCGAGCTGTGCGGCCAGTAGCGCCTTCAACTCGGGCGTGAGATAAACAACCCGACCCTCGTCATTTTTGGTCGTGCCGGGATCGAGACGCAGCGTTCCACTGTCCAGATCCACCTGACGACGCTCCAACGCCAACACCTCGCTCTGCATTCTCCAGCCGTACGTATAGCCGATCGCCAACGCCGTCTGGAGGTCCGGACGCAATCGCCGACGAACCGCTTCATACTGCTCACGTTCAAAGAATCCCTGCCGAGGCGCATTCTCCTTCCGCTTCCGAATCACAGGAATGCGCACGAGCTTGCTTGTCTCGTAGGCGAGACGCAGCATCCGGGTCAGGACCGCAAGCTCGCGATTGATGGTCGAGTTGGCGGCCCCACCCCTTTGGCGCTTGAGCACATACGCAGTCGCGTCCGCTTGGGAGAGAACCGCCACTCGACGACCCTGGAAAAATCGGTCGAGGTGATGCAAACGCGTTTCTGCCTCCTTGAGATTCCGGGCACCCGTTGCCTGATAGTGTTCTCGCAGATCGCGAGCGATCTCTTCATATCCGATGCGGTCAGCACGCGGCAGTATCGGCTGCCCTGTAACGACGCGCCCCTCCCGCTCTTTCAGAAACCGGCGCGCCTCACCTTCCTTGCCTGTTCTGGTGCTTTCTCGCACTGGGAGACCGTTGACGTAGTACTTAACCCAGAAGACCGCCCCAGACCTACCGTTCCTCGTTTTTCGTCTGTATATAGAACCCATTCACGGTCCCCTTTCTTCGCCGCCAGTTCCGTTTGGCAGCGGCTCGTCGGTTGGCTAGAGAGCTTTCCATGCTTCAACAAGATGATCAAGGTCCTGGCGGTCGAACAGGAGCTTCCGCAAATCTCGCCCTGACCCTGATGGCACGTTGACACGCCGGAGCGTCCCGTTGGCCTCCAGGTCGCGGATCGTCCACGGCGAGACGCCGAGGTACGAGGCTGCCGCCCTCAGGTCGAGGAGCCGTGGCAGGATTTGGCCCACGGCTTCATAGGCCGTGGACCTCAGGGTCGGCCCGATGGCCGCCTGGCCGCTGGCCGCCACCGTGCCCACGGCGCTGGACGTATCGCGATCCTTCCGCGTACGACCAGGCGCTCGCCGTAGGCGTACACTCGCGACAGCGAGGGGCAGCTCCTTTTTCACAATGTCAGAGAATCGGTTGTGAACTCGGGAGAGGGTCCTAGCCCTCTGCCCCGTCGTCGTACGAATCCTCGTCCGGAAGTTCGCCCTTGTAGAGCCGCCCTTTACAGTCCTCGCATCGGAGCGATGCCTCGGCCGTCAGCGTGACCTCATAGAGGCACTCGGGGCAGTGATACAGACCGGAATGGAGTTTCTTGCTTCGCATGTCATCGTCTCCTCGCACCTTGGTCGGGCCGTGGTGAACGATGCGACGGTCGGGGTGACTGCCCGCCCGGAGGTAGTCCAACCGCTGCGCCCCCTTGTCGGTGAGGGCGTAGCGGAATGGCTCAGAGCCTGGGGCGCCCGTGCGCGCCACGAGGCCGCCCCGGTAGGCGCGCATGAGTGCCATGCTGGCCGCCTCGTAGCCAAGCCCCAACGCCCACGCGACCTCCGTGGCCTCGGCGTCCCCTCGCTCGGCGAGCACGCTCAGGATGTCGACTTTCATGGCCGGTAGACCGGTTGTCGCCTATAGGGAGTTGCAGAAAACCGACGGATAATTGCGAAAGCGAGCAGCCCGCTCACGGGAGAAGCAGGGAGGAGGACACACGATGGACGAGCACCGGTATCGGTGGGAATGTCTCCAGCGGAATCCCGAGTTCACGCGAGACCTCGCGGCCCACGAGCGCGAGGTGCTGGAGATCATGGGGGCCGACTTTGACGGCGCGAAGGACCGGTCGGTCTGGCCCGTCCGGGACCTGCGCTATGCAGAGGTGGTCCGGCAATTTCGCGCCAAGTACCAGCTCGCGGACGCGGATTACATATGGGCGGTCATGAAGCCCGCCCCCTTCGTCTTCGATCCTGCGTGGCTGGTGGGGGCCACCAAAGTCGTCACCAGCCACGTCGGGCCTGAGTCCGGAGCCCCCGCCCCGTCGCCAGATGAGACTGCCCTGTCGGCCCGGACGATCTTCGAGAACATGCCGGCGATCATCAAGACCGGTTGGCGACAGATATACGCGCCCACGGTCTTCGCGGTGGCGCGGATGTTTGTCCCGATCTCGCCGACGACGCGACTCGAGCACCTTCGGAAGCTCTGGCCGGAGATCCAGCGCCAGCAGCTCCGCTGCTACGGTCCCGACAGGCTGGCGACGGTCACCCGGACGGGCACGGCCTCAAGACGATATGAGACTCGGCTTAAGATATGGGACGCCGTCGAGAAGGGTCGATCCATGCGGGAGGTCGCGAGAGCCCATCGGCTCACGAGGTCGACCGCGTACCGCTACTACAAGGAGGCCGCCAAGGGACATTGATCCCACGCGAGTCGAGGGGCTCCGGACCTCGGGCGAGTTGGAAGCCCACGTGCGGTCCTGCACCCAGTGCACGGTGGCGCAGGCGGCCGGGACGTCGGACAAGTATTGCTCCTGGATGCAACGCCAACTGGGGCCGCGCAGTGGGCGCATCAGCCGGGCTGTCCGCCTTGCTGATGACATGCCCGAGGGGAGCCACGAGAAGAGTCAAATCCCTCGAACCTTGCCGGTTCAAATCACGAGTATGCAACCAGTTTGACATCGGGACCTCCCAGGGCGTATCTAGGGAACTAATGAGCACCCGCCTTCCGCGGACCGTTCTGGTCCTTGTCCTCGTGGCGTTGATGCTGACGCTGACGCCTCTGGCGTATGCGACCTCGCCTGATCCCACCTGGATCGCCGGATTTTGGGATGACGATGATTTTGACGATGTGGTCGGGTACATCACATCGGCAGCCGGCTTGCTCCATACCCCCGTCGCCTGCGAACTCCGACCCCTTGTGCTTCCTGGAGTTCTGAGGCCGTCAGCATTCCAAGCTGCCACCGCGTCAGTTCCACGCTCAGCCTCCAGTCCCCGCGCTCCCCCTACCTTCTAGTCCAGTCCCGTCCGCTTCGCCGCGGTTAGCGGCGCGGGAAATAACGATGCCGTGTGCATGGCGAAGATCGGCCAATGGCTGGCCGGCACGCTGGCCGGGCTGGTCGAGGTCTTGAAAGCGCAAACGCGGTAAACTCGTCAGCGACTTGTCATCGACGAGGCGGTGGCTGGCCCGGTGGACGCCGTCACCGGGACGGCAATCGCTCCATATCGGACATCCCGAGTTAGATGGCTTGGATGATTACATGAGTACCGGAGAATCTAAGGAGCGCTGATGTTTATTTTGCAGATTGGTGGCTGGTTCATTTTCTCATGCATTTTGATGTCCTTTGTCGAGCACCAGGTACATAGGAAGCTGATGCACAGAACGAACTTCCTCAGTGCACGTACTGCGTCCTTCAAGCGCGTATTTGAGGCTCACGCTCTTGTGCATCACAACCATTACGCCGAGATATTCAGCGATGAACCTGTCGCTCGTGGTGAAGACAAGGAGATACGGCTAACTGTGCGCAAGGCGCCGATCAAGGCTATTCCAATTGCTGCGCTTATTGCATTTGTATCCTGGCAGGGGGCAGCTGTCTTCGTGGCCGCTATGATTTTTCATCACTGGGCCTGGAACAAAATTCATCTGGAGATGCACAAGCCGGAGCAGAGGGTCTTCAGCACCTGGCCGGTCTATAAGTTTCTGGCACGATATCACTGCCTGCATCACAGGCACATGGACAGGAACTTCAATGTTGTGTTCCCTCTGGCTGACTATGTTCTTGGCACTAGCGTTCGGGCCAACGAAGGTGATCTAAAATATATGGAGCAATGGGGATTATGAATCGAACCGAAGGGAACTGATTCACTGGTCCCAATGGGGACGTTCTTGGGCCGCCGGCTGTATGCTGGCTGGGCGAATACTTCAAACGTCATCTGCCTTACCAGGGGCGGCCTGAGAAGCCCCTCCTGAACTGACCTCGGGCGCATCGAGCGACTCGAGTGGGCACCCCAACTGATCGCAGGCCGCACTCCCGATGCGAGGGCGATCAGGAGCCTGGTCAAGGTGGAAGGGGAACGCCACTGGGTGCGGGTGACTGTGCGGAACGCATGAAGCCGAAGGAGAAATCATGAGAGATCGACCGTGACACCACGAGTCGTCGTGACCGGCTTGGGCGTCGCGTCTCCAATCGGCATCGGCGTCAGTCAATTCTGGAAAGCCGCGCTGGCCGGCGTGTCCGGTGTCTCGGCCATCAGGGCATTCGAAGGCCTGCCGATGGACGTCTACCGTTCACGGGTGGCGGGCCAGATCCACGACTTCAACGCGGGTCAATATATCGAAGGACCGCACGTCGAGCGCGTCGACCGCTACGCCCAGTTCGCCATGGTAGCGACCAAGGAAGCGGTGGCCGACTCAGGGCTCCGTCTCGATCGCGAGAATCCGCACCGAATCGGCACCATGGTGGGCGCCGGCATGGGCGGGATGCTCATTGCCGAGCAGGAGTACCATCGCGTCTATCAAAATCTGAGGCCGAACCGGGTCCATCCTAACTTTATCCCCATGGTCACGCTCAACTCCGCCTCCGGCGTCCTCGCCATCATGTGTGGCGCGAAGGGCCCGAACGTGACGATCTCCACCGCCTGCTCGTCCAGCGCCCATGCCATCGGCTTGGCCCTGGGGGCCATTCGCACAGAACAGGCGGACGTCGTCATTGTCGCGGGCGCCGACGCGAGCATCGTCCCCCTGACCTTTGCCGGCTTCTGCACCCTGCGCGCGCTCTCGACGAACTTCAACGGCTCGCCCGAGAAAGCCTCGCGCCCGTTCAGCCAAACGCGCGACGGGTTCGTCATGGGCGAGGGCGCCGGCGCCCTGATCCTGGAATCTCTGGCTCACGCCAAGAAGCGAAAGGCCCGTATCTACGCCGAGGTTGCAGGCTATGCCGCGACCAGCGAGGCCTATCACATGGTCATCCCCCGCGAAGACGGGGTCGAAATCTCGATCACCATGGCGATGGCGCTGCGCAACGCCGGCGTCCGCCCCGCGCAGGTGGACTACATCAACGCCCACGCGACGTCCACAGCCATCGGGGACGCGGTAGAGATCAAGGCGATCAAGCATCTCTTCAAAAGCCGCGCGATGCGGATTCCCATCAGTGCGACGAAGTCGTTGGTCGGCCACACCCTCGGCGCGGCCGGTGCCCTGGCGGGCATCATCTGCGCGATGACGCTCGACACCGGCCAGATTCACCCGACGATCAACTATGACGATCCGGATCCCGACTGCGCGCTCCCGGGCATCTCCGCGCAGGCCCAGGAACGACCGGTCAAGGTGGCGCTGCTGAACGCGTTCGGGTTCGGCAGCAACAATGCGGCGGTGGTCTTGAAGAAATTCTTGCGCTAGGGGGCACGATGCCAACCGATGCCGACATTGCCCTTCGCATCCGTACCGCGCTCGCGGACTACCTCAAGCGCGACGTCGAGACGATCAAGCCCGGCGACGCCCTTCGGAACGACCTCGGTCTCGATTCGATGGCCACCATCGAGCTGCTCTACCAGATCGAGGACGCCTTCGACGTGCAGATTCCGGATCAGGACCTTCCCCGGCTGGTCACGGTCGCCAACGTGACCGAGTACATTGTGGAGAAAGTGGCGCCCGCCCGGCCGGCGTCGGGAAAGCCAGTGGCCCCGCAACCGAAGGCGAAGAAGAAGGCGTGACCAGGATGTCCGCCGGCCCGGACCGACGGCCGCTCGCGCTGCGCGACATCGCCCGGGCCGTGGAGGGGCGGCTCATCGGCCCGCCCGACGTGACCGTAACCGGCATAGCGAGCCTGGCCGACGCGTCCGAGGGCGATCTGTCGTACATCGAGCACGATCGCTACCTTCCGGCGGCGACCCGATCCCGGGCGGCCGCGTTCGTGGTCAGCCAGGAAATGGCCGGCCTGACGCGTCCCCAGATCGTGGCGGCCAATGCGAAGTACGCGTTCGCGCGGATCGTGGAGCAATTCTTCACCCCTCCGTATGCCGCTCGCGGCGTCGCCGCCGAGGTCGCCCGCGGACAGGACGTCGAGGTGGGGGCGGACGTGTCGATCTGGCCGTTCGTCACTCTCGGCGACCGCGTTCGCATCGGAGCCAGGGTCACCCTGTTCCCCGGTGTGTTCATCGGCCATGACTCGGTCATCGGCGACGATTCGGTCCTGTATCCCAACGTCACGATCAGGGAACGCTGCTCGATCGGCCGACGCGTCATCATCCATAGCGGCACGGTCGTCGGCAGCGACGGCTTCGGCTATGTGCAGCACGACGGGCGCCATCACAAGGTCCCCCAGATCGGCTCGGTGGTCATCGAGGACGATGTCGAGCTGGGCGCGAACGTATCGGTGGATCGGGCGACGTCCGGGCGGACCCTCATCAAGCGCGGCACCAAGGTGGACAACCTGGTCCAGATCGCCCACAACGTGACGATCGGCGAGCACAGTATTCTGGTCGCGCAGGTGGGGATTGCCGGCAGCACGACCGTCGGCTCCGGTGTCGTGATCGGCGGACAGGCCGGACTGGCTGATCACCTCGACATCGGCGACCGGGTCATCATCGCGGCGCGCGCCGGCGTGAACCGCAGCCTGACGGGGGGCCAGATCGTCTCCGGCGCGCCCGCCATGCCGCACGAGACCTCGATCAAGGCCCAGGCCGTGTTTTCCCGCTTGCCGGAGCTGCGTCAGCATGTGCGCGCACTGGAACAGCGAGTCGGAGCACTGGAGACTCGCTCCGGTGGCACCACCGCCAAGAGCAAGAAGAAACAGAAGGCGTAGAGGGGCAGCCAACTGCGAGAGCTCCTGGACCTCCTCGACGGCTGGCGCGACGAGCAGCTCGCCTTCTTGGAGCGCCTGGTCAACCACGACAGCGGCACCGACGACGTGATGGACGTCAACCGCGTCGGGGCCATCCTCGCCGAGCGGCTGGAAGGCCTGGGCTTCACGCTCCGCCGGGTCGCGGCCGAGCGCTTCGGCGACCACCTCGTCGGCGAGAAGCGGGGGACGGGTCCCAAGCGCTTGCTCTTCGTCGGCCACTACGACACCGTGTTCCCCTCCGGGACCGCCAAGCAGCGGCCGTTCCGGATCGACGGGCAGGGGCGCGCGTGGGGACCCGGCGTGTACGACATGAAGGGCGGGCTGGCCGCCCTGCTGTACGCGCTGCGGGCGCACCAGGAGGCGCGCACCTCCGCCTGGGCCGAGACGACCGTCGCGGTGGTCTTCAACTCGGACGAGGAGCGGCTCTCGCCGACTTCCAGGCCGGTGATCGAGGCCGAGGCGCGGCGGGCGCACAGCGTGGGCATCCTCGAGCCGGCGCGCCCGGGCGGCGAATACGTCATGGCGCGCAAAGGAGCCGGCACGTTTCACCTGGAGATCCAGGGTAAGGCCTCCCACGCCGGGCTCCAGCCCGAGCTGGGCGCGAGCGCCATCTGGGATCTGGCCCAGAAGGTGGCGGCGCTCCACGCGCTGACCGACCTCGAAACCGGTGTCACCGTGAACGTGGGGACTGTGCGCGGTGGGGAGCGCCCCAACGTCGTCGCGGCCCACGCCGCCGCCGAGATCGATCTGCGGGCGTGGAGCCAGGCGGACGCGGACGCGACCATCGCCGCCATGCGGACGATCTGCGAGCGGCCGCACGTCGCGGGCACCAGCGCTCGCTTCCACGGGCAGATCCACTTCCCCCCGTGGCCGCCCGGGCTGCCGGGCACGGAGCGGCTGCTGGAGATCATGCGCGGGGCGGGCCGCGAGCTCGGCGTCGAGGTGCGGGCCATCAAGACCGGCGGCGGCTCGGACGGCAATCACACCTCGGCCATCACGCCCACTCTCGACGGCCTGGGGCCGAAGGGCAGCCGGGCGCACAGCGACGAGGAGTTCATCGAGGTGGCCACGCTGCTCGAGCGAACGAAGATGATCGCCCTC
>WNFP01003917.1_pt1 | contig 11981 bp, 7 predicted proteins | sample 5400201 | NCBI WGS metagenome assembly WNFP01 (sample SAMN13153355, study PRJNA577476) | soil metagenome | isolation source: 115 cm saprolite under Madrone tree | place: USA:California | collected 2016-06-14
CGTACTTGCCAACGCAGGATCGATCGTCAACAGCGGGCTCGCCTCGGTCGGGTTGTACGCTACGATGCGGTTGAACCGTTCCGTCCAGTCGCCCTGGAGGTCGACACGAAGTCCCAGATTCAGGGTGATTTTCCTGGTGACTTGGTAGGTGTCGCCCACATAGAACGCCTTGTAAAGATTCTGGTCGGCTGTTCTGGCTGGCTCAACGAAACTGCCGCTATCGCCATAGCCCAGAAGGAAGGACGCAAACCCATTCCCGGTTGAACCGTTGATTCCAGCGTTGGGGTTCTTGCCGTTGACAGGGTTCGCCGCCGTCATCTTGGCATTGAATTGCAACAAGCCGGCAGGATTGTTGCTCTGGTAGTAATTGTTGCGGAGCACACGGAACTCAAACCCGGCTTTCAAACTATGCTTGCCCATGATGTGAGAAACCATGGGATTGAAGCTCCAGGTATCGTCCCACGCGCCAATGCCGCTGCCCGTTCCCTGAGCACACCAACCGCCGCCCCAGTGATTGTCCCCTGAACCCTCAGAAACGCAGACCTGCGGGATGTGCGTGTAGGTCATCTCCGGGGCTAACGCCGCCCAGTTTGCACCAAACTTCGACAAGTCGATGCCTTGGCTCAGGGGCGTGCGAAGGTAGATGTACCGCGTGTAGCCAAAGTGCAAGTCCAAGATGGTCTTCGGTGAAAACGCAATGGTGTCTCCCAACGAAATCTGCTTAGCCTTGGTGTCTTCCGTGCAGCGGTCCGTGCAGATCTGGCCAAATGGAGCATCCGGAAGTGACAAAATATGGGACTGCGTGTAGCGCCCGAAAATCCTCTGCCGGGAGCTTAGGTCGTAGTCGATGCGCTCGTTGTACTGGTCCACGTTGCCGCCGGCGCTATAGCTGGTCACAAAGTTCCCATTAGGGTTGCCCACCTGATTGGGCTGTGGGAAGTACGACAAAAGCGCTAGAGCCGTCGGGTCGATGCGGTTGCCGGGAATGATGTTGCCGGCGAAGGCGGTCCTGCAGGTAGTTGGGAGCTTTCCGGTCACTGGATCTGGCGTAGAGCAGCCGGCGCTGGTCGTTGGATCATAAATGGGAAGCACTGAGGTCGTGTTGGTCGAGCCCAGCCCGGAAAAGTCTCCGGTGCGCTCAGCGGCAGTAGGAACCCATGTTGTCAGGAGACTTCCCTTGCGCTGCCGGAAGCCCTCATAACTCGAGAAGAAGAACAACTTGTTTTTAAAAACGGGGCCGCCTACGTTGGCCCCGAACTGATTTTGCGTGAAGGGAGGGCGCTTCGTGCCGCTCTGATTCGCGAAGAAATCATTGGCATTCAGCACTTTATTGCGAATGAACTCGTAGGCCGAACCATGGAATGAGTTTGTGCCTGCCTTGGTCGACAGGTTGATAACTCCGCCGGCAAATCGACCATACTCAGGGCCGAGATTGTTCGTTTGGACCTTGAATTCCTCAATGGCGTCCTGCGTCGGAATCACGGTCACAACGTTCAGGTACGCCCCGTTGGTGGGCACCCCGTCGATCAGGATCTGGCTCTGCCCGGCCATGCCTCCACCAACTTGAAAATCTCCCAGAGCGAAGGGATTAGCGCCAACCGGATTGCTCGTCGACGAATTGCCCGCCGAAGGTTGTCCTTGCGGCACCACGCCGGGAACCAGGGCGACCAGCGCCAGGGGGTTGCGACCGTTCAGCGGTAGCTCCGTGACCGATCGCTGTTCGACGACTTCCCCCAACGACTGCGTTTCCGATTGGAGCAAAGGCGATTCGGAGGTTACCTCGACCGTCTCGGTTTGCGCTCCCACCGGCAGAGCGATATCCACTCTCAGTCCGCTTTCGATCTGCACAACGATAGGCTCGCGCACAAACTTCTTAAAGCCGGTCTTTTCCGCCTCCAACTTGTAGCGGCCGGGCAAAATATTCACGAAGGTATAGTTGCCAGAGGAGTCGCTTTCTATAGTGCGTTTTTCTCCCTTATCAAGATTCGTCAGCGTGACCGTAGCCTCGCTAATCGCAGCTCCGCTGGTGTCCGTAACAGTTCCAGTGATGCTTCCGTATACGTTTTGGCCCCACCCGGCCGTAGGCGTGAGCGCCAAAACAACCACAGCCGCTAAAAAGATAAGCCCAAGCTTTCCGAGATTTGGCATTTCTTTCCTCCCCAAGAAGTTATCGAACTGTCCGGGACACTTACCGCGCGGATGCACAGGCCGACGGCGACGGATTTCCATTTGGGAACAAAGCAGACGATAAAAAGGGCAACCGTAAAAAGCCATAATGACCACCCCGTTTGACCCTTTCTTAGACCCGCCCGTCGCAATAGTCAAGGACAATTTCGTTATTCTTGATGCGATGCATCAGAAAAACGAGTTTGGGAGACTTGCCGGTACTGTCTGGAGTTTCGCTTTGCATGCGCCTTCCAGGTCCCCGATTTGCCTGAATCTGCGTCTGGGGCGAGTTCGGAATTACCGAACATTTGCATTAGCCGCGCTTCAGGATGGAGAACAGCAGATACGGGTTTGGCCACGATACGGGGATTGAAATCTGCGCGGTTGAGGATTTTTGAATCGCCGCTTACGCTTTGGCCCACCCACGGTTCGGTACCGGCCCCACCCCTTCCTTGACGGTGATGAGCCGATTAGCAGGAATCTGCTTAAAAGTCTCGTGCAGTCCACTGGGCCAATACACCTCGATGTCGGCGGAAGGGGAGTTCCCCAAACCGAAATGCAAGCGCGAATCGCTGCACGAGAAAAAGCTGGATTGACTGAGGACCGCTTGCGCCTGTGTCTTGCCTCCATAATGGACAAGCACTCTTGCTCCAATGGCGCTTCGATTGGACTTTACACCTTCCAATTTCACTTTGATCCAGTTGGCATTCCCGCTGACGTCATTGCGCAGTAGCGAAGGAGGCTCGTTGAGATTGACGATCAGGATGTCGATATCCCCGTCGTTGTCGAAGTCTCCAAAGGCGCATCCCCGACTACAGTGTGCCGCCGCTACACCCGGACCAGCCTCCTGGATGAGTTCTTCAAACACACCTTTGCCCAGATTCCGAAAAACGGCCCGCGGCGTTTTATTGGGGTATTGCGACAATATTCGTTCAACTTGCGGGTAAACATGGCCGGTAACCATAAAGAGATCTGGAAGACCGTCGTTGTCAAGGTCGACGATGCCCGCTCCCCAACACACGTAGCGAGTTTCAATTCCAAGGTGCGAGGATCCGGTAGCGTCCTCGAAATTTGCTTTTCCGTCGTTGTGATAAAGGATGTTGGCGTCGTCTGCGAAGTGCGTCTTGAACAGATCAAGATGACCATCCAGATCATAATCGCCGACCCCAATCCCCATACCCGCCTGCTCCAGGCCATCGTCGCTCAGGGCCGCCCCTCTTAGCACTCCTTCTTCACGAAACGTTCCATCTCGATTGTTCATGAATAACAAACTGGGCGTAGAGTCGCAGGCGACGTAAATGTCTTGCCATCCATCTTCGTCAAAATCCGCCGCAACGACAGTCATCCCGTAAGTGGCTGCGGCGCGCGTGATGCCGGCACGTTGAGTTACATCGGTGAACGTTCCGTCACCATTGTTCCTATATAGAGAATTCCGGCCCGTGGATAATCCTCGCGGCCCGCATTCGACGGGAATTCCTTTCCATCTACAGTTGGCGTTTTCGCCCGGAACCGCAGCATTTTCAAAGGAAAAGCGCACGTAGTTGGAAACGAAGAGGTCCAGCCGGCCGTCACGGTCGTAATCCACGAAGGTGCAACCGGCGCCCCACCTGGGCTGGTCGTTCCAAAGCCCCGCCTCCTTGGTCACATCGGTGAAAGTTCCATCGCCGTTATTCCGATAAAGCGCGTTCTGCCCGAAATTGCTGCAAAAGATATCGTCAAAGCCGTCGTTGTTGTAGTCTCCTATGCAGACTCCGCAAGCCCATCCGACCGAATGCAGCCCTGCTTTTTCTGTGACATCTGTAAATGTCCCGTCGCGATTGTTTTTGTACAGCCGATTGGTGGCGCCGTTGGGAGCGCCTCCGAGCCGAGTGCCGGACAGCACAAATAGATCCATCCACCCATCATTGTCGTAATCAATGAATGCGCAGCCGCATCCAGTGGACTCCACGATGTACTTTTTGATTTCTGCGTCGCCGTAGATTACCGGCGCGCGCAGGCCCGCCGCAGCGGCGATGTCCACGAAGTGGGCGTTGAAGGGACGCCCGGAAGCCTTGGGCCTCGGCAGGGGCTTGGCAGTGTGATTTGATACACCCTGTGCCAGCAACCGATTCCAGTGAAAGGAGAGCGCGGCCCCCATTCCTAGTTGGACAAATTTGCGGCGGCCGAAATTCATGGTGCAAAGGGATCGTGAGTGGAGAAAAACGCCGTGCCGTTCATTTCTGCGCCGATGCTCTCTTTTCGGCGACCATCTGAGGATCGGCAAATTGTAACCAGAAGCCCATCATCTCCTCGTCACTAGGTTCGCCCCAACGAACCGCTTTGGACGGGTCAGGGTTCTGGAAGTTGTTCTTGGAATTGTCGAAATAAGCGACGGTCATGAGTTTCGTGCCTTTGGGCAGCAAGAACTGTTTCTTCAAGAAATATGTCTCCTGCCATCGAAAATCATAATGGGGAACGTAGAGGAGCACCTCTTCACGGCCATCCGGATAGATGGCCTTGGTCAACATGTTTTTGCCGCGAAAATGCATATGCGCCGTGTAGGCCACGGCGATCACATCTTTCGGCAAAGTAAAGCAGGAAGTCACACGGTGATTGTCGTCGTTGGACGGGATGAGAAACATGTTGTTCCAAATTTCGTACTGCCCAATCTCATGCCGGACCGGTTCCCGCGCGAATACCAGACCGATGCTAGTGCGATCCTTTACGTCCAGGCCATGATGATTGCTGTAGTGAATCTGAAATTGCAGATAGCCGCCCGCCGGAATTCGCAGCGCATAGCCTGGAGGCCTCGTTTCTGCCAAATGTCCCGGAAGATAGATCGCCGGCACGATATTCAAATAACCTGAGGACTCGCCTGGAACGCCCCCACCATCCGGCGCTGCGCATCCGTCATCAATGACCGGAGCGTCGGGGCGGAGGTGCAGCACTTTTCCGGTGCGGTAGTGATATTTGTCCTCGCCCTGGTCGGCCTTAGCGTGCTGTTCCAGGTGCTTCGCTACTTCAGCCTTGTCGATAACCGACACCGTGGCGTGATGCACCACGCGACGATCACCGGGAAGCACCTCGGCGGCCTGTATCCATTTGTCTTCGGTGAAATTCGTGGGAACGTAGATGTATTCGTAGTCGTCTTGAGTGGCTTTGGTTACCACGAATTCCGGAACTGTTAGAACCACGTCGGGCTTGATATGCCAGCCCGACGTGAGGACGGAGGCGGATGCCGAATCCACGGCGGAGCCTCGTTTCGTTCCGTTTTTCACCCAGGAGTCGATGGTAGCTATTTCCGTATCGCTCAAGCGGCCGTCGTTTACAAACTCACCGAAGGCGGGGTCCGCATGCCACGGGGGCATTTTGCGTTGGAGAACGCTTTCTCGAATCATCCGTGCAAACGGGAGAACTTCGTTGTAGCTCATGAGCGACATCGGTGCGATGTCGTTCGGGCGATGGCAGGCCACGCAGTGCCTGTTCAGAATGGGTGCTACATCTTTACTATAAGTGATCTCTGCTTCTGGAGAGGGGTCGTCCCTGGGGCCTGCCAATGCGATGCCACAGAGTCCAACGTAGAGGAGAATTAGAAGGGTTCGCCACAGACCCATGTGATTTACGGCTGCCTACGTGCTTCTTGATCTTGTAGAGAACGAATGATGCGATGAACCCACGACAAATATACTAGCGACTATTTAGCGCCATCTTTTGGGCTTGTCAAGGGTCAAATTGACATTCGCCCACGAAATGGCTCTACCCTAAAAGCGTACCCTGTGAGATGGCCATGTTCATTCGCAGGGTGAGATCCGCGAAAAAGGCCGCCCGGACAAACCTAAAGCGTAAGGTCACCCTCAAGACGATTGCGGATCATCTCGGTCTCACCCCGGGAACCGTTTCTGCCGCGCTCAATAATTCTGCGGCCGCGCGATCGATTTCAGAGCACACCAAACAGCGCATCCGCAGCGCTGCAAGAGAACTCAATTACCGGCCGAATGTTTCTGCGCGTATCCTGAGGCTGAAGAAGGTAGGAATTACGCACTTCAGGGTCGTCTTCAGCAGCTTCTTCAGCTTGTGATGCGCATAACTCTCGGAAAACGAGGAAATAAACGACACGAGAATGAGAAGAGTGACTCGGAAAAAAATACTAGATTGGGTTGGAGCGACCCTACTTTTTCGGCTTTCAGCCGCCCAAAAAGTTCGTGGAGTCGCTCCCGCCCGTCACGCAGGAAGCGCGACCATGTTTTGTCCGCTGCACAACGGGGGCTGTTACGCAAGACCAGTGAAACTATTTTTCCGTTGGTGACACATTGCTCTCGCGCCAAGCTGAATAGGCGATCAGAACGCAATCGTCTCTTTTCTCAGAGGCACAAATGACTGATCACGCGGATCACGAACTGCATAGATAGACCTGAGGATTTGTCAGACAAGAGGTCTGACACTTGGTATGAAAACGGGAGGAGAAGTCAGTTGTCTATATTGAAGTCACCACCAAAACAGCCCAAAGCAGTCACAATCCAGGCGCGTGTCGAAGAACCGGTAAAGGCTCAGCTTGAGCTCTATGCTGAGTTCATCGATGCTTCGCCATCTTACGTGACCACCGAAGCCCTGAAGCTGCTGTTCCGCAAGGACGACGACTTCAGACGATGGGCAGATCAACACACGAACAACCACAACAACGAAAAGGCTAAAAGAGACGTACCTGCGAAGGCCGTCTAGCAAACATGAGACTCCGTCCAACCTAACTCGGTGTGCGCGAGAATACAGCGTCCTCACGACAGCATGCCCCGCGCTTTGCAGTTGAGGGTCCCGTTCTGAAGCCTAATCTGTTGCCCGCAGCTGACCGACCGGATAAGGGCACACATGAACTGGTGCCTAGAATCAATGAGACATTCGAGTTATCACTCGCAGAGCCAAGCAAAGGGGCCTCAGGGTAGAAACGGGCGTTGGGACGACCCGAGCGACAGAATCCCTTGGGCAATCTGGCATTGAACGTCCGCTGCCTTGTGAGGAAGCAGCTGACCTCGTGCGTGTTCATCCGAAGATCATCAAGCGTATGGCACGAGATCGAAGGCTTCCAGGGCATTTTCGGTTTGCTAGATGGTTTTTTTACGCATCGGAGCTGGACGGCTGGATGCGAACAGAGTTACATTCGTCGCGTCACTCGCGCCGCTAGAACAGACTAAGGAGGAGTCATCATGTTCCAGCGAGCACGATATCAGTTTCGGCTATTTGCGTCGAAAACCTCGCAAGAGGAATCCGGATGTCTGGGTTTGGGAGCGAAACGCGACTGATGGACGGCGTAAGAGAGAAACAATGATTGTCAGAACCGTCGAGCGATACCCCACGGAAGGTCAAGCATGGCGTGCGGTTGAGTCCTTCCGCCTGACGGTAAACTCTCAAGCACCAAACGAAAATATTTTGTTTGGGGCATTAGTAGACCGTTACGTGCGGGAAAAGCTTCCGAAGCGTCATTCCACCCGAGCAAGTATCGTTCGTGGATCAACCATCATGTGAAGCTTAGGTGGGGAGGTATTCCGATAAGAAAAGTGAAACCTCTCCTTGTCGAGGAATGGCTCATGAGTCTCGATCTTGCACCGAAGAGCAAGGGCCATGTGCGCAGCATCATGCATATTTTGTTCAACTGGGCGATGAAATGGGAATTCATCGATATTGACAGGATGAATCCGATGAGTCTCGTCCGTGTGGAAGGATCTTCGAAGCGTCTCAAAGAATTCCGGGTGCTGCTGGACGAATTGCAAGAACCAACTCGAACGATGTGCATTGTGGCGGCGTGTCTCGGCTTGAGAGCAAGCGAACTCGTGGGCTTGCAGTGGGGCGATTTCGATTGGAAAGCTCTCGAAGTCCATAACCAAACGGGGAGTTGTCGTCGGTCGGGTTGATGAAGTGAAGACGACGAACTCAAACCGGAGGTTGCCCGTGCATCCGAACTTGGCGGACCTGCTGTTTGCTTACAAGGAGGAGACGGCTCCAGGAGCAGGGAATTGTGACTGGCTGTTCCCAAGTCCCTACGGGACCGGGCGTCCACGATGGCCGTGGATGGTTCAGCGCGATCACTTGCTTCCCGCCGGAATCCGCGCCGGAGTTGGTCCTATTGGCTGGCACAGTTTCCGGCATTCGTACTCCACACTGCTTCGTTCGTTACAAGTGGACTTGAAGGTTCAACAGGAACTTCTGCGCCATCCGGACATTCGCACGACAATGAACATCTACACACAAGCGGTGCCCGATGCGATGCGGGAGGCCAACAGTCGAGTCGTCGAAATGGTTCTTCCGAAGAGAAAAGTGGGATGAAGAAACGAGGCGGCAAAAAGGCGGCATTAACGGTACCGAAGGATGCTAAGTCCTTCCAATTCCATCCAAGGCCTTCCTCGTAAGTACTTGAAGAATCAGCTCCAAGTAAATTCGACTCCCACACGCTTCCGCCAAGTCCTTTTTTCATGCGGTCTTAACTGAGGAAGTTGACTCCAATTCGGAGTCTGACTCCAATTGAGTGATGTTCTGCCCGATTCGCTGAGAGAACTTCTCAGACGCAACGCGCTCGGCATCGCCAACTATGCGCGCGCGGATCGCGAAAAGGTCTTCGTAGAACTTCGATTAGCGGTCGCATTGGGTGGCTGGCAAAGTCTGGAGGGCGTGTGTGCGTGGGCCGCTTGGCCTGGACACCGAATTGAATCGGGCAAGTTGCTGGTGTATGGTACGTGTAATATCGCGAGGCAGCTCCACCCATGCAGTGCACGCAGTGCGGATTGTCGAATCCTCCCGGTACCGGCGTGTGTACTCAGTGCAGCACTCCACTGCCCTTGGATGACCCAGCGATCAGAGATTCCTTCCATGACTCCGATAGCAGTGCTGAAGCAGATCAGACACTAACGCACGGTTGGTCAGAGCCTTCTGCACCTCATCGCACAATCTCTGCGGAGCGGTTCAAGCCCGGACGGATGCTGGGAAACCGTTATCAGATTTTGCAGCTCCTCGGTGAGGGCGGAATGGGGGCCGTTTACAAGGCGCAGGACCGCGAGTTGGAGCGTTTGGTGGCCTTGAAAATAATCCGTCCCAACCTGGCTGCAAGCTCCGAAGTTCTGCACCGCTTCAAGCAGGAGTTGATTCTCGCGCGCCAAGTGACTCATCGCAACGTCATCCGAATCTTCGATCTGGGCGAAGCGGATGGCGTCAAGTTCATCACCATGGAGTTCATCGACGGCGAGACATTGAGAACAATTCTGCTACGCGAAAACAGGCTCACCCCTGTTGAGGCCAGCAAAATCATCCAGCAAGTCTGCCGCGGACTTGAGGCCGCGCATGCAGAGGGCGTCGTCCACCGCGATCTCAAGCCTGCCAACATCATGCGCGACGCGCAGAACCGGATTGTTGTGATGGACTTTGGAGTTGCCCACTTGGCTGAAGCCGCGGAGATAAGGCCTCCTCGGCCTCCGAGTGGCGACGCATCCACCATTCCAGCTCAGCCGTTTTATTCCCGAACGGGTGCGCTTGTCGGCACTCCGGCCTACATGGCGCCGGAACAAGCGCTGGGCCAGGAAACAGACGCGCGCTCCGACATCTTCGCACTGGGAATCATCTTCTTCGAACTGCTTACTGGTAAGTTGCCATTTCAGGTCGATGCTCCCGACGCGCTGCTCAAACGTACCCGCGAGAAAGCCAAGGCGGTTCACGAGATCGATCCGAAAGTGCCGCGCAGCTTGAGCAAGATTGTCGAGCGATGTCTCGAACCGCTACGTGATTTTCGGTATCAGACAGCGACGGAAGTCTTGGCCCACCTGGATGCGTGGCTGGCGCCGGCATGGCGCAAAGCCGCAAAGTGGGTTGCCGCCGCAGCGGCGGTGCTGCTACTGGTCGGAACCCAAATCGTAGTGCAGCGCACGCATAAAACTCCGATTCAGCATCCTCCAGTGTCGGTGCTGGTGGCTGATTTTAAGAACGACAGCGGCGATCCGGCTTTTGATGGCACGCTCGAGCCAATGTTCAATGTGGCGCTGGAAGGCGCCAGCTTTATCAACGCTTACAACCGCGGCAGCGCGCGCAAGCTCGCCCAGAAGCTCCCCAATCCCACCGACAAGCTCGATGAGCAGCCAGCCCGGCTGGTGGCGCTCAGCCAAGGCATCAGCACGGTTATCGCGGGCGAGATCAGCCGGCGCGGCAAGAACTACAGTGTTTCCGCCAGAGCACTGGATTCGGTGACTGGTAAGCTCCTAGCCAAGACCGAGGTTAAGGCCGCAAATAAAGACCAGGTTCTGCTCGCCATTCCCAAGCTCGCCGCTCCCATCCGCAAGGCGTTGGGCGACACCACGCCGGAATCGGTTCAAGTCGAGAAGGCTCGCGGAGCGCTTTCGGCCGCGTCGTTGGAGGCCGTGCACCAGTATAGCGTCGCTATAGATCAGTTGAACGCGGGGAATATGGAGGAAGCCCTGCGATTCCTTTCCAATGCCGTAGCCTTGGACCCGAACTTCGCCCGCGCCTACGGCAGCATGGCCGCGGCAAACGTAAACCTGGGCAAAATGCAGGATGCCGAAAAGGACGTGAAGCTGGCGATGGAACACGTGGATCGGATGACCGACCGGGAACGCTACCGTGTGCGCGGGTTCTACTATCTCACGACACATAATTGGCAGAAATGCGTTGAGGAATACGGCGAGCTCGTCAAGCAATTCCCGGCCGACAATGTCGGGCAGTTCAATCTCGCCGGTTGCTATTTATATTTGCGCAACATCCCCAAAGCGGTCGCGGCGGCGCGACGGGCAGTCGAGATCGTCCCGAAAGGCGCCCTGCAGCGGGCCGCTCTGTCGCTTTACAGTTCTTACGACGGGGATTTCGCCGGCGGCGAACGCGAGGCGCAGGCAGCGCTGGGACTCAATCCGTCCTTCCCAGCCTATCTCGCTCTCGTGGAGGCGCAATTGGGGCTCGCTCAGATGTCCCAAGCCACCGAAACATATCACAAGCTCGCGAAGGTCAACGTGCTGGGCGCTTCCCTGGCCGCTTCCGGTCTCGCTGATTTGGCTGCCTACGAAGGCCGTTTTGCCGATGCGATGCGCATCCTTGAGCGGGGCGCAGCCGCCGATCTGGCCGCCAAGAACCCTGACAACGCCGCCGAGAAGTTTGCTGCTCTCGCTCACATACAGCTCTTGCGCGGACAGAAGGGAGCGGCCGTTGCCGCCGCAACCAAGGCGTCGGCTATGAGTCAAGTCATACCGGTCAGGGTCCTGGCGGCGCAAACCTTTGTCGAGGCTGGGGAAATCGCCAAAGCGCAAAAACTGGCCTCCGGCCTGGCCTCCGAGTTGCAACCAGAGCCCCAGGCCTATGCCAAAATAATTGAAGGCGATTTAGCCCTGAAGCGCGGAGACGCACGCCAAGCCGTCAAGACAGTAACAGACGCTAACAACCTGCTGGACACCTGGATCGGTCGCTACGAGCTTGGCCGGGCCTATCTGGACGCGGGGCTCTTTGTCGAGGCCGATGCGGAGTTCGACAAATGCATCAAGCGGCGCGGCGAAGCCCTGGAGCTCTTCATGGACAATGTCCCCACCTTCGGCTATTTTCCGCCCGTCTATTACCTCCAGGGACGTGTGCGGGAAGGTCTGAAAAGCCCGGGGTTTGCGGAATCTTACCGCAATTATTTGAGCATCCGCGGCCAGGCCGGCGAAGACCCTCTGCTTCCCGATATCCACCGGCGGCTAGGTCAATAGCAATCCATCAAAAGCGGTTAACGCAGGAACTCCGGCTCGCCGGCGGCTAGCGCACAGGATCTTCGATACCCTCTCTCAATTCCCTCGTTTCGAGCGTACTACGGCACCTGCGAA
>WNFP01005251.1_pt1 | contig 11981 bp, 10 predicted proteins | sample 5400201 | NCBI WGS metagenome assembly WNFP01 (sample SAMN13153355, study PRJNA577476) | soil metagenome | isolation source: 115 cm saprolite under Madrone tree | place: USA:California | collected 2016-06-14
GTAATATCAAAAGTATCGTCGGCGAGGGCGCTTTCGCGTTCGATGCGAACATCCGCCGTCACGGCTTCCGGCAAGCCGAACAGAACGAATGCGTGATCGATCAAGTGTGGAGCGATGTCGAAAAGAATTCCGCTACCTGGACGAGCGGCCTCTCGCCAGGCGCCAGGTTTGAGCTGCGGGCGATACCGGTCATAGGCAGTTTCAAACCGTACGATGCGGCCCAGCGTGCCGGCCTCGACAAGCTGTCGGATTGCTTGGAAATCAGCGTCATAGCGGCGGTTGTGATAGACAGTTAGAAAGCGGCCTGTTTTTTTCGCAAGCTGCACAAGCACTTTGGCTTCTTCAAGAGTTGTCGCGAACGGCTTATCGACAACCACATCTCGCCCCGCCTCCAGGCATTGCCGCGCGAAGGGATAGTGCGTCTCGTTCGGGGTAGCAATCACCACGAGGCGAATCTCCTCAATCGACAGCAATTCATCCAGGCTCCGTACAATTCGAACGTCTGGATATTTCTCCGCCGCCGCAGTGCCGCTGCGTTGCACTATGGCAGCAAGGTGCAAACCAGGCACTGCGCGAATCACTGGCGCATGAAACGCGCGGCCAGCAAGGCCGAATCCTACGAGTCCGACTTCGATCATGGGTACCCATCTTTCCAGAAAACTGGACGCTAAAGAGTATCGAACTTTCAAATTTCAAGCAGAAGGATTTTCCAGAAACGCGAAGTTGCTTGAAACTGCCGCGTCCTTCAGAATGGCGAGTCACCTATGGGCGAGCAAAATCCAGCCGTCACAGAAGCACAAGGACACCGTAACCTGCTCATCCTGCTCTTCGCAGGATTTGTTCTGAGCGGAATTGCAACCACCATCGTCGGCCCTATGCTTCCCATCTTTATCCGCAGATGGTCCCTTGATGACGGTCAAGCCGGTCTCTTCTCGACGATTCAATTCCTGGCCGCATTGGGGGGCACTCTGGCATCCAGCGCGATTGCTGCGTGGTGGGGGTACCGTCCAGCTTTGGTCATGGGGTACGCGCTCATGGGCGGGGGTCTTGCGTCCCTCAATGCAGACACACACGGACTAGCTCTGGCCGCAACCGCGGCTTTCGGTTTGGGCTATGGGTTAATCACTCCTGGTACAAATCTCTTCGTTGCGGAATTGGGAGGAGCTAAGAGTGCATCACTCCTGAACCAGCTCAATTTCGCGTGGGGTGCGGGAGCAATGATCTGTTCCCCATTGATTGCTCTGGCGCTGAAGCGCGATGGGCTTGGTATCTTGCTGTTGGGAACGGCTATCTTCGGTGGGGTTCTCGTCCTGGGCCTGTTGTTCGTTTCCTTCGGCATGCAAAAACACGATGTAAATACGTCTGGAGCGGCATCCACTGCCGTCGGGCTAGGAGTCACCATCGCCCTGGGCGCGATGTTTTTCATTTATGTGGCCATGGAAAACGGCGTTGGCATCTGGTCCGCAGAATACGCCAAGCGGCTGGCCAACGGCATCACCGGCATGACTACGCTGGCGCCGATGTTCTTCTATGCCGGCCTCACCTCCGGTCGCGCCGCCGCACCTCTGTTTCTACGGCATCTGGCCGAAAGAAAAATAGTGCTGGGCGCTCTGAGCCTGGCGGCAGCAGCCACGGCATTGTTGATCGCATCCAGATCGCTCCCGATTGCCACTGCGGCGGTCTTTCTGGCCGGATTGGGGTGCGCGAGTGTCTACCCTATTTTCATTGCCTGGCTCTCGCGATGGTATGGGGCAGCCGCGAAAAAAATTGGAGGCATCCTCTTTGCGCTCGCCTCTCTCGGAGGATCAGCAGGCCCTGGCTTGATCGGAGCAGTCTCCAAATATTCCGGCAGCTTGCACGTAGGATTGCTCGTCCCTCTGGCCGGCGCGATTGTCCTGATTGGCTTGGTGCTGCTGCTGGGCCGGCAGACGGCGGCCTGAGGTATTCTTAGGTCGTGCAGAATGCCGCATCCTCGCAGCGTTCACCCACAAACGGGCTGCTCTTGGGGCTGGTGATCACGCTCGCCGCCGTGCTGGCCTACGCTTCTTACATTACTGTTCAGCTCGCCGGGCTGCGCAAACTTCAGAGCGAAATGGTGGACCGCAACCGGAAAGACTCTTTGCAACTCCTGCGCATTCAGAACGATCTCAATTCCATCGCGTTGGCCATGCGTGACATGCTGGATACGACCGAACCTTATCCGCTAACGGCATGGACCGCTCAATTCGAACGCATTCGCCAGGATCTAGACGCCGGATTGAAACTGGAAGAAAGCCTCGCGGGAGCAAACCGCACGCCGGACCAGCGGCGCTATCTCTCTCAATCTGTCGCGCAGTTCTGGGACGCCGTCAACCGCATGTTCGCGCTCGCACAAGACGGCAAAGAGTCGGAAGCGCGCGAGCAGATTCGGCTCTCGCTGCAGGCTCGCCAGCAAGCCCTTAGCACCGCTGTTTCGCGTCTGCTCGTGGAAAACAACGAAGGTGAGCAGCAAGCCGCCGCGCGCATCGCTCAGATTTACGACGGCGTGCAGCGCCAGCTCTATATTTTCCTGGCGGCAACGCTCATCGCGATTCTTCTGACAAGCCTGTACCTCATTCGCAGCAATCGCCAGATTTTTGCGCGACTCGCCGAACTCTCCGAGCAGCGCAGCGACTTGGCGCAGAAACTGATTTCGACACAGGAATCCGCGCTGAGACACATTTCCCGCGAACTGCACGATGAGTTCGGCCAAGTCCTGACCGCGATTGGTTCGATGCTGGGACGCGTCGGCAAGCACACCCCGGAAGGTTCGCCTCTGCGTGAAGATTTGAAAGAAGTGCAGGAGATCGCGCAATCGACGCTAAATAATATCCGTACGCTCTCCCAGGCCCTTCACCCCGTGTTACTCGAAGAAGCCGGTTTGGAAAGCACCCTCGACTGGTATATTCCCACGGCGGGCCGGCAAACTGGCCTCGCGCTTCATTACGAAAAAACCGGACAGCCGTTTCCCGTGGAGACGAGCGCCGGTGTGCACATCTATCGTGTGCTGCAGGAAGCGCTCAACAATGTGAGCCGGCATTCCGGAGCCAACGATGCCTGGATCTGGCTGAGATTCGCTCCGGATTCACTGGAGCTTGAAGTGGAAGATCATGGCAAGGGTTTCGTGAGAGAGAAATCGCAACGCGGGATCGGCCTGGTAGGCATGCGGGAGCGGGCTGAATTAATCGGTGGTACGCTGATGATCTCGCCGCATCCGCAAGGTGGCACCAAAGTCCGCCTCCAGATTCCCAGAGTCAAAGTGGATGCCAAATGGCGCATAAGATAACGGTTCTTCTCGCGGACGATCACGCGCTGGTCCGCCGCGGATTTCGCCGCATGTTGGAAGACGACCCTGGAATCTCCGTCGTTGGTGAGGCCAGTGACGGCAAAGAAGCCGTCCGCCTGGCCTGCGAATTGCGCCCCAAAGTCACCGTGATGGACTGCGCGATGCCAGAGCTGAGCGGCATTGAAGCAACACGAAAAATCCTCGAGAAATTTCCGGAAGCCGGCATCCTGATGCTCAGCATGCACTCCGAGGAAACCCTGGTAAGCCAGGCGCTCGAAGCGGGCGCGCGCGGCTACGTGCTGAAAAATGCGATCGACCTCGACCTGGTCAGCGCGGTGAAGAGCATCGCGGCCGGAATGACCGTGCTCGACCCGCAAGTCTCCCGCCCGGACGCGCTCAAGGGCGAGCGCGGCGGAGGCCTGACCCCACGCGAACTCGAAGTCCTGCAGCACATCGTAGCCGGCAAATCGAACAAGGAAATAGCCGCTGACTTAAATCTCAGCGTGAACACCGTCGCCGTCCACCGCGCCAATATCATGGACACGCTGGGAATTCACAAGACGGCGGAGCTGGTGGTCTACGCGATTCGAAATGGTTTGGTGAACTTGCCGTGAACCGGCGCGATTTTCTTCTCTCAACCATCAGCGCAGGACTAACCACCGCAGCTGCGCCATCCTGGGCGTTGGCGAATTCAGCCGCTCCCCTGGGATTCCGCCTGACCGACGTTACCAACGCAACGGGAATCCAGTTTCACCACAATAGCGGCGCTTATGGCGGCAAGTTGCTCCCTGAGACGCTGGGCTCAGGCTGCGCGTTCCTCGATTACGACAGCGACGGCTGGCAAGACATTCTTCTAATCAATGGCATGGACTGGCCCGGCCACAAGCGCCAACGATCTACTCTTCGCCTCTACCGCAACAATCGCAATGGCACATTCACCGACGTGACGCGCAGCGCGGGCCTCGACGTCGAGCTCTACGGAATGGGCGTGGCCGTCGGCGATTACAACAACGATGGTTTCCCCGACATTTTCATCACTTGCGTCGGCCAGAGCCGTCTCTTTCGCAACACCGGCAAAGGGACGTTCGTGGATGCCACACGTTCCAGCGGCCTCCTCGGGCATCAAGGCTTCAGCACTTCCGCCCTATGGTTTGATTACGACCGAGACGGCTTGCTCGATCTATTCGTCTGCAACTATGTGCGTTGGTCCCCTGAGCACGACGTTTTTTGCAGCCTCGACGGCACGCACAAATCCTATTGCACGCCCGAAGCTTATCGCGGCGATACCTGCTGGCTCTTCCACAATCGCGGCAACGGAACTTTCGAAGATGTCACCGCCACCAGCGGTATCTTTGACAGCAGCTCAAAATCTCTCGGCGTGGCGATGTTTGACTACGACCAGGACGGCTGGCCGGATCTGCTCGTCGCTAACGACACGCAACCCAACAAGTTGTACCGCAATCTGCGCAACGGCAAATTCAAGGATGTCGCCGTCGAAGCTGGCCTCGCTTTCAGCTCTGAAGGAAAAGCCCGCGCGGGCATGGGCGTTGACACCGGAGACTTCGATGGTTCGGGCGGGCCCGGCATCGCCATCACGAATTTCGACAACGAAATGATCGGCCTGTACCGCGCCACGTCTCCGGGAGTTTTCGACGACGTCTCCGTTCCCTCTGGCGTCGGCGCGGCCTCTAGAAACACCCTAGGCTTCGGCTGCATGTTCCTCGACGTCGACCTCGATGGCGCTCTTGACCTCGCCGTCGCCAACGGCCACATTGATGAAACCGTTCGAAACATCCGCGGCAACGTCGGCTACGCGCAGCCACCCCAGCTTTTTCTGAATTCGGGCGGCGGAAAATTCCGCGACGTTGCCGGCCAGGTTGGAGGCGGTTTCGAATCTCCAAAAGTCGGCCGCGGCCTTGCCTTCGGTGATTTCGACCGCGACGGCGACCTGGACATCTTGATGACCACCAACAACGGCCCGGCCTATTTGTACCGCACCGATCAAGAGGCGCATTCCCGCAGCATTCGATTTCATCTACAGGGCACAAAGTCGAATCGCGATGCGATTGGCGCCGCTGTCCGCATTTTCCTCAAGGGGCAAACGCAATCGCGGATCGTCCGCGGTGCCTCCAGCTATCTTTCGCAATCGGAATTGCCGGTAACGTTTGGCCTCGGCTCGCATGAAAAAATCGATCGCCTAGCGATCGACTGGCCTAGCGGTCGCACCGAGGAGTATAAAGATTTGCGCGCCGGAAAGGCGTATAACTGCATAGAAACAAAGGGGATAGATGCCGACGCGAACTTCTAATCCTTTTACATTATTGCCAGCCTCCGCGCGAATACCTATAAGTGTTCGCACAGGTTGTATCGCCTCCAGCCCGGCCAAACTCTGGCTCGCTTCGGGGCACCCCAAACTGCATTGCGGCCGGATGTTCAAACATCCGGCCGCTCTATTGATAACCGCAAACCGCGCACGCAGGTGGAGATGATGCAAATCGAAGTTGTAAAGCGGTGGTTATCGCGAGTCCTGGTTCCGCTGACGCTCAGCGCCGTTTATCTGTACGGATATCCCTCGGCCACTATCTCTTACTTCGTTGTGGATTTGTTTCATGTCGCGCTCGGAATTGCCCTAGCGCTTCTCCTCTTTTTTCACGCCCCTCGATTGCTCCGTAACGAATCTCTTCTGGCCCGTCTCGGCTGGACCTCGCTTACTGCGGGAGCGCTTCTCGGAATCGTGTTAATCAAAATCGGCACGCCCCTTCGGCTGAAACCGTGGCTATATGCCCATATTGCGCTTTGCGTTCTCGGCTCGCTTTTCCTGGTAACCTCTTGGCTTATTTCAAAAAGGCGGCTGGGTGACAGCGTCCTCAAGCGTAGCTTGGGATTTGCCGCACTGACGCTCCTGACCACGGCCATCGGTGCGGGCGCGTGGTGGACGCGCGAAGTCGCCTGGAAGAACACGAATCGCATCTCCAATCCCCTGATGCCGCCCGAATCCATGGACCGTGAAGGCGACGGCCCTCAGGGCAAGTTCTTCCCCAGTTCCGCGCAAACCAAACATGGCGGCAACATTCCTTCCAAATATTTTATGAAATCCGACGCCTGCCAGCGCTGTCACGCCGACATCTACAAGCAATGGGACAGCTCGATGCATCATTTCTCTTCCTTCAACAACCAGTGGTACCGCAAGAGCATTGAATACATGCAGGATGTCGCCGGCGTGCGCTCCTCCAAGTGGTGCGCGGGTTGCCACGATCCCGCGCTGCTCTACAGTGGCCTCTTCGATACTCCGATTAAACAGATCGTGGACCGCCCGGAAGCGCGCGCCGGCCTCGGCTGCCTGATGTGCCACAGCATCGTGGAAGTGAAGAGCACCATGGGCCAGGGTGATTTTTTCCTCGAGTATCCGAAGCTCCATGAACTCGCCGCCAGCGAAAATCCTTTCGTCCGAAAGCTGCACGATTTCGTCGTTCGCCTCAATCCGGAGCCGCACCGCCGCACTTTTCTGAAGCCCTTCATGCGGGCGGATACTGCGGAGTTCTGTTCTTCCTGCCACAAAGTCCACCTCGATGTCCCCGTGAATCGTTACCGCTGGATTCGCGGCTTCAATGAATATGACAACTGGCAAGCCAGCGGCGTTTCCGGCCAAGGCGCGCGCGCCTTCTACTATCCCAAGTCGCCCATGAACTGCGCCGATTGCCACATGCCTGCGGTCCCTTCGGTCGATGACGGCAACATCAACGGCCTAATCCATTCGCATCGCTTCCCGGGCGCGAATACCGCCGTTCCCACAGCCAACCAGGACCAGGCGCAATACGAATTCGCCAAGAAATTCCTGCAGGATAAGCAACTCACCGTGGATATTTTCGCGGTTTCGCCGGCAGGCAAAGAAACAAACGTCCCGGCGCGCAGCGAATTTGGAAAGTCGGAACTCTCGACCACCTTCGCTGTCGGCGAAGAATCAGATACTTCGCTGCCCAAAGGCCCAGCCGGCGAAGTTCGCCCAATCACCGCTCCCATCGACCGCACCGACGCAGCTGTACGCCGCGGCGATGACGCCCGCGTCGATGTGGTTGTGCGCACGCGCAAAGTCGGCCACTTTTTCCCTGGCGGCACCGTAGACGCCTTCGATGTCTGGCTCGAGCTGCAGGCCACCGACGAAAAAGGCCAGACGATTTTCTGGAGCGGTAAAGTCGAAGACGACGGCAAAGGTCCCGTCGAGCCTGGAGCGCACTTCTATCGTTCTTTGCAGATCGACGGCCACGGCAATCCCATAAACAAGCGGAACGCTTGGGCCACTCGCTCCGTCGTTTACGTTCATCTGATCCCGCCAGGCGCCGCGGATACCGCGCACTATCGTCTTCACATTCCTGACAATGCCGGCGACAGGATTACGCTCCATGCCAAGCTGAACTATCGCAAGTTCAGCTGGTTCAATACGCATTTCTCTTTCGCGGGTGTCGAGCAATCTAAAATTCTTCCAAATACTCCGCTGACTAATCACATTAAAACCACGCCTGATTATGATGACCGCCAGTGGACTTTTAACGGCGACACCTCGAATGTCTCCGGCAACCTCAAGACTATCCCCGACGTTCCCATCACGATCATTGCGGAAGACACCAAGATTCTGCGCGTTCTTCCGCGAACCGCTCCCGCGCCTCAGCCAAAGACGGTCACGACCAAGGAAGACTGGACCCGCTGGAACGATTACGGCATCGGTCTTTTCTTGCAGGGCGATTTGAAAGCCGCCGCCGCGGCCTTCAAGAAAATCACAGAAGCCGATCCGCAAAATCCCGACGGCTGGACCAACATCGGCCGCGCCCTGCTTCAGGAGGGAGACACCGCTGGCGCGCGTAAGGTCCTGGAGAAATCTCTCGCTATCAGTCCGCAACTAGGGCGCACCAATTACTTCTACGCCCGTGCCTTAAAGGAAGACGGCGATTACGACGGTGCAATCACTCACTTGCGTACCGTCCTCGCGCAATTTCCACGCGACCGCGTTGTGCGCAACGAACTTGGCCGTGTCCTCTTTCTTCAGAAGCGCTACTCCGACGCGGTCAAGGAATTCGAGCAAACGCTTTCGATCGATCCTGAAGATCTGCAAGCTCACTACAATCTGATGCTTTGCTACAACGGCCTCGGCAACGACGCCAAGGCCAACGAACACAAAGCCCGCTATCTGCGCTTCAAGGCTGACGAATCGGCCCAGGCTGTTACCGGCCCGTACCGCCAGACGCATCCCGAAGACAACAACGAGCGCCAAGCCATCCACGAACACGTAAGCATCGCCCCAGCGCCCAGCCAACAACTTAGCCAGAACCCCAAGTCATCAGCGGCCCGCGTAACTCGACAAGCCGCCCCGCCCAGCGGTAGGGACTGAGTGCTTGGCTCCGTAACATCGTGTCGCGTGTTTTATAGGTGCGTCCGCCGCGGCAGGCTGCACCCCTGTCGCCAAAACCCATCCTCACTCAAGGAGCCTTCCTCGTGACCTGGATCAAAACCGTTCCAATGGAAGAAGACCACCGCGTGAAGAACGCAATCGAGGCGCAGCGCAAGCTCTACCCCATCGAATACGCCACTCCCGTCCATCCTGTGAACGGTGGTGAAACGTCAGGCATCGTCGCTAGCCACTCGCTTCTTCCTGATGTGCTCTTCCACGCCTTCGGCACCTTTGGCGCGCTCATGTCGCCGGACCTGCCTCTAAAGCGGCACCAGCATGAAATGATCGCCACCATGGTTTCGGTCATCAACCGCTGCCATTATTGAATCGAGTCACACGCAGAGTTTCTGCGTCGCGTCACGCTGGATGAAACTATGGTCAAAGCGCTGCAGACCGACTATCCCACGGCGTCCATCAGCGAGCAGGACCGCACGATGCTGGACTACGTCGTGAAGCTTACGAAAGATGCCACGCGGTGCGGCCCGGAAGATCACACCAGGCTCCGCGCCGCTGGCTTCGACGACCGTGGCATCCTGCAAATCACTCTGATCGCGTCCTGGTTTAACTACATCAATCGCGCCGCCGATGCCCTCGGCGTCGGCCGCGAATGAATCTCGGGGGAATGGTGAAGCGTTCGCTCGCAACAATTCTAGTCCTTGCCTTGGCCATAATTCTCGCCGGAAAAACAGGAATCGGAGCGACGCCAGAAACCTCCACGATTCAATTCCGCGACGTCACGCAACTTGCCGGAATCCGCTTCGTTCACAACAATGGCGCGTTCGGCAAGAAATTCCTGCCGGAAACCATGGGACCCGGCGTCGCTTTCATCGATTACGACAATGACGGCTGGCCTGACATTTTTCTTGTAAACGGCATGGACTGGCCCGGCCACGCCCAGAAGCACTCCACGCCCAAGCTCTATCACAACAATCACAACGGTACTTTCACCGATGTAACGCACAAGGCCGGACTCGACGTCGAGATGTTTGGACTGGGTGTTGCCGTCGGCGACTACGACAACGACGGTTACGACGACCTTTTCGTCACTGCCTACGGCCAGGGCCATCTATTCCACAACAATGGCAACGGTACTTTCACCGATGTAACGCAAAAAGCTGGCTTGCTCGGACCGAGAGAATTCAGCTCCAGCGCCGCTTGGGTCGACTACGACAAGGATGGCAACTTGGACCTCGTCGTCGGCAACTATGTCCAATGGACGCCGGAGACCGACCTGTACTGCACACTCGACGGCAAGAATAAATCGTATTGCACTCCGGAATCCTACAAAGGGACTTCCGTTCGTCTCTGGCACAATCGCGGGAAGGGCACGTTTGAAGATGTCACCCAAAAAGCCGGTCTCGGTGATCCCACGTCGAAAACTCTCGGTGTCGCCGTGCTCGATTTTGACAACGACGGCTGGCCCGATCTCTTGTTTTCGAATGACACTCAGCCCAACAAGCTCTATCGCAACAATGGTAACGGCACTTTCACCGAAAAAGCCGTCGTGGCCGGAATCGCTTTCAGCGAAGACGGCGTAGCCCGCGCCGGCATGGGTGTGGACGCCGCTGACTACGATCACTCTGGTTTCCCCAGCCTTTTGATCACCAATTTCTCGAACCAGATGCTCTCGCTCTATCACAACGAAGGAAAAGGACTCTTTGTGGACGAAGCAATGGCCACATCGATGCGGACATTCAGCGCGTCCAAGCGAACGTGAAATACGCCATGCCGCCGCACCTGTTCCGTAATGTCGGTAAAGGAAAATTTGAAGAAGTCACCAAATCACTTGGGCCAGCCTTCGCTTCTCCCCGCGTCGGCCGTGGTGCCGCCTACGCCGACATCAACAACGACGGCCGCCTGGACCTGCTGCTCTCCACCAATGGTGGCCCGGTTTATCTATTTCGAAATGAGGCTCAGGGCGCCGCCGCGTCGAATCGCAGTCTGCGCATCAAACTCATCGGCACAAAATCCAATCGTAACGGCATCGGCGCGACCGTCAAGCTCACCGCCGGCGGCGAAACGCAAACTCAAATGCTTCGCAGCGGCTCCAGCTATCTTTCCGCCAGCGAACTCGCCTTAACCTTCGGTCTCGCCCACAATGAAAAAGCCGACACCATCGAAATTCACTGGCCCAGCGGCCAGCTCGATCGCCTTTCGAACGTCCCGGCCGGCCAAACCATCACCGTAACCGAGGGAAAAGCGATCACCGCTTCCCGTCCCTACGGAAAGAACAATTAACCCGAAATGCTTGACCGTCACACATTTAGCGTCAACTTAATCTCAGCTCTCTCACCGTTGTCATCCTGAGCGAAGCGAAAGATCTCAATTGTTCCAAACCTCACCGTAAACATTCATCGGGGTTCCTTGGGCTAGACTCGGTCGAATCCTCCACATCGTCAGGCCTCAAATGCACGAAAAAAAAACGCCCCCGGCACAACCGGAGGCGTCGTCTACCGCATTTGCAGAGATATTTCTAAAACTGGTTCCAAAGGAACTGGTTGTACACCTCGTGATGAAACTGCACTTCGGGCACCTTCACAACAGTCCCCAGGGAGCGCGGGCAGCGGTCCGCAGCGCCGCGCTTCAAATCCGCATAGCGCCCCTTGACGTCAGCTCCAAAGAGCGCCGTGGTCCATTCCGCCTTCTCGAAATTCTCCAGCGCCGTGTAAATGTTGTCCGGGAGGTAGCGCTGCGCCGACCGTAGATTTTTGATTTTGGCGGTGTCGCCGTCGAGGCCGGTCTTGAAAATGGAATACATGACCATGTACGGGTTGGAGTCGGGAGCAACCGCGCGCACTTCCGTGCGCATGCTTTTCTCGTTACCAATGGGGATGCGCACCATCGCGCCGCGGTTGACCGCCGAAGCATTCAGCTGGTTGGGCGCTTCGAAGTGCGGATCCAGCCGGCGGTACGCGTTGACACTGGAATTGATCAGCAAGCAGATATCGTTGCCATGGCTGAGAATACGATCGACGAAGTCCCAGCCGAATTTGCTCAGCTTCTCCTCGCCCTTGGGATCCCAGAAGAGGTTTTTGCCGTCCTTGCTCACAGAAACGTTGGTGTGCATCCCGTTGCCGTTGACGCCGACCACCGGCTTCGGCAAGAAGCATGCCGTGAAGCCCATGTTCGTGGCCACCTGGCGGCAGATCAGCTTGTAAAGTTGAATCTGATCCGCGGCGGAGACCACTTCCCCATAGCCGTAGTTGATTTCAAATTGCGACGGCGCCACTTCCG
>WNFP01009264.1_pt1 | contig 11979 bp, 6 predicted proteins | sample 5400201 | NCBI WGS metagenome assembly WNFP01 (sample SAMN13153355, study PRJNA577476) | soil metagenome | isolation source: 115 cm saprolite under Madrone tree | place: USA:California | collected 2016-06-14
TTTCTGCGCGGGCGGATGAGATTCGCCTAAAGGGCGGCAAGAAGCTGTACGGCGTGATCGTGTCTTATGAAGACAACATGTTCAAGGTCAAGACCGACTTTGGATATGTGCTGGTGGAAAAAGACAAGATCGAGTCCATTATTCCCTCGACGCCGGCTGGAAAATCAGAGACCGCACCGGCGGAAAAGAAGGATGCAGCCCAGCATCCATCAAAACCAACAAGTGATTCGCAGCCACAGGCTGAGCCGGCGGTGGCATCGGCTTCGGAGACTCCGGCCGTGGCAGCGAATGCCAGCGCCAAAACCGCCGCCTCGGGTACAGCGGGGAAAAACGGGAAAGCGGCACCGAAAATAACGAATACAGCGGTGAAACCGGAAGTCACTGCGAATGGATTGGCGACGACTGCAGCAACGCCGACTCCGCCGAAGGAACCGGAAGTTCCGGCGAACAAGGAAGAGATACAGGGAAATCTTTATACGAATTACACGCACGGGTTTCGGATGTACAAGGCGCCCAGCTGGAGCTTGATCGAAGAAGCGCGCGGAGCGCTGCCGAATGCGATCGTGGCGATGGGCACGTCCAACGAATCCACGCTGATGGTAGTGGGCGAGGAAAAAACGAAAGAATCCCTGGACATAGCTGCGGCGGCAGTCGAAAAGCGGCTGCAGGACGTCTACGCGAACTACCAACGACTATCCCAGCGCAAGTCCATGGTCGGCGGATTACCAGCCGTGGAATATCAATACCGCGGAAAAGCCGATGAGCACGATTGGTCTGGGAAGCTGGTGGTTGTGGCGCGCGGGAAGGACGTGTTCACGGTGCTGGCGATGACGTATGCCGACAGCGACTTGATTCAAATTCAGGAGAATGTGATCGCCCGGGCGATCGCGAGCCTGGACTTCAGCGTGCACTAGCGCGGGTTGTGTCGTCGCAAGTTTTGCGTTCATCAGGAGTTGGCTTTCGGCCTTCTGCCCACGCCACAAACCCATCCTTTGCCGCGTTCCTCAATAACCTGCACATCCGAGTAACCGGCGTCTGTGAGAAGTTCGCGATGCTCATCAATGCTCAGGAGCGTCATTGCCGTTCGTGAGGCGTATTTTTCAGCAAGCTTTGCAGCCATGGTGTTTGCTCCTTTATAGATTTCCGCGATCAAGATGAGCGTGCCACCGGGCTTCAGGACTCTGAAGACTTCGCGCATATCACCGGGCAAGTTGGGCCACCAAAAGTGTGTTTCCACGGCGGTGACGAGATCGAGCATGCCGTCCGGAAACGGTAGCTGAGAAACAGAGCCGTGCCGGATCTCGACGCGGCCGAGATCTATCCATCGTGCATTCGTTCTTTTTGTTGCCGCGACGCTTTCTTCGGAATAATCGACGCCGTAGACTTTTCCCTGCGTGGCGATCGCCGCTAACTTGCTGACTGTCCTGCCGCCACCGCAGCCTGCATCGAGGATGGTGTGGTGGTTCTCTATCGAGATGTGCTCCAAGCCCCAGTCTGTCAGCTTGGAATGGCTCGCATTCATTCGCCACAAGGTGAATCGGCCGAAGCATCCTGTTGGCTTGCTGCATTGATTTACCGGTGCGCTCCTGCTGGTCACGGTTGTCCGCCTGAGACACAGTCTAACCTTAAAATAGGCGGTGACGCTTAAGGACCGACATGTCCGGCAAGCGCACTAAATCAGGACTTATGTTCTTCAAGACCGGATTCGATGATCACTAATTTGGTTGCAGGGCAGAATCTGGCCATGCCCGTGTGACGTTCTTTCCGCGGCAGCGCGATTTCATTCGTAACGCAACGCTTCTAGCGGATCTACCTTTGCGGCGCGGCGCACCGGCAGCCAGCATGCCAACAACGCTACTCCCACGAACAACGCACCCACAACGATCAACGTCATCGGATCGCTAGGCTGCACCTCAAACAGAAGAGTCCTCAGCACGCGAGACAAAACAATCGCCAGCGCCACTCCAGCGAGTACGCCGCTCGCAATCAATCGAAATCCCTCGCCGAAGATCAGGTTCCTAATGTCCTTTCGTTCAGCGCCAACCGCGCTGCGAATCGCCAGTTCCCGTCGCCGCGAGGCCACCGAAAGCGAGAGTACGCCATAAATTCCGACCAGCGTCAGAACGCTCCCAACCACCGAAAATCCGATCAACAACTGCATCGTGAAAGTGCGTGAAGCCAGCGAATCATCGCGAATCTGTTGCAAAGTCTTCGCGTTTTCGATGGCGGCGGTTGGATCAACGGCGCGCAACTCGCGTTCCACCGCAACCAGAACCGCGCGCGGGTCCGCCGCCGAGCGGATTACGAGATGCTTCGAAAACGCCGTCGCCTGCCACAACGACAGATAAATCTCGGGCGACGCCGCCTGCGTCAAATCATCCGTTCGGCCATTCGAGACCTCGCCGATGATTTCCGTAGCTGGCTTGTCGTGCCCGTTCAGCCAAATCTTCCCTCCGATTGCATTGCCGTGCGGAAAGTAGCGATCCGCAAATGCCTTGTTGACGATCGCTACGTTTAGCGTCTTGCCCTCATCGCTCGAACGAAACTCCCGCCCCCCGAGCATTCCCACGCCCATCAACTTGAAATAGTCCTCCGTGACGGCGCGCAGCGGCAGCGCCGTCTTCTCGCTCTCCTTGGTTGCGGGAGGCTGCCCTTCGATTTCCATTGTCGCCGGCCAATTGTTGCCGGTAAGCGGCACTCCCCACGCGAAAGCCGCGTATTGCACGCCAGGAATCGCCGATACTCGCTCCAAAGCGTGCCGGTGAAAGCTGGTCCACTCTGAATAGCTCCGGACTTCCGTAACACTCATCGTCAATATGTGTCCCGTGTTGTAGCCCGATGGGACTCTCGCAATATTGATCATCGTCCGAATCAGTAGCCCGGCCCCTACGAGCAGCGCCAGGGTCAGCGCTGTTTGCACCATCGTGACTCCGCGCAGAAGCCGCCGTTCCCCGAGTCCGGCCGTTCCTTTGGGTCCGGCGTTCTTCAGCACCTCCATCGGATCCAGCCGGAAAGCCCGTAGCGCCGGAAAAACTCCCGCGAAACCCGCAGCCAGTACCGCCGCACCTAATCCCCAAGCCAGCACAGCCCACCCAGCCGTCACGCCATCCAGCCTCGGAATCGCATGGCCCGCAATTAACTTGAACAGTTTCACGATTCCGAACGCCAAGCCCACTCCGAATGCCCCACCCAGCAGCGCCAGTAACAGACCCTCTGTCGAAACCTGTCGCAAAAGAGCGATGCGCCCCATGCCCATCGCGCTCCGGACCGCGTATTCCTGTTGCCGCTGCAACCCTCGCACCAGCAACAGCGTTGCTGCGTTACCGCAACCGATCAAAAGAACCAGCGCCGCCGCGCCCAGAAGTGGAAGCAGGATCCTTCGCCCGTCGAGATTTATTTCACTTGTCAAAGATTCCAGCCGCGGCGTGATCCCCTCAAAGCTGTGTTCCGCTTGCGCTTCTCTCGCGGCGAGCACCGTCAGTTCTCCTTGTGCTTGCTCAAGCCCCTCCCCTTCGCGCAATCGCGCGACGATATTCCAATTCGGATCTTTCGCGTATTTCGGGTCGGGCGCCACCGGGATCCAAAAATCTACCAACGCGTTGACGTTGTAGTTCGGCTCCTTCGCGGCTCCCGGCGACGGAAGAAAGCGTACCCCCGGCTGCATCACGCCGATCACCGTCGGCGGCACTTCCCATCGGCTGATGTGCACCGTCTTGCCGATAATTTGTGGATCGCTGTTGAACGTGCGCTTCCAGAACTCGTACCCAAGCAAGATCACCTTCACCGGTCCTGGCCCAATGTCTGATTCTTCAAAGCGGCGGCCGAGCACCGGCTGCAATCCCATGACCTGCAAGTAATCCTTCGTCACCACCATGCCTTCGATCGATTGGCTGCCCTCGCTGCGAATTAGAAAATTAAACGTCCAGCCGTAAGCAGAGATTCCTTCAATCGATTTCGCTTCTTTTTGCCATTCCATCCATTGTTGGGAAGGCCATCCGCGGGGGTTTTCCTGTTTTTGCCCGTCCGTTCGTGTGGTCGGCACGAGCACGAGCTGCTGCGGCTCTTTGTACGGTGGCGGCGTCAACAGCACGCCTTGAATCAAGCTAAAGACCGCCGAAGTCGCCCCGATTCCCAACGCCAGCGTCAGTATCGCGATCAGGCTAAAGCCCGGTTGTTTCAACAACATCCGAATCGCAAATCGCATGTCTCGCCGCATCTGTCCCTCTTCCCGGTTCTGTGAATCTCCCCTCCGGCAAGCCTAATCGGAGAAACGTTCCTGACCCTCCCCACCATGCTACCGGCTTTGACGAATGAACAGCTTGTCGGTTAGATGCCCGATCTGACATATATGGACAGGGACTTGATTCAAATTCAGAAAAATGTGATTGCGCGGGCGACCGAACGCGCCAAGATCGAAACGATCTATTCGATGGTCAAACGCAAACTCTCCGCTCCAGGATTCTGTACCCGGTGCCATGCGCCCAGGTTGACGCGCTTCCGTGGCGCGGCCTAATATGGCTCGCCCGATGCACAGACAAAATCCTGGCGCGCAGTGCTGAAATGGAAATCTTTAGCCCCGAGTTAGGCACCTCCTCCATGACGATGAGTCTTGGAGCCAAACCCAGACTCCTATTCTTATTCCAGGGGTTTGCAGTCCTCATGGGTTTGGCAAGCACGGTGGCTGCATTGCCTGTGGCCGCGCTTTCCTTCGGATGCTACGGTGCGGCCATGTTCCTCGGGAGAGTTCGTCCGTTACGCGGCGCGTATGAATTTCTCTCTCGGGCGTACGACCGAGTCATTGACCGTCTCGGTCAAAGAGTTCTGCGGGACTCCCGAGACGCCCCCGCGTTGCGACTGATGGTCTCTCTTAGCCTTACGGCCGTTCCAATTCTGGTGATCCAACTCGTTGTAGGGAAACCTCGACTGCTACTGGCGGTCGCTTTCTATTTTTCCCTTTACGGTCTCAAGTTCCAGCGGTTTGTGAGGATGTTCAGCGCCAGCCACTTGGAGGCCCACCGGCGTCATGGCTTTTTTTCGGAAAAGTACGATAAAGTCTTCGGCCGCTACCTCGAATTCTTTCTGGGGTACTCGTATGGAAACATTCCGGAACTGGGCCGGACGGCGCATGTGTGTCTCCACCATAGAGAGAACAGCGGACCTGAGGACACTCGCAACACGATGGGCTACGATCGAACCAGCCGGCTCCATTTCCTGTGGTATCTCTCAGACAACATTTGGACGGTCTTAGGGCTCGCCCCCTACGCCTACTTTAAAGCAAGAGGCGATGAAAAGAACCGAAGACGCATGTTATGGGGAATGATGCGTTACTACGCTTACTTCGGAGCTGTCTTTATTTACGATTGGAGAATTGGGACGATGTTCGTGTTGGTCCCTCTTCTCTGCATGAATTTCATCAACGCAATCACCGCATGGGTCCAGCACGCCTTCTGTGACCCGGAACGTCCTGAAGACTATTTCGCCAATTCCGTGACCGTTATGGATGCGGTGAACTTCATGAACGAGGGATACCACCTCTGCCATCACCACCGTGCCAGCCTTCACTGGACCGAGATGCCCGCCCATTTTGAGCGTATTCGCGACCGGATGAGAGAGGCTGGCTCGTTGGTCTTCCGAGACTTGGATTTTATGGGGCTTTTCGTCGAGTTGACGCTGCTCCACAGAATGGATGTGGTTGCCGAGAAACTTGTTCCGTGGGAGCCCATGAATCACGAGCAGAGACTGGCTTTGCTGGCGAAGAGGACCAGCCTCAGAACATCTTGATTAGGACAAGTCCACGATTAAGGCGCCTCCTGAGGCGGAGTACTATGAAATTACAGCCGCTTTCGAATTAGACCCCCAAATCTTATGAGTGCCTGGTAAGTTGGCTAACCGGGAGCGGTTGCCTCGACGCGCACAAGCCGAAACGACGATCGGGCGAGGATCGTGGACTTAACTGGCAGCAACTGCTTCGCCAGTCTCGGCGGATTTGCGGTGTTCGCGAATCATGCCGATTAGGGCTTGAGCGGCGCGGGGGAGGCTGCGGTCGCGGCGGTAGATGAGGCCGAGTTCGCGCCAGAGGTCCACGCCTTCGACGGTAAGAAGCTTCACTTCGCCGGCTTTCACGTAATCCTTGGCAAAACTCTCGCTGATGATGGAGAGGCCAGCATCGGCCGCGACGAAGCGCTTGATCATGCCGATGCTGGGCAGCTCCATGGTGACGTGGATGCGCGCGCGATAAGGACGGAAAAGCTTGTCAAGCACCTGGCGGGTAAAGCCTGTGCGGGGAAAGATGAGGGGCTGCTCGGCGACTTCGGCGAGGGTAATCTTGGAGCGATGAGCCAAGGGGTTTTTTGCGCTGACCATGAAGCGCAGGCGGTCTTTGTAAATGTGGTGCATCTTCAAGTTGGGCGACTTGATGGGCAGGGTGACGATGCCGACGTCGGCGGAGCCGTCCTCGATGCGCTGGAGGATCTTGTGGCTGAAATTGCGGTAGATGCTGATGTGGACTAAGGGATAACGGCGCTGAAATTCGGCAAAGATATCGGGGAGCAAATAGAGGCAGGTGGCTTCGTTGGCGCCGAACACGACGGGGCCCTGGACGACGTTGCCGCGATCGGCGACGACCTGAACGGATTCGTCGCGGAGGCGGAGGAGTTTTTGGGCGTACTCGAAGAGAACTTCGCCGGCAGGAGTGAGGTCGACAGACTTGGCAGAACGGTCGAGGAGCCGGGCTTTGTAGGCTTGTTCAAGCTGGCGAATCTGGGCGCTAACGGCGGATTGCGAGCGGAAGACTTTCTGGCCCGCACGAGAAAAGCTCTTCAGCTTGGCGACAAAGACAAAAGTAGTGAGCTGGTCGAAGTCCATAGTCAGAACGCCTGGCGGGAATTATAGCGAAAGTTCACGCCAAATGCGGAGTTTATATCCCTCCATTCAGGGCCGCTTCAAGCATGAAACGCCGCTTGCGCCATCGTGGCGGCAACCGCTGGTAAAATTGTGTGACGACGCTGGAACTGGGCAAGAATGGGGCTCCAAGTGGCCTCCACGGTGCCTTGAAAATGGATGGGCTGCACGCGCAGCAGCGGCAATCCGCTGCGGCGCGAGAGCAAGCGAGCGGCGCGAGGACTGGAGGTGAACTGAACGTGTTCCTCGAGGGTTCGGCGCAACCAGTTCTCTTCTTCGATATCGAGTTCAACGAGCGTGACGAAATCGCGATGGAGCACGTCCTCTGCTTCCGCACGCAAAACATAAGCCAGACCGCCCGTCATGCCAGAACCGAAATTGAGGCCGAGAGGCCCGAGGATCACGGCGACGCCGCCGGTCATGTATTCGCAACCGTGCTGGCCGACGCCTTCGACGACTGCAAGTGCGCCGCTGTTGCGGACGGCGAAGCGTTCACCGGCGCGGCCGGCGATAAAGAGCTGGCCTGAGGTAGCGCCGTAGAGAACCGTGTTTCCGGCGAGAACGTCGCCTCGCCGGGAAGCGGCAAGGCTGGCGGAGATGGCGATGGTGCCGCCGGACAGGCCTTTGCCGACGTAGTCGTTGGCTTCGCCCTTGAGATTGAGGGTTACACCCTCGGCGAGAAAAGCTCCAAAGCTCTGGCCGGCCGCGCCGTGAAAATTTTGCTTGACCTCGTCATCACCAGGAGGGCAGTTCTTGCGTCGGCGCATCAATTCCCCGCTCAGCCCTGTACCAACGCTGCGATCCGAGTTCTGAATCGGCTGAGACTGATTCTGGAGACTGAGCGCGGTATGGAAATGGAGCGATTCTTCAAGGGCTGCAACGTGGAGAGCAGGCTCTTGCTGTGGCGCAACGCGATTCGAGGAAGAGATCGGCACAATCAGGAGCGGATCCATTCCGGAACGGGTGCTGAGACGGTCGTACCAACCAGTGAGTTCACTCAGGGAATGAACGCCGAGCTGCGAGAGGCGGTTGCGAACTTCCTCGGCGAGATAACGGAAATAGGCGATGACCATCTCGGGTTTGCCCTGAAACTTGGTGCGGAGCTTTTCATCCTGCGTGGCGATTCCGACGGGGCAAGTGTTGAGATGGCACTGGCGCGCCATAACGCAGCCGATGGCAAGGAGCGAGGCTGTGCCGAAGCCGAATTCGTCGGCGCCGAGAATAGCGGCCAGGACGATATCACGGGCAAATTTCAGGCCTCCGTCCACGCGGAGAGAGAGTCGTGAACGGAGGCCCGCGCGAACCAGCGTGTCATGGGTTTCGCGCAACCCAATTTCCCAGGGAAGGCCAGTGTTCTTGATGGAGGTCAACGGCGAAGAACCCGTACCGCCGTTGTGGCCGCTGATGGTGATGACGTCGGCGCCTGCCTTGGCGACGCCCGCGGCGATGATGCCGACACCGGCGCCAGAGACGAGTTTCACGCCGATGCGGGCGCGGGGATTGACGGCCCGGAGGTCGTGGATCAACTGGGCTAGATCTTCGATGCTGTAAATGTCGTGATGCGGCGGAGGTGAAATGAGAGGCGTGCCGGGAGTAGCGTGGCGAATGCGCGCGATGTATTCGCTGACTTTCCTGGCCGGCAACTGGCCACCCTCCCCGGGTTTGGAGCCTTGCGCCATTTTGATTTCGAGCTCTTCGGCGTGGACGAGATAGTCAGTGGTGACGCCAAAACGGCCGGAGGCAACCTGCTTGATTTTGTTGGCCGCGGCGGGCTCGAAGCGATAGGTGTTGGGATCTTCGCCGCCTTCGCCGGTATTGCTGCGGCCACCGAGCTGGTTCATGGCCAGGGCCAGCGTGCGATGCGCTTCCGGGCTGAGCGATCCGAGAGACATGGCCTGGGTGCTGAAACGCTTGACGATGGACTCGAGAGGCTCGACTTCATCCAGAGGAATGGCGGTGTCAGGAACGGTGTCTAGCAAGTCGCGCAGGAAAACGGGGCCTTGTTGTTCCGCCAGTTCTTCAAACGCGGAGTAGGTCTTGGCTCCAGGTGCGCGGACATGCGCGTGAAGACGGCGGACGACTTCGGGTGAACTGGCGTGGAGTTCAGCGCCTTTGCGGAAGCGGTACAGGCCGGAGTCGGGCAAGTCATCGGATTCGCTGGAGAAGGCGGCTTTGTGCAGGCGGAGATAATCGGAGAACAGATCGTCTAGCGATTTCTGGCCGGGATAATCGGCGGCATCCTCGAAGGCTTCAGCACAGAGTTGTTCAGAGAGGCCGACGATCTCAAAAAGATGGCTGTTGCGATAGCTGGCCAAGGTAGAGACGCCCATGCGGGCTAGAACTTTTCGCAGGCCGGCGTTGATGGCCGCCCGGGCTTTTTCGGTGCCGCCTGGTTCGAGGGATTCCGCAAATTCATCGGCGAGATAGGGCACCACGGCGCTGGCTCCCGCAGCTACCAGGAGAGCGACATGATGAGTGTCAAAGACCTGGGCGGACTCGACGATCAGCGGAACGTCCCAGAGACCTTCGCGAACCATCGCTTTCCAGACTGCGGCGGTGGCAAGCAAGGCGGGAAGGGGTGCGCGATCAGAGCCGATCGCGCGATCGGAAAGGAGGAGGAGGCCCGGGCGCCCGCTGCTGCTCAAAGGGGTAGAAGAAAGCTGAGCAAAACTGCAGCGCGCCCCCGGGACTCCGGTACTGGCAGGAAAAGTAATGTCAATGCGATGCTCGGGGCCCAGAATCGCGAAGAGTTGAGAGAGCTGACCCTCCGAGATTACGGGACCTGGCAGGGTGATGCCGTCTTTCAGGTGGACATCGAGAGACATGACGTGGGTTTCGCGCAGCGGGTCAATCGGCGGGTTGGTGACCTGGGCGAAGCGCTGCTTGCAGTAGTCCCACAGGGTTCTGGGGAGCGTGGAGAGAAATGCCGGTGGGGCGTCGTCGCCCATGCTCCAGTCGGCTTCTTTGCCGTGAGTAAGCGCGGAGAAGAGAATTTTGAATTGGTCTTCGGTCCAGCCAGCGGCGCCGGCGACACGCTTCGGATCGTGTGTGAGAGTCTGAGGCGCGGCGACTGACGCGGACAACATTTTTTGCGGGACAGCGTTGTGAGATTGCTGAATGGCAAGGCGTTTCAGAATGTCGCGCCAGCGGAGGAAGAGGCCAGTGGCGGGATTGGCAAGAATCATTTCGCCGGGGCCCAGACGCTGGCGTTCGGCGATCCGGGATTCGTCGAGATCCACCAGGCCGGTTTCGGAGCCTGCGATCAGGAGGCCATCGTGAGTCAGGGTGTACCGAAGCGGGCGCAAGCCATTGCGATCGAGCTTGGCGCCGACGAATTGGCCGTCGGAAAACACCAATGCGGCGGGGCCGTCCCACGGCTCGCTTTGCTGTGAAAGCACGGTCAATGCGCTACGAACGTCGCGGGAAAGCAAGGGATCTTTTTCGAAGGCTGGAGGCACCATGGCGAGCATGGCTTCTTCGGAAGAGAGACCTTCGAGGAGGCGCAACTCGAAACCGTTGTCGAAACTGGCGGAGTCGCTGACGTTTTCTTCAAGAAGCGGGAACCAAGAGCCGACAGTGAGGCGCGAGCGCAATTCGGATGCTTTGGCGCGGAGCCAGCGGCGGTTCGAGACGATGGTATTGATTTCGCCGTTGTGGGCGACGTAGCGGAACGGCTGCGCGAGATGCCAGGAAGGCTGGGTGTTCGTCGAATAGCGCTGGTGAAAAACGGCGAAGGTCGTGGCGAAGGAAGGATCGCGCAGGTCTTCGTAGAATTGGGGGAATTGCCAGGGCGTGAGCAAGCCCTTGTAGACGACGGTCTGCGAAGAAAGAGAACAAATATAACAGCGCGGCGGCAGGAGTGATTCGGCGCGTTTTCTGAGGAGAGCGAGACGCCACTCAAAGCGGGCGGTTCCGCGCGCGGGATGGAAAGACTCGACGAAAAACTGCCAGATTTCGGGCATCGTCTCGAGAGCGCGGCGGCCTAAAGAATTGGTGTTCACCGGAACGCGGCGCCATCCGATGACGCGGAGGCGCTCGACGTCCGCGGCGGCTTCAATGGCGACACGGGCTTCGTTGGTGACGGAAGAAGGAAGGAAGGCGAAGCCGACGGCGAACATTTCCGGGAGGTCGATTCCCTGCTCTTGAGCGCGGGCGCGGAAGAAAGATCGGGGGAGCGAGGTGAGCAGACCGGCACCATCGCCGCTGGCACCGTCAGCGTCAACGCCGCCGCGGTGAGTGAGGCGCTCTAAAGCTGTCAAAGAGTGACGGATGATGTCGTAGCTGGGAGCGCCGCCAAGGCGGGCGATGAAGCCGGTGCCGCAGGCGTCATGGTCGGGGTGGCCCCAATTGGGGTGATGACGGTCAATCTGGGACGAGCGGGGTCGGGCATAGTGGTGACCGCCACTGCCTCGGCCTTCCGCGTAGTACATACCAGTTTATTGAACGGGAGGGGGGTGGATGTACAACGCAGAATTTTGATTCGCTGAATTGGTTTCTTGATAAGTGAGGTTGCGGGCGTGAATCGCTAGAACTTGGTGACCTCGGAGAAATGGAAGTCGCGGACTTTCATGGCCGGGACGACCATCTCGAAGGCTTCTTCGCCGGTAGCGCGGACGGCGGGACCTAGCAATTCCACATTTTTGAGCATCTCGATGAGGGATTGATTGAAGCGGAAGTTGCGGACGGCGCAGCTAACCTTTCCGTTTTCAACGAGAAAGAGGCCGTCGCGGGTCATGCCGGTCATGATTTTTTCGTAGGGATCGACTTCGCGGATGTACCAGAGGCGAGTGACGAGAAGGCCGCGATTGGTTGAAGAGATCATTTTCTCAAGCGAGGAATCTCCGCCCGCGAAGACGAGATTCATGGGAGCCTCGCCGTATTCGTTGGGGAGGGCAAAACCGTGACCGCTGGGCTGTTTGCCCGCAACCTTGGCAGCGGCACGAGAATAGACGAGATTTTTCGGGATGCCGCGATCTACCAGTCGGACTCGCTGGCGCGGGAGGCCTTCGCCATCGAACGGAGCCCCCTGTTGAAGAGGATGATAAACGTCATCGGTGATGGAGATGTTCTGACCGAAGA
>WNFP01011423.1_pt1 | contig 11976 bp, 7 predicted proteins | sample 5400201 | NCBI WGS metagenome assembly WNFP01 (sample SAMN13153355, study PRJNA577476) | soil metagenome | isolation source: 115 cm saprolite under Madrone tree | place: USA:California | collected 2016-06-14
CCGACGTGCCAGTTTAAAGGTGTTCCGGTGCAGTGTGGTCCGAGGGGACTGCCAGGCGCGGGTGACACGCTCTATCACAATAACGGCGACGGAACATTTACCGACGTGTCGAAAAAGGCCGGCGTCGACGACTCTATCGGTTACTACGGGCTGGACGTTGTCGCCAGTGACTTTGATGGCGACGGCCGGGTAGATATTTTCGTCGCGAACGACTCGACGCCGAACTATCTCTACCATAACAACGGGAACGGCACGTTTAAGGAGATCGGATTCGAATCGGGCGTGGCGGTTAACGGAAACGGCGCCGAGCAGGGCTGCATGGGCGTCACGCTGGGTGACTATGATCATGACGGAAGGCTCGACATATTCATCACCAACTTCGACGATGAATACAATGTGCTTTACCGCAACGTTGGTCGCAATTCTTTCACGGATGTTTCCTACGATGCCGGAGTGGCGGCGGTGAGCCTTCCTTATGTCGGCTGGGGAACCAAGTTTTTCGATTATGACAACGACGGATGGATCGATCTGTTCGTTGCCAACGGTCATGCCTACCCGCAGAGAGATCGCTATCGTCAGCGCAAGTTACTGCACAGAAACAATCGCGATGGAACTTTTTCGGAGGTCGCAATGCAGTGCGGCACCGCCCTGGCGGAGGAACGTGCGAGCAGGGGAACCGCCTTTGGCGATATCGATAACGATGGTGACATCGATATTATCGTCAACGATCTCGATGGAGCCCCTCAACTATTGCGCAATGACGGTGGGAGCCGGAATAACTCTGTGCTCGTGAAAACGATTGGCGTGAAGAGTAATCGGGACGGCATCGGCGCGCGAGTAAAGGTCGTCTCAGGCAACCTGACTCAGGTAGACGAGGTCCGCAGCGGCGGAAGTTATCTCTCGCAGAATGACCTGAGACTGCACTTCGGTCTGGAGAAGCGGACCGCAGTCGACACAATCGAGGTCCGCTGGCCCAGCGGCGTAGTCGATACCGTGACCGGTGTTGGTGCTAATAAGATTGTGACAATTAAAGAAGGCAAAGGTTTGATTGAGCAGAAAGATTTCACCGGGGCTTTGCCCAAGAAGTAGGCATCCTTCTTATCCGCGGAGCGCGCTGAATGTTACAGAACCGCGTCTATGAAGCGGTTCTGTACCGGCAACTTCTTCTTCACAATTTCTAACCGCTCGTGTGATTACTTTCTATTCGGATGCCGATGGGGCATAAGCGGGTCAGTGACGACCGGTCGTTTGAAGATGACGAACCGAACGCGCCGCTTGGTATAGCTCTTCTCGAATTCCTTAATCTCGATAAACTGATTCGGCGCAACGTTCTTGAAAACTTGCTGGGTTCGGCTGGCGGGCCAAGTCACTTCGATGGAAGCGATTGCTGTGGCCTTGCCAATGCCGATGTGTTGCATCAGCGGTGACGCGCCAAACGATCCGCCGCTGGAGACTTCGCGATATCGAATCGCGTTCGCTGGCCCGAGGCCCGCCAGCGTCAGCTTGATCTTCGCTCCAATCGCCGCCCGGTTGCTCTTCATGCCGACCAGCTTGATCGAGATCCAACGGTTTGAGTGTCCGGGATTCATGAAAAGGACGCTGTTGTACTTGTCGCCCGGGACCGCACCACCCAGGTTTTCGAAGAGATCTTCATTGCCATCGTTGTCAAGATCCGCGAAAGAGACTCCGTGCCCCTTCTGCAAGTGACCGGTCCCACTGGAGGAGCTGATGTCGACGAAATATTTTCCCTCGTGATTACGATAAAGAAGATTCGGCATCAAGGCCGTGTAAGTCGGAGCGCCGGTGCCGAGATAGAAGTCGAGAAACCCATCGTTGTCTACGTCTCCAAAGTTTGCTCCCATCGCCGCCACTGACCGGTCGAGACCGGTCTCACGCGTGACATCGACAAACGTCCCTTTGCCGGCGTTGTGATACAGCTTCATGGAATCTCCCAGTCTCGGCATTCCAAGGTAGGGTCGCACCCACTCGCCACCGGCAAAGTAGTAGCTGCCGACGAACAGATCGAGATGCCCGTCATTGTCGTAATCGAAGAACCAGGTTGGGAAGCTCCACTTGGGTTTCTCGACGCCGAGTTGGGTCGCGACCTCCTCAAACGTTCCATCTCCGCGGTTATGATAAAGGAAGTTGTCCTCTCCATAGTTTGAAACGTAGAGGTCCGGGTAGCCGTCGTTATCATAGTCTCCCCAGGCGACGCCTTTCGTGAACGCGACGCGATTAACGCCCGCCTTTGCCGACACGTCCTCAAACGTACCGTCACCTTTATTGCGGAAGAGCTGGCTGGGCGTGTGCTCGTGACCGACGTAGAGGTCGACCCAGCCGTCATTATCATAATCCGCCCACGCCGCTGAATGAGTGGGATAGTCCACACTCAGAAGTCCGCTCTCAAGTGTCACGTCAGTGAAGGTGCCGTCGCCGTTATTACGCAAAAGCGAGTTGCGCATGGGCCATTCCCATCCGCCGCGCATCACGTAGATGTCGAGCCAGCCATCGTTGTTATAGTCGGTCTGGACGATATTGATTCCTCCGAGCTGCGTGGCGAGATGCGAACGCTCAGAGACGTCCGTGAACGTGCCATCGCCGTTGTTGTGGAACATTCGCATCGGCTGACACGGATCAAAACTCGTCTCGACAATGTCGAGAAATCCGTCGTTATCAAAGTCGTCGATGATTGAGCCCCCAGCATCGCCAACCTGGTCGAGACCAAGCGCGGGAGCGACATCGACGAAGCGGCCGATATTCTCTTTCGACTCGAAAGCCGCGGGCGGGATCAGGTAGGCCTTCGGGACTTTGCCCGGATATTCGCCGAGCGTCTGGTAGGCAACGTTGAGCAGCCAGCGTATCTCGAGACTCGACGGTTCACGTTGGAGATAGCGCTCGAAATACTCAATGGCCCGCTCGGAGCCTGAGCGCAGAGTGTGGCGCGCGGCAAGCGACAGCGGAAAGATGCACATGTCCGCGGTGTGAAGAGTCGCGCAATTCTCAACCTCGCCCCGGCGCATGTGGGCGATTCCGAGCGCCGCCAGGTCGATGCTTTCCATGGTCGCAAACTTGGGGTCTTCTGTCGCATGCTGATGTGCAATGCGCACGCCCTGCTCGAACTGGGCGATCGCCGCTGCCACGTCGCCCTTGTAAAGAAAGACCACGCCCCTTGCATTGTGAAGCCGCACGGCGGCAGACGGATCGACCGATTCGTTTGCAAGGAGTAGAGCGCCGTCGATGTTGCCCGTAATTTCGTCGACGGAGGTCCGCCTGACATCACAAAGCGTGCTTAAATTGGTTCGCTCTGCGGGCAGCTTCGCGAAGCTATCGATGAGATTGAAACCAGAGAAATCGGGCAGGCCTGTCTCTCCCTGCGCTTGCGTTGGGGGCTGCATCTGCGCCTGGCTGGTCGTCGAACTGAAGACAAGCACCGATAGAACCAGAAGCACTGGCAGTAATGAAGTTTTCAAGTTTTGAGCTCCGCCGCGATCTCGACTGCTTTAGCGCGTAAGGCGGGTTGATTCTCAATCAGCGCTTGTTTCCAGGTCAAGGCTTCGATTCATAGGTACCAGCGAAAAGCGGCTGACTCAACGCCAACCGCAAATCACTGAAAGTCTGGATGAGCCAGGCAGAACTGAACCGCGACCCACTGTTGAGTCAAAATCAAAACATGGCTTGAGGCGGAGACGGAAAGATACGCGGCGCGCTGTTAACGGAGGTTTTAGAGAGATCAAAGCCTCGCGAAAATCTCCACGTAAACCCCAGCGCTACTCCTCCTACCGCGTGAATATTTCTGCCCCAGATGGTCGTTGCATAGGCGAAATTGATATCGAGCGATTTACTCAGTGAGTATGAGGCTCCGCCTCCGAGACGTACGAAGTTCGCTCGCGCCACCCGATCGTGGATCTCGTGGTCCTGTTCCGAGTGAAGATCGATGGGCAGGTCAAAACCTCCATCACTCTTTTGCGCGGAGCCGAGAAATCGCAACGTAAGGCTCTTGGTGGCGATCCACCCGACCTCCCATTCTGCATTGCTGCGATTGACATTCAGGCCCTCAAACCGTTTAAGAATCGAATAGGAATAGCGGCCATGAACGTAAAGGTTCGGGAGCATTGGTCCCAATTGCCGCCCGACGTTGATTCCGATCAGCAGCTCGTGAAAACCTCGGCCGATGGCGGAATGTCCCAGGACCTGATAGTCGTGAGTGGGAATGGTAACCCCGATGAAAGGAGTAACCACCAACGGGTTCTTAAGCAAATTGTAGCGCAGATGAAAATGCAAATCCTGGAACGTGGGATGATAGAACCCGTCATCCGATGGACCCTCGGGCACCGGACCTTTGTAGCTCGAGCCCACGTAAGTCAGGTCAGCATTGAAAGCAAGCTTGTCTGTGACGCCATACTCAAAATCCATGATCGTAGTACGCGCATGCACAGTTCCCAACCCGCTGCTTCGCGTTCCTTTGAAATTGAGGTGGTCGCGAGCGTCAAGGTTCTGGTAGGTGAAAGTCAAAGAGCCTTCTCCCTTTTCCGGAACCCACGCTTGAGATCGCGTGCTGGCGGGAAATCCGAGATAACAGCCCAAAGCGAAAGCGAAGATTAGAGTCAGGCGTCGGTGGGGCATCGCTCCGTCCTCTGGTAGTTGAGGGAAAGTCTCAAGTCTTTTTTTGGACCACACGTACTCTCGATCTCATTGCTTCGTCGATCGCATCAAGATATTCGTCACCGTTATTGGCATTCCTGACTACGCATCGATAGCGCTTTTTCGCCGCGGTCAACTCGGCCTTTGTTGATTTGAGGACCACCGGCACAATCGATGGCTGCGACGATAGAGACTCAATCTGTTTTTGCACCCCGGCAACTTCCGCAAGGTCCGTTAAAACCACGTCATATTGTCCCGAGAGCAAGACCTCGCCAAGGCGATCCATACCCTGGACCACTCTGGTCTTATGACCTGCCTTCTTCAGGAACGATTGAAGCTGAGGTGCTCTAGTTGACGCCGTCGCCGATGCGGTGGATGGCAGATAAATCAGTATCGTCGCGGGATGCATTGACCGTTGAAACCTGGCGCCGCGACCCATCCTTAACAACTTGTCGCCGCAAGCATCTGCAACTGCGATACTCAACAATAAGATTCCCGCAACTACCGTGAGCGTGGTTATGGTTTTGCGCATGGGACCTCTTTACTGATGTCCAAAAAGTCTCGGGTTGAGCCGCGGACTCATACGAGGCGTCTTAAACGGCTTCGAGTTGTCATCCCTCGTGAGCAGGCGGATGTGGGCGGATACTACGCTCGCGCTTTATTACAGTCAAGGATTTCCGCTTCTGCCACCCGGTCTATTGAGCGTGAATTATTGACAACCTCTCTGCTCAGTCAGAACGGTTTCGCAAATCGCCGAATTTTCGATTACTTTAGTCCCTCAATAAGAAATAGATCCTGCAGCCCAATCCAATAGGTATACACGTATGATCGGCCGTCCGGCGTGATTTGGATACCACCAGGGCGCACTTCGAGACCAATCAGCCCTACCGGATCCGGCAATATCTTTTTCACCAGTGCCCTTCGTCCACTGGAAAGATTCATGCGATAAATCGTAGCCTCCAAATCTCCGCCGTCGCGTATGAAGAGAGAGCGGTTATCGGTGCTCCACTGAATCGGCACCTCTCCCAAGCCGAGGGCTAAGATCGGAGTGAGCGGAGAGCCATCGAGCGGACATAAATAATACTTACCATCCGGGCCTTTGTCCGGTGCCCACCCCACAAGGCTTTTGCCGTCTGGCGAGACCAAAATGGCGATCATCCCCTCTGGCGTAACCGGATGCAGTTCACCCGTGGAAATATTCTGAACGTACGACCGTAGGGCGCGACCCGACTCGAGGCCCGTGAGGAGGATCGCTTGCCCACCAGGAAACCACGAGGCGTAGTGATATTCACTGATGCTACCGCGTGGAAGAAATCGTGATTCGCCCGGGCCTGTTGACAAGAGGACAAGCTGTGGCGGCGGACCTTCTTGCAGAGCCAGTGCCCACTTTCCATCTGGCGATAATGCCAGCGCCTTGCCTTCGCCGAGCCGGACTGGATCATTCGATCCATCCGTTTTTCTAAAATACACAAACGGAGATCTGCCGGCGGCTACTCCCCATTCGTAAAAAAGCAGATTCTTTCCATCAGTTGAAAGATCCGCGGAAGTGGACCAGTCAAACCAGGACAAGTCACGCTCTCGTTCAGAGCCGGCGACGAGACTAATCATGCGACTGCGCGGATTTCCACTCGAAACCAGAACACGTCCGTCGCGCGAGATGTCATGAAGCCGCAAGACACTCGGCGCCTGAAAGACCAGGCGTTCAATACCGGAAGTTGTTACAGCGTAGCGACCCTCGGGTCGGCTCTTCCCAGCAGAAAACCAAACCTCATCGCCTGAAGCGGACCACGCCAGTCCCTTGCAGGTCTGCCACCCCGTGGACAGAGTCCTGGTTTTGCCGGTGAGGTCTACCACTATGATCGAGCCGCTGACATTTCCTAACACCGGATGATCGATGAAGGCGACCGTGTCGCCCGTCGGTGACACGCGCATCTGCTCGATCCAGCCGGAGGCTTTGTATAGAACGTTGCCGATGGGAAATTCAAGCTGATACACACCTTCTGCGACGCGTATGATTGCCAGGTCCTTGCCATTTGGGGACCAGTCAGCTTCGAAGATATTTTCGATCATTTCGCGTGGTGCGCCTCCGACCAGGGGCATCCGCGCGAGCGTGCCGTTGTGGCAAACGCCCCACGCGAGCTCGCAATCCAGCAAGACGGCCATTTCGCCGCTGGAAGAAACCGATTGAATTGCGGCGACGCGATTATCGACTTGAGCTTTCAGCGATCTCGACTCCGGACTTTCGAAGCGGCTGGTAAACAGCTCTTCGGACTTTCCATCAAACGCCGCGCTATAGATAAGCGAATTCCCATCGGGCGCAAACCGCGCAGTGCTTACGAGGCCGCGGCGAAAGGTGAGCTGACGGAATGCCGGCTGAGAGACTTGATGCGCGCGCCTTAGGCCTACATAGAATGAGATAAAGGAGAAGAGAGTAAGGGTGGCTACGCCAATGACAATCATTCGACGGACAGAGCCAACTCCTGCTTGAGTCGCTTGAGATCTATCTGCAGCTCTTTGATCGTCTGGTATCGTTGATCCCTGTCTTTCGCCAGAGCCTTCTTGATCATCCATTCGAGCTCAATCGGGACTTCGCTTGAGTAATGCCTTAGCGGTATCGGCTCCCTCTCGAGGATGGAAACCAGCACGTCGCTGGTAGTTTCACCAGGGAACGGCACGGTGCGAGCGAGCATCTCGTAAAGTACGATCCCTAGACTAAAGATGTCGCTGCGGAAATCCACACCGAGCCCGCGGGCCTGCTCCGGTGACATATAAGTGACCGTACCTATTACCAGTCCGGATTTTGTTTTCACCTTTGCCAATGTTGAGATTTCGTCATCATTGGTTGGTGACTTTCGCTCAGTGAGTTTGGCAAGTCCAAAGTCCAGCACCTTCGCGTAGCCGTCTCGGCGCAGCATGATGTTCTCAGGCTTGATGTCTCGATGAACAATGCCGGCGGCATGAGCCGCATCCAGGGCGCTGGCGACTTGGATAGCGACGTCAAGCGCCTCATGCAAAGTGAAACGCCCCTCAGTCATGCGTTGGCGCAATGTATGACCATCGATAAACTCGGTGACGATAAACTGGGAAGTGTTGACTCGCCCGATTTCGTGGATCGTAACAATGTTCGGATGATTGAGTGCCGAGGCGGAACGAGCCTCCAGCTCGAAGCGGCGCACGCGCTCTGCGTTGATGGTGAATTGTCGCGGCAGGAGTTTGAGCGCAACCGGGCGTCCCAGCCTGGTGTCCTGGGCCAAATACACTTCGCCCATGCCGCCAATTCCCAGTACCGACCTTATTTCGTAAGGACCGATGTGCTGGCCGATTGTTAGTCCACTCTGGCCTCGGGCCAGCAACTCCGCCGCGAGATCAGAGGCTGGATTTTCAATGAAACTTTCAGCCTGGTCATGAGAGGAGATGAGTAGATCGAGCTCACTGCGCAGAGCCTTATCATCTCCACAAGCACCGTCCAGAAACTGCGCCCTTTGAGCCGGCTCCTGCTCCAGTGCCAGGTGAAACAGTTGATCAATGCGCTGCCAACGTTCAGGCTGCATAAGATGTCCGAGTGTCTCTTTGACTGGTGCCGAAAAAAGGGCCGTAGGCAAGAGATAGTTACTTGAACAAACATCTAGAGTTCAAAGATTGTCCTATTTCCTGCCATGACCGACCTAACAGGTGAACTTTCAAACAGCCATTTCGATGCCCAGGCTCTCTTCCGATACAGGTTCCCCAGCGCTCAGCAATAAAGCTAGTCATTCTCAACGCGAGAACCAGGCTGCTATCCTCTAACACCGCGGATCACTTTTCGCTGGTCATCTCTTTTCTGAGCCATGCTTTTGCCAACGTCCAGTCCCGCATTACGGTACCGGGCGAAACCTGCAAGACTTCAGCTGTCTCCTCTATGCTCAAGCCACCAAAAAATCGCAGCTCCACGATTTGACCTTTACGTGCGTCAATCTCGGCCAGGCTATTTAGCGCATAATCGAGCGCGAGTACCTCCGCGCTGCGTTCTTCAGGGACGATGAAGGTTTCATCCAACGTGACCCGAAACGCGTCGCCCCCGCGCTTGGCGTAGCGACGATTGCGAGCGTAATCAACCAGGATGCGACGCATCATCCGAGCAGCAATGCCAAAGAAATGGGCACGATTCTGCCACTGCACGCGTTTCTGATCAATGAGTCTGAGATAAGCCTCGTTGACGAGCGCCGAGGTTTGTAGAGTGTGGTCCACTCGCTCTTTCCCCATATATCCATGGGCCAGCCTATGCAGTTCGCCATAGACGAGCGGCATTAACTCTTCGCGGGCAGCCTCATCTCCATTGCCCCAGGCGATAAGCAGTTGAGTTAATTCATGGGGCGAGTCTGAGGGGCTTGTCATGTCGTCACCTTAATGATTGGACGAATCGCGGGCGCCACGAATTATACACCGTGGAACGATTCTCCTTCTCCCGCAATGCAGGTAACACCTCGTTAGAGGTTTTGGAAGGAATTCTCGCGTTATGGGTGGACCAGAAACGGATCGCTCTGCGAGAACGATCCTATTACCGAAAACGAGGTGACGCTGAGACCTTGCGAGTGTCGCCGTAACTCATCCCTAAAGGAGGATACACTGATGTTTTCCCACTTCAACAACGAACCGATCGTCCGCGGTATCAAACTCAGACTGGGATTGACGCTGCTTATTCTGCTGGGCGTTGCCGGCATGGCCCACGCCGATGCTGTTACTGACTGGAATGTGATTGCCTTAAATAACGCCGCCGTCTCCGGCAAAAACCCGATCCAGCAAGCACGTGTATTTGCGATGACTCAAGCGGCCGTGCACGATGCCCTCAACGCAATTGATCGCCGGTACCAACCTTACGCCATGGATCAGCAAACCGACCCAAATTCTTCCCCTGCGGCGGCCGTAGCCGCGGCAGCTCACGATGTTCTCGTTCATGAACTTCCCACGCGACTGTTGGCGCTGGATGCGGCGTACGCTGCTTCCTTGTCGTTGATCGCCGATGGATCTTCAAAAACCGACGGGATTGCCATTGGCCAGCAGGCAGCAGCAACCATCATTGCCCTGCGGAGTGCCGATGGTTCGAGCGCGATCGTGCCTTACGCACCCGGATTTGGGCTGGGCGTATGGCAGCCCACGCCCCCGGCGTTCCTCCCGGCATTGCAGCCAGGCTGGGGCGCCGTAACGCCGTTCACGTTGAGGAGCGGCTCACAGTTCCGGCCAGATAGTCCTGAACTTTTAGACTTAACCAGCGAGCAATACACGAGAGACTTTAACGAGGTCAAGGCCCTCGGCAGTATGAACAGCACCACACGTACTGCCGCACAAAGCCAGATTGCCATGTTCTGGTACGAGCCTTCACCAGGCGGGTGGAATCGGATTGCCAGAATAGTTTCGGCCCAGCGAGGTCTCGATCTTTGGGAGAACGCACGGCTGTTTGGCCTGCTCAACTTCGCGATGTCTGACGGCCTCGTCGCCGGATTCGACGCAAAATACACTTACAATTTCTGGCGACCGGTCACCGCCATTCGCGCCGGAGATACGGACGGCAACGATCAAACGCTGGGCGATCCAGCCTGGACATCGTTTCTCGTCACTCCCAACATGCCGGATTACCCTTCGACGCATAGTGTGTTGGGTGCTGCCGCAGCGGAGGTGCTAAGCGGATTCTTCGACGATGACGATGTTTCCTTCACTACCACAAGCGGCAATCCGTTTTCTGGGATCACTCGTTCTTTCACAAGCTTTTCTCAGGCGGCACAAGAAAACGCCGACTCGCGCGTCTATGCAGGACTCCACTTCCGCACGACCTGCACGGATGGGCTAAAACTGGGCCGCCAGGTGGGGCGCTTCGGATTTAAGCACTACCTGAAGCCCGCCAAGAACCACGACGATTAGGTGGCAATTGAGGTCCGGGCGTTCCCACCTTGGCCGCGCTGTCATCAAGTAATAAAGAAAAGCCGTACCTTGGCCGGACCATCACCTTGATGCGCCGGTCAGGTGCGGCTTCTGCTCGAGATCTAAATCTGAAGGGCTATGCGAGGTGATCAGAGACGGCCTTCACACGGTAAGTCTGCGTTCCAACAATCCGCAAATCACTGAAAGTCTGAAGAGCCAGGCCGGTTGACTAGTGACCCGCGGCTGCAGCGCCGTTGAGCAAGACACCTTTCTCCAGATTGCGCTCGTGCGCTGTCGCGTTGAGCAAGAGCGCGATCCAACTCAGCTTTCGACGAAACTCTCTCGCGATAGAGCCTCGCATCTCGCTCATGTTCACTTCGGCATTCGTCAGTGTCGCTTGGGCCTGCAGCACTCCGGCCCGGTGTTTAATTTTTTCCTGCGGCCGGGAACCCGCGCGCACTATTTCTTCCGCTGGTCAGTTGCGCAGGAGACCTCGCTGGAGTAACTTTCGTCGATCTTCGACTAAGCCCCGAACCACAACGCGAGACACGACCCTTGAAGACATCAGCAAAGACGTACAAACGCCGGACGGTAATTAAGAGTTTAGGCTATACCGCATTAGGGGTCGCGTTTGGTAGCGACAGAGTGCTCAGCCATGCATTCTCTTCAGCAAGCCATGGGTTTGTAAGTAAGCGTCCAACGATTGGCCAACGAAAGTTCGTGAGCGAGGCGGTGGAAGCGAAGATCGCCCAGGTAAAACGCGCTATTGCGGATGCCGAACTCGCCTGGTTGTTTGAGAACTGCTTTCCGAACACGCTCGATACGACGGTCACCTTCGGCGCGCACGAGGGCAGACCGGACACCTACGTGATCACCGGAGACATAAACGCGATGTGGCTGCGTGACTCGACCGCGCAGATCACTCCTTATCTGCCATTCGCGCGGGAAGATAAGAAGCTGAAAGAAATGATTGCCGGGGTCATTAACCGCCAGACACGCTGCATCCTCATAGACCCTTACGCAAACTCATTCGACTTCGGAGCGAAAGCCTGCCCCTGGGGCGAGCGTGACAAGCCCCCGATTCGAGCGGAGTTGTGCGAGCGTAAGTGGGAGATCGACTCGCTCTGCTATCCAGTGCGACTCGCACATGCTTACTGGAAGACGACGGGCGACTCTTCCTGTTTTCATGCCGACTGGGTGCAAGCGAACAAGCGCGTTGTGCAGACGTTTCGCGAGCAGCAGCGCAAGAAGGACGCTGGTTCTTACACTTTTACGCGAACTACTGACAACCCGTCCGACACAGCGCCGTTTGAAGGGCGTGGCAACCCGACCAGAAGTGTGGGGCTGATTCACTCGGCCTTTCGGCCGTCGGACGATGCCTGCATCTACCCGTTTCTCATCCCCTCGAATTTCTTCGCGGTGGTTGCGTTAAATCAGCTG
>WNFP01003921.1_pt1 | contig 11974 bp, 10 predicted proteins | sample 5400201 | NCBI WGS metagenome assembly WNFP01 (sample SAMN13153355, study PRJNA577476) | soil metagenome | isolation source: 115 cm saprolite under Madrone tree | place: USA:California | collected 2016-06-14
CCATGGCGAGCGGCGAAGTCCAGTACTTCTACCTGGACACGGATTATTACGTCCCCATCAAAATTGCCACCAAGCGCGTGATTCGCGGAGCCGAGGTGGAAATCGAAACGGTGCTTGGCGATTATAAGGAAGTGGATGGCTGGTACATTCCTCACTCGGTGGAAGTAGGCGCCAAGGGCAGTCAATTCAAGCAGAAGATCGCCTATGAGAAGATAGAAGCAAACTTGCCAATCGACGAGCGACGCTTCTCAATGCCGACGGTAGTAAAGAAGCCATGAGCGAAAACGCGGAGAGCAATTCTGGTTTTAAGCGCTGTTAGGCGCGTAATGTTTATAGTACGCAACTGACCAATGACATTGGAGCTCCGTTAGGAGCGAAATGTAATCTCGCTCCTAAAGGAGCTGAGTTCAAAGGATGGACTTCGGTGGCTATAAACATCTTGGCTCCTAACGGAGCCTCAAAGGTCCCTAAAGATAAATCCCAATGTTGGAAGCGAGGAATGATTCAATGACCCGAAGACTAATCCCCTTCTCAGCCATCGCACTTGGTTCCGTTCTCTTCATAACCGCGGCGGCGCAAACGGCTCCTCCGGTGAAAGTTGATTCCGACACCATCTCAGGCCTGGGTGCGCGCAATATTGGTTCGGCGGCGATGAGCGGCCGCATCACTTCGGTTGCCGGGGTGAAGGAAGGCCAGCGCCTAACCGTTTACGTCGGCGCCGCAAGTGGCGGCGTGTGGAAGTCAGTCAATGGCGGCACGACGTTCAAGCCGGTATTCGATAAAGAGGCGGTGCAATCCATTGGCGCCATCACGATCGATCCAAAGAACGCCAAAACGGTCTGGGTAGGCACGGGCGAAGCTTGGACGCGTAACAGCACTTCGGTCGGAGATGGCGTCTATAGGTCAATTGACGGCGGCGACAATTGGACCAATATGGGACTGAACGACTCTGAACGCATCGCGAAGATCCTGGTCGATCCGGCCAACACGAACACTGTTTATGTTTGCGCCACCGGGAAGCTCTGGAGCGACAGCGATCAGCGCGGTGTTTATCGGACGACCGACGGCGGCAAAACGTGGACAAAAGTCTTGAAGGGCGCAAACGCATCGACCGGCTGTTCGATGATGTCTATGGACAGCAAGAATCCGCAGACACTTTATGCGGGCATGTGGGACTTTCGCCGGAGAGGTTGGACCTTTCGCTCTGGCGGTGAAGGCCCGAATGCATTTAGCGGCAGCGGCCTCTTCAAGAGCACGGACGGCGGAACCTCCTGGACTGAGCTCGATGAAAAGAGCGCCAAAGGACTGCCGCCAAGACCCTGGGGTCGGGTAGCAGTGACTGTCGCTCCTTCAAAACCAAACGTTGTCTACGCCTTCATTGAAGCTACGATGCCCAGGGATGGTCTCTATCGCTCGGACGATGGCGGAAAAACATGGGTGGCTCTCGATCGCAGTCAAAACATGATCTGGCGTCCCTTTTATTATGCGAATTTGATCGTAGATCCAAAGGACGAGAACAAGATCTACAAACCAGGCGGATCGCTTATCGCCAGCAATGATGGCGGTAGGAGCTTCAGCGACATTTCGGGCGGCGCGCATGGTGACTTTCACGATGTTTGGATCGATCCCGACAATACCGATCATCTGATCACCGGTGACGACGGCGGTCTCTGGTACTCGTACGATGGCGGCAATCGTTGGTGGAAGGCCGAGAACCTTCCGATCTCGCAGTTCTATCACGTCAGTGTGGACATGGATCAGCCCTACCACGTCTACGGCGGGTTGCAGGACAACAGCTCCTGGGTGGGCGACTCGCAATATCCCGGCGGGATCACCAACAGCCGTTGGGAGAATATGTATGGCGGCGATGGCTTTTGGATGTTCGTTGACCCGTCAAACCCGGATTACATCTACGCTGAGTCACAGGGCGGTTATATCGGGCGTATCAATCGAAAGACGCTCGAAGCCCGCGGCATCCAGCCCCTGCCGCAATACAAGGAAGGCAAGCTTCGCTTCAACTGGAATGCCCCGATTCATATTAGTCCGACGCAAAACGGAACCGTCTATCTGGGCGCCCAGTTTCTGTTTCGCTCGCGCGATCATGGACAGACGTGGGAGCGCATCTCGCCTGATCTCACCACCAACGATCCTGAAAAGCAGAAGCAGGAACAATCGGGCGGGATCACCGTGGACAATTCCTCCGCGGAAATGCATACCACGATTTATTCGATCGCTGAGTCACCAAAGAACTCCAGTGTGATCTGGGTGGGAACTGACGACGGCAATTTGCAGGTTACCCGCAATGGCGGCAAGACCTGGACAAACGTCGTTAGTAACATTGGCGGATTGCCCCGCAACGCCTGGGTCTCTTCCATCGACGCCGGCCATTTTGATGAGGGTACGGCATACGCGACCTTCGATCTTCATATGTTCGGCGATCTACGGCCCTACGTTTATAGGACGGCCGACTTTGGCAAGACCTGGACTCCGGTGGTGGCGGCAAACAGCCGCGTGCGTGGTCAGGCTCACGTGGTAAAGGAAGACCTGGTTAATCGCGATCTAATCTTTGTTGGAACTGAATTCGGATTGTGGGTCACGCTTGACGGCGGCAAACAGTGGGCCCAGTACAAAGGTGGCGACCTGCCCAGCGTGCCTGTGCGCGACCTGGCGATTCACCCGCGCGATCACGATTTGGTAATTGCGACGCACGGGCGCGGCATTTGGATTATCGATGACATTTCGCCTTTGCGGACTTTGACGCCTGAGACGCTGGCGAAAGAAGCCGAGTTCGTGCAGAGCAGACCGGTAGTCCAGCGCATTCCCGCTTCGGGCGGCTGGGTCACCGGTGACGCGGTGTTCGTAGGTTCAAATCCCCAGGATCAAGCTGTAATTATCTTCTACCAAAAGAAGCGGCATATCTTTGGCGATATGAAAATCGAAGTCTTCGACTCAGAAGGCAAGCTGGTAAGCACGATTCCCAGCAGCAAGCGCCGCGGGTTGAATCGCGTGGTTTGGTCAATGCGCTCGAAGGCCCCGAAGGTCCCACCCGCGGCCTCGGCAGCTTTCAGCGCGGCCGTGGGTCCACGAGTGTTGCCCGGGACGTACACCGTAAAACTAACCAAAGACAAGAACGTCTATACGAAGTCGCTGCAGATAGTATCCGACCCTCGTTCAACCCATACTGCGAAAGATCGCAAGGCCCAGTTTGATCTGGCAATGAAGCTTTACAACCTGCTCGGTGACATGTCATTTGCCGTAGAGCGAATCAACGGCGTGCGCCTGGCGCTGGACGCGCGGGCAGCGAAATTGCCGGCTAATGATCCTTTGGCTGCGCGGCTGCGCGCCGCTTCGGCGCAAGTTGATGGGCTGCGCCGAAAGATTGTGGCCACCAAAGAAGGAGGCGCGATCACCGGCGAAGAACGCCTGCGCGAAAATCTTGCCGAGCTTTATGGAAATGTGAATGGTTACGAAGGGCGCCCGGCGCAAACGCAGGTGGATCGCGCTGATGCGATTGGCCGCGAATTAGCCGACGTGGTAAGAGACTTCGATGCCTGGCTGGCGAAAGAATTGCCGGGCATAAACGCGGCCTTGTCGGGAAAAGGTCTCGAACCGATTACTCCACTGACGCGCGCAGAGTGGGAGCAAAAAGAATAACCAGCTCGCTCTCGCCTTGGATCTCGTCGCGTTCGTTTCACGGACTCATTTGTAAATCTCGATTTATCCCAGCACTAAAGAGAGTGTGTGAAAACTCGAGTTTCCAGTTTCCAGCGCCATAAGCGAGAAATGCCGTCCGTAACCGAAACAGCGGAGCATCGAGGGCCGCCTTCGCGTTTATTTCGCGCCCTTGGCGCTGGAACGCTGAGTCTTGGGATAGATTCCAGCGTGCTGGGCTATGCTCATCTTGTCCGCTCGCGGACGAAAACCAATTCCGCCCTAACCCTCCAGTAAAATCTATACATGCCCGGAGCGGCGTTCTCGGCCGTATCTTCGATGGTCGATTAAGAACTCCCTAACGTGTGATACGCTTTCGCGATATAGAGATGGAAACCCCAAGGCATTTACCTCGCGCACTCGGCGCCAGATTGTGGTGGCTCATCATGGGCCGCGCCGCGGCGGTCATCCTGCTCGTGTTAATCGGCTTGGCTTGGAAGTCGAGCGCACTCGGTCGCGGCGTGGTTACCTCATTCAGCGTGGTGACTCCGATTATTCTTGCTGCCGCCGGATTGACACTCGTCTATTGCGCCGCGTATCTGCTTTGGAAAAACTATCAGGCGCAGGCGCGCCTTCAGTTTCTCGCCGACATTCTCCTGGTCACCTGGCTGGTGGGGGCCACTGGTAATGTCAGCTCGCCCTATGCCGCTCTGTATATCGTCATTATTTCAGTCGCCAGCCTGTTTGTCGGACCACGCGGTGCGATGATTACCTCAGTCGGAAGTGTGGCCGCGTTCAATGCCTGCGTGATGGTTGCGATTAACGGGCTGGGCCCGTTCCCCGCCCAGGCCCCCGGAGAGTCTTTGGCAAATGCGATCCAGGCGGTAGGCCTCTCAGACGTGTCGTTTCTGGTTGTCGGGCTGTTGGCGGCCAAGCTTGCCGATCGGCAAACTCGGTCCGACGTGCAACTGGCCGCGGCCACCAGATCGCTGGCGGATCTGCGAGCGCTGCACGAGCGAATCGTCGAATCAATTCGATCAGGTGTGATCACCACTGACCTTCTGGGCCGCATTTACACCTTCAATGCGGCGGCCGAGGAGATTAGCGGATACAAATTGTCGGATGTTCGCGGCCAGGATGCTTCGATCTTCTTCGGCGACATGACGCGACAGATTGCTGATTCGATGAATGCCGCAGCCACCGGAAAAGTCAGCCCGCGTTTTCAGGCTGACTGTCTAACCCCCAATGGATTAGCGCTGCGGCTCGGTTTCAGCATTGCGCCGCTCTCCGGCGAGTCCGGCGAGATCAGCGGCATGGTGATCACGTTCCAGGATTTGACGGACATTCGCGCCCTCGAAGAAACCTCGCGCCGGCAGGATCGGATGGCCGCCGTGGGGCGTCTGGCCGCGTCGATTGCCCATGAGATCAGAAACCCTCTGGCGGCGATGCGCGGCTCGATTCAAATGCTGCGGTCAGAGATGGAGGGTGATACCGAACAGGCACAGTTGATGGAAATTATCCTGCGCGAGTCCGACCGGCTAAACAAGATTGTCGCCGATTATCTTAACTACGCGCGCCCGCGACCGGCCGAGCTGAAGAATGTGGACATTAGCGCGCTGGTCGCCGACACTTTTAAGTTGCTGAAGAACAGCGCTGAATTGAGTGACGGCCATCAACTGGAAGAGGATTTGCCCACCCGGCCGGCGATCGTCTCCGGCGATCCGGAGCAGTTGAAGCAGGTCTGTTGGAACATCGCGCGGAACGCGCTGAAATCAATGCCGGACGGTGGCAAATTCAAGGTTTCCCTGGCTGAGGTAGACGGCAACCGTCTGCGATTGTCGTTCAGCGATACCGGGTGCGGTATGACTCCCGAGCAGGTAGAACGCCTGTTTGAGCCGTTCACCTCAACCACCGGCGGCACCGGCCTGGGACTCTCAATTGTCTATCAAATTATTCGCGATCATAGTGGTACAATCAACGTGCGCAGCCTGCTCGGAGAAGGAACGACCATTACTATTGAGTTGCCGGTGACGCAGTAGAACAGAGGATTTCCATTTGTCATTTGAGATTTTTCATTTGTGATTTAGGCGCCGATTTTGAAGGAGGGGCTGGGAGTTGCAATCGGGAACAGCGATGGCTAAAGAGGGGCAATCGCGCGCCGACCAATTAGAAGAGCGCTTAATCGATTTTGCCGTGCGGATTGTTAAACTTTCCGCCCGTTTGCCAAAGACGTCCGCTGGTCGCCACATCGCCGCGCAAATCCTTAGATCAGGAACGTCACCAGCTCCAAATTACGGTGAGGCTCGAGGCGGCGAGAGCGCAGCAGACTTCGTTCACAAACTTCGCATCGTTCTGAAGGAACTAAACGAAACGTCGATCTGGCTGCGCGTTATTGAACGAAGTGAGCTTATGAAGAGAGAGTTAATCGCTGGCATTGTTGCTGAGAACTCAGAACTCTGCAAAATCTTTACGGCTTCCCTTAGGACGGTGCGCGGCCGAAATAAATGACAAATGAAAGATGTCAAATGATAAATGGAAAATGATCTCTATATAAGCCATGCCTAGTCTCTTAATAGTTGACGACGAACTCAGCATGCGTCAATTTCTGACGCATCTATTCCAGCGTGACGGACACACAATCCGTACGGCTGAGAACGGACGTCAGGCGATGGAGCTGTTGCGCCAACAGCCCGCCGATGTGGTGATCTCTGACGTGAAGATGCCGGACATGGGCGGTATCGAACTCTTGCGCGCGGCGCGCGAGCTGCAGCCCAATATTGAAATCATCATGATGACCGCGTTTTCCAACGAAGGCGCGGCGCACGAAGCCTTTCTGCTGGGCGCGTTCGATTTTGTTCACAAACCGTTTGATAACGACTTCCTGAAAGAAAAAGTCTCTCGCGCCCTCAAACAAATCTCACTCAAGCGCGAAAACGAGGTCCTGATAAAAGGCCAGCGCGCACGCGGACAATTACGCAACATCATCGGCCAATCCGATCAGATGCAGGCCGTGTATCAAATGATCGAAACAGTAGCCGAAGTGCAATCGACAGTCCTCATCACCGGTGAATCCGGCACGGGCAAGGAACTGGTTGCGCGGGCAATTCACGATCTCAGTCCGCGGGCCCAAAAGCCGTTTGTCTCAGTTAACTGCGGCGCGTTTACGGAAACGCTGTTGGAATCAGAGCTGTTCGGATACACCAAAGGATCGTTCACGGGAGCTACCACGAACCGCAAAGGACTGTTTGAAGCAGCCGATCAAGGTACGATTTTTCTGGATGAGATCGGCGAAACGTCGCCGGCAATGCAGGTCAAGCTCCTGCGTGTTTTGCAGGAACGCAAAGTACGTCCGGTCGGCGCTCACGAAGAAACCGAAGTCAACACCCGCGTGATCGCCGCCACGAATCGCGATCTTTCTTCGTTGGTTAAAGACGGAACATTTCGCGAGGATCTTTTCTATCGTGTCTCGGTCATTCCAATGGTGCTCCCGCCGTTGCGTGACCGCGGCGCCGACATTGCTGAACTCAGCGATCACTTCGTGCAAAAGTATTGCCAACAGACGGGTCGTCAGGTCTCACTCAGTCCCCAGGCCTTGCGGCTGCTGGAGAATTATTTCTGGCCGGGTAACGTACGCGAGCTGGAGCACGCTATCGAACGCGCGGTGGCATTGGAAAAGACCGATTCGATTCAACCGGAACGTCTACCAGAGCAAGTCACACACTACAACGCCGCCCGGGTCGCGTCGGAATTGGAACTACCAAAAGACGGAATCAACCTCACCGCTCATTTAGATCAACTGGAAAAGACTTATGTGCTGGAGGCCCTGACCCGTACTGACGGCAACCAAACCAGCGCGGCGGACCTCTTGAAAATGTCGGTCCGCTCGCTGCGTCATCTATTGGACAAGCACGGCATTCGCAAACACACCGCGCAGATGCGCGATGAACGCCGCGGGGCGGACACGATTCCGCGCCGCCGCGCCAACGATCCCTACCCACGCCTGCGAGATGAAGACTCTGAAGAACGACCCAACAGTTCCGGCCACGCCGCCGGTGCAGGCGAAACCTGAGTTCTGTCAGCAGCCCGACCGTGAAGGCAGCCGTGCTCAGCAACGCAGGGCTTTGCTCAAAAAAAATTGATCAGCCTGGTTAACAAGTTCTCGGTCGTCGCAGAGCGACGGCTGAACTTAGCCCGGCCTTTCAAGGGTAATAATATACTTGACTGACCGGACAGGGGGGGGTTGATTACTTGTTCTTGCCTCGTCCTATGAATCTCCAACCATCAAGTAGGAGGTAGCCTTGAGTATTTGGGCCTATTTCCGCGACGATGAACCTGCCGTGTTTCCCCATGCACTCAACTATTAAGTCGGTTAGCTCGTTAGCGGTCTCACCGCCTGAGATAAGGTAGAAAGAGCTTGGTAGGTCAGTGCGCCAACGCAATATCTGCGGAATACTATCGAGACACGCTTTGATCTGTTCGCGCGTTCCAAGAGTTGAACTATAAACAAAGAGATAATGTTTTTCTGCCTTCTCAGTCACTCGTCGCCTACCTGTCCCGAAAGTTGCTCGAACTCTTCAGCCTTGAGCACTAAGCCGTCCACGGTTGCCGCTTCGATGGCTGGCCTTCCCTTTTCCTCGATCATTTCGATTTCCATTTTTCGGATCTGAAAGCTTTCTGACTGCAAGTACGGTCTGTCGAAAAGCATAAAAAAGAGGAAGCCAAGAATCGCCGTAGCCTCCGGTGCCACAGCAAAAACCAATAACCAGCCAGATGGGTTTTCCTTCAAGCCGTAGACTATTAAGGATGGCATCGTAATAATCCCACACAGCCACAGCATAGGATTAAGGCCGCTGCGAACCCTAAGCCGCCCGCCCACTTCCCTTGCTCTCATGATAAGTGCTTCGCGTAATGACACGATTGATTATTGAACGGTCAACCTCCGTTTCTTCTCTGCGATTTTCTTGCGCTGGTACGCTGCCTCACGTTTGTCGAGTTCACTCTTAGGCACAGATAGCACTTGCCGTGCGAGTTGTTCAAAGCGAGAGTATTCCTCTGATGGTGGTTTAGTTGGCCTAGTTTTTTTCATTATCCCCTCAGTGCGTTTTGGTGTGGATTCCTTTATGCTTTTTTACTTCTTTCTTCCAAAGGATAACGGAAGCATCTGCTCTGATTCTAGCGATGAAGGGGAATCGATTGTCATCAAGCATTTTCATTATCTTGGGAAGTGCGGCAATTATAATCTCGCCGCTCGCCGCGTCAGTATATTCTCTTGCTACGACGACGAACACCCGCGCCTTCGCCGCGAGTAATGCGTCAAGTTCGAGCTTCCGGCGACCGATCATGGCATCGCGTGTTAGGACGATCCATTTCTTTTCCCCTACTATTGCCAACCATTCAGTGTCAGGCGTGTTGTGCCGAAACCTCACGTGATGCGACTCGACTTTCAAGCCAGCATTGCGAAGTTTTTCAAGTATCAGCTTGCCGCCGAAAGCACGGTCAAGGAAAAACGTGGTTCGCCTAAGCTGCCTTTGGTAGTGCGTCTTCGTACTTGACTGCTTCTTTAATTTCTGACGCTTCGCACCCATAATCGAGTGCTAGTTCTGCATACGTCTCGCCCGCTTTATGCCGGTCTGCCACTACTGCCGTTGGCACACCAGCACCTACCAAGATAGCCTTACCAAACGAAATGCGCGGATCGATTAGAACTAGCTTTGGTTCGTCCTCCGCTTGTTGAGGATGGCGGCTCAAATATGGATACAATGCAACAGCCGCGCCCGCCGGGTCACGTTCGATTCGCTTGAGATACGCCGTGATCCATTCCCGTATCTCAAGCTGACCGTGCCTCGAAGCGTTTTCGAGTTGGCCTGCAATTTCAACGATTAGATCAAGTCCAGCTTGTTGAAACCAGTATTCAGCAAGCGGATGTTTCGAGCCATACTTCGAGCGAAGATACTTGATGGCTTCGCGAACTTTTGGCAATGGGATTTTATGCTTGTAGCGAATTGCATCAAGCACATGCGCCTCTACCAGGTTAACGAACGAAAGCAAATGCAAATTCGGGTCTGGGAGCATAATCAACGGCTGAAACTTTCGCTCCCCGTACCGTTCAGTGTCATAGTTCCGTCCGAAAATCCAGCTTCGCAGGGTGTTGGTTGGAACTTTCAACAGGAACGCCGACTCCCAAATCCCATAGGTAGGAATCTCGCGCGGGTCGCGGCCTCTGTAGATGTCTATGACTTTCTTTCGTCTTGCCATTAGCTCGCCTCCTGTGGTACACAAGTAGCGAGCCGCCAGCACCCGATGCGTCCAACACCGTGCGAGCAGTTCAGTTTTATAAAGCAATCATCAGAGGGGCAAGGTCGTGAGCGCCAACTCACGGCCTTTGTTTTTGCTTTAATCTCTTTCCCCGTTTCTGCCGGGGCTTGCCCCCATCCCTAGCATGAGGGCCGACCGATAAGCTGACGATACTCCAATCGCTTACCAGTTACCATCTCCACAACCCCAACAAACCGTTGGAAGTCAGTTAGCGTTCGCTTGTTGAATCTGTAGGCTTGTTCGTCTAAGTAACGGAACAAGTGAAACGGTTCGACGGAAACATACGTGCCTTTGATCGCTCGCTTGAGAAGCGACCAATAATTCTCAATTCCGTTAGTGTGAATGTGCCCGTTAACATACTCCACGGCATGATTGATAACCGCGTGAATGTATTCGTCATTCAGACCGGTGTACGAGTTGTGCGCGTCGGTAAAGACAACCGATCCGAACTCTACGTTCTCATCAATGTGAGGCCGAAGCGCGTAGCGGCGAGTGCTATTAACCACCGCGACTCTAACCTCGCCTTTGCGCTCTAACATGCCCATGACTGCGACCTTGCCGCCATGCCCGGTGCCTTGCGCTTTGCGTCGGCCTTTGTGCATGTTCCGCGCCGCGCCACCGATGAACGTCTCGTCAACTTCGACAAAGCCGCTCAGCTTGTCCAACGATCCGTTTTGCATCGCAAGCCGGATTCTGTGGTTGACGTGCCAAGCCGCCTTTTGAGTGATGCCCAGATGCCGCCCAAGTTCATAGCTGCTAATGCCGTTCTTACAATTCGCAATCAGCCACATCGCGGTAAACCACTTGTCGAGGCCCAACGGGGAATCTTCGAATATGGTTCCGACTTTAAGCGAGAACTTGGCTTTCGGATGCTTGGAATAGCACTTCCAGACGCGGGCCTTTTCCAGATAGGTGACTTTCTCAGAGCCACAACGCGGGCAGCGGACTTGACCGTCCGGCCAGCGCATCATCGTCATGAACTGGTCGCAGTTCTTAGGCTCGGAAAAGTATATAATCGCTTGCTGTAAAGTCTTTGGCGTTTCCATGCTGTGAAGATAGCACAAAACGCTTGGTCAGTCAAGTATATTATTACCCTTTCAAGGCCGGGATCGAAGAGGCAAGTAGGGTTACGTCGCGTCGGCGACGATTGAGTGAATGCTTCAGCCGTCGCTGACGCGACGACGTTGACGGCGCTGGCGCTGCCCCGGCCTTGAAAGACCGGGCTACATTCAAACCGCCGCTACGCGACGAAGATCAGGAGCTGCCCTGATTCCTCGAGGGAGTAAACTCTTTGAGCAATGCCGCAACGCAGATAAAAACTTCAGGCAGTAAACCCTCACATTAGGGTGTCTCCCTCACGGTCGGGCAGCCACCTACTCTTGACGAAAACCGTCACTACGGCTCTGACATAAATTGTCAGAGATCATCTTTCGGTAACCCTCACTTGCCGAACGCTCTCCGGCTCCATCGGTAAAAGCCTTAGAGTTTTCCCGCATTGCAAAACTTCTTACTTGAACAATCGTCGTGGCACGAGCCTTGATAAGCATGGAGTGACCAAATCGCGCGCTGCGGTTCGATCGACGAGATAAAGCCGGTGGCGCGAATCAAAAAAACCAGCTTAATCTCTTTAAGGAGCAAACAAAGAAATGATGAACAAGAATCAGAAGGGCTTCTCGCTAATCGAGCTGCTCATCGTTGTGGCGATTATCGGCATCATCGCCGCCATCGCTATCCCCAATCTTCTCGCTTCCCGCCGCGCCGCGAACGAATCTTCAGCGATCGCGACCATGCGCACCATCTTCAGTTCGGAAGCCACCTACCAGGCAACGACCGGCGCTGGCGCGTACGGCAGCCTCGCCAATATGAACACCGCCGGAATGGTCGATTCCGTAGTTTTGAACAGCGCTACCGTACCGAAGAGCGGTTTTGGATTCACGGCTGCGGTGGTCGCAGGGGGCGGTTCGCCGTTCTTTGACGCTACCGCGGTACCGTCAACCTACGGCGGAAT
>WNFP01004936.1_pt1 | contig 11967 bp, 14 predicted proteins | sample 5400201 | NCBI WGS metagenome assembly WNFP01 (sample SAMN13153355, study PRJNA577476) | soil metagenome | isolation source: 115 cm saprolite under Madrone tree | place: USA:California | collected 2016-06-14
GAAAGCGGCGTCTGGAATCACTGTCCATACCGGGGCTGGATGATCCCCCCACCCCGTCCATGGCCGCCGCGATGATGCCGCTCGAGCTCGCTCGAAGCCGCCCACGAACAGCAGGCACCGCCTGACCTCGCTGGGGTTGATGGTCAAGCCTCGGAGATAAACGGCATGAACGGGTGCATCGGGCCTTCCGGCCCACATCCCCATACGCCCGCCTCCTGGCCTTGAATAGGACTCGGCGACGCTCAGTCTCTTAGACGGCCTCTGGGAGGGGCCTTGCATGGACGCAGCCGAGCAGAAACGCAGTGAGGAGTCGTGCCCACACCCGCATTTCCTTCAGGAGCGGAGCTTCCACGGAGCGGGGACCGGGGACTTCTACTGCACCCTCTGCGGGATCGACAAGGCGCTCGTGAAGCCACGCAAGCCGTCTCCTTGACCCGTGAGTGATCTTGCGTGATCCGACGCGCTCGCGGGCGTGTTCTGGACTGCGCGAGCGTCGGAGGAGTGCGCTTCTGTCGCGAAGGCGAGAGAGTGAAGCGCGAGAGGGATCAGCGAGTTACGGCGAAGTGTCGGAAAAGACTGAGGGGCGGCTCGTCACCGCCCCTCGATTCAGGGTCATGTGCCCGCAAGGGTGTGGGGGGTTCGAGTCCCCCCTTCGGCACCAGTAGAATCCAGACGGTAGGGCTTCACCCTCCGAGTGTACCCGCGCCCGGCGCGACGCTCCGGCTATCCTTTCAACGCGCCGAGGGTCAGCCCGCGCACGATGTGCTTCTGCACGAAGAACGCCATCACGAGCACGGGCAGCGTGATGATGGTCGAGGCGGCGGTGAGCCCGCCCCAGTTGAGCGAGTCGTAGGACACGAAGTTGAAGATCGCGACTGGCAGGGTCCGCGTGTGGTTCCCCGCGATCACCAGCGAGAAGATGAAGTTGTTCCAGGACGAGATGATCCCGAGGATGGCGGTGGCCACGAGGCCGGGGCGCGCGAGCGGCAGCGCGATGCGGGCCAGCACCCCCAGGCGCGTGCAGCCGTCGATGAGGCCCGCCTCCTCCAGCTCCGCCGGCACCTCCTCGAAGAAGCCGACCAGCACCCAGATCACGAGCGGCAGGACCACCACCATGTGGGTCAGCATGACCGCCGGGTAGGTGTCGATCATGCGGAGCTTCGAGAACAGGATGAACCACGGGATCAGGAACGCGATGCCGGGCGCCATCCGGGCCGAGAGCAGCAGCAGACCGAGCCGGGTCTGGCGATGGCGGGCGATCCCGTAGGCGGCGGGTGTGCCCACCAGCAGGCTCAGGAGCGTCGAGCCCACCGCGATGATCAGGCTGTTCAGCGCGAAGCGCAGGAAGTCGCTGCCGCCCAGCACCTTCTCGTAGTTGGCGAGCGTGGGGCTGAACCGCCACTTCGGGGGGTAGGCCATGAAGTCGACCTGGGTCTTGAACGAGCCGAGCGCCATCCAGACCAGCGGGAAGAGCAGGAAGGCCAGGCTCGCGGCCAGCAGCAGCCAGAAGCCGGCGCCCCGCGCGAGCCGGCCCCGATTCACCACGCGCTCCGCCGCACCCGGATCAGGAGCAAACTCGCGCCCGCGATCAGGGCGAAGAACACCACGATGAGCGCGGAGGCGTAGCCCAGGTTCAGGTACTTGAAGCTCGTCTGGAACACGTAGAGGTTGAGCGTCTCGGAGGCGAAGCCGGGCCCGCCCTCGGTCATCACGTAGACGATGTCGAACACCTTCAGCGCGTCGATGGTCCGGAAGAGCGCGGCCACCACCAGCGTCGCGCGCAGGAGCGGCAGCGTCACGTGCCAGAACACCTGACGGCTCGACGCCCCGTCCACCCGCGCGGACTCGAAGGGCTCGCCGGGTAGCGCGGCCAGGCCGGCCAGGCAGATGAGCGTCGTCATCGGCGTCCACATCCAGGTCTCGACTAGCAGCAGCGCCGCGATGACCGACCTGGGGCTCGACACCCACGCGCTCGGCGGCAGACCCACACAGGAGAGCAGCCAGTTCAGCACCCCGATGGTCGGGCTCATCATGGTCATCCAGACCAGGGCCATCGCCACCGGGGTCGCGATCATCGGCAGCAGCATGAGGGTGCGAGCGAGCCCGCGTCCCGGAAAGACCCGGATCAGGAGGTGCGCGATCCCGAGACCCAGGACCACGGTGAGGATCACCGAGCCCACCGTGAAGACCAGCGTGGTGACGAAGGCGGGCCAGAACCGCTCGTCGCGCGCGAAGAGCTGCACGTAGTTCTGGAGGCCCACGAACTGCGGGCCGAGCACGCTCGAGGCGTACCACTCGTGCAGCGAGAGATACGCGGTGTAGACGAGCGGGAACACCATCAGCACCAGCAGGGTGACCACCGCCGGACCCGGCAGGAGCCACCGGAGGTTCCGGTCGATCCAGCGCTCGGCGGCGCTGCCGCGCGGGCGCGCGCGTGCCGGCGCCACCGCGCGCCCGGTCGTGAGGGTGGCCACGCGGTGTTTCCGCTACTGCGTCTTCTTGATGATCTCCGCGACCGCCTTCTGGGCCTTCTCCGCCGCGTCCTTCGCCGGCTGACCCTCGATGACCGCGACGATGGCCGCGCCGATGACGTCGCGCGTCTCGGGTACCGCCACCACGACCGGGTTGGCCTGGTTCGGGTAGCCGTCGGGCAGCGAGGCCTGGAACGCGGCGAGCCACTCCTTCGGCAGGCTCCCCTGGAACTCGGGGCTCTTCCAGGCGCTCTCACGGGCCACCGGAATCTTGGCCTTCGCCTGGCGCAGGACCATCTCGCGGCTGGTGGCCCACTGCACGAAGTACCACGCCGCCTCCTTGTTCTTGGACTGGGCGGAGACCGAGATCGCCCACGAGATCAGCGGGGTGTGGCTGCCCGCGGAGCCGCGCGGGATGCGGGCGTAGCCGAGCTGGCCCGCCACCTTCGACTTGGCCGGGTTCTCGAAGCTCGACACCCAGTTGCTCGAGTCCGACGCCATGGCCACGCGGCCCTGGGACATGAGGTCCACCACCTCGTAGGTGTGCACGTTGACCACGCCCGGAGGGCCGGACTCGCGCAGCATGCGCCCGTAGGTGTCGAGACCCTTCACCGCGGCGGGCGAGGTCAGCGCGGGCTGGCCGTCCTTGTCGAGCCACTGGCCGCCGAAGTTGAAGATGAACGGGGCGAGGGTGTACACCGCGGCGGAGCGCTTGCCGCGCGAGACGAAGCCGTAGAAGTTGTTGGGCTTGTCGGTCAGCTTCTTGGCCGCCTCCTCCCACTCCTCCATGGTCTGGGGCACCGCCACGTTCTTGGCCTTGAAGACGTCCTTCCGGTAGTAGAGCAGCTGCACCTCGGGATAGAGCGGCACCCCGATCAGCTGGCCGTTCACGGTCGCGATCTGGCGCGTGTTCGGGAAGAAGTCGTCGAAGCCGAACTGGGGGCCCGTCAGGGCGGGGTTCGAGAGGTACTTCTCCATCGGCTCGTACCAGCCCGCCTTGAGAAAGCGCAGCCCGTCCCACGACGTGAGGCTCATGAAGCCGTCCACCGAGCCGGAGCCGGACACCATCTCCACCGCGAGCTTCTGCCGGAACTGGTCCTCCGGGTAGATCTCCCACGCCACCTTGATCCCGGTGAGCTGCTCGAACTCCGGGATCGCGGGGCGGATGATCTCGTTGGTCCAGTCGTGACTGTTGACCAGGAAGCGGACCTGCTTGCCGCTGAAGCGTTTCCAGTCGAATCCCGCCTGGGCGGTGGCCGGCCGCGGGTCCGCGACCATCCACGCAAAGCCCGCGCCGAGGACCGCGATGAGGAGGACGAAGATGAGGGAGCGCCGGGGGGTTGTCATGGTGTCCTCCACTTCCAGGTACGACGGAACGGCGAGCGGTCGGGCTTCCCGCGCGGGCACTCTATGCCAGGCGTCCGGTGGGCGCAACCACGACCGGGAGGGTCGCGGCGACTCCGAGCTACGAGGGCTCGGCCAGCGCGACGCGGCGCCCGAGGGCGGACGACCGCTGCGCCGCTTCCACCACCCGCATCGCGGCCAGACCGGCGTGCACGTCCACCGCCGGGCGGGCGTGACGGGCCGCCGCATCGAGGAACAGCTCGATCTCGCGCCGGAGCGGCTCCGGACCGGAGGCCTTCAGGCTCTCGACGGCTCCCTCCGTCGCCTGCCAGCCGGCGGGCGTCTCCACGTGGCGATTGGCGAGCACGCGCACTTCCGAAGTCCCGAAGTCGGCGGCGAGCGTGGCACGCTCGCCGACGACCACGCAGTCCCGGTAGGTGCCGGGGGCGAAGTAGCCGGCCTCGACGAACGCGGGGACATCGCCGTACTCCACGGTGGTGAACGAGCAGTCGTCCAGCCCGCGCCCCAGATGATCGCGCAGCATCGCGGTGACCGCGGTGGCCTCGCGCTCGAGCAGGTGCGCGAAGAGATCGAAGTAGTGGATGGCGTCGGTCTGGGTCACGCCCACGTCGGTCCGCGGGCGCTTGAACCCCGCGAAGCGCCCCGTGCAGTAGCGCACGCGGCCAAGCGCGCCCGCGGCGATCCGCTCGCGAAGCAGGGTGGCGACCGGGTGAAAGCGGAAGATGTGCCCCACCTGGAGCACGCGCTCCGTCTCCGCGACGATCGCGGCGAGCCGGCGCGCCTCGTCCACCGTGAGGGTCAGCGGCTTCTCGATGAAGCAGTCGCGGCCCGCGCGCAGGCACTCCCCGGCCAAGGCCAGATGATTGTCCGCGGGGGTCACGATGTCGACCGCGTCCACGTGGGGCAACGCCTGGCGGAAGTCTTCCACCGCGCGCGCGGCGGCGACGCCCGCCTTCACCGCGAGCGCCCGGCGCTCGGCGGAGACGTCGGCCACCCACAGCTCGACCCCCAGCTCCCCGAGCACGCGCAGGTGCTTCTCGCCCCAGCGGCCCAGCCCGACCAGCAGCACCTTCACCGCGGGTCTCCGCCCTCGCCGCCCACGTCCTCCGCGATCTCGTAGCGCAGGAGCCGATCCTTCATCCAGCGAACCACCAGCAGGTCCACGAACGCCCGCATCGCCCGGTTGCCGATGCCGTACTTGGACACGCCGAAGCGGCGCGGCCGATGGTTCACCGGCACCTCGAGAACCCGGAACCCCCGCATCTTGAGCAGCGTGGGGATGAACCGGTGGAAGCCCTTGTAGAGCGCCAGGTCGCGCAGGCACTCGCGCCGGAAGGCGCGGAAGGTGCAGCCGCTGTCCTGGATCGTCTCCTCGCTCAGGCGGTTGCGCACGCGGTTGGCGATCCGGGAGGAGAGGCGCCGCACCCAGGAGTCGCCCGCGGCCCGGTTCACGCGCCAGCCGGTCACCGCGTCCCAGGTGTCGAGGTGCGCGAGCATGCCGGGGATGTCGTGGGGATCGTTCTGGAGATCCGCGTCCATGACCACCACGTGGCGGCCGCGCACCGTCTTGATGCCGGCGTCGGTCGCCGCCGTCTCCCCCGCGTTGGCCTTCAGGCGCACCAGCCGCACGCGCGGATCCTGCTCGCGGAAGGAGCGGATGATCTCCGCGCTCCGGTCGCGGCTCCCGTCGTCCACGAAGATCACCTCGTAGCGCAGCCGGGTCGGCTCCAGGACCTGGCGGATCTCAGGCCAGAGCAGCGGGAGGTTCTCCTCCTCGTTGTACACCGGGAGCACGATGGAGAGATCGAGCGGGCTCGCGACGGGCGACGCGGAATCGGCGGCGGTCACGCGCCGGCCGGCGGCGGCACGCGCGGCGCGGTGCCCTGCCATTCCGGCGCCAGGGTGTGCGGCAGCCCCAGCCGGTCGAGCACGCGGGCCAGTGTGTGGGTCACCAGGTCGTCGATCTGCTTCGGCCGGTTGTAGAACGCGGGCATGGGCGGCAGGATCACCGCCCCCATCTCGGCCAGCGCGGTCAGCACGCGCAGGTGTCCCAGGTGGAGCGGGGTCTCGCGCACGACCAGGACCAGCGGCCGGCCCTCCTTGAGGGTCACGTCGGCCGCGCGCGCGATCAGGGTGTCGGCCGCGCAGTGGGCGACCGCGGCGGCGGACTTGATGCTGCACGGCACGATCACCATCCCGGCGGTCTTGAACGAGCCCGACGCCACCGCGGCGCCGATGTCGCGATTGCGGTAGCGGCGAGCGGCCAGCGCCTCCACCGCGTCCACCGTGTAGTCGGTCTCCTCGACGATGGTGCGCCGGCCCGCGTCGGAGACGATCAGGTGGGACTCGACGTCGGGGATGCCGCGCAGCAGCTCGAGGAAACGGATCCCGTAGATCGCGCCGGACGCGCCGCTGATGCCGACGACCAGCCGCTTCACAGCCGGAACCTCCGCCGGTAGACCTCGTCGCGGGTCTTCTGGTAGAGCAGCTCCCACTCCGCGCTGCCCTCCGGCGCCGGGCGCGAATACGTGCTCAGCGATCGCCGGACCTCCTGGTCGATCGACTCCTCGAGCTTGGACTCGTCCTCCAGCACCCGAAAGACCTCGGTGCGGAGCTGGCCGAGCGCCTTGTCGTCGGCGGCCTTGATCATCACGCTCTCGGTCGCGGTCAGGTCGGCCACGATGCGGTCGGCCAGCGCGAACATGCGCTCGCGGCTCATGCGGGTCACAGGGTGAACCCCCGCTCCTTGGCGAGCTTGGTCTTCACCATCGTGAAGAGGCGCTTGTAGTCGGAGGCCGAGTCGCGGATCAGCTTGGCGTTGTCCATCAGGAGGGTGCGGGCGTCGGCGTCGATCTTCTCCTCGGCCTGGAAGTTCTCGATGAGGATACGGCGCACCACTTCACGGGCCCGCGTCTCGTCCCGGACGTCGGCGAGCTTTCGCCCCACCAGCCGCTTGACCACGGCCTCGGCCATCCGCCCCGCCACCTCGTCCCGTCGTGGCATGCCCGAAGAGACAGGGTACACGGCGTCGCGCGAGGGTGTCAAGCACAACTATACGGAAAATAGGTCAAAAGTAACGATCTACCTCGGGCAGGAGCAGGCGGAAGCGGGAGCCCTTCCCGGGGAGGCTGTCCACCTCGACCCGTCCGCCATGCGCCTCGGCCAGGGCCTTCACCAGGCAGAGCCCGAGCCCAAGCCCGCGCGCGGAGGCCGTGTCTGGATGGGGCACGCGCACGTACTTGTCGAAGATCCGGGGGAGCTGCTCGGCCGGGATCCCCACCCCGTCGTCCTCGACCGCCACCTCCACCATGCCCGGCCGGTCCGGCGCCGGGCTCGCGGACACGAGCACCCGGCCGCCCCGGGGCGAGTACTTCACCGCGTTGGAGAGCAGGTTCTTCATCATGCGGTCGAGCGCGTCCGGGTCGGCATGAAGCGCCAGGCCGGACGCGGTCCGGGTCCACTCGAACCGGTGCTGGCGATGCTCCGTCGCGAACAGCTCGACGTTGCGCTCCAGCAGCGCGTCGAGGTCGACCGTCTCGGGGTGAAGCTCGAGCGCCCGGCCCGCCTCGATGCGCGAGAGATCCAGCAGCTCGCCGACGATGCGGCCGAGGGTGCACGCCTCGGTGTGGAGGTAGACGAGGCAGCGGTGCGCCTTCTCGGGCGGCAGCGCGGAGCGGAGCAGCAGCTCGCTGAACCCCTGGAGCGCGGTCAGCGGCGTTCGCAGCTCGTGGGAGACCACCGAGAGAAACTCGGTCTTGGCCTGGTCGAGCTCCCGCAGCCGGCCCGTCGCCGCCTCGATCTTTTCCGCGAGCTCCTCCGCGAAGCGCTGCTGGCGCAGCGTGAGTCGCGCGTTCTCCACCGCCAGGCCGACGTGCACCGCGAGCTCCTCGGCGGCCGTGCGGGTGGCGCGCGATAGCTCGCCCGCCCACTCCACCGCCATCACCCCGATCACGCCCGCGCCGGAGGCGAGCGGCAGCGTGAGCCCCCGCAGCGGCGCCGCCTCGGGCGTGGGATCGCTCGCCAGGCGGGGATCGCCTCTCAGGTCCGGGCTCGTCACCGGCTGACCCGTCGCGAGCGTGAAGGCGCCCGCCGAGTCCGGATCGACCAGCGTGCCGACCGGCACCGAGGCCAGGAGCGCGGTCTGCACGTCACCGCCGACCAGCAGCGCGACGCGGCGCGCTCCGAGCGTGAGGCGCAGCTCCTGGGCAACACCCGTCAGCGCGGCCTCGAGCGGACCCGGCTCGGCCAGCCGGCGCTGGATGGCCAGGACCGCGCTCAGGCGCGCGGCGCGTGCGCGTGCGCCGTCCGCGAGATATCCGACGAGGAGGCCGGTCAGCACCGGCAAGCCGAGGGAGAGCAGCCCGTCGAGCGTCTGCGAGGTGATCCCCTGACGCTCGACCGCGGGCAGGACGACCGGCGCATGCAGCAGGCCGGCGAGCGCGCCGACGAGGCCGCCGCCGACCGTCCCCCACCCCAGCGCCACCCAGACCGTCGGAACCAGGTAGAGATGGCGGAGGACGGAATCCGCGCCCTGACCCGTGAGGGCCATGACCGCGGACAGCACTGCCACCAGCCCGAGCGGCAACGCGATCATGGCGCGAGAGTCCGGTAGGCGGCGAAGAACGCGAGCCCGCCGAGGTAACCGGGCAGCAGGCTTCCGCTCCAGGCCCGGAGGGCGCACCCGACCAATCCGACCAGGCCCAAGTAGAAGACCGCGCCCGCCCGCGCCTCCGCTGCGGGGGGCAGCGCCGGGTCGGCCAGGTACCGGAGCAAGGCGAGCGCGGTGCTGACGAGCGCCGCGGGCCAGAAGGAGGACCGCCGCCAGCACCACGAGAAGACGGCGCCCCGAAACAGCCACTCCGCCGACAGGACGTTGGCGCCGACGTCGTAGGCAAGCGCGAGCGCGTACGCGGCCAGGCTGCTGGTGTGCGCGCGGTGGCCGAAGGTGAGCGACGCGGTGATCAACAGATGCGCCCCGAGGAACCCGCCCGCGGCCAGCCCGGCCAGCGAGTGTCGCGGCCGGCAGCCCACCAGACCGAGGGCGCGCAGGGCCGGCCGGCGACGGACCTCGAGCAACAGGAGTAGCGGCATCAGGGCGAACGCGAGGGCGCCCCAGGGGACGAGCCGGGCGGCGACCGACGCGAGCGTCATGGCCACCCCGAGCCTGATGACGGGCCCGCTCCAGCCCGGCGCGCCGCTGGTCGCCAGCAGCCAACCCAGCCCGATCAGGCCCCCGTGCGCCGCACCCGTCGCCAGCGCGCGGCCGAGCCCGGCCGGCGCGGCGCCGAGCATCTCCGACGCGGCGCCCAGGGCGACGACCAGCGCGGCCGCGCCACCGGTCTGCGCGAACGGGCGGAGCGGAGGGCGCGGGGGCGCCGCCGCGGCCGAATCAAATGGCGCGCTCAGCAGCACCATCGTCCGTGACCTGGATGCAGAGGGTGGTCAGACGCACGTCGAGGGTCCGTCCCCCCTCCGCCCGGAGCTGTCGTACCGTGTCCTCCCGTGACAGCCGCGGCCGGTACGGGCGGTCCGACGTGAGCGCATCGTAGACGTCGGCGACCGCCACGATGCGCGAGCCGAGCGGGATCCGTTCCCCGCGCAGCCCGTCTGGATAGCCGCTGCCGTCGTGCCGCTCGTGGTGATGCCGGACGATGATCGCCCCGTCGGCGAAGAACTCGAGCGGCGCCACGATCTGCGCGCCGACGATCGGGTGGCGGCGCATCACCGTCCACTCCTCGGCGCTGAGCGGGCCGGCCTTGCGCAGCACCTGCTCCGGGATGCCGATCTTGCCGAGGTCGTGGAGCAGCCCCGCCTGCGCGATGATGTCCGCCTCCGCGGGCGGCACGCCGGCCGCGAGCGCGACCTGGCGGGCGAGCGCCGCCACGCGCTCGGAGTGGCCCCGGGTGTAGGCGTCCTTGGCCTCGAGCGCGTTGGCGAGCCCGAGCAGGCTCTGGAAGATCGCGTGCTGGAGCCGGCGGTACGTCTTGCGCAGGTCGACCGCGTACTGGCGTGACTGCGCGTAGGCGTGCCGGAGCCGCTCCTGGGCCTGCTCGAGCTCCCGCTCGCGCGCACGCGAGGTCTCGTAGAGCGACTTGAGATCGCGCGCGTAGGACAGCGCCTGCGAGAGGCCTACACTGCCGGCCATATCGACACCTCCGGCATGAGGGATCGGACGAGCGTCAGCAGGGCCAACGGCGAGAACGGCTTGGTGAGGTAGTGGTCGGCCCCGGCGGCCAGTCCCCGCCGCCGATCCTCGGCCTGGGCCGCCGCGGTGAGCAGCACGACGCGGGTGTGCGCGCACTCCGGCAGCTCGCGCAGACGTCGGCACACGTCGAGGCCGCTCAACCGGGGCATCTTCACGTCGAGCAGCGCCACGTCCGGCCGCAACTGCTGTGCGAGGTCGAGCGCGGCGGCGCCGTCGGAGGCCTCGACGATCCGCACCTGCGGGTCCTCGAGGGTGAAGCGGACGAGATCGAGAATCGCGGGCTCATCGTCGGCGATCAGGAGGGTCATCATGCCCTCGCTGAGTGCGAGGGACGTGCCACCGCCGGAGGTACGACGAATCAGCCGCTTGGGATCACTCCGGCGCAGAAATGCCCGGCCGGCTGGGCAGCGCGGCGCGCGCGGCGCCCCGCTGGAGAGGCAGACGCCCTAGCCGCCCCCGATGGCGACGACCAGCAGACGCGTGAGCGCCCGCTGGTAGGCCGCGACCGCGTCGTCGTAGTCGATCTCGCCCTCGGCGCCGTCCGGATCGCGCCCGGTCATGCGCTGCTCGGCGCGCTGGCGCGCGCGCTCCGCCCGCGTCCGGTCGATCTCGTCCGGCCGCTCCGCGGTCTCGGCGAGAATGATCACCCGCTCCGGCGTCACTTCCGCGAACCCACGACCACTTCGCCGCTGCCGAGGGTGGCCAGGAACGCGGCGTGGCCGGGCAGGACCCCGAAGTAGCCCTCGGAGCCGGGCGCCACCACCTCGTCGACTTCTTCCGAGACGAGCTGGCGGGTGGGAGTGGCGAGCTCCAGCAGCACTACTTGGCCTCGCGCATCTTGGCCGCCTTCTCCTGCGCCTCCTCGATGCCGCCCACCATGTAGAACGCCTGCTCGGGCAGCTCGTCGTGCTTGCCGTCCACGATCTCCTTGAAGCCCTTGATGGTGTCCGCGAGCTTGACGTAGCGGCCGGGCTGGCCGGTGAACATCTCGGCCACGAAGAACGGCTGCGAGAGGAAGCGCTGCAGCTTGCGGGCGCGGGCCACGATCAGCTTGTCCTCGTCGGAGAGCTCCTCCATCCCGAGGATCGCGATGATGTCCTGAAGGTCCTTGTAGCGCTGCAGGATCGACTGGACCGCGCGCGCGGTCCCGTAGTGCTCCTGGCCCAGGATGATCGGGTCGAGGATGCGCGAGGTCGACGAGAGCGGATCCACCGCGGGGTAGATGCCGAGCTCGGTGAGCTGGCGCGAGAGCACGGTGGTGGCGTCCAGGTGCGCGAACGCGGTGGCCGGCGCGGGGTCGGTGATGTCGTCGGCGGGCACGTAGATCGCCTGCACCGACGTGATCGAGCCCTTCTTGGTCGACGTGATCCGCTCCTGCAGCGCGCCCATCTCGGTGCCGAGGGTGGGCTGGTAGCCGACCGCGGAGGGCATGCGGCCGAGCAGGGCGGACACTTCCGAGCCCGCCTGGGTAAAGCGGAAGATGTTGTCGATGAACAGGAGCACGTCCTGGCCTTCCTCGTCGCGGAAGTACTCCGCGGAGGTCTCCGCGGAGGTCACGCCGGTCAGCGCGACCCGCAGGCGCGATCCGGGCGGCTCGGTCATCTGGCCGAAGATCAGCGCGGTCTTCTCGATGACGCCCGACTCCTTCATCTCGTGGTAGAGATCGTTGCCCTCGCGGGTGCGCTCCCCCACCCCGGCGAAGACCGAGATGCCGCCGTGCTGCTTGGCGATATTGTTGATCAGCTCCTGGATGAGCACGGTCTTGCCCACGCCGGCGCCGCCGAAGAGGCCGGTCTTGCCGCCGCGAGTGTAGGGCTCGAGCAGGTCGACGACCTTGATGCCGGTCTCGAACATCTCGACCTTGGTGGACTGCTGGTCGAACGCGGGCGCGGGCCGGTGGATCGGGTAGAATTTCGTGCTCTTGAC
>WNFP01015389.1_pt1 | contig 11965 bp, 9 predicted proteins | sample 5400201 | NCBI WGS metagenome assembly WNFP01 (sample SAMN13153355, study PRJNA577476) | soil metagenome | isolation source: 115 cm saprolite under Madrone tree | place: USA:California | collected 2016-06-14
TCCGTGTCGGCAAATTTGCTGCGGTCGGCAACCGGAAAGTCAGGCCGTGCCACTTCGATGATGATGATCCCCACTTTCTTTTCGCGAGCCGCAATTTCCGCCGCAGCAAAGTACCCCGGCGCCACATCGTTGTAGTCCCAGAAACTCAGATTGATGACCTGGCCGCGGGGGAACAGCTTCCAAACCTGAGGCGCGAAAATGCCGAAGTGAGTGCGCGCATCAGCGGCGGTTTCCGGTCCCGAGTGCCCCGCAAGGATGTGAGGACGCCCGTGCGGAACTTGCTGTCCTGGTTCTGCTGGCTCCAGACGCGCGCCGGGAGGTACATCAAAGGAGTAAAAGCGCCATAGGTACCGCTGAATGCCCACACGCCTGCAAACTTCTCGGGGTCCAGTGACGCATTCTGGCTAACCAAACCGATGGCGCTGGAGACATTTCCCGCTTCCTGAATCGCGGCTTTGACCCGGGTTCCCAACGGGTTGGTCTCAGGATCGTAATGGCCCCAGATACTTCCGTGCTCCAGATTGACCGATTCCGAGAGATCCGCCGCGAGCGTCAACACGCGGTTCTCCGTAACGTAGTTCAACCATTTCACGATTTCGGAGACCCCCCGGCGTGCGCCCGCCACCTCGCCGGCCTTGCGGAACAGGGCGATCTTCACCTGTTTCTCTGCCCCCGAGACCGAATTCTTCACAGTTAGGGTCTGCGGCTCCTCTGGAAGATTGGCGACACGGAGACGCTCGTCCATGAATGGGTCGCCCTTCACGTCAATACGAAGCGGGACGTTGTCCTTGACTGTATTTCCGATTTCGACGAGGCGATCGGCCAGCCAGTCCCCCAGCCCGTTGCGGTCGAGCACGGACATGGCTACATCGATATTGGTTTTGAACTGTATCAGCCGTTCTCGCGGGTCGCTCACCGGTCCCTGACGGATGCCGGAGAACTCCACGCCGTATCGCTCCTCAAAGGTCTGCGCCAAAGCGATGAAATACTCCGAGTTCATCTTCATCGCATAAGGGTGGCTCGCGTAACCCACCACCTGATCGCCTGCTCCGACCTTTCCATTCACTGCGCCGGGCCAGTATCCTTTCGTCGTCTTGCCGAAGACAATCATCGGGCGGCGATCATTCGGGTCCCATTCCTCCATCGCTTTAAGGACCCCCACGATCTGGTCGTAGTCGTGACCATCGGGTATGGAGAACACGTTCCAACCATAAGATGTCCATTGGTCAATCAATCGGTAGCCTTCGAACTTGCGGTCGACGACTCCGCCGATCAGCGCATCATCGATGCCGGCGTTGTTATCGGAGAAGAAGATCCGGAGCCGCTTGCCGACCTGAAGCGCTATCGCCTGAGTCTTGACCTCCTGGGCGTGGCCCTCACACATCGCGAATTCGCCTTCGAACGCGATAATTTTCGGCGCGCCGATTTCGGCACCAGCCACATCCCAGAAAGCCGCCTTCCCGGCCGCAGTCGCGATTCCGACCCCCGATGGACCGCCGTTGACGTCGTTGGTAACGTCCGTGGATTCGATGTGCCCCGAGAGTGCGCGAATGCCGCGGCCCCGGGCCTGGGCGAACAGCGGATGATCGGACAGACCCACATCCGCGAGGAGCGTCTTCAGCGCTCCAGCGCCTCGACGGAATCCCAACGCGTCGACCGGCAACATCGCAACATCAGGGGCGACGTAGTAACGGCGATCCCCCGTCGCTTGATACTTGCGGTATAGCGCTTCTCCCATGATCATCCACAGTGCATAGCAGGTTGGCGCGCAGTGCCCTGCCGCAAGCATGAACTTGTCGCAATAAGGATGCTTCGGCCGGCGGTAATCGTAGCGGAGACCGCCCAACTCCGGCCCGGCAAGGTGCGTCACCACATTAAATGGCGTATAGGCCACCGGTCCGCCGAAATGCCCGGTCTGGGCATAATTGCCGAGCAGCGTTAAAGTCATACAAGTCATAAAGCCAATGTCTTCCAGTTGCTGGCGCTCAAACGGCAGCTTTGAACTGGTGGCGGATACTGGGGAAACCTGGACACTCATCTCTAAATCCTTACCCTTCCTTGCTGGACTTGCTTGGGATTCTAACGGCGGACCCGTCCTCACGCAATGCCCCAGCGCTGGTTAGTGGCCCCTTATTTGCATAGAACTTACAGTAAACTCTAGATATGGGCCGCGGAAGCGGACTTCAATAGACAAAGGACATCCCTTGGCGGAAATCATAAAGTCCCGGATCCGGGAGGGTTCGCCCCACCCCCGCGGCGCAAATTGGGATGAGAAGGGCACAAACTTTTCCTTGTTTTCTGCAAACGCTACCAAGGTAGAGGTTTGCATCTTTGAAGCAAGCGGACAGCGAGAACTGGAACGCATCGAGCTCCCCGAACACACCGACCAGATCTGGCATGGGTATTTACCGGAGATCGGGCCCGGAACACCCTACGGTTATCGAGTTCATGGGGCCTATGAACCGAAGGCCGGTCAGCGCTTCAATCCCAACAAGCTGGTGCTCGACCCCTATGCATTCGCGCACTTGGGAGAGCTGACATGGAATCCCGCTCTCTTCGGCTATCAAATGGAGTCCGGGGACGATTTAACCTTCGACGAGCGGGACAGCGCTCCCTTCATGCCGAAATGTACTGTTGTCGACCCGAACTTCGACTGGACAGGAGAGCGTGCCCGCAAGCGGCTTCGCGTGGACCACACGATCATTTACGAGATGCATGTTCGCGGATTTACGAAACTGCATCCGGCCGTTCCCGAGGATCTGCGGGGGACGTATGCGGGACTCGCAACCAAAGAAGTAATTGATTACATCAAATCGCTTGGAGTGACGTCCATCGAACTGCTGCCGATCCACACCTTCATCGACGAGAGTCACCTGGTGGAAAAAGGACTCGCCAATTACTGGGGCTACAACACCATCGGCTTCTTTGCGCCGGATCCGGGTTACGCCGCTTCAAAGCCGGAGAGTCTCCGCGAATTCAAGGAAATGGTCGCGCGACTTCATGAAGGCGGACTCGAGGTCATCCTCGACGTCGTTTACAACCACACCGCCGAAGGAAACGAGCGGGGTCCGACGCTTTCGTTCAGGGGTATCGATAATGCGAGTTACTACCGCCTCCAGGAAGACAAGCGTTATTACATCAATGACACGGGAACAGGAAATACGGTGAACCTCAGTCACCCGCGCGTTATCCAGATGGTCACGGACAGCTTGCGCTATTGGGTGGAAACGATGAACGTGGACGGGTTCCGATTTGACTTGGGAACCATTCTCGCCCGAGAGCCGAATGGGTTCGACAATCAGAGCGGATTCCTGAAGGCCTGTAGCCAGGATCCGGTTCTTGGCACCGTCAAGCTCATCGCCGAACCATGGGATTGCGGGCCGGGCGGCTATCAGGTTGGAGCCTTTCCTCCCGGATGGGCGGAGTGGAACGACAAATTTCGGGATACCGTACGCGACTTCTGGAGGGGAGAAGCGCCGGCGTCGGCTCTCACGCCTCGTCTCTGCGCCTCGGGCGATATCTTCAATCACCAGGGACGAAGGCCCTGGGCGTGCGTCAACTTCATCACCGCGCATGACGGCTTCACGTTGAATGATCTCGTGAGTTACAACCCGGCGATCAAGACGTTGCGCGAGCGTCAGAGGCGCAATTTCCTGGCAACGCTGCTGCTGTCTCAGGGCACGCCGATGATGCTCGGCGGTGACGAATTTGGGCGGACACAGGGCGGCAACAACAACGCGTACTGTCAGGACAACGAGATCAGCTGGTTCAATTGGGGCCTCGAGGAAAGTGGCCAGTCGCTCGTCCGATTTGTCCAAAAGTTAACCCGTCTCAGACACAAATACCCCATCCTAAGGCGCAACCTTTTCCTGACCGGGAAGTACAACGAGCAGCTCGAAGTGAAGGATGTGACCTGGATCAATGCCAATGGCGCGGAGATGGAAGAGGCCCACTGGGGTGACGCCAACATGCGCTGCTTCGGTATGTTGATGGACGGGCGCGCTCAATCTACGGGAGTCCGCCAGCGCGGGAAGAATGCAACAATGTTGCTGGTCATCAACGGGCATCACGAGCTGGTCGAGTTCACGTTACCCGAATGCCCCGGTGGCTGCCGATGGACTCGATTGATTGACACGAATGTCCCGGAGGACAGTGAGGAACCGAGCTTCGAGACCGGCCAAAAATACGGAGTCACCGCGCGTTCCGTCCTTTTGTTCGTGCTCGAAGCGGAGGCGACGGAATAATCGCAGGCTAGTAACCGATTTTTGTCACTTCAGTTATCGGCACACGGTAGTTCCAGGTGCGCGGCAGGTTCTCGATATGCACCTCGAAGCGAAACTGCTCGCCGGGCGCGAGCGGTTTTTGGTTTGTGTCGAGGACTTTCTGGGAGTATTCCTGCACTGGTTTCCCATCGTAATCCGTGAAAACCATCTTCACTTCGGCCATACGAATGGGTTTGTCGGACACGTTCTTGAGGAGCGCCTCGATGAGCCTGATTTTGTGGCCCACAAAGTTTTCGCTGGTGGCGATACTGAGGTGAGACAACTGGACGCGGTCCTGAATGGAAGAGATATCGGTGACTTCAGTCAGCGGGGCTGCTGCAACCCGGTCCTGCGCCGAGGGGATGAACGCCCAGGCCAGCACCAGACCGACGACCACGACGATACTAGCTCCAATGATGACAGCGGAACGACGTTCGCCCATGTCACTTCTCCTGGCATTTTCTTGATGGCTGCGCCCTGTCGGGCTTGCATTCGCTCCGCTCATGCCCCGCTGATAACCATGTTTCCAATCTTCAGAGTCGGCGCGGCAATCGATCCGACAAAAGTCACATCGCTGCCGATCATCTCGATATTTTTTAGCATCCCTCGCAGGTTTCCCGCAATCGTTACCTCTTGCACAGGGTGAACAAACTTTCCGTTCTCAATCCAGAGTCCGACGGCCCCCCTGGAATAATCGCCGGTTACCGTGTTCACGCCAAAGCCGATCAGTTCGACCACGTACAAACCCGCTTTCACCGACGCGATGATTTCCTCAGGCGTCTGTGATCCTCCTTTGAGATAGAAGTTTGTCGGGCCGATGCTGACGACACCCGAACCCGCGCGGCTTCCATTTCCAGTCGGGCGGGATCCGAGTTTCCGGGCGGTATACGCACTGTGCAAATAGTTGCGCAGAACACCATTTTCGATGATGGGTGTCATCTGGGTGGGTACGCCCTCATCGTCGAATGGGGCCGAACCGAGACCTGCTGGCAGCCGAGCATCATCGACCAGGGTCACCCCCGGCGCCGCGACGGTCTGGCCGATCTGATCAACGAGAAAGGACCCGCGACGATAGATAGAGCCGCCGGCAACAGCTTCAAAGATATGACTCAGGAGGGACCGCGCAGTCAGGGGGTCGAACACCACTGGTACCTGGCAGGTCGGAATCTTGCGGGCACCCAGGCGCCGGGCGGCGCGTTCAGCCGCTTTTTTCCCGACTTCCTCAGGCGATTCCAAGTGATTGCAATGGCGTGCGGCGGACATCCAGTGATCCCGCTGCATGCCGTCCTTACATTGGGCGACCGGCACGCAAACCAATGTCGATACGGTGCCCTCGTATGCGCCGAGAAATCCCAGTGAGTTGGCCAATGTCACCCGGGACCGAGCGTACTCAAACGCAGCTCCTTCGGAATTCACAATGGCTTTGTCCGCTTTAAGGGCCGCAGCTTCCGTCCGAAGGGCCAGATTGATGCGCTGTTCCGGCTTGAGGTTTTCCCAGGCGGGATCCAGCAGGTTCAAATCAGGAAACTCGCTTTGGAATATGGATCGTTCCGGAAGGCCGCCACTGTCGTCCTCCGAAGTCAGCCGGGCCATCTCGACGGTTTCGTCAACCAATTTATCCGTAAGGGATTCGGAGAGATCAATCTCGCCCATCCGCACGTTGACCGAAAACGTATCGTCTTCGCGGAGCATAACGTCCGCGGCCGAGGCGCCGCTTTTGTTTGCACGCTTGATGACGCGCTCGGCAATCTGCTTCAGCTCGTGCATCATCTTGTATGAATTTTCACTTTTCCGTGCCGCCGACCGTGATCTCGCGAATCTTGATCGTCGGAAGACCCACGCTGACGGGAATCGTTTGTCCATCCTTGCCGCAGATTCCGACGCCGTGGTCCAGCTTGAGATCATTTCCCACTGCTGTTACTTGTCTCAGCACGGTCGGCCCGTCGCCGATCAGTGTTGCACCCTTGACTGGAGCTGTGATCCGGCCACCCTCGATGAGATATGCCTCGCTGGCCGAAAAAACGAATTTGCCGCTGGTGATGTCGACCTGGCCGCCGCCAAAGTGTACGGCGTAAAGACCTTTTTTCACGGACTTGATAATGTCTTCCGGGGCCGATTCCCCGGCCATCATGAATGTGTTCGTCATGCGTGGCATCGGAATGTGGTCATAACTCTGCCGGCGGCCGTTTCCGGTCAGCGGTGAGTTCATGAGCTTCGAACTCAATCGGTCCTGCAGGTAACCCTGGAGCACACCTTTCTCGATCAGGACCGTTTTGTGAGTGGGATTGCCTTCGTCGTCCATGTTGAGCGAGCCGCGACGGAATGGAATTGTTCCATCGTCGACGACGGTGCAGAGTTCGGAGCCCACCTTCTGCCCGATCAACCCTGAAAATGCCGATGTCTTCTTGCGGTTGAAATCAGCCTCCAGGCCGTGGCCGATCGCTTCGTGCAGGAGGATGCCTGGCCAGCCGGGCCCGAGCACGACTTCCATCGACCCGGCAGGCGTATCAATGGCGCGGAGTTGCAGGATCGCCTGGCGGGCACTTTCGCAGGCCAGTTCCTTCGGATCCAATTCACCTGTAAAGACATCGAGGGCGCGGCGGCCGCCGCCACCCTGATAACCCGACTGCCGCTGGCCGCTTTCCTCGGCGATGCACATCACATTGAGTCGTACGAGCGGCTGGAGATCCCAGGAACACCGTCCATCAGATGTGGCGATGAGAACGTGCTTTGTCTCGTCGATGTAGCTGACCTGGACCTGTTTGATCCGAGGATCGTATCCACGCGCCGCCTGATCTGCCTCCTCGAGCAGCCTGATTTTTTGGGCGATCTCAAGGTTGGCCGGAACTACCGGCACCGAATAGAGTCCTCGATCCTGGGCAATAGGATTCGGGATTCCGATACGTCCGCCTTGCGCCGACGAACTTGCAATAAACGCTGCGGTGCGGGCAGCCTTGATAATGTGCTCGCGATTCAGGTCGTCAGAATAGGCATATCCCGTCTTCTCTCCGGAAACGACTCGAACGCCAACGCCAATGTTGACGCCTTTCGTAGCGCTCTTGACGATCTGTTCCTCGAGGACAATGGAGTGCGTAATCCGATACTCAAAATAGAGATCTGCGTAATCGCCGCCCCGGGATAAAGCCTCGCCAAGATAGGCCTCCAGATCGCTGCCGGTGACGTTGTAGTTCTCGAAAAACGTCGACTTACTTACTTCCATCTAACGGATTCCCATCCTCACCCACAGGTCCCACGACTACTAGAGTGTAGTTTTCGCTGTCGAGATACATCTTTGCCGCGCGGGCGACATCTTCGATCGTTATCGCCCGAATATATTCGGGATACTTTTCGACATAATCGAAACCCAGCTTATAGATCTCCGCATGTACTAGAAACCGGGCAATTTGCGGGCTCGACTCGAAGGCAAATACAAAGCTGCCGGTCAAATAATCTTTCGCGTCCTGCAGCTCCTGAGCGGTCACGGGCTCCTCGATGATCCGGCGAATCTCATTGACCAGCCCCTCTGTCGCAAGCTTCATATTTTCCGGAGAAGTTCCAATAAATGAAATAAACCGACCGGGATCCAAACCGGCGGTCATCGTAATGCTCGCGAAGGTGGTATAGGCCAAACCAAGCTCATCGCGCAGGCGCTGCGGAATTCGGGCGGTGAATCCAGCGCCGCCACCCAGGATCGTATCGAGCACCTGAAGGGCGTAAAAATCCGGATTCGTTCGGGTGACTCCCAGGTGGCCCAGATAGATGTTCAACTGGTGGGCGGGCATCGCGATGAACTTCTTGCGCTTTCCGGTTTGTTTTACAGGGCTGGGATATGTTGGGTGGACGATCGTTTTCGCGGGCCAACCCCCGAACGTGTTCTGAATCCTGGGAAGAAGCTCTGAAATCCGAAAATCGCCGACGATCGAAAGAATCACGTTATTCGGGGCGAAGTACTGCCTGTGAAAATCAAGAAGATCGTTCCGGTTAATCCTCTCGACCGTTTCAGGGTAACCGTGCGACGGCCGATGTAACGGATGATCCTGGTATACAAGCTCGTTGAAAGCCCAGCCCGCAACGACCTGCGGACGATCCTTTGCACTCAGGATTTCCGCGAGCGTACGTTCCTTTTCTTTGTCGACGTATTCCTGCGGGAAGATCGGCCGGATGAGCAGGTCGGCCAGCAGCTCGAGGCCAAGGTCGACGTCTTTATTAAGTACGCCGGCGGAAACCACGATGCGCTCGAACGAGCCATCCGCGTCGATTGCGCCGCCAACCGACTCGATCGCGTCTGCGATCTCAAGTGAAGTTCTGTTTTCTGTCCCTTCGTCGAGCAGGCGGCTTGCCATCAATGCCAGGCCCGCCTTCGGTTCGGGGTCGTAACGCGCACCTGTCATTACGCTGGCATTCAGAGATACCGTCGGAATAGATGGGTTTTCAACCAGAAGAACCTTGAGGCCGTTTTCCAGGACATGACTATGGACATCGAAGGAGCGAACCCCGAGTTCAGTCGGTTTCAAGTTCATCCTCCTCCTGGTCGGACCCATCGCTCAACATGCGGCCAACTGTTCTGTTGTTTTCGTTCAGAAAACGTCCGCACGTTGCCACAACTTCGTCGGTCGTAACGGCGGCGACGCGCTGGAGATAAGTATCAATGTAATCCAGGCCGTAGAGTGTCTCGATTTGACCGAGGAGGATCGCCTGATCCAGAGTCCGTTCGCGCGAAAGAATGAAGTGCGCTTCGATCTGATGCTTTGCGCGATCCAGTTCGTGGGCCGTCACGCCCTCCGAAACAACTCGCGCGAGCTCGTCGTAAATACTCGCCTCGATATCATCGATCGAATGATTCCCTCGAGCCTCCGCGCGAATGTGAAACAGAGTTGGATCCTTCGCCTCGCCGTATTCGGCGGAAACGAAGGTCACCGACTGCTCGCGTTCGACCATCCTCTGATAGAGGCGGGATGCTTTTCCTTCGGCCAGAACAACCGCGAGCACCTGAAGCGCATAGCTGTCCTGCTGCGCGATCTCGGGTGCGTGATACGCAATGGCCAGCCGCGGCACCTTAGAGCGCCACCGGACCACCAGCCGTCTTTCGCCGCGTTGTGGAGGTTCCTTAAGCAGCAGCGGCTGGGCCGGCAGACCAGCGGGAATGGGGCTGAACGCGCGCACTACATTGGCCAGCACGCGATCGGTATCGAAGTCGCCGGCGATAACCAGGATGGCATTATTCGGTTGGTAGTACTTCCGGTAGTACGCCTGTTGCTGCTCCACTGTCGCGCGTTCCACGTCCTGGAGCCAACCCACAATCGGATTTCGATAGGGATGAACCTTGTAGGCAGACGCTTCCAGTTCCTGCAGAAGAAGACCCCAGGGTGAGTCGAGCCCGGTCTTCAGTTCTTCAATCACCACCTTCTTTTCGGCTTCAAACTCGTCGGGCTCAAAGGAACAGTTCACCATGCGGTCGGCTTCGATCTCCAAAGCGATGTCCCAGCGGTCGGATGCGAAATTGAAGTAATACGCAGTGAAATCGTGTGACGTGAACGCGTTATTGCCCCCGCCGTTCTTCAGGGTAATGAGATCGATCTGCCCTTTTTTGAAGCGGTCCGTACCTTTGAACAGCATGTGCTCGAGGAAATGAGACTTTCCCGTGTGTCCCAGTTCTTCGTTGCGCGAGCCAACCCGGTACCAGATCATGGTCGTCACAATCGGCGAAGTATGGACTTCCTTGGTCAGAACGACCAAGCCATTATCGAGAAGTGTTCGCCGAACATCTTCTGTCGCAAACGCGGAAGGAGTTACCAGAGAAGACATCTGCTTTTTTTAGGCTATAAATAGTTAGACTGTTCTAAAACGGGCGTGCCGCGGCCAGTGGAGCAGTCGCGTATGGAGTTTTATCTACCGTTGTCGAAATTATCATATCAACGTGAAGCTTGTCACATATGATTTCTCTGTCAGCTATTGAGGTTGAACGACGTTTTGCGATTCTGGGAATCCCTAATCGGTTCAGTGATAAGGAAAAACAGAATCTCACACCGACTAACGTAGTAAATAACGGCGACCGCGTCATCGGATTTCCTGTTCCCGAAGCAAATAAAAGTCTTAACATACTGAATTTAAGGAGGATTCTTGGGACGGATCCGGCCAGACAACCCTCCTTCTTCGACCATCCCTGGTATCTGGAAGAGCCTTTTGCATCTGTAGATTGCGAACCGGGCTGGCATTTCCTGCATATGGAGGTTCTTCCGGCTTCCCTTTCTGAACCCGTAAGCTACGTTCGTAGTTTGAAGTTACAGGGATTGGAGTTACCCTACGCGGCCGAGTTATCGCTGATGCTTTTTCTTCATTATGCCGGCACGAGGGAACAGCTGCTCCAGAAGAAACACACCTGGTGCAGAGACACGGCAAGTCTCGAACGATTTGTAACGGTGGGGGCGTTCGGGAGGAATGGGCTTTTTGTGAGCGCCCATCCCGGCGCTTACTCCAGCCGCGGTCTCGGAATCTGCGCAAAAGTGGTTAAAGGTGGTTAACGATGAACGCGGGCTAAAGCCCGCGACTACATTGGAGGTCAACGATCGACAGGAACGTTGTCGTGGGCTTTAGCCGTTAGCTCGGGTGATGTTGAGTCTTTCGGCTGACCTGAATTCGAATGAGAGCACGCTCGAGGGCGACGAGAGCGCGATCATAGTCCACGTCTTCGCCCCCTTTCGCAATACGTTCTTCAGCCCGCCGTTTCGCGCGTTCCGCTCTTTCGAGATCGATCTCTTGAGCGCGTTCGGCCGTTTCGGCCAGAATTCGGACTTGATTCGGCAGGACCTCAACAAAGCCCCAGGCGACCGACAGGAAAAACCATCGATCACCTTTCCGGTACCCCAGCTCCCCTACTTTCAATTCTGAAAAAAGGGGCGCGTGACCCGGAAGGACGCCGAGGTATCCCTCGGCGCCCGGGATTTCCAGTTCGTCCACTTGCTCGTGAACGATCGCGCGTTCCGGAGTGACGATGGTCAGATCGATGGTTCCTTCAGGCATTGCTATTTGGTCGCGGCCCGGATTCTCTCCGCTTGTTCCATGGCTTCCTCGATTGTTCCGACCATGCGGAATGCCTGTTCGGGCATGTCGTCGTGCTTGCCTTCGACGATTTCTTTGAAGCCTTTGATGGTATCGGCAATCTTGACGTACTTTCCTTTTTGACCGGTAAACTGTTCCGCCACGAAGAACGGTTGCGAAAGGAACTGCTGGATCTTTCGCGCCCGGGATACCGTCAGCTTGTCTTCCTCGGAAAGTTCGTCAATTCCGAGAATCGCGATGATGTCCTGCAGGTCCTTGTATTTCTGCAAGACCGCTTTCACGCCGCGCGCCACGTTATAGTGCTCAGCGCCGACGATGTGGGGATCGAGAATTCGAGACGTAGAAGCCAACGGATCGACGGCGGGATAGATACCAAGTTCCACGATTTGCCGGGACAGGTTGGTCGTGGCATCGAGGTGGGCGAAGGTCGTGGCCGGTGCGGGATCCGTATAGTCGTCCGCCGGAACGTAGATCGCCTGAACGGACGTGATGGATCCTTTGGTAGTAGACGTAATTCGTTCCTGAAGCTCGCCCATCTCGCTTGCCAGTGTTGGCTGATAACCTACCGCCGATGGCATTCTGCCCAGAAGAGCGGACACTTCGGAACCAGCCTGCGTGAATCGAAAGATGTTATCGATGAAGAG
>WNFP01003925.1_pt1 | contig 11963 bp, 9 predicted proteins | sample 5400201 | NCBI WGS metagenome assembly WNFP01 (sample SAMN13153355, study PRJNA577476) | soil metagenome | isolation source: 115 cm saprolite under Madrone tree | place: USA:California | collected 2016-06-14
GGTCCGCGCGCACGCTGACGGAGCACGAGGGCAAGAGCGCGCTCGCTGCGTTCGGCGTGCCGGTGCCGCGCTCGCGGGTCGTCAATGCCGGGGGAGCGGGCGAGGCGGCCGCGACGCTCGGATTTCCGGTGGTGATCAAGGCGGCCGGCGCCGCGCTGGAACACAAATCCGAGGTCGACGGGGTGGTGCTCAACGTGCGCAGCACCGCTGAAGCCGCCGCCGCCGCGCAACGCCTGTCTGCGCTATCCGCGACGCTGCTCGTCGAGGAGATGGTGAGCGATGGTGTCGCGGAGGTCCTGGTCGGCGTGACCGTCGATCCGCAATTCGGACAGCTCCTGGTGCTCGGCGCCGGCGGCGTGCTGACCGAGCTGCTGCGCGACAGCGTGAGCCTGCTGCCGCCGTTCACCGCCGCCTCCATCGAGGCGGCACTCGGCAGACTCAAGGTCGGAAAGCTGCTCGCCGGGTACCGCGGCCGCCCGCCGGCAGACGTCGCTGCGCTGGTGCAGACTGTTCTCGCCTGCGCCCGCTACGCCGCGGCCAACCTCGAGCGCCTGGTGGAACTGGACCTCAATCCCGTCATCGTGCGCCCGGCTGGGCTTGGCGCCGTGGCAGTCGACGCATTGATCCGCCTGGAGGAACACTGACATGTCCGACGGCATCAGCACCGCAACCCGGGGTACGGTTTTCGAGGTGACCATCGACCGTCCGAAGGCGAACGCCATCGACCTGGCGGCGAGCCGGCGGCTGAACCAGGTGTTCACCGCCTTCCGCGACGACCCGGCGCTGCGCGTCGCGATCGTGACGGGCGCCGGCGAGCGCTTCTTCTGCCCCGGCTGGGACCTGAAGGGCGCCGCCGGCGCCGAGGAATCCGATGAAGACTGGGGTGCGGGCGGATTCGGCGGCCTGAACCACCCGCGTAACCTCGACAAGCCCCTCATCGCCGCGGTCAACGGCATCGCCTGCGGCGGCGGCTTCGAGATCGTGCTGGGGACGGACATCATCGTCATGGAGGAGCACGCAAGGTTCGCGCTCCCGGAGATCAACGTCGGCGTGCTCGCGGACGCCGGCACCATCAAACTGCGGCGGCGCATTCCCTACCACGTCGCCGTCGAGTTCCTGATGACGGGCCGCTGGATGGACGCCACCGAAGCGAAGCACTGGGGCCTTGCCAACCACGTCGTTCCGAAAGGCCAGGGTCTCGCGAAAGCACGCGAGATCGCCCAGCAGCTCGCCGACGGTCCGCCACTGCTGTTCCCCGCGATCAAACAGCTGCTGCGCCACACCGAAATGGTGGCGGAGCACCCGGCATTCGAGCTGCACGACAGCCTCAGCGCCGTGCAGAAGGTCATCCGCTCGGAAGACCTGAAGGAAGGAGCGCGCGCCTTCGCCGAAAAGCGCAAGCCGGTGTGGAAGGGGAAATGAGCGCCACGAACCGGGCGCGGTACACGTCTGCAGCTGCGCGGCTCGCGCCTGTCGGCCGCCTCAGCCGCCCAGCGGCCGCAGCAGCGAGCGCGAAATGATGTGCCGTTGCACCTCGCTGGTGCCGTCCCAGATGCGCTCGATGCGCGCATCGCGCCAGATGCGCTCCAGCGGCAGCTCGGTCATGAGCCCCATGCCGCCGTGAATCTGCAGCGCCTCGTCGGCGACCATCGCCAGCATCTCGGTGGCTTTCAGCTTCGCGATCGCCATGTCCATATCGGTCGCGAGATTCTGATCCAGCTTCCAAGCCGCTTCCAGTGTGAGCAACTCCGCGGCGCGCAGCTCGAGCGCCATGTCCGCGAGTTTGAAGGACACGCCCTGGAACTTGCCGATCTGCTGTCCGAACTGCACGCGATCGACCGCCCACTGCTTGGCGCACTCGAGCGCCCGGTCGGCGCGCCCGAGGCAGTTGGCCGCCACTTGCAGGCGCGTTGCTCCGAGCCAGGTGTTGGCCACTTCGAATCCGCGGTGCAGTTCCCCGAGCACCGCCGACTGCGGCAGCCGACAGTCGGTGAACTGCAGGATGCTGTTGGTGTAGCCGCGATGTGAGACGTTCTGGTACCCGGGCCGGACCTCGAAACCGGGCGTGCCGGTGTCGACCAGGAACGCGGTGATGAGTTTACGCTTGCCGCGCGCGGAAGTTTCCTCGCCGGTGGCGGCAAACAGGATCACGAAGTCGGCATGGTCGGCGTGACTGATGAAGTGCTTGGTGCCGTTGACGATGAAGTCGCCCCCCTGCGGCAGCGCCGTGGTCTTCATGCCGCGCAGGTCCGAGCCCGCCTGCGGCTCGCTCATCGCCAGGCACTCGGTACGTTCGCCGCGCACCGCCGGCAGCAGGTAGCGCTCGCGCTGTTCTCCCTGGCAGGCGAGCAGGATGTTCGAGGGACGCGCGACGCAGGCGTAGTGCAGCGCGTAACCGGTGTGCCCGAGCTCCTTCTCGTACAGCACCCAGCTCACCGCATCGAGTCCCGCGCCACCGACCTCGGAAGGCATGTTGGCGGCATACAGGCCGGCGGCAATCGCCCTGGCCTGCAGCTCGCGCCGCAGCTCCTCGCGCAGCTTGCCGCTCTCCTCGATCTCGCGCTCGTGTGGCACGAGCTCGCGGCGGACGAATTCGCGCGTGGTCCTGACGATCAGCTGCTGTTCTTCAGTGAGCGCAAAGTCCATTGGATCCTCCTCACGCGGATGCCTTGCGGCTCCTGTTGAACGCCGCCGCGCGCGCGGCGCCCATCGCCCAGGCGTGCAGCAGCTGCAGCTGCAGCCGCAGCTGCGCGATCTGGCCGGCGGCGGGCCATTCTTTGCGGCTCGCCACGGTGCTCGCGGTCACACCGTTGATAAAAGTCACCACCGAGCGCAGCACCTGTTCCTGGGTGGCCGCCGGCCACCGCGGCCATGCCCGCCAGCCACGCGCCAGGCAGCGCTCGAACAGCCGCAGATACTCGCGATGCAGCCCGGCGTTGATGCGTTTCAGGCGCCTGTCGGCCGGCACCTGTCCCCAGAACGCGATCCAGAATGCGCATTCGGTGTAGCGCGTCTCATCGAGCGGCAGCGCCTCGGTCAGCAGCGTAAGCAGATCCGGCTGCCCACCGGCGCCGCTGCGTGTCAGGCGCTCCTCGACCCGGCGCAGGATCAGCCGCAGGGCGGCGATGATGATGTCCTGCTTGGTGTCGAAGTAGTGCGCCACCATGCCGGTCGTATAGCCCGCCTCGCGCGCGATGCGCACGATCGTCGCCTGCTCGAAACCGTACTCCGCCACAACGCGGCAGGCGACCAGCGCGATCTGGTCGCGGCGCTGCTCATGATCCACGATCTTGGGCATGGCCCCTCCTGTGCGCGGCCTGCAGGTCCGCGAGCTGCGCCCGTACCGCCGCGTCCATCGGCGAGGCTTTCCCGGGCGGGGTATTCACGTGCAGGTACAGCTGCTCCGCGGTGGCGACGAGCGCCTCATCGCGCCGGCGATGCAGGCTGTGAAACAACCGCACGCGCTTGTCATCGACCTCCAGCACCCGCGTTGTCACGTACAGTGGTTCGAGCGCGCGCGCCTCCGCCTGGTGGCTGACGTGTGTTTCGACGGTGTACATCGCCCGCCCGGATCTGCGGTAGGCATCGTCGACGCCGGCGTACCTGAAGAGCGCGTCGGTCGCGTCGCCGAACACCTGCAGGTAGCGCGAATCGGTCATGTGACCGTTGTAGTCGATCCACTCCGGCCGCACGTACGTCTCCACCAGTCGCAGCGGCTGGCCGGCGTCGCTGATGCGCTCGCGTGCGCCGGCAGCCGCGGCTTCGTACAGACGCTCCTCGAGCGCGCGCAGGGTGGCCCCTGCGCCGATGTTGTATGGCTTGAGCACCTGCTGGATCGCGACCAGGTAGTCATCCCGCAATCGCTCCAGCTCGCGGATCGAACGCCCGGCCGCCTGCGCCTGCGTGCCCGCTACCATCTTCTCGATCAGCGCCTCGCTCAGCTCCGGGGCCTCGAGTTTCGTCCACGGCCATTTCAGGCACGGTCCGAACTGTCTGAGCATATGGCGCATGCCGGGTTCACCGCCGGCGAGGTGATAGATCAGGTTAGTGCCCATGGCCGCCCAGCGCAGGCCCGGCCCGTATACGACGGAGTCGTCGAGCTCCCCGGTGGTGGCCACATCCTCGTTCACCATGTGCAGGATCTCGCGCCACAACGCTTCCTGCAGCCGGTCGGTCAGATGTCCCGGCACCTCACGGCGCACCCTGAGCGCATGCATGCCGATGTAGGTAAAGAAGCTGCCGGCGGCGTCCAGCGCCGCGGCGGAGGTCTGTTGGCCGCCGACCAGCTCCACCAGCGGCAACAGGTACACGGGATTGAATGGATGCGCGACCAGGAAGCGCTCTGGTGCCACCATGCCGCGCTGCAGATCCGAGGGCATGAGGCCGGAGGTGCTGGAGGCGATCACGACATCGGCCGGCGCATGACGGCTGACATCGGCGAGCACCCGCTGCTTCAGCTCGAGCTGCTCGGGGATGTTCTCCTGGATGAAATCCGCCTGCCGTGCCATGGCGTGCAGGTCGGTGGTGAATGACAGCTTCCCCTTCGGCGGCAGCGGCGCCAGCGTGAGCCGCGCCAACGCCTCTTCGGCGTTGGCGACTGCGCCGCGGATCCATTCCTGCATTTCAGGCTTGAGGTCTGCGGCCACGACGTCGATGCCGAAATGCAGCGCGCGGGCAGCCCAGCCACCCCCGATCACTCCGGTACCCAGAAGACCCAGCGTTCTAACCTGTCTCATGAAAGCGCCCGCACTCCTGGCACCCGGTTTTTAATGTCGCCGTAATAATATAATAAAAAGGCGCGCCGCGCACCGCGACCCGCGCACCGGCCCTAACCAGCCGATCTCTGCGGCTCAGATCAACAAGGTGTTCGGCGAAGGCCGATACCGCCGCGATCTGCGGCAGGCTAGCCTGCGCCGCTGCGACTAAGCGCGGCGCGGCAAATCCTCGCAGAATCGCCGCAGCCGTGTGCACGCTGCGTCGAGCGTCGCCTCGTCGGCGGCGAAGCACACGCGCACGCAGCCGGCGCTCGAGCGCCCGAACGCCGCGCCATCCATCACCGAGACGCGCTGTGAGGCGTACAGGCCGCGCATGAATTCGTCGCCCGAAAGCTCCGTGCCGCTCACGTCGATCAGCATGAACATGCCGGCTTCGGGCGCCATCGCGCGCAAAAGCGGGATGTCGCGGATACCTGAAGCGAAGCGCTGCTGGCGCGCTGCGCACAACCCGCGGATGCGCTGTTCGGCTTCCGGTGCCAGCGTGAGCGCGGTGATCGCCGCTTCCTGGATGAAACCCGGCAGGCCAAACAGCATGCACATCGCCAGCTGTTCGGCATGAACTGCCAGTTCCCGGGGCCCCACCAGCCACCCCGCGCGCCAGCCGGTCATGGAGTGCGACTTCGACAGACTCCCGACGGTCACGACGCGCTCGGGCAAGCGGGCCGCGAGACTGGGTACGCGTCCATCCGGCGCCAGTCCCGCATACACCTCGTCCGAGACGAGCCACAGATCGTGCCGGCGCGCCAGCTCCGCGATCACGGCCAACTCCGCGTCGTTCAACACCACGCCGCTGGGATTGTTCGGTGTCGCCCAGAAGATCGCGCGGGTGCGGGTGGTGATGAGCGACGCGAGCGCGGCCAGATCCGGACGCCAGCCGGCAGCGGCGGGGACGCGCACCAGACGCGCTCCCGACACCTCGATGGTGGCAGGGTAAGTCGGGTACAGCGGCTCGAAGGTCACGACCTCGTCCCCTGGTCCCGCGAGGCACATGGAAGCCACGAACAGCGCGTTCTGTGCGCCGGCAAAGTACACCACGTTATCCGCACTGACCGGCTGAGCGCAGCGCGCCGCGTGCGCGCGGGCGATTGCCTGCCGCAGGGCCGGGCGCCCGGCCGCGGGTACGTAATGCGTGTCGCCGCCGCGCAGCTGCGCGACCGCGCGTTCGATGATGGGCGCGGGCGTGTCGAGATCCGGATCGCCCACGCTCAGCACGATCACGTCCTCGCCGCGCTCGCGCGCCGCCACCGCCTGGTAATGCGTGAGCCACGCATCGGCGCCATCGCCGCTGATGCGCTTCACAAGGGCCGAGAATTTCACGTTCGCACTGTGCGTGTACGGTGTTAACATTTCAAGCGCATGAGCGCGACTCCCTGGACGGTCGGACGCTACGTCGTCGAGACACTCGCGGCCAACGGCATCGACACCGTGTTTGGCATTCCGGGTGTGCACAACATTGAGCTGTACCGCGGCCTGGAATTCGTGCGCTTGCGCCACGTGCTGGTGCGCCACGAGCAGAACGCCGGCTTCGCCGCCGACGGCTACGCGCGGGTGAGCGGATGCGCGGCTGCGGCATTCGTGATCTCCGGTCCCGGTGTCACCAACGTTCTGACCGCCGTCGCGCAGGCCTATTCGGACTCGGTGCCGCTGCTGGTCATCGCGAGCAGCCCGGTGCGCGCCTCGCTCGGCAAGGGCTGGGGCGTTTTGCATGAGCTCGACGATCAGCGCGCCGTGGCTGCCGGGGTCGCCGGCCTGGCCCGCAGCGCCCGCGTCGCGCAGGACGTGCGCGATCACCTGCGGGCGGCATTCGCCACGCTGCACGCTGGGCGTGCACGGCCCGCGTACCTCGAAATCCCGCTCGACCTGCTGGCCGAGCCCACCACCCTGCGCCCGGAGCGCTTCGCGCGCAGCGGCGACACACCACCCGCCGCGCCCGCGGCGCTCGCGGCCGCGCAGGCGCTGCTCGCCGAAGCGCAGCGGCCGCTGATCATTGCCGGCGGCGGCGCACGCGGTGCCGGCAGCGCGCTGCGCAAGCTGGTGGAGGCGGTCGACGGCTATCTGGTCACGACCGTGGCCGGCAAGGGCGTGATCGCCGAGAGCCACCCTGCCAGTCTCGGCGCGAGTCTGCCGTATGCCCCGACCCAGGAGCTGGTGGCAGCCGCCGACGTCGTGGTGGCAGCGGGCACGGAGTTGTCCGAAACCGACGTTTACACGACCACGCGCCTGGCGATGAGCGGCCGCCTGGTGCGCCTCGACATCGACGACCAGAAACTCTCGGATCAGTTTGCAGCGGACGTGCTCGTCAGGGGCGATGCGGGCGCGAGCCTCGAGATGCTGGCCGGCGCGAGCCGTGTGCGCCCCGGCTGGCGCACGGCGGCGGGTGCCGGCGCGGCGTATCGCGCGCGGATCGATTCGCAGTTTGACTCCGACGCACGCGCGCGCCTCGCGGCCGTGCGCGCAATGCGCGAGGTCGTCCCCGGCGACGGCGTGCTGTTCACCGACATGACCCAGATCGCCTACCTGGGGAACTACGCATTCGCCGCCGAGCGTCCCGGGCTGTGGTTTCACCCATCCGGCTACGGTGCGCTCGGCTATGCGCTGCCCGCGGCTCTCGGCGCCAAGATTGCGCAGCCGGCGCGGGCCGTGGTGGCGCTCGCCGGAGACTTCGGCGTGCAGTTCACGCTGCAGGAACTGATGACGGCGGTCGAACTCGATCTCACCCTGCCGGTGGTCGTGTGGAATAACGGCGCCCTCGGGCAGATTCGCGACGACATGCGTGCTGCGGGCATCGCCCCGATCGGCGTGGTGGCGCGCAATCCGGACTTCGTGGCCCTCGCCGGTGCCTGTGGGGCCGCGGGCGTACGCGTCCACGAAGCGGCGGCCCTGGCCGAGGCGCTGCGCGCGGCTCTGGCGCGGGCCGGCCCGACGCTACTGGAAGCCGTGGCCGAGGACTTCCGCGCTCCGTGAGCAGGCGAGTCAATTGAAACGTCGAAGATCAAAGGCTGTCAGGTCGTGGGCGGGCTCGCGGCCCGAGACCAGGGCGACCACCAGATCGGCCGTGACCGGTGCCAGGGTCAATCCCAGGTGCTGGTGGCCGATGGCGTAGAAGAGCCTCGCGGCACCGGGCGCCCGGCCGATCCCCGGCAGGTAGTCCGGAAGAATGGGACGCGGCCCGACCCAGCTTGAGTGCTCGCCCTCGCAGCGGTACCCGAGGCGCCTGAGGTTTGCCCGTAACCGCGCGGGCTTTCTCGGGTCCGGCGCCGCCTCGAGGCCTGAAAACTCCATGTAGCTCGACGCTCGCAGCCGCGAGGCCAAGGGCGTCACCAGGATGCTGCGGTCCATGTAGATGATCGGCGCATCGACCAGCGCCGCGTGTCCTGGCAGCTCGACGTGATAACCGCGCACCGCCTCGAGCGGAGCGCGCAGTCCGAACGGGGCAAGGAGCGGCGCCGACCATGCTCCGGCGCAGACGATCACCGTGGGTGCGGTGAAGGCGCCCGTGTCGGTGAGCACTTCGATCTGATCGCCGCGAAGCGCGAGTGAGCGCACGCGGGCGCGATGAAGAGTCGCGCCGCGCTCGACCGCTGCCCGCGCCAGGACCTCGCAGACCGCGCGCGGGTCCAGCACGTGGCTGCTGTCGGGGAACTTGAGACCCGCAACGGTTTGACTGCCTGCGGCACTCGCGACGGCGCGCAGCAGCTGCGCAGCCACCGGGGCCGTGGGTATGCCGAGCTTCGTCATCTTGTACGCCTCGGCGCGCGAGCGCCTGGCGGCCGGCGCGCCGAGCCAGAACTGGTAGTGGCCGTTGCGCCGCAGGAGCCCCGGAGTGCCGACCTCGCGCAGCAGCCGCTCCCACGCTGCGCTCGCAGGTCTGACCAGCGGCGCGAGATGCCGCGTGTTGGGGCGACGATGGAACGCGGCGGCGGCGAAACGCCGGGACCACAGGGCCACTTCCGGGAGCCTGTGCCACGGAATATCGAGAGGCCCCCCCAGCGCGAACAGCTCCCGCCAGAAGCCGAACAGGAGTGCCGGGGAGGGCAAGGGCTCGATCAGCTCCGCCGCAATGTGTCCCACGTTGCCAAAGCTTGCGCCGCCGACGCCGGGCTCCTCGGGGTCGGCGAGCAGCACGCGCCGCCCCTCCCGAGCCAGACCGAAGGCGATCGCGCAGCCGATGATGCCGGCGCCGATCACCGCGACCCTGTCTTGCTCCCCCATGCGTCGAGCGTATACGATCTACGATCCCACTTGCACCACCCTGCCGCAGCGGAGCACCCCTTGACCACGCCCCTCGAGTGCTCTTGGTCCGGAGTCTTCCCGGCGGCTACCACCCAGTTCAGCGCCGACCTCGCGGTCGATCTGCCGGCCACCTGCACAGTGCAGTCGGCCCTGGTGCGCGACGGCGTTCACGGCCTGGTGCTGTTAGGCACCGTGGGGGAAAACAACTCCCTGAGCGCAGAGGAGAAGCGCGCGGTTCTCAAAGCCGCCGTCGGCGCCGTCGGGGGCAAGGTGCCGCTCATTGCCGGTGTCTCGGAGCTGACGACGGCCAACGCCGCGGCCTATGCGCGCGATGCTGAGCGCATCGGCGTCAACGGCCTGATGGTGCTCCCGGCTATGGTCTACGTGCCGACGCGCGCCGAGCTCGAGTATCACTTGCGCACCGTGGCGCAGGCGACCTCGCTCCCCGTCATGCTCTACAACAATCCACCGGCCTATCGGGTCAACATCGAGATCGAGAGTCTCGAGCGCCTGGCGGAGCTGGCGAACGTCGTGGCGCTCAAGGAGTCCTCACCCGACCCGCGGCGCTTCACGGATGTGCTCAACGCCCTGGGCGACCGCTACGTTCTGTTCGCGGGGCTCGATGATTTCGCCTTCGAGGCCCTGGCACTCGGAGCGCGGGGCTGGGTCTCGGGGCTCACCAACGCCTTCCCCGTCGAGTCGCTGGCGCTGTATGAAGCCGTCCGCAGCGGGCAGCTGGAGCGCGCCCGCACAATCTATCGCTGGTTCATGCCGCTCCTGCACCTGGACTCCGAGCCCGACCTGGTGCAATCCATCAAGCTCGCGGAGGCCATCATGGGACGGGGCTCCGAGCGCGTGCGTCCACCACGGCTGCCGCTCGCCGGCGAGCGCCGCGCCGACGTGACGGAGCGGGTCGAACGCGCTCGCGCCGCGCGCCCCTCGTGAAAGCTCAGGCCAAGGCGATCCAGGTCATCGACTCCCACACCGCCGGTGAGCCGACCCGGCTGGTGGTAGACGGGGGTCCGGATCTGGGGGTTGGCCCATTAGCGCAGCGCGTTGAGCGCTTTCGCAAACACTTCGATGCCTATCGCTCCGCCATAGTGAACGAGCCGCGCGGCTGCGACACGTTGGTTGGGGCCCTGCTGTGCAAGCCGCATCGTCCCGACTGCAACTGGGGCGTGATCTTCTTCAACAACGTAGGCTATCTCGGGATGTGTGGCCACGGCACGCTCGGCCTGATCGCATCGCTTGCGCACGCGGGCCAATGCGCAGCGGGGACCTTCCGGATCGATACCCCGGTAGGCGCTGTGAATGCGCAGCTGCATCCCGACGGCCGCATCGATGTCGAGAACGTCACCAGCTACCGCAAGGCGCACCAGATCCCCATCTCGGTGGCGGGCATTGGCAGCATCCGGGGCGATGTGGCGTGGGGCGGCAACTGGTTCTTTCTTGTCGACCAGCACGCTCTCGACATCGAACCACAGAACCTCGAGGCCCTGACTGAGTTTGCCTGGCGCCTACGGCAAGCCGTGAATGCGCAGGGTTACCCTGAAGTGGATCACGTCGAGCTCTTTGCTCCCTCAAGCCGCACCGGCGCGCACAGCCGTAACTTCGTCCTCTGTCCGGGCAGAGCCTACGACCGCTCCCCGTGCGGCACCGGCACCAGCGCCAAGCTCGCATGTCTCGCCGCCGACGACAGGCTTCAGGAAGGCGACCCGTGGATTCAGGAGAGTCTGATCGGCAGCACCTTCACCGCGCGCTACCGCTGGCATGCCCGTGACAAGGGGGAGATTACCCCCATCATTACCGGCACCGCGCACGTCACGGGTGAAGCCAGGTTGCGACTCGATCCGGCGGACCCCTACTGCTGGGGCATTCGCCCGTGAGCGCCATGGACGAACCGCTGGCGCGCACGGTCAGCGCGCAAATCAGGATCCGCATCCGGGAAAAGATCCTCTCCGGCGCCTATCCGCCGGGATCGCAACTGCTGCAAGACTCGATCGCCGCGGAGTTTGGCAGCAGCAAGATCCCCGTGCGCGAAGCGCTGCTGCAACTGCGCTCCGAAGGCCTGGTCGACATCTTCGCGCACCGCGGCTTCCAGGTTCGTCCCCTCTCGAAGGCTGAAGTCGCGGAGGTCTTCCGCTTGCGCCTTGACCTCGAGCCCCCGGCCGCGGCCAAAGGCGCGCGCGCGGCCGCGCCTGAGGACCGCGCGGCTGCCAAGGCGGCGCTGCACGCGCTCAATGCAGCGCTGGCCGCTGGCGAACTCGGCACCGCAGGGGATCTCAACTGTAGCTTCCATCTGGCGCTGGTCGTGCCGCGCCTCAACCCCGTGACCAGCGAGATGCTCTACCGCCTGCATACCCTGTCGCAGCGCTATGTGCGCCTGCACCTGCAACCCGCTGGTCGCATCAAACGCGCCTCCCGGGAGCACGGCGCAATTTTCAGGGCATGGGCGGATGAGGACGGCCACGAGACCGGGCGCCGGCTGCGCGCCCATATAGAAGAGACCCGTAACGAGCTCGCGGAGATTTTCCAAACGGCGCTCTCATAGCTCGCGGTCCAATGGAAGCAGGGACAGCAGGCGCACTTTGAATCTCTGCCAGGGGCTGCGGGCAGGCTCGACAGCGTAGCTGACCGGGTGACCCGCTTCCACGGTGCTCCAGTTCAGTCGCGGCTTGCCCCGCGGATCCGCCTGCTGCAGCGTTACCGAATAGGCGCTCTGCGGCTGGGTCATCGCTTCAAAGCGTCTGACCGTCTGCTGGGCAAGTTCAGGGCTTTGGATGACCAACCCGACTTCGGTGTTGAGCCGGACCGAGCGCTGGTCGAAATTCATGGAGCCGACATACACGCTGCTGCGGTCGAATACCATGAGCTTGGCGTGCAAGGCATAGTTACCGTAGAGCGAAATCTTCCTTGACTGACCGCTGCCGCGCACGCTGTCCAAGCGCGCGCGCA
>WNFP01004236.1_pt1 | contig 11955 bp, 9 predicted proteins | sample 5400201 | NCBI WGS metagenome assembly WNFP01 (sample SAMN13153355, study PRJNA577476) | soil metagenome | isolation source: 115 cm saprolite under Madrone tree | place: USA:California | collected 2016-06-14
ATCATCAATTTTATCTACCTTCGGAGGCGTTGGGCGGAGGACTCTGTAGCTGCGCCAACCATCTAAGCAACTGACACGCCTGCCGCTACAGCATCCTAAATTTTAGGGACGCGACCAGCCTTCGCTAAGCCTCCGGCCCGGCAAGCGAAGCCCGTCCCTCGAGAAATTCGAGCGCTTTGTCGTAGCTTCGGCGCTTGAGGTAATGCGCGAGTTGTGGATCGATTGGACGCGGCAGTGCCGCTTCCAGTTTATCGATTTTTTCCGAGATAATCCTTAGCCGCGCTATATGTGCTTCTTCGTCGCGACGGCTTTCTTTATCATGAACGATCGCGAGCCGTTCTCGTAATGCCTCTCTAAGATCGTCAAACGCGAGATGATCGGGGCTCGCGAAGGTTTTCGGAGTCGCGTTTTCCATCGGTTTAAAAACTGCGGATTACCCGAATTAAGATGGATAAGAAATTCGTTCAGCGCGGGCCTGATTCGGAGAGAAGTTGGCGCTTGGCTTCGAGCCAGTCTGAATCCGCATCGCCCGGCAGAGCGAATCGGCGCCGGCGTTCCGAAATGAAATAGGCGCGCATACGAATTTGTTCATCCGACGGCTCTGCCGTGGCGCATCGGCCCGCCGGATTTTGGACTTGTCGATGCGCGGCGCGGCGACGTTTTCTTGATTTTCATTTCGGAAGACGACCCGCCAGCTTCTGGCGGTTCTCCAGTTTTAGCTTGGACAATTTTGCTCTTTTTAGGCACAGATTGATTGGTGTTGATGATTTCAATTCGTTTACTGCGCATCCTGTGTTCCGCAAGTGGTTTCTCGGCTGCGTTTGGTGCAATAGAAAATCGCAATAACTTCCTTGCATGAGACACTTCGTTTTCCGCTGGGCCATCACCACGATTGCGGTCATGGTTGCCTCATCGATCATCCACGGAATCCGTTATGATAGCGTCGCCGCTTTGATCGGTGCCGCGCTTCTGCTTGGGATTCTCAATGCATTTCTCCGTCCCATCCTTTTGATCCTCAGTGCGCCATTAATTCTGCTGACGTTGGGGATTTTTATTCTGATCGTGAACGGTCTGATGCTGCTCTTGGTACCGAGTCTCGTGATCGGATTTCACGTTGACACTTTTGGAAGCGCATTCTGGGGCGCGATTATAATCGGCATTGTCAGCTGGTTACTCAGCGCATTTTTTCGCGGTAGCGATGGAAGGGTGCACGTGCTCACGCATCACACCCAAATACGGCGTGTCCGGGGTCGCGTAATTGACCCCGACGAACAACGCTGAACGCGAAACGTTCTCTCTACCTAAGCGAGATACCTGTTTAAGCGCGAGCGCAGTTCGGTTCGCGCGCGGAAAAGAACGCTCTTTACCGCGGGCACAGAAAGATCGAGAACCTCGGCGATTTCCTCATAACTGAGCTGTTCGTAACGTCGCAAAACCAGAGCCATGCGTTGACTCTCCGGAAGTTGCATGATCGCGTTTTCAATCGCTTGCTGGAGTTCAGTCTCCAGAAGTGATGCATCTGGAGCCGGATTCTTTTCATCCTTCAAAGGAAATTCCTCCGCGCCTGGCTCCGATTGGAGCGGGACAAGCACGTGACGCTTGGACCGACGCAACTCATTGAAAACAAGGTTGCGCGTAATTTTCAGCAACCAGGTCGTGAATTTGGCGCGCGGGACATATCGGCGGGCGCTTTTCCAAACACGGATAAAGACTTGTTGCGCAATATCTTCGACATCTGAGTTGCTCCCGAGCATCCGCGCCACCGTGCCGGCGACAAGACTTTGGTGCCTTTCGATGAGTTCCTCGAATGCGCTGGTGTCCCCCCCGCTCACCAATTGCATGAGTCGCACATCCTCAGCGTCCTCATCCGATCTTCCCACGGTTCCTCGATCCTTGCCAGACATCGTTCACTTAGACGTGTGCATCGAGCGAAATTGCTGAGAATCTAGCACGTGGCGGAAATCTGCTCCTTTACGATATTCGTCGCCATGGTTTTTGTTGCAAGCTGGAAGCGCTCTGTGCATTCTTGGTTGCCCGAGTCTTTTACCCTGGGTTGCGAATGAATTACCTGCTTATTCCCAAAGAACTTAGGCCGATCGCTGAAAAAGTTGAGGCGGGTGAGCGGATCTCAGAGGTCGATGCTCTCAATCTCTATCGCTCGAACGATCTCAACGCGCTCGGGATCATAGCCAGCGTCGTGCGCGAGCGAAAAAATGGAAACTACGCCAGTTACATCCACAACCGTTACATCAACTATTCCAACATTTGTGTGCTCTCCTGCCAGTTCTGCGCCTTTGCCGCTAAGAAGCGCGATGCCCATGCCTTTGAATATGCAAGTGACGAGATCATCAATGCAGTCGCGGAAGCACTCCCCCTTGGAATAACCGAAGTACACATGGTGGGCGGGTTGCATCCGACTTTGAAGAGGGATTGGTATCTGGACCTCCTGCGCCGCCTTCGCGCGCTCGATCCCGATCTCCACATAAAGGCGTTCACTGCGATTGAAGTGCGGCACCTCGCAAGGCGGATCTTTCACATGTCGATCCCGGAGACGCTTGAGCTTTTGCGTGATTGCGGCCTTGGCTCAATCACTGGCGGCGGCGCGGAAATTTTCGATCCGGTTGTGCGTAACGAGATCTGCCGGGGCAAAGAAACAGCCGAGGAATGGCTCGACATCCACCGAACCTGGCATCGAATCGGCGGCCGCAGCACTTGCACCATGCTTTACGGACATATCGAAACCCTTGCTCATCGCGTCGATCATTTGCGACAGCTCCGTGAGCTGCAGGATGAAACCGGCGGTTTTACCGGATTCGTTCCTTTTGCTTTCGAGCCGCAGACGACTGTCCTCGCGCACGTGAAACCCGCGTCTGCGTTTGAGCAACTTCGCAATCTTGCCGTCAGCCGCATTTATCTCGATAACATCGACCATCTCACAGCTTATTGGGTGAGCATGGGGTTGCCCCTCGCGCAGGTTTCCCTCAGTTACGGTGTGGACGATTTGCACGGCACCATCATCGAGGAAAAAATTTTCCATATGGCAGGTGCCACCACTCCGCAGCAGCAAACCGTCGCAGCGCTCGAACATGCAATCCGGGAGGCTGGACGTGAACCCGTTCAGCGCGATAGCTTTTACCGGCATCTAGCTCCTTCGGCGCGAAACGGAACGAAACCCGCATCGGCAGCGGAAACTGAATTAATTTGCGCCTGACGAGCGGGAAATCGCTGCGAATCGGGTGCGTCAAATATCTCAACGCCCGTCCGCTCATTCGAGGTTGGCGAGGTCAGGTAGACTTCGATCATCCATCGGCGCTCTGCAAGCGGCTAGCAAGCGGTGAGCTCGATGTCGCTCTTGTTTCCAGTTTTGAATTTCTGCGCAACCCGATTTATCGAATTGTGGATAATGTTTCCATTTCGTCGGCTGGCCCGGTTTACAGTGTGGTGGTCGCACATTCCGGGGACATTTCCAAGATTGATGAAATCGAACTCGACCCAGCAGCGAAAACTTCCGGCAATCTCCTGCGATGCCTGCTCGCGAAATTGGATTTAGCTCCGCGCTTCATCCGTTCGTCGACATCTCGGATTACTGCCCGGCGGGCGCGCCTGCTCATCGGAGATCAGGCGATTCGCTTTCGACAAAAGCATCTGGACGAATTTCATTTTTGGGATCTTGGCGAGCAATGGAACAAGCTTGCGGGTCTTCCGTTCGTCTATGCCCTTTGGCTGGTTCGGCCTGAAGTGATCGACGTAGAATTGATCGCGAACCGTTTGCGGGCGCTGCGCGATAAAAACCTGGCAAACATTGACAGCCTGATTGCGGAGGAAAAAGATTTCGATCACGATTTTTGTTCCCGCTACTACCAGGAAAACCTGCGGTTTAGCTTTGGGAAAAGGGAAAGAGAAGGTCTAAGAGTCTTCCAAAAGTTATGCGAAAGGCACGAGCTCATTCCAAAACGCGAGGTCAAGGTCGAGCTTGTGTAGGTAAGGACGACACGGCACGGCATCTATCCTGCGTAACGAGAAACTGATTGCTCGCCCAAAAGGGCTGCCAAACGATTGGAGGGGTTCGTTAATTCGACAGCGACGCCAAAGTCTACGCTCCTTTCGATGCGTAACGATTGGCGGCGCAGCTCGGAGTCCAGTGAATCACTTCGTTGATCTTAACTCTGTGCCGAAGGCTACCTTTTCGGCTCGCCCAGGCCGAGGTCGAGATCCTTGAGCCGCCAGCCCAGCCCGGTGAAACGGAATAGGAGTTTGATTCCCTCCCGATCAACCACAAAAGTGCGCGGGCTTGTAAAGAATGCATATCTTAGCTTTGACCAGTTAAGACCTTTAACAGTGGGTGCCTGCTGCGGAAGCTTCAGATCTTTCAGAGCCGATGGGTTAGCGATAAGCATCGCCAGGCCATCTGGAGTAGCATAAGCATCAACGAGCGCATCGATCAGTGTCGGGCCGAGCTTATTCCATCGCTTATGACCAGTCCCGGCGTGAGAAAACCGAGCGATTAGTTGCTTTTTTAGCGATTCCCGAACGGCGGGAAAATCGACCCGCGCAGTGATCGCCGCGGTATCACCGGACCGAAGCGCGACCGTGAAGCGCCAGAATGAAAAATAGGGTGAAGCTCCGTAAACCAGCAGTCCAACGACGCAAATAAGGGCGACCCAGCTTGCGCGTCTCGATATTCCCTTAATCATGGCTTCCCTTTTCATAGGTGCGATCGTTTGTCGAGGTCAAAAAAAACCGTGGCCGCACTGAAGGCGACCTCCGTGCGCATCTTGTCAGGAAACATCCCCGCGAATAAGCTGATCGGTGCAAAGCCGATGGATCATTGCGCCGGCTGAAGAACTTCGCAACGGACCAATTTCGTGGGGCGAAATCTGCGGCTCGGACTGTATTGCGCGACTTCTGATGCGCAAAGGTTTCACGACCAGTGAAGAAGTCGAAACATTTTTGCGACCGCGTCTGAGTTCATTGAGCGACCCTTTTTTGCTTCCAAATATGCAAGCGGCTGTCGACCGAATTCTTGACGCGGTTGATCGAAATCACCGCGTCGTCCTTTTTGGAGACTACGATGTCGACGGAGTGACTTCACTCGCGTTGTTGGCGGAAATATTGCGCGCCTACGGTGCTGCTCCAGATTTATTTTTGCCGCTACGGATGGAAGAAGGTTATGGATTGAGCCGAGAAAGCATGGAGCGCTGCCTTAAGCAGCATCGGCCGCAGCTACTCATTACGGTCGATTGTGGCACTTCGTCGGTTACCGAGATTGCCGAGGTCAGCCAACAAGGCGTGGACGTGATCGTACTGGATCATCACGAACCGAAATCGGCGCTGCCCGATTGCGTCGCGGTCGTAAATCCAAAAATCGATCCCGACTCGCCGTTCGATTATCTTTGCAGCGTGGGAATCGTCTTCAAAGTATGTCACGCACTTCTCAAGAATCGGCCGCTGGATGGATTTGATCTTAAAGCCCGACTTGATCTGGTCGCGCTTGGCACGGTGGCCGATATCGTTCCGCTCCGGGAGGAAAACCGCACCTTTGTCCAACGCGGCGCGATTGAAATTGCACGATCAACAAGGCCGGGCTTGAGAAAACTGATCGAGGTTAGCGGAGTCCGGCCACCGATTTTGGCTGAGGATATTGGATTTCGGCTCGGGCCGCGGCTTAACGCGGCGGGGCGATTAAGCACTGCGGAAAAATCATTGCAACTGCTTCTCGCAAACGATCAAAGCGAAGCTGCTGCACTTGCTGATTTTCTCGATAAGCAAAATCGCGAGCGACAGGAAATCGAAAAGCAAGTCTTCCTCGCGGCGGAAGAGCAAATCGGCCGTGAGCACGACTCAACGCGAGATGCGGCAATCGTTGTTGGTGCGCGCGGTTGGCATCCAGGCGTGCTGGGAATTGTCGCCTCGCGAATTTCTCGCAAATATCATCGGCCATCGATCGTGATCGGGTTTGAGGCGAACCGAATTGGAAAAGGAAGCGGGCGCAGTATCGAAGGGTTTAATTTGGTTGCGGCGTTGAATCGCTGCGCTGAATCGCTGGAGAAGTTCGGCGGGCACGAAATGGCGGCCGGCCTAACGATTCGCGAAGAGAACATTGAGGGATTCGCCGCGGAGTTTCGTCGGGTTGCGCGCGAGCTGCTCTCAGATGAATGTTTGCAGCCATGTTTGCGCCTCGATCACGAGGTGGCCTTCTCCGATCTCAACTTCGATCTTCTCCGCTGGCACGAGATGCTGCAACCATTTGGCAACGGAAATCCGCACCCGGTTTTCTTCGCGCGCGAAGTCGAGTCGGTTGCGACTCCGCGAATCCTCAACGACAAACATCTCGTTCTGCGTCTGCGGCAGGGCAATTATCATCAGCGGGCGGTTTATTTTAATGCCGCGCCGTTACCGCCGCCGCCGTGGGACATCGCTTTTCGCATTCGAGCAGATGAATACGAGGGCGAAACGCGACTGGACATGCAGATTCAGGCACTGCGGAAAGCTGCGCCAATCGACTAATGGAAATCTCACAACCGCTCGTTGAGCTGGATTGGATCCCGCGACCGCGTTCACTTGCGTTGCGTCGTCTCAGGATCGAGACCGTGGAAGATTTGCTGACCCATTTTCCCCGGCGTCATGAAGATCGACATCAGTTTCCGGAATTTCCACGCGAAGAGAGCGATTTTCCGATTTGTCTTTGCGGCGAAGTAACCAAAACTTCGCTGCGGCGTTTTGGCGGTTGGAAGAAGATTTTCGAGGCAACGTTACAAGAGTCGAAGCCAAATGCCCTGAGCGAGCCCCTGGTTTGCCGCTGGTTCAACTTGCATTACGTGCAAAAGATGATTGCGACGGGGCAACGCCTAGTCGTCTTTGGCAAACCGCGTTTGCGCGGCAAACGGATTTGCATGGATCATCCGGAATTCGAGGTGATCGAGAACGACGAGGAGATCTCGGTCCATTTTCGGCGCATCACCCCGATTTATCCTGCCACAGAAGGTATTTCACAGCGGGTCTTGCGCAGCATCATTTACCGGTTGTTGAATGAAATTTCCAACGAGCCGTTGGAAACGCTAGCGCCGGGCGAGCTTGTTCGTGGAGAAAAGCGTGACGCGATTCGCGCGATTCATTTTCCGGAAAGCTGGAAAGCGCGTGACGTCGCCCGCGAGCATTTGGTTCTCTCCGAATTCTTCGCGATGCAAATGCTGATCGCATCGCGACGCTCGGAGTCGTCCATTCGTATTGGGGAATCGCATTGTGGACCTGGCACGCTGCTCGACAAATTTTTGAATGCGTTACCGTTCGAGTTGACTGGCGCCCAATTAAAAGTGATCGAGGAAATCAGGCGCGATCTCGCAGCAGTCCGTCCCATGAACCGTTTATTGCAAGGCGACGTGGGTTCGGGCAAAACGGTGGTCGCCATTGCGGCGATCCTGCTCGCGATGGAATCTGGTTTCCAAGCCGCTTTTATGGCGCCGACACAAATCTTGGCTGAGCAACATTATACCGTGTTGCGGCGCTGGCTCGAACCGCTTGGCATTCGCATTGCGCTCCGAACCGCGGCGCGACAGGAGGAAAGTTTTCTGCCGTTGATTGCGGGCGATGAGAATGCGGACCTGATCATCGGTACACATGCGCTGCTTTACGACACCGTATCCTTCGTCAATCTCGGACTGGTAGTAATTGACGAGCAGCACAAGTTCGGAGTTGCCCAGCGCGCTCGACTAACGACCCGTGAGCCAGCGCCTGACACACTGGTTATGACTGCCACGCCGATCCCGCGTACGCTCACGATGACTGTTTATGGCGACCTCGATGTTTCAATTATAAACGAGATGCCGCTTAACCGGGGAAAAATAGTTACTGCGGTCCGCGATGACTCAAAGCTCGGCGAGGTTCTGAGCTTTTTACGAACGCAATTAGAGAAGGGACGGCAGCTCTACGTGATTTATCCGCTGATTGACGAGAGCGACAAATTGGACGTGAAAGCCGCGTCGGTAGAGTACGAATTGTGGCGAGAGCGATTGCAGCCGTATCCATGCGAATTGCTTCACGGTCGCATTCCAGCGCAGGAGAAACAGGAGATTATGGAGCGATTTCGTCGCGGGATGACTAAAGCCTTGATCAGCACAACTGTGATTGAGGTGGGGGTCGACATTCCAAATGCTGCCGTAATGCTGATTGAAAACGCGGAACGGTTTGGGCTGTCGCAGCTTCATCAGCTTCGCGGACGCATCGGGCGCGGCGAGCACAAGTCATATTGCATTTTACTAACGTCGGATAAATCAAAAGAGACGGCGGAAAAACTCGCTGTGTTGGAAAGAACAAACAACGGCTTTGAAGTGGCCGAAGCCGATTGGGACTTGCGCGGTCCTGGCGATTTGCTTGGGACGGCGCAGAGCGGCTTGCCGGCGCTTAAGATTGGCAATTTGAAGACCGACGCAGCCTTAATGCGACGGGCTCGCACTGCCGCGATGTCAATCTTCGCCGCCGATCCGCGTCTGGAATTGCCTGAGAATCAACGTTTCCGCCGTTTGATTGTCGAACAACAGGGACGCACTTTTTCGAACATCAGCTGATGAAAAATCTCGCGAAATTTTTGCTTTTTGTCCTGCTGATCAGCGCAGGCATTTCCCTTCTATATGATTATCGCCTTAAGCATGGGGCGCTGAATCTTCCGTCAGCACGAACGCCGGAAAAGTACACGCTAGCTTCGACGCCGAATGTGGATCCAAAGCAAGTTGCATCGCTTGAGGCGTTGAACCAGGAGCGCCGCGCGCTCGTCAGTGGCGTGATTCCGTCCGTCGTCGCAGTGAAAACGTCCAAAAAGATCGACGTCCGTCGGCAATACGGCCTCGATCCCTTCGAGTTTTTCTTTCGTAACCAGCAAAGGCAATCCCGCAATCCAAACGACGAGGCTCTGGTGCAAAATGCGCTCGGCTCAGGTGTGATTGTGACGAACGAGGGACATATCATCACGAACAATCACGTTGTCGATCAAGTGGACGAGATTGAAGTGCAATTGAGCGATGGCCGAACCAAGAAAGCGCGTTTGGTGGGCGCGGATTCTCAGGTCGATCTGGCGGTGCTCAAGATTGACGATCCCGGCGTCAAGCCGCTCAAGTTAGCGGATTCCGACATGGTCCAGGCTGGTGATTTTGTTCTAGCCATTGGAAATCCATTCGGATTCGAGGAAACAGTAACTGATGGCATTATTAGTTCGAAGGGGCGACCAAATCGCACGGATGCTTTCGGCGATCTTCTGCAAACCGATGCGGCGATCAATCCCGGGAATAGCGGCGGCCCGTTGATTAATCTGCGGGGTGAAGTCATTGGCATCAATACGGCGATTATTTCACGTAGCGGCGGTTCGCAGGGAATTGGCTTCGCCATTCCATCGAACACGGTTCGGACCGCCCTTGAGAGCCTGTTAAAGCAGGGGCGGATCATTCGCGGTTACCTTGGCATCCAGTCGCGCGCGCTCCAGCCCGGCCAGAGCGGCGCGGACACCGAAGGTGTTGTTGTCGATGACGTCGTGCCCGGATCGCCTGCAGCCGAGGCGCAACTTCAAAAGGGCGATGTCATCCACAAGTTCAACGGCCACGAGGTCAAGAATTTTCCCATGTTAAGAAGTTTGGTTGCGCAAGCAGAACTGAATAAAAAAGTTGAGCTGGAAATCATGCGCGGGGGAAAGTCGCTGAACGTAGCGACCCAGATCAAAGAGCAGCCGGTTGATTATCAAACAGCAGGCGTTCTTCCTCGACGAGCCCAGCCGCAGAACCCGGTAGAGCCAAATGATCAAGCAGAAACAAGCGGCCCCCTCGCGTCGATTCATGTCCAGGATCTGACTCCGGAGATGGCGCGCCAGCTCGATCTGCCGAGTAATGTGCAAGGTGTCGTGGTCACGAGTGTCGACCCTGATAGCGGCGCGGCCGAATTGCAAAAAGGCGACGTCATCGAGGAAATTAATCAGCAACCAGTCGCGTCAATTTCAGATTACAATAAAATCGTTGCTTCGCTTGACCCGAGTCAACCTCAGGTCTTATCGGTTTGCCGGCACCGGATGCGTTCATTTCTCGTTTTGCGGCCACGGTAACCGGATTGGCTGCGAGCAATGAAACTCACGCAATAGTGTGGCGTCGAATCTCGGCACGATACGCGCATTTCGCGTATCGAAAACCTGCGCACATTCGTTAGAGTAGTTTCGCTATGACCGCTCGCTCTCTTTTTTTCTGTGTCTCGTTCATAATGGTGAAGTTGCTGTCGGGCCAGGAGGATGCTCTTCATCCCGAGACGAAACCTTCGCCCGCCGCCGTCGCTCCGCCTGTCACTTCGCCGACAGGCACGACGCCGGCTTTGTCATCGGCGGCAACTCCATCGCCTTCCGCCACGACACCGCAATTCACGGACGTACTTTTCAAAAACCTGAAAGCGCGCGCCATCGGCCCTGCGGTGATGGGCGGTCGTATTTCGGACATTGCCATCGATCCTAGTAATCCATTTGTTTTTTACGTTGGCCTCGCCCACGGCGGCGTTTTCAAGACGGGTGACAACGGCGTGTCGTTCGATCCGATCTTCGACAAGCAACCCGTGCTCTCCATCGGCGCCATTGCCATCGCTCCATCCGATTCGGATGTGATTTGGGTGGGAACAGGTGAAGCGAACGATCGCAACTCTTCCGGGTGGGGTAACGGTGTCTATCGCTCGACCGATGGCGGAGAAAATTGGCAGAATGTCGGATTGAAAGAGAGCCGCGCGATCGGACGAATCGTTGTCGATCCGCGAAAACCGGAAGTGGCATACGTGGCGGCAAGCGGTCATCTTTGGGCCGATGGGGGCGAACGCGGATTGTTTAAGACAACTGACGCCGGCAAAACCTGGAAACTTATTTTGCAAGCGCCATCGCCGCACAATGCGCGCACAGGCTGCTGCGACGTGATTCTCGATCCAGGCAATTCAGAAATTGTTTACGCGGCGCTTTATGCGCGGCAGCGCACGCCGTGGAGCTTTTCCTCCGGGCCTGACCTTACCAACGAGGAGGATGTTGGCGGCATCTTCAAGAGCACGAATGGCGGCGCGAGCTGGAAGAAACTGGCCGGAGGATTGCCATCACAAACCGGTCGCATCGGTCTCGCGATCAGCGCGAGCAGTCCCAAGGTCGTCATGGCCTTGGTACAAAGTTATGAGGGCGGTTCTGGTCAGTTGACCGATCTGCGCAGCAAGAGCGGCGGCGTTTTTCGCTCCGAAGATGGCGGAGAGAAATGGACACGCACCAGCGCGATTGATCCGCGCCCGTTTTATTTCAGCCAAATCCGAATCGACCCGGCCAACGATCAGCGAGTTTATCAGCTCGGGTTCGGGTTGCTCGTTTCCGATGATGGCGGGAAAAATTTCCGGGAAGATCTTTCCGAGAAAGTGCATCCGGATTGTCACGCATTTGCCATTCAACCAGGCACCGTGCCGCCGCCGAAACCGCCGAAACCGGAAGACAAGAACAAACCGCCGAAACCGCCGGTTTGCCAGCGCGTATTGCTCGGAACTGACGGCGGCGTTTACCAAAGCTTTGCGGCCGGAAAGGGCTGGAATCATCTCAATTCCATCCCGGCTGGAGAATTTTATCGAATCACTCTCGACGACACGGAGCCTTACTTCCGCATCGCTGGCGGGCTTCAGGATAACGAGAACTGGGTCGGGCCGAGCGCCGTGCCGAGCAAGGAAGGAATTCGTAATTCCGATTGGACGGCGCTCGCCGGCGGCGACGGTTTTTATGTCGTATTCGATCCAAACGATCGCGACACCTTTTATGCGGAAAGCCAGCAAGGTGAAGTGCACCGGATCAATTTGCGCAATGGCGAGCTCCGCCGCTTGCGGCCGGAGCCGACCGAAGGCGCGCCGCGATATCGGTTTCATTGGAACTCGCCGCTCATTGGAAGCCGACACAAACCGGGCGTGATTTACTTGGGCGGCAAC
>WNFP01014162.1_pt1 | contig 11953 bp, 13 predicted proteins | sample 5400201 | NCBI WGS metagenome assembly WNFP01 (sample SAMN13153355, study PRJNA577476) | soil metagenome | isolation source: 115 cm saprolite under Madrone tree | place: USA:California | collected 2016-06-14
TGCATGCGCCGCACGCGCGGGCTCGCAACGACGTGCTCCGCCGAGCGCCTCGCCGCGCGCTCGCAGGGGAGCTGCTGGCGGGTTTCGCCTCGCCGGATCCCCTGCGCCGGGCCCCGAATCGCTGAGCGGACGGCGCGCCCTCCTCGACGGTTCCAGGTGGCAGATGACCTGGGGCGAGCAGCACATCGGCGCACCGGACTTCATGGCGGCAAGATGTATTTCCCGCAGAGCGCCGATGACTCGTTCGACGGCTGCATCGTGCGCGCGAACCCGAACGGCTCGGACGCGACCTGCATCGACAAAGGGAAGCATTCCTACGCCGCCGTGAAGGTCGACGACGCGAACGTCTTCTTCATTCGCGACGGCGACATCTGGCGCCTGCCGCGTCAATAGGCTGCGTTTCAGCGCTTGCGCGAGAAGATCCCTGTAGGCGAGGATGCGCGGCATCGATGGCCATCGATTCCGCCGAGCTCTCGCAGATCGCCGCAGAGGCCCAGGACATCGCCCGGAACGTCTCCCAGACTCCTGGGACGCACCACCTCCTGCTCGCGACCTTCACCGTGCCCGGACCGGCCGACGTGCTGCTCCGCGAGCGCGGCTGCGACGAGGACAAGGTGCTGCAAGAGCTCGCCGCGGGCGGAGCGCCGCCGGAAGAGCCGTCGGATCTCTTCTCCGACGCGCTCGATCGGGCCCGGCAGCTGGCGGACGACTGCGGCAGCGCGCAGGCGTCCGGCCTGCACCTGCTCGTCGCCTTGACGCGCCTCTCGCGCAGCTCCGCCGCCCATCTCTTGGAGAAGACGGCGGCGCCCATCGCCTCCCTGCGAACCACTGCCCTCGGATACCTCACCGGCTCCATCCCCCGCCGCCGCGAGGCCGTGGTCGCGGCCCCCACCGCGCGCGCTTCCGTCGTCACCCGAGCCGCCCCACTCCCCGCCCCGGCGCCGCGCGTCACCACGGTCCCGCCAGGTCCCGAGCCTGAGCGGAGACCCGAACGCGAACTCGAACCCCAACCCGCACGCGCTCCAGCGCGGGGCGCTCTGGACCCCCGCGAATATCCCTGGCTCGCCATCTACGCGCGCAATCTCACCGCCCTGGCCCTGGACGGAAAGCTCGACCCTCCGGTCGGCCGCGAACGCGAGACCGAAGAGCTCCTCGACATCCTCGGGAAGCGCCGCGCCAACAATCCCGTCCTGGTGGGCGAACCGGGCGTGGGCAAGACGGCCATCGTGGAAGGTCTGGCCCAACGCATGCTGGGCGGCGAACGCGTCCTGGTCGAGCTGGACATGAGCAGCCTCGTCGCGGGCACGCAGCTCCGCGGCTCCTTCAGCGAGCGGCTGATCGGCATCAAGGACGACGTCAAGCGCGCCGAAGGGCGCGTGATCGTCTTCATCGACGAGCTGCACATGCTGATCGGCGCGGGCGCTGCCGGCGAAGGGCCGCAGGACGCGGCCAACGAGCTGAAGGCCGCTCTCGCCCGCGGCGAGTTCCCCTGCATCGGGGCGACCACCCACGACGAGTTCCGCAAGCACATCCAGGCCGACCCGGCCCTGGAGCGCCGCTTCGTACCCGTGCTGGTCCGCGAGCCCTCGCCCGCGGACGCGGCGCTCATCCTCCGGGGCGCCGCGGCCCAGTACGAGGCGCACCATCAAGTGCGCTTCCTCCCCGATGCGCTCGACGCCGCCGCGCAGCTCTCCGCCCGGTACATCCGGGACCGCTTCCTCCCCGACAAGGCCTTTGCCGCCATCGACCTCGCCGGATCGCGCGCCCGCCGCGAAGGGCGCGCCGAAGTCGGTCGCGAGGACGTGGCGCGCGCCGTCGCCAGGATGGCCGGGATGCCCGAAGAGCGGGTGCTCCAGCCGGACGGCGAGCGTTTTCTCGATCTGGAGGCGCGGATCGGCAAGCGGATCATCGGGCACGAGGCGATCGTCTCGGCCGTCGCCCGCGCCGTCCGCCGCAACTACGCCGGTTTCGCCGCGCAGCGGCCCTTGGCCTCGTTCTTCTTCTGCGGGCCCTCGGGCGTGGGCAAGACGGAGACCGCCCGGGCGCTGGCGGATGAGCTGTTCGGCGGCGCCCTGGTCCGGATCGACCTCTCGGAGTACGCCGAGCCGCACACCGCGGCCCGGCTGGTGGGCGCGCCTCCCGGCTACGTCGGGTACGGAGAGGGCGGGCAGCTCACCGAAGCGGTCCGGCGCAGGCCGGCCTGCGTCGTGCTCCTCGACGAGGCGGAGAAAGCGCATCTCTCGGTCCTCCAGCTCCTCCTCCAGGTGCTGGACGAGGGCCAGCTCACCGACGGCCGAGGGCGACGCATCGACTTTTCCGGAACGGTGGTGATCCTGACCAGCAACCTGGGGTCGAACGCTCTCGTCGCCGAGCCGGGGCGAGCCATGGGCTTCGCGCAGCCCCTCTCCGGAGCCGCCAGACCGCCCGAGCCCATCCAGCGAACGCAGTCCGCGAAGGCGCTGGAGCAGGCGCGGGCTGCGATACCCCCCGAAGTGTGGGGACGGCTCGACGAGAAGCTGGTCTTCGCGCCGCTCCTGCCCGGCGAAGTGGCGCGCGTCGCCCAGCTCCTCCTGGCCGACAGCTCCCGGCGCCTCTGGGAGGAACGGAGGATCGCCTTCCGCGCCGGGCCGGGGCTGGTCGATCACCTGATCGGCGCCGGCGGCTACCAGCTCGCGCTCGGCGCGCGTCCGATGCGCCAGGTCATCCAGCGCCTGGTCGAGTCGCCGCTCGCGGACGAGATCCTCGCCGGCCGGGTGAAGAGCGGCGAGACCCTGGTCGCCTCCGCCGGCGCACTCGGGGTGGAGTTCCGCCGCGAATGATCCAGACTGCGGCAGTGCTGGGAGGCGGGGCCGTCGCGCGCGCCCTCCTCGAGGCGCTTCCGGCCGCCGGAGTCCGTGTGCTCGCCTCGTGGCGGCGCGGGAGCGGGCTCGAGCCGCCGCCGTTGCGGGACGTGGACGTGGTCCTCCTCGCCGTCTCCGATCAGGCGGTGGCGAGCGTCTGCCGCAGGCTGGAGGTGGGCGGAGCGCAACTGGTCGCTCATCTCGCCGGCGCGCTCGGGCTGTCCCCGCTCCGCTCGGCCCGGCTCAAGGGCGCCCGCACCGGCTCGGTCCACCCCCTCCGCGCATTCACCCAGGGAGAGGTCCACGACTTCCGCGGCGCGGCCGCCGGGATCATCGGCTCGGATCTGAGCGCGAGCGCCGATCTGGCCGCGCTGGCCGCCCGCCTGGGGATGCTTCCGTTGATGACCGAGGGTGGCTCGCGCGCGCTCTACCACGCCGCGGCCGTCCTGGCGGCGGGCGGTCAGGTCGCTCTCTTCGCCGAGGCGGTGCGCGCTTTCCGCAAGGCGACCGGGGCCGCCGAGCCGGAGGCCCGCGCCGCTCTCCTTCCGCTCGCGCTGGGCGCGTTGGAGAAGCTCCGCCGCGAGCCGCCGGAGGCCGTCATCACCGGTCCGGCGACCCGCGGGGACGAAGCGACCATCGCCGCGCACCGCCGCGCGCTTCCGCGCGATCTGCTGAAGTTGTACGACGAGCTGACGGCCGCGGCGCGCCGGCTCAGAACACGCCCGGGGGAAGCGTCCCCGGCGGCGGGCCCAAAGAGCCGATCATCGCATCGACGTCGTCCACCACCTGGGACGGGGCGCCCATCGGCCAGCTCGCGATCGCCAGCGCGACGTGGTCCCCGGCGCGGACCACCGCGACCCGGCCCCGGACCTCGTCGGCGACGGTGAAGGAGAACCCGTAGGCCTCGCCGCCCCGCGCCAGCACCCGCTGGACGTCCTCGACGTGCACGCGCGACTCGCTGGAGAGGTTCTCCATCAGCATCCGGGCGAGCAGCCGCAAATCGTGGACGCCGTCGGCGCTCTGCACCACCAGCTGCGCCCCGGTCTCCTGCGACATCGCCATGAGCGGAACGGGCTCGCCGTCCGGGCCGCGCACGCCGCTGCGGAACATCCACCGCTCCTGGTCGGGGCGCTCCAGGGCGAACTGGCCGGTGCGGTCCTGCCACATGCGGGGCGCTTGAAGGCCCTGTTGCGGCTTCGGGGCGCGGCCCATGGGAGAGGTGACGCGGGCCGGAACGAGCGAGATGGCGAGCGATAGAAAGGTCGCTCCGGCGAGAGCGGTGTTCATCTCGTGACGGTCACCACGGTGAAGTCAAAAAGCTAGCTGCCTGGAGAGGGGACTGCGTCGCCTGCTTCTGTTCCGTCGCGCGTGGCGCGACGGTGTCAGGGAGGAAGTTTCGCGAGCGCCGCCCGCGCCGTCCGCGCGACCACCGGCTCCGTGTCCCGCACCAGCGCGAGCAGCGCATCCCGCCCCTGCGCGAGCCCCAACCGCCCGAGCCCCCAGCCCGCATGATTGCGGATGTTCCAGTCGGCGTCCTGCGAGAGCTGCACGAGGAGGGGCAGCTCCGCCGCTGTCGCCACCCGCGCCAATCCGTCCGCGGCCACCCGGCGCACTTCCGGTTCCGCCTCCTTCAATCGCCCCTTCAAGAACGGCAACAGTCCCGGCGCGCCGATGCGGATCAACGCGGCGACGATCTCCAGCCGTTCGTGCCCACCGGCGCGCGGAAAGAGGCGCTCCAGCTCCGCCCCCGCCGCTTCCGCGCGGAGCCGGCCCAATGCGCGGATGGCGTGGTAGCGCAGCTCGTCCGACACCACGAGCATCTCGGCCAGCTCAGGGACGGCCCGCGTCGAGCCGTTGCGCACCAGCAGCTCCACCGCTTCGATCCGCACCGACTCGTCCGGATCTTGCAGCTTGCCCACCAGGTACTCCTCGGCGTCGGCCTCGTCGTGGTTCATCAGGACGCGGAGGGCGGCCCGCCGCACCGGTGCGGCTTGGGCATCGAGCAGCTCGACGATCTTGTCGGGAAACAGCGGGCTGCGCGCGGCCTCCAGGATCTCCAGCGCGCGAAGCACCGTGTTCTCTCGCTCCAGATAGGGCGCGAGCGCGAGCAGGCTCTGGCCCGGCATGCTGCCCAGCGCCTCGGCCGCCGCGATGCTCTCGGGAGGCGTGCCGCGCCCGAAATGCTCCACCAGCACCGGGATCGCAGAGACGTCGCGGGACCGCCCCAGCGCGTGGCAGGCGGCCGCGCGCACGTCGGGATCGCGATCCTGCAGCATCGGGAGGAGCAACGAGACCGAGGCGGGATCGGCGGGCGCGCACATCAGCGCGCCCCGCCGCACGCGCGCATCGCGGTGCTGCAGCAGATCCGCCAGCGCCGCCCGCACCGCCCGTTCGTGCTTGCGGCAGAGCGCCGCCGTCCAGCGCGCCTCTTCGGCGTCCACCGAGAGCGCCCGCTGCACCACCGCGGGGTAGAGCTTGGTCAGGTTGGCCGACAGCGCCACCGAGGCGGCCGCGCGCGCCAGCGGCACCTCGTCCGACCCCAACAGGCTGCCGAGGTACTCCACCAGGTCGGACTCGCGCCGCTCCTCGTCCAGCTTGCGGCGGAAGCGGGTGAAGACCGACGGGGGCGCCGGATTCCCTTCCAGGATTGCCGCGCAGGCGCGGAGGATGCCGTCCCGCAGCGGCAACCGGTCGTGGTCCGCCAGCACGGAAAGAAGCCGCGGCAGCGCCTCGGGCGAGGCGATCCGCCCCAGCGCCTCGACCGCCGGCTCCGAGAGCATCTCGTTGGGGATCGCCTCGAGCAACGGCTGCACCGCCCGCGGGTCGCCGATCTCGCCCAGCGCCGCGACCGCGGCGAACTGCAGCCAGAGATCGGCGTCGAGCAGGCGGATCAACATCGGGACCGCTTCCCGCGCCTTGAGCGCGCCCAGGGCTTCGATGGCGGCCTGGGCGATGTTCGAATCGGAGTGCTCGAGCAGGGGCAACAGCGCCTGCGCGGAGCCGGGGTCCTTGATCCGCGAGAGGATCTGGACGGCGAACATCGCCACTTCGGCGTTCTCTCCCCGGGAGAGCGAGACCAGGTGGGGCACGGCGTAAGGACCCTGGCGCTCCAGCGCCGACAGCGCCGCGTTGCGCAGCACGGCGTTCTCGTCGTCCCCGACGAACCGTCCCAGGGTCTCGGGCGCCAGGTGCCGCGCCGCCAGGGCGATGGCGCGCTCGCGCAAGACGGGCTGCGTCTCCTGCAGCGCCGCGACGATCTCCTCGTCGCTGGCGCCCGATTGGAACACCTTCTCCATCTCCGCCGTGCTCAAGCGCACCTCAGTGCGGCTGCGCGGCCTGACGTCGCAGCAACTCGTTCTCGAACGCCAGGCCGGCCTGCGCCGCGGCCAGCTCCAGGATGTCCAGCTCCTCGATCGCGCGGTTGGAATGCCCGTTGTCGGCGTACACCAGCGCGATCACGCGCTGCCCACCCGTCACGGGAAAGATGGCGCACTCGCCCGAGCGCGGCTTGCCGATCACGGCGGCGAAGCTCTCGGGAAAATGCGCGTCGTCGAATCGGATGGCCTGGTGGTGGAGATCAGCCCGCTGCGCAGGTCGCCGACGATCCTCCGCAGCTTGGCGAAGTTGGCGTGGATCCGATCGGCGCGGGAGGCGCCGGTCATCAGATCCCGCCGGTTCTGCGCCACCGAACGGAACACGGCGGCGAGGAGAGCGAGGTCGGCGGAGACCACGGCGATGGCGCCGGCCTGGAACACCCGGCCCGCTTCCAGGGTCGCGTCGGTGAGCGCGAGGATGGAAGCCCGAGGCCTCGCCCGGCGGAGCGCCGACAGCGCGTCGAGGGCAGCGCCTCCCTGGCGCATGTCGAGCAGCACCAGAGGCGGCGCCTCTCCCGGCGGCGGAGTCCCGGCGTCGCGCAGGTTCACCCGCGCGACGGTCGCCTCGGGCAACGCCTGCGTGAGCTTCTCCGCGATCTGCTTGTCGTTGGAGACGATCTGCAGCCGGGTGCGGGCCTCCACGGCGATGCCCGCCACCCCCTGCGCCGGCGTGGGCGTGGGTTGGACCGCGGTACCGGAAGGCGGCGGACCCGCGGACGGCCCCGCCGGACCCCCGCCGTTCGGAGAACCGGCGTCGGCCGGCTTCTTCCCGTCGCGGTTGCGCTCGTCGAAGATGCGCAGGGCATCCAACAGGACCATCTGCGTGTCGAGGTTCAAGGGCCGGATCACGTCCCCCGGAACCAGCGCGATGTCGTCGATGGGCTTGAGATCGTCGAGCGCGAAGTGGAACGTGCCCTGGTTCCACATCACCAGGTCGTAGACGGTGCGCTCGATCTGCTGCTCGACGACCCGGTAGAGCGTATCCGCGTCCACGGCGCCGGTGGAGACCAGCAGCTTCCCGAGCGAGCGGCGCGGGTGCTCGTGATCCTGCTGCCGGAGCGCCTCGTCGAGCGTGGACTGATCGATGTGTCCCCCCTCGACCAGCAGCTCGCCCAACCGCTTTGCCCCGGGCGCCCAGGCGTTGACGATGCGGCCCTGGTGGAAGCCGATCCCGGCCGTCGCGTCGCCGTAGGTGAGGGTGAGCGTGCCCGTCCGTCCGCCCAGGTGGATGAACTGGAGCGCGTCCGCCACCGACACGTCCTGGATGTTGCCGGAGAGGCTCATCGCCTATTGCCTGCGCACCAGCGCGACCAGGCTCTCCAGGGTCTTCAGCTTGCGGTCGGTGTTGGAGTACACGCGGGCGGCGAACAGCGCCGAGGCGGCGTGCGCCGCGATCAAGTCGAGCAGGTCGCGGTCCTCGGCGCGCAGCGCCGCCTTGTGGTCGAAGAGCTTGAGGATCACCAGCGCGCCCACCGTGGCGCCCTGGACCGCGAGCGGCACGCAGGCCAGCGCGTCCGAGCCCCCGATGGGACCGATGCGGAGCACGCCGTCGGCCAAGGTCGCGTCGACGGCCGGATCGCCGCCGGAATAGACGCCGTTCTGCCAGGTCCCGCTCTTGTCGTCCTCCATCCCTTGCGCCAAGGCGATCTCGCAATCGCCGGAGCGTCCGGCGCCGGCGTTGTCCGTCTTCCAGAAGAGGAGGACGAATCGCTCCGCCCCGAGGAGGTTGATGGCGATCTCCGCGATGGTGGCTTGGACCTCGCCCGGGTCGAGGGTGGCGTGAAGCTGGTAGGTGGCGACGTAGAGGTTCATCAGGCGCTGCACCTGGTGCTCGTACTCCGCCAGCTTGGTGGAGAGCTCCTCGCGATCCGCTTCGACGTCCGCGAGCCTGGAATCCAGGTCCACGCCCGGTCCGGGCCCCGCTGCCAGCTGCTTCGCCAGCTCGGCTGCACGATCCAGGCTCGCCCGCAGCTCGTCGAGCACGGACCCGGAGCGATGCGGGGGTTGCTCGCGAGCGGTCATGCGCGAAGTCAAGCAGCCGGACTCGCGGTCAGCTTGTCGATGACGCCGAGCAGCTCCTCGTTGCGGAAGGGCTTCTTCACGTACGCGGCGGCGCCCGCTTGCATCCCGCGTTCCGTGTCGTCCTCGGTGCCCTCGGTGGTGATGATCACCACGGGTATGCGCGCGAACTCGGGATGCGCCTTGACCGCGGTGAGGAACTCCAGCCCGTTCATCCTCGGCATGTTGATGTCGAGCAGGATGATCTCGACGTCCTTGTGCTCCGCGAGACGATCCAGCGCCTCGCGCCCGTCGAACGCGTGGACGAGCGGAAAGCCCCGCAGCATCATCTCGAACATCCGATGCAGGAGCTTGGAATCGTCGACGACGAGGACTTTTTTTGTTTTCATTTTCTGCCCGGATCCTGCGCGCGGGCAGATCCGTCGTCAAGAATCGGACCGCGTACTTCCACCTACCGGGAGCCAAGAGTTTCAATGGCTTGCGTCAGTTCGGACAGGGTGTGCGCGTTGCCCTGCCGGCGCGCGATCGCCTGCCCGCGCACGAGCGCGTCCCGCGCTTCCTCCACCCGATCGAGGGTGGTGAGCAGCATCCCCAGCTGTAGGTATGCGGCCAGATAGTCCGGCTTGCGCTCGAGCAGCTCGTGCAGCTCCCGGGCGGCGGCGGACGCGTCGCCCTTCCCCTTCAGCTCCAGGGCCAGCGCATAGCGCGGGAGGGGGTCGTCGGGAGAGGCGACGATGAACTTGCGCAGCTGCTCGATGCGATCCATCGGCCGTCTTATACCTCGACCGAATCGAGGTCGTCGCAGACCCGCACCCCGGGCGGCGCGGCGATCCCCGCTCGCGCCTCGCTCCCCAGGTGTCCGAGCAGGATGCGCGGCACGGCCGGCAGCCTGGCGCGCAACGTGCCCCAGCCGAGGTGCTGGTCCGTGCTCTCTCCGAGGTTGGTGCACTCGGCGCAGAGCAGCTCCGCGCCATCGCAAAGCCCGGGCGGGATCGTCCCCGTGTCGCCCGTGAAGGCGAGCCTGCCGATGCGCAGGCAGAGCGCGACGTAGGGCGGGCTCATGTGCTGCGCCTGGAAGGCCGCGACCGGACGACCCGCCAGCTCCACCTGATCCCCTAGTCTCAACTCGCTCACTTCCAGCGGGAAGGGCAAAGGTTTCTCGGCCGCGCCGGCGTAGGAGGCCACCCACAAGGCCTGCAGCCGGGCCGCGATCCCTGGCGGCCCGCTCACCAGGAGCGGCCTCGTGCGCTGCGCGCGGTATACGCAGTCGACCAGGAAGAAGGGCCACCCGCCGATGTGATCGCCGTGCAGGTGGGTGAAGTGGATCGCGCCGACGTCCTGAGGGTTCCGGCCCAGCCGCTTCAGCCCCAAGAGAGCGGTGGCGCCGAAATCCACCGCGAAGGCGCCCTTCTCGTCGTCGACCAGCCAGGAGGTGTGTCCGCGGCCGGCCGAACAGAAGGCGTCGCCGCTGCCCAGCGCGGTGACCCTCATGGCGGCGTTTTTTCCAGGAGCGGCGCGAGCTGCTCGGCGACGTTGCTCTGCCGCAGATGGATCTCGCGGCGCAGCGCCTCCAGCGACGCCATCCCTCCCCGCAACGACAGATCCGTCTGCAGCTGCTCCCCCCCGCGCCGCCAGCGCAGCCGCAGCATGGGCAGGTCCTTGCCGGCGATGGGTGCCAAGGCGCGATGCAGCGCCGCCTCGCTGACCTCCGAATGCGCGATGGAGAGCAGGGGTCCTTGCCCCTCACGGCGGATGAACAACGCCTCCGCCGTGCACCAGACGTCGCTGACGCAGGGGTCCTTCCATGCCGCGGCGAGCAAGGCCGCTCCGTCCGCGAAGCGGGTCCCGTGGTAGAGGGCCTGGGGCTGGTCCAGGATCCGTTCGTCCTCGGGCCGGGAGCGGGGACCGGGCGCGCCCAGGAACCGCCGATGGCGGGCGCGAATCCGTGCAGCCGCTGCCAGCGCGGCGCCCACGATCAGGAGCGCAAGCGCGCTAGCGACGAGGAGCATGGTCAAGATCTACTCGGCGGGAGCGCCTCCGCCCGCCACGTCGTCCAAGTCCCGCAGCTTGTCCTCGACGGCGGCCTTGGCACGGTCGAAGTTCCGGTTGCACGCGACCAGCACCTCGGTCGCGGTCTTCGCCTGGACCCCCCGGTCCACGTCCGGGTAGACCGACCTGTTCCCCTGCAGGAACGCCTGGTCGAGCTGGTTGGCGTAGTTGTTCGTCGCCTGCGAGAGCTTCTTCCAGTCGGAGCTGAAGGCGTTGGTCACCTGGGTCCGCTGCTCGATCAGCTCTTGCGCCTCGGCCACCCGGTTCTTGATCTCCGCGTCGGCGATCTGTTCCGCCGACCCGGTGAGGGCGGCCGCGGACGCCGTCGACTGGGCTGCGAACTGGGAGATGGAGACCGCGAGACGATCGTACGTCTTGGCCAGCTCCCGGTACCCGGCGACGAGCCGCCGCGCTTCGTCGCCTTTCGGCGGTGTGGCAGTGGACGGCTTGCCCAGCGAGTTCAGGGTCCGCGCCACGTCGCCGACCTTGTCCACGGCGGCCGCGCACGGCTTGCTCTTCTGGCTCTCGCGCGCGGCGGCGACGAAGGCCGCGAGGCTGGCCTTGTCGCGGCGGGCCTGCGCGCGCTTCTTCAGATAGAGCCCGCCGCCGATACCCGCGCCGGCGAGCACCAGGACGCCGACGATGATCGCCGCGAGCATCCTCCCGCTCAGGCCGGCGTCGGGCCGCTTGCGGCCGCCCACCACGTCGACGCGGATGGAGGTCTGCCCGAGCCGCAGGACGTCGCCGTCGAAGAGCTCCACGTCGTCGACGCGTTCGCCGTTCAGCCAGATCCCGTTGGCGGATCCCATGTCCTTGACGCGGATCTCGCCGTTGATCTTGCTGATCTCCGCGTGACGGCCGGACATCGAGCTGTCCTTGACCGCGATGTCGCATTGATCGGAGCGCCCGATGGTGACGGTGACCGCCCGCATCGGGTACGCCTTCTCGACGCCGCTCGGCCCCTTGACGATGAAATTCGCGGAGACCCCGTCGAGGAGCGCGGGGTTGATCATCTCGGTTTTCGGCGTGCCTTCTTCGCCCATGACGCCCTCGCAACTGGGCCTGCTGAACGAGCCCGGAAGAGGAGCGAGAGCGTACGGGGGACCCCCGGTTCGGTCAAGGAGCGGCCGGGCACGGCGCGGGCCGAGAGCGCGCTCTACTTGCCAGCCTTGTGCATCTGCTGCGAGTCGGTCCCGGCCTTGCCCTGCGCCTGGTCCGGCTGCGCGGGAGCCTGGTTCTGATCCTGCGCCTGCTGCGGCGCCGCCTTCATCCGCGCCTCGAGCTTCGGCAGATCCGCCCGGGCCACCGTCTCGCCCGGCTGCTTGGCGTCCGAGGAATCGATCGTCAGGATGACGGCCTTCCCCTGATCGATGGCGGGAAGGTCGGCCTTCATCGCGGAACCGTCGCCGTTCGAGTCGGCCTCCAGCGCGCCGACGTCGACGGGGTCGCCCGAGGCCGGCTGCATCCACACGTGATAGGCCTTCCCGCTGCCCAGCTCCTGGGACAAGCCGTAGGCGTAGACGCGCATCCAGGTCTTCCCGTTGGGGAGCTCACCCCAGGTCGCGGCGGCCCACGTCTTGGACTCAGCGGCCGGCGCCTTCTTTCCCGTCGGAGCGGGAACCTGCAGGATCACGGTCGTCCGGCCCGGGCTGCGCAGGAGCGCGACGTCCT
>WNFP01009708.1_pt1 | contig 11949 bp, 11 predicted proteins | sample 5400201 | NCBI WGS metagenome assembly WNFP01 (sample SAMN13153355, study PRJNA577476) | soil metagenome | isolation source: 115 cm saprolite under Madrone tree | place: USA:California | collected 2016-06-14
CGATGCGGAGCTCGCCAAATACCCGGAGCTGAAAGCAGCCTCCCGGGTCGTCCATACCGACGTCGCGGTCGGCATGGACGACAAGCCGAGCCAGGCGTTACGGCGCGGGCGCAAGAACTCGTCGATGTGGCTCGCGATCGAGGCGGTCAAGAAGGGCGAGGCCGGCGTTGCCGTCTCCGCCGGCAATACCGGGGCGCTGGTGGCCATGGCTCGCTTCTGCCTGCGCATGCTCGCAGGGATCGACCGCCCGGCGCTCGCGGCCGTCTGGCCGACCATGCGCGGTGATTCGGTCGTGCTCGATCTCGGCGCCACCATCGGCGGTGATGCGCGTCACCTGGTGGCGCTGGCGGTGATGGGCAGCGCGATGGCGAGCGTGCTGTTCGACCTGGAGCGGCCGACCGTCGGCCTGCTCAATATCGGCGTCGAGGAGATGAAGGGCCATGAGGAGATCCGGGAGGCGGCCGAGCTGTTGCGCGCGATGAATCTGCCGCAGCTCGATTACATCGGCTTTGTCGAGGGCGACGGCATCGGGCGGGGCGACGCCGACGTCATCGTGTCAGAGGGGTTTTCCGGCAACATCGCGCTCAAGGCGACCGAAGGCACGGCCCGGCAGATCATGACCTTCCTGCGCAATGCCATCGAAAAGAGCTTGCTTGCGCGCATCGGCTATCTGTTGGCCCGCGGCGCCTTCCGGGAGCTGCGGGACAAGCTCGATCCCGGCAAGTCCAACGGCAGCGTGCTGCTGGGCCTGAACGGCATCGTGGTCAAGAGCCATGGCGGCACCGATGCCGAGGGCTTTGCCTCCGCCGTCGAGGTTGGCTATGAGATGGTCCATTACGATCTCCTGACCAAGATCAACCACATGCTCAATCGCGATGGCGGCGCGCCTTTTGCGCCGACCACGCCGGAGGCTGTCTCGTGACCCTACGCTCGGTGGTGCTCGGCTGCGGCTCTTATCTGCCGCAGCGGATCCTGACCAACGCCGAGCTGGCGGCGCGGATCGACACGTCCGACGAGTGGATCGTGCAGCGCACCGGCATCAGGCAGCGGCATATCGCGGCCGACGGCGAGTTCACCTCCGATCTAGCGATCAATGCCGCGCGCGCGGCGCTTGAGAACGCCGGGCTCGACGCGCAGGCGATCGACCTGATCGTGCTCGCGACCTCGACGCCGGACAACACGTTCCCTGCGACCGCGGTCGCGGTCCAGCACGGGCTCGGCATCGATCACGGCGCCGCCTTCGACCTGCAGGCGGTCTGCTCCGGCTTCGTCTTCGCGCTCGCCACCGCCGACAATTTCCTGCGCTGCGGCACCTACAAACGCGCGCTGGTGATCGGCGCCGAGACGTTTTCGCGAATCCTCGACTGGGAGGATCGCGGCACCTGCGTGCTGTTCGGCGACGGCGCCGGCGCGGTCGTGCTCGAGGCGCAAGAACAGTCTGGCAAGGAGCAGCCGGACAAGAAGCAACCGGGCAAATCCACCGATCGCGGCGTGCTGACGACTCACTTGCGCTCCGACGGCCGGCACAAGTCGAAACTCTATGTCGATGGCGGTCCCTCCACGACCGGGACCGTCGGCTACCTCAGGATGGAAGGCCGCGAAGTCTTCAAGCACGCGGTCGGCATGATCACCGACGTCATCGTGGACGCCTTCAACGCCACCGGCCTCACCGCCGACGATCTCGACTGGTTTGTTCCGCATCAGGCCAACAAGCGAATCATCGACGCATCGGCGCACAAGCTTCATATTGCACCGCAGAAAGTGGTTCTCACCGTCGATCTGCACGGCAATACCTCCGCGGCGTCGATACCTCTGGCGCTCGCGGTCGCGGTCAAGGATGGGCGCATCAAGAAGGGCGACGTCGTGCTGCTGGAAGCCATGGGCGGCGGCTTCACCTGGGGGTCCGCGCTGCTGCGCTGGTAGGCGCCTGTTTGAGATGTTTGTCGGCGTTTAAGTCGTTTTAGATGTTCATTGTCTTTACAGCGCTGTTGACCGATGTAGGTTAACCTCTTAATTTCAGATACAAATTGTTCGCCGAAGTTGGGGTAGGCGATGACGGGAACTGGAAAAACAGTCACACGCGTTGACCTATGCGAGGCCGTCTATCAGAAGGTCGGCCTGTCACGCACGGAATCATCTGCGTTTGTTGAACTGGTGTTGAAAGAGATCACGGATTGCCTGGAGAAGGGCGAGACCGTGAAGCTGTCGTCGTTCGGATCATTCATGGTGCGCAAAAAAGGTCAGCGTATCGGCCGCAATCCGAAGACAGGTACAGAGGTGCCGATTTCTCCGCGTCGTGTGATGGTGTTCAAGCCATCGGCGATCTTGAAGCAGCGGATCAACGGTCATCAGGGTCCGATCAACGGCAGCGACAGCGCCGACTGAGCAAGGCTGACTCAATAAGGTTGACCTGACTTAGTAAGGCTGAACGAGCAGGCCGACCGAGCAAGGCCAGATCGAAGGGAAGCGGGCATTTGGACAAGGCGCCGGATGCGTTCCGAACCATCAGCGAGGTCGCGGAAGAGCTCGACATCCCCCAGCATGTGCTGAGGTTTTGGGAGACGCGCTTCGCTCAGATCAAGCCGATGAAGCGGAGCGGCGGACGCCGCTATTACCGCCCCGACGATGTCGATCTGCTCAAGGGCATCCGCAGGCTTCTGTACGGCGAGGGCTACACCATCCGCGGGGTGCAGCGCATCCTGAAGGAGCACGGCATCAAATCGGTGCAGAGCCTGGCCGACGGCTCGGCCGCGGTCGCGTTCGGCGCGATCGAAGAGGCGCTCGGCCACAGCATGATGGAGCCCGACAAGGCCGACGCGAACGTCGACCTCGATGAGGACGACGATGAGTTCGAGAGCACCTCGGCGGAGGGGATCGATTTCCGCTTCGTGGAGGAGGCGGACGACATTCTCGATACGTTCCGCGGCAACCACGCCCCGACCCGGCCGGCCGAACGGGACCCGCTCGACCGCGAGCGTCTCCAAGGCGTGTTGCGGGACCTGATCGACTGCCGGCAAATGCTCGACCGGGCCATGAAGGACGGTTAGAGCCTTTTGTTTTGACGCGTTTTCTCGACGCGAACCGGGACCCACTTCGCTGGAAAACGCTCTAGCCGGGGCCGTATGGACCACCCAGCGGCGGCTTTCGCCCCGGCCCAAGACCTCATCCCGCGCCTTGCGCGAAGCCGGGATCGAAGCTAATGGAACGGCATCGGAGCGTGGCGCAGCCCGGTTAGCGCACTAGTCTGGGAGACTAGGGGTCGGAGGTTCAAATCCTCTCGCTCCGACCATTAAACCCCTATAGAACCGGAGTTTTTGGAGGTACGTTGGATTTCGTATCTGCCGAAAATCGAAACAAAACCGCACCGAAATGCATCTCCCGGAACGGAAAGTCCCGAAGGATGTTCGTGGTATGTTCCTTCCAACGAGACAACGGCGTATGTTCGGCCGGGACGCGGATGCACCGGGCCTTTTGAAACTCGCAATTTCGCGCGGCGCTCGACATGACGCCGCGCCAGGAGCGAGCGGTCGATTGGACGGATAATCTTTGGGAAATCGCGTATCGTCTGTAGTGGGTGTCGCAATGTCGCGTAAAGTCAGGAAAGCCCAACGTTTCATGTCACCCCCGCTCGCGTAACCGGTGGCCGTGATACCCGCACGGGGGTGGACGACAGCTACAAGCTGCCGTTCCAATTCACCGGGAAGATCGACAAGCTGACATTCAACCTCGGGCCAACGCAAATGACCAGCGATGATCAAAAGCTCATGCGGCACGCACTTGAAAAAGCGAGGGACTGAGCGCGACAAGCGCGCATACATGCATGGCCGTTGTTGGCACAAATGCGAAGTGCCGGCTGCGTCGAGCAATGTCCGAGTTTGAGGTGCAAAGCGGAAAACATCTGTGTGTTCTTGTTACGCCGCACCCGTCAAGCCACAGCTTTCCCAATGGCATCCAGCAAGACATGCCGTGCGAACGGCTTGCGCAAGTAGGCGATGCATCCGGCGTCCATCGCCTCATTGCACGTGGCGTCGTTGTCGTTCCCGGTCATAAAGATCACGGGGCACTTCGATCCCGAGGCCGCGAGTCGGCGCTGCAGCTCGATCCCCGAAATTCCGCCGAGGTGGATGTCGAGCAGTAGACAGGCTGCCGTCTGCGCGCTGCCGCTGTCGAGCAACGCCTCGGCGGAGGCGAACGTCCGGCTTTCGATTCCGTTGTGCGCCAACAGCCGCGCCACGCTCTTCAGAAAGCCCGCGTTGTCATCGACCACGATTACGACTGTCTGCTGCGCTGCCATGTCCGTGTTCAGCCCTGGGTGCGGTTTGTGCCCAGGGTGGTGGCCGACCTTTGATCTGGATCAAAGAAATCTAGTCCGCTGTGAACAGTCAGCCTGCGTTGAGCAATGTCTGAGTTTGAGGGCAAAGCGGAAGACATGTACTCGTACTGAGTTCCTCTCACTTTGACCCATCTCATATCAGACATCGGAGCCATTGGTTTTGATCGGATTGTTTGTGCGACATCCTGGCCAATATGAAGGTCTTTTGGATGGGCGTGGCATCCTGTAGTCTCCTTTAGAGCTGCTTTTCGAGACGGGACGTGCCGACGTCTCCGTTCGAGGCGAATGGCAGCGGAGAATGCCGTCGGCGGGCATCGCACTCTCAATAAACCGACCATCCTTTTGTGCCGGTCTCTCACCGAGCACTCGCCGTGCGCACGGGCACGCGAAATGCTTAATTTGACCGTAACGAGGGAGTGCCGCTCATGGTTAGAATAACACCTCCCGAACCGGGCGATCCGGCGGCGGGCAATGGAATACTAAGCCGCCGTATCTTTCTTGAAGGGGCGCTCGTTGTCGGTGCGACCGGCGCGGGCCTGTCCTGCGGATCGGCAGAACCACTTACGGTGCAGCCATGGATGAAGGTGCCGGGTCCGGGATTTGCGGGCTACGGCCAACCCTCACTGTTCGAGAGCAAGGTCGTCAAGGTCTTTCCGCCGCCCCCCAGCCCGGCCGGTGTCGGCGCGTCACGCACGCCGCTGCACCTGCTCGAAGGAATGATCACGCCATCCGGGCTGCATTTCGAGCGCAGCCATTCCGGCATCCCGGACATCGATCCCGATCAACACCGGCTGGTGATCCATGGACTTGTGAAGCGCCCGCTTGTGTTTGCTGTCGAAGCGCTTTCACGCTATCCGATGCAATCGCGCATCGCCTTCCTCGAGTGTGCCGGCAACAGTCAGGCACTCAACGCACCTCAAGCGCAGCCGCTCAATGTGACGGCTATTCACGGCCTGCTGGGTTGCTCGGAATGGACCGGCGTGCGGCTCTCCACGCTGCTCGACGAAGCCGGCGTCGAACCCGAGGCGCGCTGGGTGATCGCCGAGGGCGCTGATGCCGCCGCCATGAGCCGCAGCATCCCCCTCGCCAAGGCGATGGATGATGCGCTCGTCTGTCTCTATCAGAACGGCGAGCGAGTGCGCCCTTCGAACGGCTATCCGGTGCGGCTGCTGCTGCCTGGTTTCGAGGGCAACATGAACGTGAAGTGGCTGCGTCGGCTCAAGCTGACTGCCGGCCCCGCCATGACCAAAGACGAAACATCGAAATACACGATCGTGCTCAAGGATGAAAAGGCCTGGCAGTTCGTGTTCCCGATCGAAGTGAAATCCTTTATCACGCGTCCGTCGCCGGGACTCGTGCTGAGGGGACCCGGATTCTACGAGATTTCCGGGCTAGCCTGGTCGGGCAACGGCAGCATCCGGCAGGTCGAAGTGTCGGCTGACGGCGGACAAAGCTGGGCGCCGGCGACTTTGCAGGGCCCGATCCTGCCAAAGGCGTCTGTGCGCTTCCGCGCAGCGTGGCAATGGAACGGCGGTCCCGCCGTGCTGCAGAGTCGCGCCACTGACGACACGGGCATGGTGCAGCCAACGCGTGCGCAGTTCGCCGACGAGCGCGGCTTGCGTGGCGTCTACCACTACAACGCCATCGCAAGCTGGCGCATTGACGAGATGGGGGAGGCCAGCAATGTTTACGCTTAAACCCATGGCAGTCTGCATATCTATGCTGACGATCGCATCGGCGGCCCTGGCCCAAGCCCCGCAGTTCGGGCAACCGATCGCGCCCGCCGACATCGCAGCGTGGGACATCAGCATCGGACCGGATGGCGTAGGTCTGCCGCCTGGTCGTGGCACCGCAATCCAGGGTGAAGCCATCTATGTAGCGAAATGTCAGGCCTGTCACGGCGAGAAGGGAACCAGGCCCGATGTCGCGCTCGCTGGCGCGCTGGTCAGCGGCATGGGCACACTGGCACCTGACAAAATACCGATAAAGACTGTGGGAAGTTTCTGGCCCTATGCAACAACATTGTTCGACTATGTCCGTCGCGCAATGCCATTCCAAGAGTCGAAATCGCTCACCGCGGACGAAGTTTATGCTGTATCGGCCTATATCCTCAATCTCAACGGGATCGTCGGATCGAACGATGTGATCGATGCGCAGTCGCTGCCCAACGTGAGAATGCCGAACCGGGACGGGTTCATCCCGTTCCCGCGCAATCCGAAGTAGCTTCCGGGCCGGACCTTGGTCCGCTTGTGGCACAAATGCGAAGTGCCGGCTGCGTCGAGCAATGTCTGAGTTTGAGGGCAAAGCGGAAGACATACACTCGTACTGAGTTCTTTCTCACTTTGCCACGAATGCGAGCTACCGACTGCATCGAGCAATATCCGAGTTCGAGGGCAAAGCGTAAAACATATGCTCGCACTGAGTACTTCTCAGTTTGACCGAGCTGAGATATCGCGCCGCGCCCAACAACATGAGCTGGAATGCACTCGCGCCTCTTCCTGGGTGCTATAGTCTTGCCGATACGATGGCTCGGGTTAGACCCATGAGAAGGCGCGATGTCATCATTCTTCTTGGTGCAGCGGCTGCCGCGGGGCCCCTTGCGGCGCACGCGCAGCAAGGGGCGATGCCGGTAATCGGATATCTTGGTGCCCAGACGCCTGCCGCATTCGCCAGCCGTGTAAGAGCCTTCCGCCAAGGTCTCGCCGAAAGCGGATACGCGGAAGGTCTCAATGTGGCGATCGAATTTCGCTGGGCGGAAGGTCAACACGATAGATTATCTGCGCTGGCGGCAGAGCTGGTACGTCTGCAGGTGGCCGCTATTGTCGCGCCTGGAGGTGCTCCCGCAGCGCTCGCGGCTAAATCGGTCACCACGACCATCCCAATTGTATTTGAGATGGGGGCCGACCCAATCGCAATGGGACTGGTAGGTAGTCTGAATCGGCCGGCCGGTAACGTCACAGGCGTGTCCAGTTTGAGCGTGGAAGTAACACCGAAGCGGCTCGAATTTCTGCAGGAGCTGTTTCCCACGGCTTCCAGTTTCGCCGTTCTCATCAATCCGACCAGTCCCACGGCAGTCTCACAATTGAGGAACCTGCAGGCAGCGGCGCGCACCCTAGGGGCGCAGCTCCATATCCTGCACGCCAGTACCGAGCGAGACTTTGATGCGCTGTTCGCAACCTTGTCTCAATTGCGGCCGACCGGACTGGTCATTGCGTCCGATACTTTCTTCGGCACGCACGGTGAACAGCTTGCTGCTCTCACCATCCGCCACGCGGTGCCCGCGATCCACCAGTCTCGCGACTTCACTATCGCCGGCGGCCTAATGAGCTACGGGGGCACAAAGCCGCCGAGCCGCGACATCCGCTCCGCGGTCGCGATCAGGGGTAGGGGTAAGCCGGACATGGCGCAGACATGCCAATCGGTCGAGAATGACCCGAATGTATGGTCCGGCCGTGCGTTGCAAGAGATTTCGTCAACCTGGCGGATGCGGTCTTGCATCAATGTATCCGGCCTCTGATTGGAGCGTGTGTGCTCTGGGCCATCATGGATATCAGCGCGCGTGCGTTCTCATTAGCGGACAGGCCTCGAACGGGCCATTCGGGTCACCAGTGTTCGCATGCGCCGGGAAGACCGATCCTCCATCGTTGTCTCAATCCTCTCGCAGACCTCGGCGGGTAAGGGGTGTTGTTGTTACGTCATCGAACGTTCCTCACTTCGCGCTGTTCCTTTGTTCGTGCCTGGCGGTCGTTCCTTCGTCCCGGCCTGCGCACGCAGACGCGCCGCGCGCAAAGGGCCGTCAAGGCCGGCCGTCGTGCTGTCCTAACGTCTTGCTCTACCGCTGCCAGGCCGCGCCTTGACGGCCTCGAGCACGGCGCGAGGATCAAGCAGGTTGGGACGCCATCTCCTCGGTCGTGACGCACTCGAAGGCGCGTCCCTTGTTGAGAACCGCCCAGGCGATCCGGGCGAGCTTGTTGGCGAGCGCAATCGCCAGCACATTGTGGTGCAATCGTTTCTTGGCGGCTTCGATCCAAGATTTGAGGCCATAGCGCTCCCAACGCTTTACCCTGACCAGCACAACCCATGCCGCCTGCACGAACAGAACGCGCAGGTAGCGATTGCCGCGCCTGGAGATTTTGCCGAGGATCGTACGGTCTCCCGTCGAGATTTGCTTGGGCACCAGTCCGAGCCAGGCACCGAAGTCGCGGCCTTTGGAGAAGACGTCTCCAGTGCCGATCGCGGCCACCATGGCGGCTGTAGGGGCGGACATATTTGGCCGGCATTAACCTGGCGTCGTGACCAAGCGATGCGAGTTTGCGGCTCAGGTGATGGGCGCCGACGCAGGCTTCCATGCCGATCAGGCAAGGCGGTATATTGGCGAGCCGCGCCTCCACTTGGCCACGCGACCACTTTTGCCGCAGCACGATGGCGCCGCGCATATCGTGGCCCACGACGTGGAACGAGTTCTTGCCGATATCGATGCCGATCACGACGATCGCGGTATTGGGTGTCTCAGACATGGCGTGCTCCTTGTCTTTGGCGCCCCTTGCCAGCTTCGCTGGCTGGCGGGGCAGGAGCACGGCCGGACCATCCCATTAGCCGACATGCAGCGGCCCCTCTTATTCGATCACCTCGTCGGCGCGCTGCAGGAATGAGTCGGAGACGTTCAGGCCGAGCGCTTTAGCCGTCTTGAGGTTGATGACCAGCTCGAATTTAGTGGGTTGCTGGACCGGCAAATCGGTGGGCTTCGCGCCCTTGAGGATGCGGTCAACATAGGCGGCTGCACGTGGAAACTGCTCCATCACATTGACACCATAGGACATCAACCCACCGCTTGTTGCGAAGAATCGGAATGGGTAGACGGCAGGAAGCCGGTAGCGCGCTGTCAATGCGATGATCAACCCGCGATGAACCGGCGTGAAGGCGTCCGGCATCACGACAACGCCGCCGTTCGGCTCGGACGCCAATGCACTAAGGGCGCTTTCGATGTCGCCCACATTGTGCACTGGAGCCTCGATCGGCGTTACTGCAAGCGAGGCCGCCGCAGCCTCGAACGGGCCGAGATAAAAGGATCCACCGCGCGCCGCAGTCTCGGGATTGAAAACGATCGCTACGCGCTTGACGCCTGGGACGATCTCTTTCAGCAATTCGAGCCACTTGCTTCCCATCGAGGCTTCAAAATTGGTGAAGCCTGTCGCGTTTCCGTTGGGATGGGACAGGGTTTCAACCAAGCCGCTTCCGATCGGATCGGATACTCGCGTGAACACAATCGGGATAGATCGGGTTTCATTTCGGAGCGCCACAACAACGGAAACGGAGACACCTACAATGACATCCGGATTGAGGCGCACGAGCTCCGCGGCGTAACGGTGCATCTTGTCGACGTCTCCAGAAGCCCACCGCTCGTTGATCTGAATGTCGTGGTTCGCCGTCCACCCCAGCTTCTGGAGCGTCTCGCGCAACGCGGCGATGTGAGCCTGCGCTTCGGAGTCGTTCTCTGCATAGCCCACGAGCAGGCCCATCCGCCGCATCCGGCTGGACTGCTGCGCCCCTGCAGCGATCGGCCAAGCGACTGCAGCACCGCCAAACGCGAGTATGAATTCCCGCCTTGCGATGTCGATTGCCATTTGACCCTCCATGACTGGGCTCGAGGCTTGGCATCAATCAATTTTGCGGCTTCGCGAGCGTAGTGGAGCGGCTATGACCGCAACTCACGCACGTTGAATGCGAGGACGGGCCGGTGCAGGCCCTTAAGGGCAAGCTCGCCGACCGGCTCGAGCTCGGCCATGCTCTCGACCGCGGCGTGCACCTTGCTGTCGATCAGGATCTCGCCGCTCTTGGCCTGGTCGCACAGGCGCGCGGCAAGGTTCGCGACCGTGCCAGTCACCGAATACTGAAAGCGCCCCTCGAAGCCGACGCAGCCGAGCGTCGCATAGCCGTGGGCGATGCCGATGCCGAAGCCAAGCTCGTGGCCGTGCTTGCGCCATCTTGCCGTCAGACCGGCGATGCAGTCCCGCATCTCGACCGCCATGCGAACGGCCCGCACCGAGGGGTCGGGGCATGGCAGCGGATCGTTGAACAGGACCATGACGCCATCGCCGTTAAAGCGCTCGATCGTGCCCTCGAAATTATTGATCAGCGCGCCGAGGCCAGCGTGATATTCCCGCAGGATCGACATCACTTCCTCGGGCTCCGCGGTTTCGGAGAAGGCGGTGAAGCCGCGCAGATCGCAAAAGACCACGGTGACGTCGCGGCGATGGGACTCCAGCATGCGGTCGTGGCCCGAGGAGACGACGAGCTCGGCGACCTGCGGCGAGAGAAAACGCTTGAGCCGCCCGACGCGCTCGATTTCGCCAAGTTGCTCGGCCACGCGCTGCTCGAGAGTACGGTTCCACGCCGCAAGATCGGCGGCCTGTGCCTGCACCTGGTCGTGCAGCGCCTTGACACGCAGGACCGACTTCACGCGCGCTACCAGCGCTGCCTGGTCGACGGGCTTGGTCAGATATTCGTCCGCCCCGGCATCGAGCCCGGCGATGACGTCCCTGGTGTCCGACTTGGACGTCACCAGGATGATTGGCGTGAACGGCAGGGTCGCGTCGCCCTTGATGCGACGGCACACCTCGACGCCGTCTAGCTTGGGCATCATCACGTCGAGCAGGATCAGATCCGGATGATCTCGCTGCACCGCCGCGAGCGCCTCCTCGCCATCCGCTGCCTGCAACAGTTCGTACCCGTGCACCTTGAGCCGCGCCTCGAGGATGTCGCGGTTGGCCTCGTTGTCGTCGACGATGAGGATGCGCTGCGGATCGTTCATCGTAATGCCTCTGTCATTCCGGTCGGCGACTATACGAGACCTACGGCAAATACCCCCGGATAGCTGCCAGGAGCTGACGAGGGCTGAACGGCTTGGCGAAGTAGCCATCGCAGCCCGCTTCACGCGCTTTGCCCTCGTCGCCGCTCAATGCATAGGAGGTGATCACGATGATCGGGATCGCGCGCAGCGCCGGATCGGCCTTGAGCCGGCGAGTGGCCTCGTAGCCGTCGAGGATCGGCAGCTGAATGTCCATAAGGATTAGGTCGGGCAGGTGTGCCGCCGCGGCGGCGAGGGCCTCCTCGCCGTTCTCGGCCTCGATGATCTCGTAATCGGCGTTCGTCAGCAGATCGCGCAGGATTCGCCGATTGTCCACTTGGTCTTCCACCACCAGGATGCGCTTTTTCATCATGAGCCCGCCTGTTTTGCGACGACGATCGGAAGCGTGAACGAGAAGGTCGATCCCTGACCCGGCATCGACTCGACCCAGATTCGTCCCCCGTGCATCTCGACGATGTGCTTGGCGATCGACAGGCCGAGGCCCGTGCCGCCTTTCATTCGCGTGGACGAGCTGTCGGCTTGGTGGAACTCCTCGAAGATCTTGGCCTGGTCGGCCGCGGTGATGCCGGGCCCGGTGTCACGCACCGCGACGGTGAACGAGCCGTTGACCGCGCAGGCTCTGACCGCCACTTCACCGGAATCGGTGAACTTGATGGCGTTGCCCACCACGTTGAGCAGGACCTGCGCAATGCGGCGTTCGTCGCCGCGACCGCGTGGCAGATCCGTTGGAACGTCGACCTTCATCGCG
>WNFP01003933.1_pt1 | contig 11942 bp, 8 predicted proteins | sample 5400201 | NCBI WGS metagenome assembly WNFP01 (sample SAMN13153355, study PRJNA577476) | soil metagenome | isolation source: 115 cm saprolite under Madrone tree | place: USA:California | collected 2016-06-14
GGCGACCGAAGACAAGAAAGAAGAAGTTTTCGGCGACTAGAACCAACAAGCCGCTGATCTGCAGAGGGTCACCAAGGGAAATTTCCCTGGTGGCCCTTAATTTTTTTGTCCCCGCTCATCCAACAGATACGATTAGCCTGCTTGCGGCCCCACAGGACATCAAGCCACGCTGGATGCTCATACCAACGTCATTTACTTCCATCCTGGAGTAAATAGCAACGCTGCCTAAAAACGACAGGCAGGCTCGGCTACAATTCATCTCACTATGTCTTCAAGGCGAGTAACGGCGGGCGTGCGCCACGCGGCCAAATTTCGCCGGCTGCTATTACGATGGTTTGATCGGCATCAGCGCAAGCTGCCCTGGCGCGGCGAGCGCGATCCTTATAGCATCCTGGTGTCCGAAATCATGCTGCAGCAAACCCGGGTAGCGGTGGTGGAAGATCGCTATGTGAAATTTGTGAAGCAGTTCCCATCAGCCACAAAACTGGCGCAGGCCCGCGAAGCCACGGTGCTGGCGGCATGGAGCGGTTTGGGGTATTACCGTCGCGCTCGCGCGCTGCACGCTGCAGCCAAACAGGTTGTAAGCCGGAGAGAATTTCCACGTACAGCGGGCGAACTGATGGAATTGCCGGGCGTTGGGCGATACACCGCGGCGGCCGTGGCCAGCATCGCTTTTGGAGAGCCTGTTGCAGTTGTGGATGGCAATGTGAAGCGGGTCGTGGAACGGTTGTGCGCCAGCGGAGGAAATTCGGCGCGGCCCATGGTGGAGGAAGATTATTGGCAGATTGCCGGGGACCTGCTGGACCGCCGCCGGGCAGGAGATTTCAACCAGGCCGTGATGGAGTTGGGTGCGATGGTCTGTCTTCCCGGACAGCCCTTGTGCATACAGTGTCCGGTTTCCGGGCTTTGCGGTTCACGCGGCCCATTGGAAAAAGCTCCCCAGGCAGCGCGGCGGAAGGCGATTGTGCGCTACGCGTTAGTCCGCAAAAACGGCAGAGTGCTGCTGCAACAGCGCGCAAAAGATAATTCGCTTATGCCGGGGATGTGGGAGTTGCCGGCGTTGGACTCTGACCTCAACGGGAAGACTGAGCCATTGTTGAAGCTACGGCACTCAATCACTACTACGGATTACACCGTCCTGGTGCATGCGGTGGGCCCTGTCGAGGTGCAAGAAGGTCAATGGGTTTCATTCCGCTCCCTGCCTCGTTTGCCACTGACGGGACTCACCCGCAAGATCATGGAAAGGGTCGGCGATGCTTAGACGAAGCTTTGCACTACTTTTATACGTGGCTATCCTGGCGTGTTGTGTAAATGCCGCACACGGCGACGAAAATAACACTGATCTCTCTGCTATCAACAATTTGCAAAGAACGTCAGCGTCAACTATGACTGCATCCGCTGGTTGCTCTTCGGCGGCGTTGCCAAAGGATACTACCCGCGTCTTCATTGCTCTCCGCAATGGAAAAGACGGGGCAGGAGCGTCTATGGCTGATGCCCGCGACGGCAGCACTCCTGCCGGCTTTGACTCCATTTTGCGATGCTACTCCGAAGGCTGCGCCAGCGCCGGCAGTGGTGCCAAACCCATCGCTAAAACCGAAAACCTGCTCGTTTGCCTTGGGCCGGGAGTCTTCCGTACCAAAGGCAGCTACGATTTTTTAATTGGCGTTCCGCACAAGACGCTGGAAGGATTCACTCTGGGCAAAGGCTGGAAAGTGCATGGGCAGGGCGCAGACAAAACGACACTGCAACTCAGCGCATACCTTCGCATTACCGATCCAAATGACCAGCGCAGCTATCCGCTGGATACGGGAATGAATACGGTCTTCAGCACCAACTCTGACGATGCCACTGGAATTGAGATTTCTGACCTGACGGTGGACGCGAACTTTCCTGAATTAAAGGGCCTTGCCCGGCAAAACGGGGTGAAAGCTCTGAATCTTGAAGCCATCCACTTGCGGTCCAATTACGGAGGCAACTGGATCCACAACGTTAAGGTCATCCATACAGCCGGAGAAGTGGGAAGTATGAACGTGAAATATGAAACTTTTCCCGTGTGGATTTACTCCGCGCGCACTGGCGTGCCACCATCTGACAACACGGGAAACATCATTGAAAACGTCACTATGACTGATTTTCACGGCGGACTATGCACGGCCATTGCGGTGGCCAACGCAGTTGCTGAGGTCCGCAATAATCTGGTGGATGGCTATCAGATTGGCTACGGCGGTTGGTCCATGGGACCCGTATGGTTTCACGATAACACCGCAATCAATACGGAATACGGATTCAACATCGATAGCCTGGTGAACAATGGCGTGCGCATTGAGCGTACACAGGTTATCCATCCGCGCAAGTATGGTTTCGTGATCGGCGGCGGCGGGACATACTCGAATTTCAGTCTGGTAAGCAACACCGTGCAAATAGACAAAGCGGGTGTTAGCGGGCTCATACTTCAGGGCAATGTCGCCAGAGCGGCAGTGGTCGAAAATAAGATCCTTGCGGAAAATTCCGCGGCCGCGCGGGCAACGGCCATCAGGAGCTCTCCGGCCAAAACGGCTGGCGCGAATCACGACAACATTTTTCAGGCCAACCAGATCACGCAAAGCTTGCAAATTCAGTTTGAGTCAGCATCTCAGAACTGTTTTTCCGGCAATCGTGACGAAAGCGGCAGGCCCCGCAAAGATATGCCGGACAATCACGCTGGCCCATGCGCTACCGCAGCAGAGACAAACCGGCCTGCGGCCCAGCCTTAATTTGTATCCGAAAGCCGCCGAGTTAACTAGAATGGAGAATAAGCAGGAGGGGAGCCAATGCCCGCACTTGAAGCTGGCGTACACGCGCCGGAAATTGAGCTGAATTATCTGGATGGAGGTAAATTCTCTCTGCAGCAGATGCGGAAGAAGGGGCCTGTGGTGGCCGTCTTCTTCAAGGTAAGCTGCCCTGTATGTCAGATGGCGCTTCCGTTTCTGGAACGGGTCTTCCAGGCATACGGCAAGAGCGGTGCGTTCACCTTTGTGGGAGTGTCCCAGGACAACGCGGCGGACACCAGAGCTTTTAACCACCAGTTCGGCGTGACCTTTCCGATGTTGCTTGATCCGGCAGGAAAATATCCTGCATCGAACGCCTATGCACTGACCCATGTGCCCACCGTGTTCCTGATCTCTGCGGAAGGTGAGATTGAGTTTTCCTCCGTGAGCTGGTCCAGAGCGGACATGGACCAACTGAACCGTCGTCTGGCCCACCTGAGTTCCATGCCGCAGGAACAAATCTTTAAGCCGGGCGAGACGGTCTCGGACTTTAAGCCTGGTTGAGAATCCAAGAATTAGCCGCGGTCGCGGACAGCAAGAACTTGAGCCATCAACATTTTCATCCCTGGGGGGAAATATGAGGACATTGAGAGCAATTCTGCTCATGGGTTTTACTCTGACCAGCGGAGTTTATGGGCAGTCCAACCTGCCTGCTGGAGCGCAAAAAGCAATGAACGCTATTGACGCGGAAAACATCCGCGCGACCGTGAAGTATCTTGCGGATGATGCATTGCAGGGGCGCGGCACAGGGCAGAAGGGCGGCGACATGGCCGCGGATTGGCTTGCCGCGCAATTCAAAGCCAATGGCCTGGTCCCTGCGGGAGAGAATGGCACGTATTTTCAGAACATAAGGTTTTTTGGCGTTACTACGGAGCCAAGTCAGACCCGGCTTGCCTTTGTTCCCAAGTCGGGAGCCGCAATCGCCTTAAAATTTTCTGAAGACTACGTTGCTAATGATCAGACGCATTCGGAAAAATCCGAGATTGATGCGCCAATCGTCTTCGTTGGCTACGGCATCAATGCGCCGGAATACAAGTGGGATGACTATAAAGGCGTCAACCTCAATGGGAAAGTCCTGTTGATGCTGGTCAATGAGCCCCCATCCGATGATCCCGGGTTCTTCAAAGGACGCGCGCTCACTTACTATGGCCGCTGGACGTACAAGTATGAAGAAGCAGCTCGCCGCGGCGCCGTGGCTGTGATCCTGATTCACAAAACGGAGATGGCCAGCTACGGCTGGGAAGTGGTGCGTAACTCGTGGGGTGGAGAAACCTCTTTGTTGCAGGAGGACAAAGATCCCAAGCTGAAGTCTGCGGGATGGATACAGCTTGAGGTGGCACGCAAGCTGATGCAAGCCGCGGGACTGGACCTGGACAAGATGCTGCGAGACGCCAATTCACGGGATTTCAAGCCGGTTGAGTTGCCGGTGCGGGCTAAAGAAACCATTGTGAGCAAGGTGCGTAGTTTTGCCTCAAGAAATGTTCTGGGTAAGGTCCAAGGATCAGACGCAAAGCTGGCCGGTCAGGCAATCCTGTATACCGCGCACTACGATCATTTGGGAATCCATCCCAATGAACCGGGCGACAACATCTATAACGGCGCTGCTGACAACGCGACTGGGTGCGGCATTCTCCTGGAGCTGGCGCGCGCGATTGCCGCGGCCAAGGAACATCCCCGGCGCACCATGCTCTTTGCCGCGGTAACTGCGGAAGAGCAGGGGCTGCTTGGGTCCAAATATCTTGGACAGCATCCGCCTGTTCCCGCGCGTGACATCTCGCTCGATCTTAATTATGACGATATTCAGCCCATTGGCGAGCCACAACATCTGGTCGTGTCGGGAGCCGAGAGAACGACGATTTATCCGGTCGTAGAAAAGATTGCGAAGGAATTTGATATGGCAACTCAGCCAGACAACCTTCCTGAAGCCGGGCATTACTATCGCTCTGACCATTTCAGCCTGGCCCGTGTTGGCGTTCCCGCTTTCAGCGTAAATGAGGGCGCGCTATTCAAGGGCCATGACCTGGCGTGGGGTGAAGAAAAGGAAAAAGACTATGTGGCCCACCGCTATCATCAGCCTTCGGATGAGTATCGTCCGGACATGGACTTCAGCGCAGACGGCAAACTCGCCAGATTTGGGTTGGCGCTCGGATGGGAAGCCGCTAATCAAGGGGCCCTGGTAGGTTGGCAGCAGGGCGATGAATTTGAGAAAGCCCGCAAAAGCGCAGAGTAATCGATGATCCAGTTTGGGCCCCCGTTACAGGCTGCGCGGAAAGTGCCGATAGTAACCTAAGTGGCGCGGAAAAAATGGGATACAATCCCCCTTCCCCCCAACTAGCAGTCTGGTGGAATGTCGTTTTCTTTCCTTCAACGCGGTAGCTTGCCGGACCATGCTCGCCAGCTCAGTTTGGCGAGCGAGGAGCCTTTGCTGGTGCTTGAAGGACTGGTGCCGGGAATTGACAACCTGCGCCATGACGTCTTTCTGAGCCCAAAATTCACTGAGTTTGCGCGGCAATACATTTTCAAGCTCCTTGCCAAATATGGCAACGTAGAGGACCTGGCTGCGGACGCAAAGACATCTGTGCGTCCGCCCACACGCATTCCCAATGGAAACTCCGGAAGGCAGTCAGAAAGCGGCGAATTCAAGCGAATGCTCACCGAATTGCATGTGGCTTCGCTGAACCGGTCCAAGGCGGAAAACAACACCTCACTGGATTTTCTCTTCCGGCTGGCGCTGCTCAAGTTCCAGCGGACTGAGCTGCTAACCCAGTATGCGTTGATATTGGAACGCTGCCGGGAACGAGTCAAGTCATACGAAGCGCCTCGCCAATCCGGAATGAGCCGCACTCTGGAGATGCGTGAACGCGTGGCCGTTTTCCAGATCAACAAGAAAACCGTGCTGCGGCGCGCCGGACAAGACCTGTTTGTGGTCCTGCGTGAGGCGGAAAAGGAAACCCTGGGCCGGACGCGGCGTTCTCTGTTGGGAGATGCTGAAGCCGCAGCCTATGAATTGTTTCTCAATCGCCTGCTCTTCAGTGAAGACGGTCATGACGATCTGCTGAACGCCGAACACTATGTGATGTTGGGCAATTATGACCGCGACCGTGACCGCTTCCGGACCATGCGCGAAATTGCGGTGCAATATCTCAGGTTGCTTGGCCTAGTCACCGACCTGGACGATCCAAGAGCAGATGGCCTTTTAAGTGTCCCGGAAAATGCCCACGAGATCATGGCTGCCGGGGTGCCGGACGACAGCAGTCCTAAAGGCAAGGCGCAGAAAGCTCTGCTGAACGCCTGGGTGGAGCTGTTGGAGCGTGAAAATGTGATTGGGCATGTGATGGCCTCATATGAGGCGGTCCCACTCCTGGCACAGTATTCGCCGCCCATCAACCCGCAACAGCTCAAGAATGCTTTGATTGTAAGAGAAGAAAGAAAGCGCGTGGAAACCCTGCTGGAAGAGCAAGGCAAGCTTTCACCGGATGGATTGCACGCCGGCGTGAAGAAGATTGAGAATGCCAAGCCGGCGGAACGCGCAAAGATAGCAGGACGGTTCTTTGCCGATTTCATCCGCTACCATCGCGACCTGCGCCGCATGGAAACAGTGCTCTCCGTCATGGAAGGCGTGAACGTGCTGGCCAATGAGCGCTTCCGGGAGCTTTCCTCCATTAACAACACGCTTTATGAATTTCTTCTGCCCGAAGAGCAAAAGCCCGCAGAAGAAAAGATCATTCACCACGTAGTGCTGAAGGCGGACATTCGTGAGTCCACCACGTTGACCCGGACTTTGCTGGAAAAAGGGTTGAACCCGGCTTCCTACTTCAGTCTGAATTTCTACGATCCCATCAACAAGCTTCTGCCCAAGTATGAAGCCAAGAAAGTATTCATTGAGGGCGATGCGCTGATCCTTTCGCTGTTTGAGCGGGATGGTGAGCCGGCGCTTGGTGTTGGCCAGACTTGCGTCTTGGCCAAAGAAATCATTCAGGTGGTTACTGCCTACAATGAGAGGTCACTGGCGGCGGGATTGCCGAGTCTGGAAGTAGGCATCGGCATTTCATACCAGGACTCAGCGCCCATGTATCTGATGGATGGAAATAAGAAGATCATGATTTCCAAGGCCTTGAATGAGAGTGACCGCCTCTCATCGTGCAGCAAGGGCATGCGCCGGCGGCTGGAAGATCGTGAGTTGTTGTTCAACGTGTTTTCATTCAAATCGGTGGAAGACGAGGACACGGGCGGCAATCCTGATGAATTCCTGTTGCGCTATAACATCGGCGGAATCCATATTAATGCAGCGGCGTTTCTCAAGCTGCGCAGCGAAATCTCGCTGCAGGCCTTTGATCTCCAGGTCCCAATGATCTGGAACAAGGCCACGGTCAGGGTCTATGCCGGGGTAGTCCCACTTAGCCAGGGATCATTCCACCAAATCATTGTGCGTGAAGGCAACATTGCGCATGTGGATGCGAGAGATTTTTCTCTCAAGCACATCACGGACCGCCATTACTACGAAGTGTGTACCCACCCCAGGATCTATCAGGCAATTGAGAACGTGGCGAACGTTGCCGCCGTGCGCAATTAGAAGCTGCTGCGCGGGACCTTGAACGGTACGCGCACCACCGCTTCCACATCCACCGGCAAGCCGCTCTTGGTTCCCGGACGAAAACGCCACTGCTCCAGCGCTTTGCGCGCACTTTCATCCAGACGCTGATCAAAGCCTTCAAGCACCCGCACCTCTCCTACGCTGCCATCACTGCGGATGATGGCATACAGCACCACGGTGCCTTCAATCCGGTCCTGCCGCAGGTCCTGCGGATACGCGGGATCAACTTTGCTGATGGCTTCCGGCGCGCTCAGATCAGATTCACCGCGGGAAGGATTCAATTCGGCAAAGCGCACACTCCAGCTGCCAACGGAGGAAGAAAGATTGGGCATGCTGAGCCGCATGGAATAGTGCTTACGCGTGCCGAAGACCCGGCTATCAATGCTTTCCCGGGGCAGCGTGTCCATGCGATCTGGTGCAAGCGGGCGAGGAGCGCGTGGGGCCGAGACCACTGTGCCGTTTGCTACCTTGCCCGGAGGCGCCGAAACGTATATATCGGGTGAAGGTCCGTTCATGGAGTTACCCGCAGGTGAAGGGCTGTTGCCGGCTTTGATCTCCGGGTGGGCAGTGGCCCCGGAGTGTCCGCCTGGACTGGCTGCAAATTCCCCTGGTCGATTGCCACTGGGGAGAATCACTGGCCCATCAGGTGCGATGGGCTGTGCATTCAAAACCAGTAACTGGCCGATCTCTTTCTCGTGGGCATTGCGACCGCTGGTGACTGGGCTCGACGGAGGCACAGCCACAGCAGTTTGCGTGAGTAAGCCCACGGTCCCCAGATTACGGTTGGCAGCGGACGGAGCGGGTGGAGCGACCTGCGGCGCGGGCATCGCGAGTTGTTGCAGCGGATGATCGCCGGCGATCTCGGTGGATGGTTCCGCCACTTGTGGAGGAGATTGCGCTGGAAGCTGAAGGCCATCGGCTTTGCGCGTGGCTGCGTCAGGTGCGGGCGGGACCACAATCGCGCCTTCCAGAGGTATCGTGCGTATCATGCCGCGACCGGCTGCAACAGGGCTTGCAGGCTCAGCTACCACTGGCTGCATACCCGGTGGAAAAACTAATGGCCGCAGGCTGCTCTGGATGGAAGCCTGGGCTGGCGCCGCCACTGGTGGAACGTTGATGGGCAAGACTTGCAAGGGATGGTTCATCGCCATAGGCGCACCGGGAACGGCTGTTGAGGCCGCAAGGTCAGGCATGGGAATATCCTGTTTCAGAAACACCGGAGCGGGATGGACAATGGTCTGCCGGGTGCTGATGTGGTTCTCATTGATGACAACGATTTCCTGCGGCGCAAACTCAGGATCAGCTTTTTGCGGACGCTGCCGCCGAGGCGGATTTTGCCTGACTTGATGCTGGTTGATGGCCGGCAAATACTCTGAGAGTTCATAGTGCAGAATGGTTTTTGTAGTAGGAACAACCGGCAGCACTTGCGGTTGATTCAGCCATGCCAGATTCAGCGCATATACAGACAGGATGACCAGAGTGTGTCCTAAAAGCGATTGCCGAACAGCGGTCCATGCCACTGGCCGATGTACCTGAGCATCAGCCCAATATTCTGCGGGGCGTGACGTGATCCACAGCGAAGGCGGCATTGGGCGGAAAAGATCGGCGACATTGCGCAGGAATATCCGCAGCCATGGCTCCGGTTCAATCAGCAAGGTGAGGTTGCGAACTGGGGGCTTGGATAACGCATTTGCGTCCGCTTTTTGTGCCAACTGCATTTTGCTTGAACTTCCTGGCAAGTAGAACGATTATATCTTCATATTCATAAGGTGCTTTAGTCATGGTTTTTGTAAAAAGACTCTTTGTTTTCATTAGTTTGGTTGCGGTAGCGGCTGTTTGCCAGACCACGGATGGTTTCTCAACCCGAGGACAAAACAAGGCGGCTCAGCAAGATAGCGCCAGCACACCGGCGGAAGATATCTCCGGGATGTATGCATTCCTCAAGGAAGGGGAATTCCTGCAGATCAACCTGGATGGGCATATCGCATCCGGCTACATCTCCCGGCTGGGCGACTCCGATAGCGATCGCGGAGTTTTTCTCGACCAGTTTTTCACCAGGACACTTATCCAGGGGCATGAGGTGAGCTTTACCACCAAGCCATTGCACGGTATTTGGTATGAGTTCAAAGGGCGCTTTGATCGTGGGCCAGCGAAAAGCAAAGCTCAGGATGGCTTTTATATTCTGCGCGGAACCCTGAAGGAGCTTTCCACCAACCCTGACAAGAGCATTGCGACCCATTCACGCGAAGTTGAATTTAAACTGCTGGCCCAGCCGGACGATTCTGATGAGTCAGCACCCTCCAAGAGCAAGAAGTCCAAAGGGTAAGCACACTTCTTGGTGCGGCATGATGTAAATGCCGCTTTGTTTTCCACCGCCTTCCACAGATCAGGCCTGATCTCCACAGGAAGTCCACGGAAATCATTGCCGAGAGATGAATTGCCTCTTGCTGACATTTCCGTCTGTCATGGATAGTAAGGACACTCAAGTGTGCGATGTTCTCACGTGGCAGTCAGGTTCGATCACTGGCATCGACGGCACACTCAAGGGATGTGTTAGCGCTTAATCTGCGTCGGCTTGGCCGCTGAAATGCGCCATGCCATCCATCAAGGCCGGTAACCGGCTTTGAGCGTGAGAGAAGCGCGCCTGAACTGTTAGCGTCGCTCCGGCAACATGCGGCGAGAGAACATCCACCCCGATAACCCGGTCTGTATGGCTGGTACAGACCGGGTTTATTTTTGTGCTAAGATCTGGTTGCTTCGCTGGCCTTTCGCCCTGAAATACCTTGTTTTCGATCGAGGCAAAGCTTATGCAAAAGCATATGCAGCAGAAGAACAAAATGCAGAAAAAGTAGATGGCAACCACGGACCACATGATTGATCGCGGGCTGCCCGCGAGCGCTGAAGCTGAGCGGGCCATCCTGGGCGCCATCCTGCTGGACAACTCCTCGTATCCCCAGGCCGCCGAATTTCTCCGGGCTGAAGATTTTTCGCTGGATTCGCATCGCCGCATCTACTTGCGCATGATGGAACTGGCGGAGACCGGCCGCGCCATTGATTTTGTCACCCTTACTGAACAGCTTGGACAGCATAAGGAGATTGAGTCGGTTGGGGGCGTGGCCTACGTTACGTCACTCACTGACGGGCTTCCCCGGGTCAAGAACATTGAGCAGTACGTCAAGATCGTCAAGGACAAGGCGCTTCTGCGCGGGCTGATTCATGCCGCCACCAGCGCCATTCAGCAGGCCTATGAGCAGGAAGCGCCGGCAGAAGAGATCATTGACTCAGCGGAGTCGGCGATCTTCAAAGTGGCGGAGCAGAGGATCGGCCAGGGGTTCATGGGCATCCCGGAGATCGTAAAGCAGTCCTTCGGCTCCATTGACAAGCTCTATGAGCAAGGCCAGCGCATCACCGGACTGGAGACGCATTTTGAAGACCTGGATGGAATGACCAGCGGCCTGCAAAAGTCTGATCTGGTCATCATCGCGGCCCGTCCATCCATGGGCAAGACCGCGTTTGCCATCAATATTGCCGAAAACGCATCTGTGCGTGACAACAAAGTGGTGGGCGTGTTCTCGCTGGAAATGTCGCGCGAGTCGCTGCTGCTGCGCCTGTTGTGTTCGCAGGCCATGGTAGATTCACACAAGCTGCGCACCGGTTTTCTGGGACGCGACGATTACAACAAGCTGGTGACCGGCCTGGCCGCCCTGGTGGAAGCCCCGATCTTTATTGACGATACGCCGGGAATTTCTCTTTCTGAAATGCGCGCCAAGTGCCGGCGCTTGCAGCAGGCACAGGGCCGCCTGGACCTGATCATTGTGGATTACCTGCAACTGGTGGCAGGTACGCCTACAGGCGGCGGCAAACGCTATGAAAATCGTACTCAGGAAGTGTCAGCGATTTCACGCGGCCTGAAGGGGTTGGCCAAGGAGATGCGCTGTCCGGTGATTGCGCTCTCACAGCTCAGCCGCGCCCCGGAGAGCCGCACCGGCAACAACCGTCCTCAACTGGCCGACCTGCGCGAATCCGGCGCCATTGAACAGGATGCGGATGTGGTGGCATTTATCTTCCGGGAAGAGGTTTATAAGCCTGACGATCCCGATCTTGAAGGCAAAGCCGAATTGATTATCGCCAAGCAGCGCAACGGTCCAACGGGTGTGGTGAAGCTGGCATTTATCAAGCGTTCGACCAGGTTTGAGAACCTGGCGCATGAAAGCGGACCGAGCGAGTATTAGGCGGCTTAAGTTATCCATCGCTGAACAGACAGCCGTTGCTCGGATGTAAAGCTTGTCGGCGAGAGCTATAGCAGGTAGTCGCCGCGATAGACCAGCCTGCCATCCATCACGCGCGCTTCTTTGGTCAGCACATGCGGCGTGGGCGGCTTCTCATCCAGGATGTGAAGCACGATATGGCCTTGACTCACAAGGTAATCAGATACCAGCATGCGATGGCAGTGAAAATAGAACTGCTCGGCGCACATGATGGTGGTGTTGCCTTTCCCCGCTCTTTCCAACAGCTGGTCAACGGCAACCTGGAATTGGTCA
>WNFP01011602.1_pt1 | contig 11937 bp, 8 predicted proteins | sample 5400201 | NCBI WGS metagenome assembly WNFP01 (sample SAMN13153355, study PRJNA577476) | soil metagenome | isolation source: 115 cm saprolite under Madrone tree | place: USA:California | collected 2016-06-14
CGGCTGACCAACCGGCGGCGTCGGATCTAGCGCCGGCAGAATGCAAGGTCCCTCGGCTTCGCTCGGGATGACAAAGTGAGGGAGGTAGCGCCGGCGTCCCCGGCCATCCCGCGCGCCCGTCGGGCTGGCCGGAGGCCGGCGCTACCTTACTGCAGTGCCTGGATCGGCGCCGCTACTTCCCGGCCTCCGATGTTGTAGCGCTTCAGCTTGCGATAGAGAGTGGCCCGGCTTATGCCCAGCATCTTGCCGGCAAGTGCCTTGTCGCCCTTCACCTGTTCAAAGACCCGCTCGATGGTGGCGCGCTCAATGTCCTCCAGGTCGGTGGTGGTCAGCCCGGACGACGCAGATTCAGCGCTCATATCGCCCGGAACACCGGAGGTGATGGAAGGTGGCAGATCGTTGAAGTCGATGGTCCGCCGGTCGCCGAGAGCCACGGCGCGCTCGATGCAGTTCTCCAGTTCGCGAACGTTCCCCGGCCAGTCGTACTGCAACAACGATTTCATGGCTGCGTTCGTGATCTGAATCGATCCGCCGCGCGCGTACCGCTCCAAAAACCAGTGCGCGAGCATGGGGATATCAGAACGGCGTTCGCGCAGCGGAGGCAAGCGAACGGTTACGACGTTGAGGCGGAAATAGAGGTCCTTGCGGAAGGTGCCGTTGCGGTACTCCGCTTCCAGATCGCGATTGGTGGCAGCGATGACCCGCACGTCCACCTTGATTTTCTGGTTGCTGCCTACCGGACGGACTTCCTTTTCCTGGAGAACTCTCAGCAGCTTGGCCTGCATCTCCGGCGGCAGCTCGCCAATTTCGTCGAGAAAGATGGTGCCGCCGTTGGCGGATTGAAACAGCCCGGTCCTGGCCTTGACCGCACCGGTAAATGCGCCTCTCTCGTATCCGAAAAGTTCGCTCTCGATCAAGGTGGGGACCAGCGATCCGCAGTCCACGGCGACGAAGGGACGCTTCGCGAAGGAGCCGCGGAAGTGCATGGCGCGTGCCACCAACTCCTTGCCGGTACCGCTTTCTCCGGTGATCAGGACCGGCGTGTGCGTGTCTTTCAGGCGTGAAATCATGCGCAGGACATCCTGGATCTTCGCCGAGGCTCCCACAATTCCATGCAGCTCGGTTTCTGTATCCACGCGCTCGCGTAGGAACTCATTCTCTTCGACCAGGCGAACTTTTTCCGCCATGCGACGGAGAAAGAGGCGCAGTTCCTCCAGCGGGGAGAAGGGTTTGCTGATGTAGTCGTAGGCCCCGAGCTTCATGGCCTGCACCGCGGTTTCGACCGACCCATGGCCGGTCATGACCGCAACCTCGGTGCGGGGCAGCATCTTCTTCACTCTTTCGAGGAAGGTGAGGCCAGACATATTGGGCATCACCATGTCGGTAAGAATGATGTGCGCGGGTTGTTCTTCGAGCAGGGCTAGGGCCGAGTCGCCGCCGTCGGCCTCCATGCAAATAAACCCCAGGGCGTCGCCCACGGTCATGCACAGCTGGCGGATACTCTGCTCATCGTCAACGATCAGGAGGCGGATTCGTAAGTCTTCGTTCACACTGCCCTCCCTATGGTTTTTTCGACTACTGAAATGAACTGCTGTACACGAAACGGTTTTTCGACGCAGGGAGCCCCGGTTTCACGCAGCGTGGCCACGGTTTCTTCGTTGGCAATATCGCCGGTGATGAAGACGATCCGGGCCGCCAATTCGGGCCGGTTTTGCGCGACCCAGGCGTGAACATCGGCCCCGTTCACGCCTCCGGGCGTGCGCATGTCGGAGACGACACCTAGAAATTCTCCCGACTCCAGCAGCCTCAAACCATCGGCGCCAGACTCGCTGCACACTACAGAGTAGCCATTGCGCTCGAGCGCGGCTCGGACATATGCCATGACGGCGGGCTCATCCTCGATGAGCAACACCGGTAAGGTTGCGGGCTTGGTGACAGGTTGTGTGGTCATCGTTGTATGACTCCGGCAGCGGCCCCTACTGAGGCCGTCTCTGGGGTTGCGGGCAGGCGTACCACGAAGGTCGCGCCCGGCCCGCCGGTGTTGTTCTGGCAAAGAATCTCGCCGCCATGCTCGTGCACAATGCCGTAGCAAATGCTCAAGCCCAGGCCGGTCCCCTTGCCCACTTCTTTGGTGGTGAAGAAGGGATCGAAAATGCGGTCCGGGTGGGAGATTCCAGGCCCGTTGTCGCGAAACAAAATCTCAACCGAGTTGCCCTTGCGTGCAGTCATGATCTCAATCCTCGCCGGGCGGCCGGTTTCGCCTACCGCGTCGTAGGCGTTGTTCAGGATGTTCAAGAACACCTGCTGTAACTGATGCGAGTCCCCGATAACGCTGGGCAGTTCCTGGTCCAGGTGCTCGATGACTTCGACGCCGTGGCTCTGGAAGTCGTAGGAGCGTAGTTGGACTGTCCGTCGCAGAATGGGGTTGAGCTGCAGGGCCTTTCTCTGCGGTGGCATCTGACGGGCAAAGCTGAGCAGGTTCTGGACAATCTGCTTGGTGCGCTGCGCCTCTTGCAGGATGACCCTCATGTCCTTGCGGGCGCTCTCTGGCAGTTCAGGGTTTTCCATCAACAGGTCGGCAAACCCGAGGATGGCGGTCAGCGGATTATTGACCTCGTGGGCCACGCCCGAGACCAATTGGCCCACCGCAGCCATCTTCTCCGCGTGCATCAATTTCGATTGCAGGCTGGCGGCATCGGTCACGTCCGTCATGACGACCACCAGGCTGATCACGTGCGACTGCTCGTCGCGCATGGGACTCAGGTTGACGGAGAAGTGGCCGATTCTGCCGTCCCCGCGCAGGATTTGCAGCTCAAGGTTATCCACCTGGCGTCCGGCCAACGTTGCGCTGAGGGCTTCGGTCAGGATGGTGCGCCGGGCCGGCGCCACCAGGTGTTCCAGCGGCCGTCCCAACAATTGCTTCTGTTCGTAGCCCATGTCTTGCCAGCGCCGGTTGGCGTAACTGATCAGTCCGGCGGTATCGGCCACCAGGATCAGGCTCTGGGTGTTGTTCAGAATCTTGCCGGAGAAATCGCGCTCGCGCTGTAGCTCCGCCTGGAAGTTTTTCAGCCCGCTGATATCAAGCATCAGGCCGCGGAACTGCGATACCCGGCCCTGGGTGTCGCGCACGGCGAAGGCATTGATGAGTACATAAACCGCCGATCCGTCGCGGCGGCGGAGCGTCTCCTCGTGGTTTCTCACCACGCCGTGCTCTTCCATTTGCCGGGCAAGCTCCTGATGGCCGTCGGCCGAGAAGTAGACCTGGGTGCGGACGTCAACCTGCAGCAATTCTTCCCGGCTGCCGTAGCCGAGCATGCGAACCAGCGCGTCGTTGACCTCGATAAAGCGGCCGTCAGGCGTGGAGAAGAACAACCCCTCCTGAATGTTGTCGAACAGTTCCCGGTATCGCTGCTCCACTTCCAGGCGATCACTGATGTCTTTCAGCACGTGGATGGTCTGCATCCCCTCATTGCTGGCCCCGTGCACTCTTGACGTCGAAACCAGGTAGGTTCTCTCGAGCACAGGATGGATATATTCGTCATCTCCGTCGGTGGTGCTGCGGCAGAAAGGACAGGCCCGGGGCGGTGGGGCGTTGCCCATCGTCAGCAGGGCAGACATGTTGACCCCGATGAGGGCCTGCGGCTGCACGCCAATGAACTCAGCCAGTGAACGGTTTACCCGTAAAACCTTGCCGGCCTCGTCGTGGGCCACGATGAAATCGCTGATCGCATCGAAAATCTCGACCCAGTGCCGGTTGGCCTGGTCCATGCGGGTAAACAGACGGGCATTCTCCAGCGCCACGGCGGCGTGACCGGCAATAGCATGCAGGACCTGGTTGTCTTCGTCGGCTGGGCGCTGTTCGCGGTCGCCCAGGAAGAGCACGCCAACCAATTCTCCCGACGCCCCCAGCAGCCGCACCAGGGTTGCGTGGCCTTCCCCCAGTTCGGAGGCCAGCGCGGGGCCGAATAACTCGGTCGTGCTGGAGGAGACAATCGTGCCCTCATGTCGAGCCAGGGCTTCTTCAATGGCGTAGCTGAATCGGCGCAGCAATGAACGTTCCTGGATCTCGCGGCCCTCGGCGCTGTGTATGACCAGGGTTTCCATGCCGCTCTCTTGTTTGACCACCAGCGCCGCCTGACGTGCGCCCAGGATGTTCGCCGCCCGGCCAACGAAGCTTCGCGCAAAGTCGGGAAGCCTTAGGTGGCCGTTGAGTTCGAGGGCCAACCCCATCAGCGACTCGGCCCGGCGGCGGTGTTGTTCGGATTGATGAAGGTTGCGAGTTACCTCCAGCGCCACCGCAACTTGCGCCGCCAGGGCCCGGGCCCGGCGAATCTCCTCCTGCGAGATGTCGGCCTGATCGACCCGGTCGAGCACACCGAACATTCCCAGGACTTCGCCGTCGGTATCGAGCAGAGGGACGGTCAATAACTGCCGCACGTCGAAAGTGGTCAGGATTTCCAGGTTCGCCCCAGGGACTTTGCTGGGCTCATCCGACCAGAAAACCTCCTTCTTGAGGAGAGCTCGGCTGGCGGGTCCGGGAGGGAGCCGGAAATCCACCTGCTTCTTCTGGCCGTTTTCTGCCGCCCAGCGCACGTGGAAGGAGCCGTCTTCGAGCAGGCCGATGAAGCCGCGTCCAAAGCCGAGGAAATCCGCCGCCCGCAGCGCAAATTGTTGCAGGAACTCATCCAACTGGCCGATAGAGCCGAGCTCAGCCGATATATCCAGCAATTGGTGGAGTTCGTAAGCCCGGGCTCGGGCCGTGTTGTAGAGCTCTGCATTGGCAATGGCGACTGCGGCAAAACCGGTGACTACGGAAATCAGCGATTTTTCCTCCGCGCTGAAAATGCCCTCCTGCCGCGGATAGATTAAAACTGCCCCCTGGGTCAGGGATGTCCGAAAGGGCGCGGCAATCAGCATCCCGGGCGGAACCAACTCGCCCAAAGCGTGGGTAGCGGGATCGATCGCCACACTAATCGGCTCCCCGGCTGCCACCGCGCGGCTGGCAAGATCCGCAGCAAACTGCAACCCCCGGCGATCGTGCCGGGCCCGGACCGAAGCAGCCAGTTGCGAAGACTCGGCGGCGACTGCGTTCAAACTGAAGCCGGCCCCTTCCCGCACCATCATGCAGACCAGGCGGGTGCGCAACAGGACCCGAAGGCGGTCAGCCACGGCTTCGACGACCGCAGTCGACTGGGGGGCAGCGTGGATAGCTTGCGCGACTTCAGCCAGAATCTTGGTTCGCCGGTGTTCTTCGCGCGAAACCTGGGTAAGACGACTGGCTTCGAGCAGGCTGCCCAACTGCCCCGCCAGGATGGTGGCCTTGGCCGCCATGTCCGGATTGAAAAAGTCAGGGTCCGAACAGTGCAGAAAGACTGCCGCTCCCATTGCTTCATGGCTTACCACCAGGGGAGCGGCCATGATGGAGCGAGCGCGATACTCGGCGGCCATGAGATAACGGGCGGGATCCAATCGATTCTCGTAGACCGTCTTCTGCTGCTGGATGGCCTCGGCTGCGATTGCTACCGAATTCTGGTTGGCATTGACCCGCGTCCCCCGAAAGCGCTCCGCCATCACACCATCGGCTTCCGCTCCCAACAATTCGTCGGCGGAAACCCGTTGCCAGAAATAGGTGCCATCCACCTGAAAGAATTCGCGGGTCGCCTGACAAAACAGGCGGATCAAATCCTGGGCTGGGGTCCCTTGAGCAGCGGCATCCGAAAATTTGAGCAACAGGCGCTGAAAGGCGACGTCCGAGCGGGGATTGTTGCGCTGCACCGCCGCATCTTCAGCCGAGATGGTCAAGGGGTCACCGCCCACCCGCTCTCAATCTACAAGTAGTTGATAGATAGCAAATTAGTCTGCATTCTCAATTTGAGTCAAGGGAATAAGCGGGGGTGGGTGCCCAGATGGTGACAACCGGAACCGCCCCAATGCTGGCTTGTCTCACAGTGAGATGCCGACCAGCCGATGAGACAGTTCTTATCCCGCTTTCGGCGCATCGATGCGACTCATTAGCGCCAACTAAGCGTTTAAAAATGAATGGCTTAAGGCCGTGTGGTTACCTTTGGAGGTTGCCTTCGACGGGCTGGCATCGGCATTGCACTTGAGCGCATGGGGAATCTTCTCTTTACCCTGGGGGAACGGGTGCGTTTGACGACGATGCAGCAACGGGTAATGAGTGTGGTGCTGGCCCTTGGGTTGGTACCGACGGGGGTAGGGTTGCTTGGGCCTTCGCAGGCAGGGGCCCAGGAGCAGGCGAAGCCGGAGGAACTGTCGCGCAAGGCCAAGACCAGGGTCGCGCCGATTTACCCAGACGTCGCGCGCCGCATGAACATCACGGGCACGGTGCGGCTGGCTGTGGTCGTGTCGCCCAACGGCACGGTGAAGAGCTCGAAGCCAGTGGGTGGGCACCCGCTCTTGGTCAGCGCAGCCATGGACGCCATTAAGCGGTGGAGATTCGAGCCCGCCCAGATGGAGAGCAGTGGAGTTGTGGAATTCAAGTTTCAGCCTCAAAACTAGTTCGAAACCGGAGCGGTTCGCCCCGCGTCAAGAGGCGCGGCAGCAGAGAGCGGAGGAATAGCATGACGATCGGTAGAAAACTTTATGTGAGCTTCGGGGCAGTACTCGTCATGGTCGTGGTGCTGTTTGCCGTAAACCTGGTCGCCGTTTACCGCGAGCACAGCGCCAAGGCCTCCGCATCCCAGGCCCTGCAACTCGCGGATGCCACCGATAAGGTCAGATTTCAGATGATGCAGAACCGCCTCTATCTGACCAACTACCTGCTCAGCGGAGACAGCCGCGAAGCCGACCATGTAAATGAGGGCCTGCGTCTCCTGAGTGACCGGATGCAGGGTGCCACCGCTTTAGCCACATCCGAGCAACAGCGAACCGCCTTCGCCAAAGTGCAGCAGACGGAACAAAATTGGGCCCGGGACTTCGCCGAACCATTGATGCAAAAGCGGAAAGAAGTCGATCAGGGGAACTCCACCGTAGCTGAACTGCAGATCTTCTACTTGCAGAAAGACGCGGGCTCCTGGGTGAAGAATTCTACCGAATATCTTCGCGCTTCTGGGCACGCTCGCGGCGCTGGTTCTTGGCACCGTCATTGCCCTCCGTACCGCCAAGTCCATCACCGAACCGCTGGGCGACCTCATCAAGGTCACCAAGCAGATCGGCACGGCGGGCGATCTGGATCACGAAATCGATATCAAGCGAGAAGACGAGATTGGTGAACTGAGTCGCACCTTCAACAGCATGGTGGGATACCTGAAAGAGATGGCATCGGTCTCCGAGGCCATTGCCGGTGGCAACCTTTCGGTTGAGGTCAAACCTCGCTCCAAGGATGACACCCTGGGTAACGCTTTTGAGCGCATGGTGGACGGCCTGAGAAACCTGGTGCGCAACGTACGCGACGCCGCTTCCCAGGTGGCCAGCGCTTCCAGCCAGGTAGCCGGCGCCTCCGACGACTCGGCCAAAGTCAGCCTGCAAACCGCTTCGGCCATCGACGAAGTGACCAGCACCATGCACGAGATGAGCGTCAACGTGCAGAACATGGTGAAGAACACCCAGACCCAGGCCTCGAGCGTAAGCGAGACTTCCGCTTCCATCGACCAGATGGTGGCCTCGATTCAACGCGTGGCCGATACTGCCAAAGTTCTGCTCGACATTTCCAACCGCTCGCGCGAAGAGGTGCACAGCGGGATCAACACCATGGAGAAAGCCACGGACGGACTGAACAAGATCAACATCACCATCCGTTCGTCGGGCGAAATCATTGATGTGCTGGGGCAACGGGCCGATGACATCGGCAAGATCATCGAGGTCATTGACGACCTGGCGGAGCAGACCAACCTGCTGGCGCTGAATGCAGCCATCGAAGCGGCCCGAGCCGGTGAACATGGCCTGGGATTCGCTGTAGTCGCCGACGAAGTCCGCAAGCTGGCGGAAAAATCGGCGCAGTCCACCAAGGAAATTTCCGAGCTGATCCAGAGCATTCAGAAGGAAGCGCGCAAAGCGGTTGAGAACATGGACCGGAGCACCGGCATCGTCAACGACGGTCTCGGCCTGGGTCAGGAACTCAACGCCGCCCTGCGCAAGATCTCGAACGTAGTGACGGAGGTCTACAAGTTCGCCCAGGAGATCGGCGCTGCCACCAACGAGCAGTCGCATGGTTCATCGCAGATCGCACGCGCCACCACTCGCTTGAACGAAATCACCCACGAGATCAACTCCGCGGTTGAGGAACAGGCTTCCGGCGCCCAGGCTGTGGTCAAGGCCATGGAGCGCATGCGCGAACTGGTGCAGCAGACGACGTCCGGTTCGACGGAACTGGCGGCCTCGGCCGAGCAAATGTCGAAGATGTCCCGCGAGTTGCTGGATGCCATGCACCGCTTTGCTCTGGAGCAGACGGAACGGGTTCCCTCGCGTTACGAAGAACAAGCAGCGTCTGCCCACTCCAAGCGTGCGGCTGCCGGCGCTCGGGCCTAGTGTCCACCATGAACCCTGAATTGCAGATTGTCGGATTCCAGGTGGGGCGCGAGACCTACGGCGTTCCTATCACCTCACTGCACGAAATCGTGCGCGTGCCTGAAATCACGGCTGTACCTGATGCTCCTGACTACATGGAAGGGGTGATCAATCTCCGGGGCAAGATTGTTTCGGTCGTCGATCTGCGCAAGCGCTTTGGCGAGCCCAAAAGAGCGCTAAACCGCCGCAACCGCATCCTGGTGGTGGAACACGGCGGCCGTCTTTCGGGGCTGATCGTCGATTCCGCGTCGGAGGTCATCAAGATTCCGGCGGCTGAGATCGAGCCCTCTCCAGCGACATTGCAAGAGGGCGGTCTCAACTGCGTGACTGGGCTGGGCAAGTATCGCGGCCGCTTGATTGTGTTGCTGGATATGGCCAAGTTGCTCGATAGCAGCGCCCGAAAAGAAGCTATAGACCCGGCAAACGGTGACGCACACAGCGCTGCTGCAGCCAAGTAAAAGTCCTTCGATGAAGGGATTGAAACGAACCGGAACTCATGGGCACATCCAGCATACCTGCGCAGTTTTCCGAAGCTGAGCTGAAGCTTCTGCAGGCGCTCGTCTACCAGGAGTGCGGCATGCACTTCGACGAGCGGCGTACCCATTTCCTTCAGGACCGTCTGCAACGCCGTTTGAAGGAGTGCCAGCTCGATTCGTTCTACAGCTACTACCGCTTGCTGATCAGCAAGGAAGGCAAGGCGGAACTGGCGCGGCTGCTGGAAAATCTTACGGTCAACGAGACCAGCTTTTTCCGCAACAAGGCCCAGTTGGATTTGTTCCACAAACACATCCTCGACGACCTGATGCGCCGCAAGCAGTCGCAGCGGGATTACTCGTTGCGTATCTGGAGCGCCGGCTGCTCCACCGGCCAGGAGCCTTACACCCTGGCCATGCTGATTGCCGACAGCCTGGCTTACTACTACCTGCGTAATCCGCAGTCCGTGACTATGCCGTCGCCCAAGCCGCTGATTCCTCCACCCTGGAAGGTCGAGATCATCGCCAGCGACATCAGCTATTCCGTCTTACGCGCGGCCCAGGAAGGGATCTATTCCGAAACTCAAATGGCGACCGTGGATTACAGCTACCGCTTGCGCTACTTCGACAAGGTCGGTGAGCGCTACGCCATCAAGAAGGCGCTCAAAGAAGTTGTCCACTTCGACTTCCACAATCTAAAGACCGAATACCTGCCGCAGCGCAATGACGTGATCTTTTGCCGCAACGTCATGATGTATTTCGACGAAGCTGAACAGAAGCGTTTACTGGAAAAATTTGCGCGCTGTCTTAATCTTCAGGGCTACCTGTTCGTCGGCCACGCTGAAAGCCTGCTGGCGCTGACCAACAAGTTCGCCATGGTCCATCGCAACAGCGGGACTGCCTACCAGAAGGTCGAGGTGACGGTGTGACTCAGTTTTCCGATGAGCGCGGCGCCGAAATGCGGGAACTCTTCTTCGAGACCGCGCAGGAATTACTGCAGTCGCTGAACGAAGAGGCGCTGAAGCTGGAACGGAATCCGACGGATGGGGAACTTGTGCGCAGCATCCGTCGCATCGTCCACACCATCAAGGGCGACGCCGCGGCTTGCGGCTTTCGCGAGTTGAGCAATGCCGCGCACGAACTGGAAGATGCACTGGCCTTGGAATCCGCGTCCTCTCACGGAAGCCTGGCAGAGGTGGCTTTCACCGCCGCTGACACCTTCGGATCCATGCTGGCTGCCTACCGCCGGAAGGGGAAGCTGCCCTCGTCCGCGCCTTTGGCGAAAATGATTCGTGAGCTGGCCCAGCCACCCAAGGGCAATGGGAAGAAGCGCTCAAAGAAAGCGGCCAAAGCGGCCGTCGCCCCTGCTGCCTGGACTGAATACGAAAAGCTGGCAATTCAGAATGCGGTGGCCCGGGGAAAGAGCGTGTACCACATCACAACCGCAATCGACCCCCATTGCGCCATGCCGATCGCCGCCCGGCAACTGGTCCTGAATGGACTGGCGCCGTCGGCTGAGGTTTTGGGAGCACGCCCCGAGGCCGGTTCGCCGGCCAGCACCCAGCGCCTGGAGTTGCTGGTGGCAAGCGAAAAATCGGCGGACCAGTTGTCCGCGCTGTGCCGTATCCCTACCGTGATCTCGAGTGTCGTGGTGGAACTTGTGAGCGCCGCCGAGCCCAAGACAAAAGCAGCAGCAGTGCTGGCTCCATCTCAGAACGTGCCTGCCCCGGAATCCGGCGATGAACCGGCGCCGGCGGGCAAGCCCAGTCACCCCGTGCTCGCCGAAAACATTCTGCGCGTCGACGCCGAGCGCATCGACAGCGTGCTCAATCTGGTCGGGGAATTGATTATCGGCAGGTCCATGCTGCAGCAGGCGTTCACGGAATTCGCCCGTCACGTTCCCAAGGAGGCCTTGCGCGGCCGCTTCAGCGATGCCATGGCGTTTCAGTCTCGCGTGCTCAGCGAATTGCAGCATTCAGTGATGAAGATCCGTATGGTTCCGGTCGAGCAGTTGTTCCGGCGCTTTCCCCGGATGGTGCGCGACGTGGCCAAGCAGTGCGGCAAGGAAGTGGGACTGGTGATGCGGGGCCAGGAAACCGATCTGGACAAGGGCCTTCTCGATGTAATCGCCGAACCGATGACCCACCTGGTCCGCAACGCCGTCAGTCATGGCATCGAGAGCGCAGAGGAGCGGGTGCGAAAGGGAAAACCGGCGCGCGGAACCATCCATCTCACTTCGTATCACCACGGTAATCAGGTTATTGTGGAAATCACCGACGACGGTGCCGGCATTGACGCTCAGAAGGTCAAAGCCAAAGCTCTCGAGAAAGGCCTCCTTACTCCTGAAGAGGCGGACAGGTTAGGGGAGACCGAAATTCTTGCACTGGTGTTCCGGCCCGGGTTCAGCACGGCTGTTGAGATTACCGAGATCTCCGGCCGCGGTGTCGGCCTGGACGTGGTGCAGACCGTGATGCACCGCCTGAAGGGTTCGGTCGAAATTGAAACTCGGGTGGGCCAGAGTACGACCTTCCGCCTGAAGTTGCCGCTTACGCTCGCGATTATCAAAGCCCTGTTGTTCCGGGTGGAGCAGCGGCTGTATGCCGTTCCCCTGAACGCGGTGGCGGAAATTGCCCGCGCCCGAGAATCCGATGTCCACCAGGTGCAGAACTACGAAGTCTTGCAGCTGCGCGATCGTGTCTTGCCTCTGGTCCGTCTGGGGTGCGCCCCTGGTTCCGGCGAGAAGGCTGGTTCTGGAAAAATCTTTGTGCTCGTGATTGCCATGGGCGAGCGCAAGCTGGGGATGATCGTGGACCGTCTCGAGGGAGAGGAAGAACTGGTGATCAAGGCGCTCGACGACCAGATGGTGGCGACGGACTTGATCAGCGGAGCGTCCATCCTGGGCGATGGCCGGGTGGTGCTCATCGTCAATCTTCCCGCA
>WNFP01003939.1_pt1 | contig 11933 bp, 13 predicted proteins | sample 5400201 | NCBI WGS metagenome assembly WNFP01 (sample SAMN13153355, study PRJNA577476) | soil metagenome | isolation source: 115 cm saprolite under Madrone tree | place: USA:California | collected 2016-06-14
GGATCGGACTGGAGGCACGTTTCAGATTATGTGGTGCTTTTCTGCAAAATTTCGCTTGGCTAATCGCCCATCAAAGTCAGCGCCACATAACGTTCATCGCCACAGAAGAATTCAAACTGAGCAACTGAGCCGCCAGCATTCGGACTTGTATCTACCCGCAAGCACACGACAAACGTCCTAAACGTCTGGCAGCCTATTCCTGGCTCAATGCTTTGACAATGTCCTGATTCATTTGCTCGCTGCCACATTTCCGAGAGATCCCCATCCATTACGGGTAAAAGGTATGGTGGCGTCGGGCGAATCGGTCAGAAGCAAGCCGGCGAAACGAGAGAAGACGGAGAAATTGTTCACCTCGAGGGCATCCATGCGGCCTACCACCAAGGCGGTCCCGTGATTCAGCACCCAAGTATCGAGGGTGGTCGGATAAGAAGCACTCTCCACCTCGTCCCAGAACACGCCATTGTGGAGATTATGCAATGTCACAAAGTCTTGAGTGTGATCGATATTGACGCCGATATTGAAAGCCCCGATAAAGAGGTCCTGTGCCATCACCCGGCCGAGTTGGATGTCGAGGAAGTTGTAGGCATTGGTGACCGTGGAGCGAACCACCTTTCCGGCGACCGCGGAATTGACCTCCTCCGGTTTTGCGTACTAAGGCAGTCTCCAACGTGATCAAGGCACGCGAGACCGCTCAACTGCACTTTTGGAATGGCTTCAATTTAGTTAGGGAACCTCTGCTCGTTAATGCTGACGGGCTGAGACAAGCCAAGGGTTGACGACCGGCACAGAGAGATCTTCAAAATGGACCACGTTGCGAGTTGCCAGGGTCGCATGGCGTGCGACCACGATGCCAGCGATCATGGTGTCACGCAGATCAACCGGACGACCCTTGCGCTGCCGGAAGGCCATCAAGTCTGCGGCTTCGAACGCTGCATCATCATCAAAAGAAGCGATTCGGCGACCCATTTTCTCGAGGACGGTTTCAAAGGCCTCCAGTAACAGAGCCCTTCGTTTCCCGGCCGCCATGATCTGAAGTCCAAACCGGACCTCCAGGATTGTTACTGACGTTGTCCAAACGGATGTGCGAGGCTGCCTGTCGAGCCAGGCAATGACCTTCGCATCCGGTGATTGCCGCATAAGCGCTGAGAGTACGTTTGTGTCCAGAACGATCATGACTCAAACTTCGCCGGCTTGATGGCGTGTCCGCGGAGTTCAGTTACACCCGAATTGAGACCAGTTTTCGTAAATAACCTGGAGATATCAGTCCCGAGTCCGCCACTTGGGATTTCCTCCTCGCTGACTGCACTGCGAAGAATATCTCGCACCTCTTCCTCCATACTGCGACCATGTCGTTGGGCGCGACGCTGCAGGCGTGTCTTTACCGCATTCTCGATGTTCCGGACCACCAGTTGTCCCACGATCTATCCCTCCTCAATCAAGAGTGATATCATGCTATCATACGGTTCGGCGGTGCGTCAATGGCTGGCACACCGCGCAGCGAACAGGCCTACATCCGTTCTCGGATTTCCAACCCACAAAAAGTATGTCCTATATGACTTCCGCGTGCTTTGGCAGTCCCCGCGGTCTTGTAAGTCGTTGTTTGACACGGTAGAGGGCTCGGGTTCGAGTCCCTAGGGCAGTTCGGGGCCTTTTTTAGGGCTGGTCAGAACCGGAAAGGCAAGCCAGGCAAAGGGTTTTAGCTTTCTGACCTTATAATTGACACAGTAGAGGTCTGGGGTTCGAGTGCTCGGGACTTGGCTTTACCCATCGCAATGGCTTAATTCTGCGGCCTAAGCTACTAGGCTCAAATGCGAAATCCGAAAGCAAGGAATAAATGTGCAGTTTTGGCGTGTAGTCGATTACCGCCCGGCAGAGGTAGTTTTGTTTCAGGTGTCGGAGCGCCGCACCAGCTTCTATTCGCGCCGCCCGAACGTGTACATCAAGCTGAGCGACGTTCGCAAGTTAGGCTGCCCCTGGATCGCCACGTTTGAATTGAAAAATGAAGTGCGAAGGTACTCTACTTCCGGCCACAATGACAATGCTGGCGAGATCCGGTATTGAAATCCTGCGCCGCCCGCCCATGCAAAGTGGTTCACGAATCCCCGCACCAGCGTTCCGTTGCTCTCGAAGTTCACCCCCGTCTCTCTCGCCCCACCTAGCAGCACCTGCGCATAGATACTGAATTTGCGCCGCCGAACCGGATAGAAAACCGGCCCGCCCATGTATGTCAAGATGTCCGCTCTGCGGCCCGTCTGAAAAGCATCGAAGGAACGTGAATACCCCACTTCCAGTTTCGCTCCAAGATACGCATTCACATCCCCACTTCCCGACAGTAAGACCCCGTTCATGGCCATTTTGCCCTGCGAGGGCACGTCGGACTTCACATACGAGAACCCCATACCCCCCTCTAGCACAGGCGCGACCCCCGCAAGCACGGGCCCTTGTGCGCGCCCCTGTGACGCGAGTCCCAGGGTGACCAGCAGGAGCCATAGTTTGAGCATCGTTCTCATGGGCCGTCGGCGACTCCTCGCTTCCCTTGTCCACTCCACGCACTCGTACCTACCCTTACCATCGCCATCTAGGAACAGGTCACCTGAGGGTTGGAAATAAATCATGCGGCTAGCCCATGAACCCCAGATTGCTGCTCGGAAAATTCGCCAGGTTCGGGAAAATGGACGGCAGGTTCGCCGCACTGACTCCAAACCAAGTCGCCAGCGTCGCCGCATATTGGTCCAGCGCCGTAGTGGGGATCCACCGGCCATTCTGGTCGGCGTCGTCCGGCCCACCCAGAGCCAGTGTCGGGAACGTTCCATAGATCGTGTTTCCCTTCACCGCGCCTCCCAGAATCAACTGGTGGCCGCCCCAAGCGTGGTCCGAGCCGCCGTTGGAGCCCGGTTCCAGCGTGCGGCTGAACTCCGAAAGCGAAAATGTGGTCACTTGATTGGCTACTCCCAGTTCCTGTGTGGCTTGATAGAACGCCGACATACTCTGGCTGACAGTCGAGAGCAGCTGCACCTGGTGCGGCAATTGGTCCGCGTGCGTGTCGAATCCGCCGGAAGCGCAGAAGAAGATCTGGCGTTTAACCCCCAGGGCGCTTTGCGCGGCAATCACTTGCGCCACCTGCTGCAATTGTTGTCCCAGATAGTTGGCCGGGAATTTTGTCTGCAACGGCGGGATATTCTTCAGCGCATCCGACAGAACCTGCGCGAACTTCACCGCATGTCCCGTTACCGCGTTCGCCGCCTGTACCATCGACAACCCGCTGTCGAAGGTCAGCAATTGCTGAGTTGCGGCATACCGGGCTTGGGATGCTGCCGTGGTATCGAATCCTTGTAGACCTGGCGGCTGGCCGGGGTACATCGAGAAAGGCCTGGTGCTGCTGCCGGTGCAGAAGACGGGATTGCCGGAGATCGAGAGAATCGGCGGAAACTGCGCGGCGGCGTTGAATGTCTGGACATTGTCGGCAACCTTGCCGGCCCAGCCGGATACCGGTGTTCCGGCGAGTTGCGCGCTCTGCCACTGGTCCTGCTGGTCAGAGTGCGAGAAAAGATTTTCCGGCAAATTTTTAAATGCACGGTATGTCGCTTGCGTCGTGGGCTGCACCAGCGTTCCCACGTTCGCAACAACCGCCAGTGATTTTTGATTGTTGAAGTACCCCTGCATCTCCGGCATGTTGGGGTGCAGCCCGTAGATCGATTGTCCGCTCATTTGCAGCGGCAACAACTGGCTTGGTGGCAGCGCCAGCACGCTGCGAGCTTGCAAATACTTCGTGTACCGCGAATCTGTCGGCACAACCATGTTATTGCTGTCATTTCCGCCAAACATGAAAATGCACACCAGCGCTTTGTAATCCGTTGTGCCTTGTGCCAGCGCACTCACCAGCCCGAGTTTGCTCAGTCCGCTCACCAGGCTCGCGCCTGCCGTCGAGCAGCACGCCAATCGCAGCAAGTCTCTCCGTGTATGCCGTGTCATCGCTTGCTCCTCTTCCTCAGTGCTGCACCTGATACATAGACGACGAAGTGTAAAGATAAATCGCAGCCTCTGCCTGGCCCGTCGTGTCAGTGGGATCGACAGCGTCGACTGCAGTGAGAATGATTTGTTTCATTTGATTCGGCGTGCTCCCGTGCAGGAACAGGGTGTCAAGCCATGCCACCATCTGGTCCGGAGTGCCGGCGTTGATAACAGGACTGAAATCTAGCTTGGTGTTCGCTCCGAGCGCCCCGTACACCGCATCAATGAAGTTCATGCGCGCCAGGCTCGTGTTCGTGTCGAATATCGCGAACTCGGGTCCGTTCAGCGTCGTGCCCGCAATCGGATTGACCGGCGGGAAGAAATTAAACACCGTCGCTGGATGAAAAATGCTTTGCGACATGCTATCGCCCCACTGCGCCAATCCTCCCGCGTCGGTTTTGGCGTGGAAGGCTCGCGCAATACTTGCGATCAGCACCACTGGTTCGCGTAGCTTGCCGTCTGTAACAGACACCGTTGCGGGGTTGTCGCCCCGTCGCGCTTCCGGATCCATCAGGATCGCTGCGACCATGGCCTGCAAGTCGCCTCGTTTCCCTGACCCGTAGCCGTTAAACGTCCCGGTGTTGAATGCCGTGGCTACGCGCTGCACGTACGCCGGGCTGGGATTGCTGGTGACCAGGTGCTCGATCATCTGCCTGGCCACGAACGGCCCCAAATTCGGATGATTGAAAATGATTCCCAGGGCCGCCGCCAAATCCTGCTCCGCGCTCTGGCCCGCCGGAATCGGTTGCCCCAGAATCGTTTTTGCTCCGGTATCGTGCAAACCTTCCACCGCCATCATCGGTCCGCCGTAGTACTCCGGATTGTGATTCTGCGACGGCTTGCCCGGCGTCGGTGGATACGTCCACCCGGTGAAGGCGCGGCCCAGGTCCATTACGTCGTTTTGTGTATACGTCGGGATTGGCGTTCCGCTGCTGTCTAACACCGGCGTTCCGTCCGGATTCAACTGGTTCAATCCCAGGCAGAACAACTGCATAAATTCGCGCGCGTAATTTTCGTTCGCGTGCTCTCCAGGCGGCGGCGCGTCATTGTTCACCATGTTCAGGAAATTTCCCATCGCCGGAGTCAACGTCACATCCGTCATCACATTCAGGTAATTTCCCAGCGCATCCTTGCTGAGTGTACGCAGGTAATTCGTGTACCCCAGCGGGTCGTTCACTGTGTCCGCGCTCACCACCCAAAGTTCGTTTAGTGCCAACGCCGTGCGCAGGCGCAACTGATCCCCACCGGCAATTGCATTCAGGAAAAACGATTGCTGTACATTGTTGACACTGTCATTTGGCCGTGGGTCCGGATAGGGTGTGACCGTCGCAGCGAACTGGTTCTGCAGGTACTTATCAAAGCCGAGCTCCACCACTTGGTTCACGTTTTCCATGTCCGGCCCGAACGAAGACTGCTCCAGAAAACGGACCGCCGCCGCCGAACTCTCGGGCGAGCCCGCGGTCGTCACCGTCACATTCAGTCCGTTGGACGTTCCGCCTCCCGGCGCTGGGTCAGTCACCTTCACAGTGACCGCGCCAACCTGCGTGTTCGACGCGTTGCCGATCGCGGTGATCATCGTCGAAGTCACGTAGGTAACCTGCATCGGCTGTCCGCCAAACGTCGCCGTGGACGTGCTCACAAATCCAGTCCCATTAAGCGTCATCTGAAAGGCCCCGAGTCCCAGGGTCGCAGGAGTGATCGACGTGAGTATTGGTACCGGATTGGTAAGCGTCACGGTGGCGCTGTCCGATTTCGCAGCATTCGCATTGCTGGTCGCCGTCACGGTAACGCTTCCCAGGCCCTGAATATTGTCCGGCGCGGTGTAATTACCCCAATAGTCGATCCTACCTACCGTGCTGTTTCCGTAGTTCACTCCGTTCACCGACCACACCACACTCAAATCGATCGTTCCCGTCACCGTCACTTGGAATTGCTGCACGTTTCCGGCCCCAAGCGTGGCGGTTTTCGGAAAAACTGTCACAGTAATATTTGAATTCGGGCCGACCACCTGCACATTGAACGGTGCAGAAGTCGACCCGCCCGGATCAGGATTGATAACGGTGACCGGCAGCGTCCCTACTTGCGCCAGCGTGGGTGTGCCCACGGCAACCAATTGCGTTGGTGCAATGAAAGTCGTGCTGAGCGCCATGGTGCCGAGGTTCACGATGGACCCGGGAGTGAAGCCGGTTCCGCTGACGGTGATTTCAAATTGCGTGTTCGCCGTGAGTATCGTGGGTGTCACGCTACTAATCACGGGTATCGCATTTTCCAGCGTTACTGTCGCATTATCCGACCGCGTGGGATCCTCCACGCTGGTTGCGGTCACCGTGACCGTGTTCGGGGTCGGCAAAGTGAGAGGCGCGGTGTAAGTGCCATTTGCGGCGATGGTGCCAATCGTAGAATTGCCGCCAGCCAAGCCGTTTACCGTCCAAGTGACACTCGGGTTCAAGGCTCCGGTTACCGTGGCCGTAAAGACTTGTTGATTGCCGGTGCGCGCCGTGCCCGTTGCCGGCGTCACCACCACAACGACTCCACCCTTTACCACGATGTCTACACCTGCAGAAATACTCGCCCCGGGGTCAGGATTATGTGCCGTGATCGTCTGTGTTCCTGCTTGCGCGCTCGTCGCCGTGCCCGCTGCCGTCAGTTGTGTCGACGAAACATACGTCGTCGTGAGCGCGGTAGTTCCCAGATACGCGACCGCACCCTGTGCGAAATGCAACCCGGTCAGCGTTATCGTGAACGGGCCTTGGGTAATGCTCATTGGCGTCACGCTTGTCAATTGCGGCACTGGATTATTCAGCGTGGCGCTGGCATTCCCGAGTTTTCTAGTGTCCGACGTTTCGACCGCGCTGATGGTGATGGAATTGGGTGTCGGCGGAAATTCCGGCGCGGTGTACATTCCGTTGGCGTCAACGGTCCCGAAAGTCGCATTTCCGCCCGCAATTCCGTTGATCGACCAGTTCACCGCTGGCTTGGACCCGTCACCTGTTTTCGCGGTGTACTGTCGCTGCGCCACACCTGGGATAGACGTGTCCGACGGTGTCACTGTCAACGCTGTCAGCCCCGGGCCACCCGCCGCTCCCGGGCCGCCCGGTAGAATTGCCTGGGCGCACCCGCCCAGCAACACCACCAGTGCAGCTAGCACCACCAGTGTGGAACGCTTCACGACTCCTCCCCTTTCACTTCCAGCCTACTGGCCGCACAGCCACACCCGCGCCGTCAATTGCGTCGGGGGTTTCAAACTGCGGCGAGACTGATCGTGGAAGATTAAGGGAGTTAATCGAGCGGCACTACTGGCCGCACGGCCAGATTCGGAGCAACTGTTCCGCTGTCTCGGTGAGATTCGAATCGTACTCTTGTTTGTGATTTAGCTAAAACGTAAGATACGGCCGTTTCTCCAAGGACGAATTTCGGTCACACGAAATCGTGTGTGAAATTGAAGAGGGCGCACCTCCAACAGAATCTATTCCTGAATTGCCACCCCTGTACACTAGCAATTTTGCCGAGTCCCGACGGCGTCTTCGACGCGTCGCTGGTGCCAGAAATTTGCGTGGAGAGATTTGTTGGATTGCATTAAAGCATTGAACGAATGAGACCCGATGCTTGTAAGTCCAGCGCAGAAACACGAGCAGGGAGACGGATCATCTTCTCAAAACTGGTCACCAAAGCTAGGGCATTTCGGGGCCTTTTTAAGGCCGGTCAGAACCGGAAAAACAAGACAGGCAAAGGGATTTAGCTTTCTGAGCTCATCATTGACACGGTAGAGCTGGGACTACATGATCGCAGACCTTTGTGGAAGTTTTTTGGCGCCAACAAGAGCCTTGACACATCGTTGACAGTTCCTCCATTATGGAGGAGTTTAGGAGTAACGCTATGGCAGTTCTAAACATCAAGAACCTTCCCGATTCTCTCTACAGGAAGCTCCAGGCTAGAGCGAAGCGCCAGCACCGATCTGTCGCTCAGGAGGTTACTCATCTTCTGAGCGATGCTCTTGAAACACAGAAACCTCTGTCGATTCTTGCTCTCAAAGGGTTGGGCAAAGAGCACTGGAGAGGAGTTGACCCATCAAAACATGTTGAGCGAGAACGGGCCTCATGGGATTGATGGCCGATCTCGGCCGCGGCCCTGTAGGGGTGGACACGGCCGTCTTCATCTACTTCATCGAAGAACATCCCCGGTTTCTTCCGCTGGTTGAGCCCCTTTTCAGAGAAGTGAATGAGGGCCGCAAGGACTTGGTTACATCGGCGCTAACCTTGCTCGAAGTCTTGGTCGTTCCCTACCGTTCTGGAGACCATCTGCTGGCCGGGAGATATGAAGCTCTTCTTACGCAGAGTCGCGGTGTCCACGTTACAGATATTTCTCGTGATCATCTGCGCGCCGCTGCACAGCTTAGAGCCGCAACGGGAGTCAAGACGCCTGATTCTCTCCAAGTTGTGGCTGCATTGGCAGCCGGCTGCCAGGCCTTTCTTACGAATGATCGCGACCTTCCAACCATACCCGGTCTCCGTATCCTGCAATTGTCTTCCTACGTTAAGTGATCCTGCCAGGTGGTTCCGTCTGCCCTGTTGCGTGCTACGGGCAGTGTCGTTTTCCAACCCGATGGCCAACCCGAGATGTGTCCGACTGCGGGGTATTATCAAGTACTTGGCGGTCCCCAATAGCCTTGGAAGTCGTTGTGAATACTTGATATTCCTGCGTTGACACGTGAGAGGTCTGGGGTTCGAGTCCCCACGCCCTACGATTTATGCTGTGCTGCGCAATAATTCCGTCCAGCTTTGAAGTTTGACCGGTCCGCGAGACAGACCATGCGCTCATCCTTATATATGGATCGTTGGTCTGCAAACGAATGGCACCGGCATTTCCGCCAGTACAGCCACCAGAAATTGGCAAGACCCGATCAAGGTGCGGCGTCATCTCGGCAATATGTCCTTCACGCGGCGATCCTTTCCCACTGGTATTCGTGATGGAGGCCGCCGCGAACATCCTGAGCCGCGACCTTGCAGTCTTGACCTCAGGAGTGTTTGTCGCGACCTCGCACCACACCTTGGCGAGTAGGAGCGAGTAGGAGACACCATATTCAGTGCTGGTCTTGCGTATGGTATGATGAGATATTATGGAGACAGCGCGTAAAATCACCGTGGAGGTACCGCTGGAGCTTCTCAAGAAAGCGCGACAAGCCAGCGGTACCGGTATCACCCAGACCGTGCGTACCGGGCTGCTGCTAGTGGCGGCATCGCGCACTTACGCTCGCCTACGCCAACTCCGAGGCAAGGTTCGCTTCACACGCACTTTACCAGAACTGAAAGCCGACCGATGATCGCGGCTGATACGAGTACATGGGTTGCCTTTTTAGAAGGTGGCGCCGGCGAGGATGCACAGTTACTCGATAAGGCACTGGAAGACCGGCAGGTAGTTATGGTCCCCGTTGTGCTTACCGAGCTGTTAAGCGACCCGAAGCTCCCTACAGGCGTTGCCGAAACGCTCTCAGAAGTGCCCTTGATCGAGATCGGGTCTGGCTATTGGCAGCGAGCGGGAGAGTTGCGAGCGAAGGTGCTGGCGAAGCGCCGCAAGGCACGCCTCGGCGACGCGCTGATTGCCCAAAGCTGCATCGACGGAGGAGTTCCTCTCCTCACGCGAGACCGGGACTTCCGAGCTTTCGCCGACGCTGCGCGCCTCGATCTTATGCTTGGGTCGTGAACGGACTGACCGGGCCTCGTCCAGCGACAGGGGCCTGAGCCGCTTCCTGGGCGGCCAACGGCCCGCTCTCAATGCGCCGTGCAAGCGGCTCGCCCTCAACAAACTCCAGCACCAGGACCAAATGGTCTTGGGCTTCAGCGATGTCGTAGATCTGGCATGCATTGGGATGAGCTACCTGCGCGGCGGCGCGGGCCTCTTGCCAGAAACGGCGGCGGCGGGAGGGATCGGAATCGAATTCACGGATCACTTTGAGGGCAACGATGCGCTCCAGGCGTGAGTCCTCGGCTTTGTACACGATGCCCATTCCGCCTTCCCCAACTTTGGAAAGGATTCGATAAGGGCCAATGCACTCGGGAGTTTCAGGCATGATATGTTGTTGTGACTTTTGGCCTAGCGTATCCAACTGGGCCGTCCCACGCCACCTCGCACTGCAGCGTTCAATCTGAATTTGCTGGCGCGGATCAATCGGCAACTCGGCGCGGACTTCGACTTATCGAGCTGCCATCATGAACCACGGTGGAATGCCATAGAGCGGCTCATTGAAATGCAGTTGGGCGCGTCGCAGAATCGCCGCGATAAAGGCACTGCTGGCAGCCCGTACTGGCAGTCAGCAGCGAGTGGCGATTCGTCCGCTCACAGCAAAGGTTGCCGTACTCGCCAACCAGCTTCCGGCAAACTACTCGAGCCACCCGTGCGACCGCCTGATTGGTGCGACGGCGCTGGCCGAGGGAATCGCGTTGGTGACCAAAGACGCGAAGACTCGCTTTCGACCATCTGGTAGAAGTGGCTCCACGTTGGCTCTCCTGTTCGGAAAAAGCTGCGTTTACACACTACTAGTTTTTCTTCCTTAGCCAGCCCGGGCGGCCAGGCAGTATCGCGACAAGCAAACAATCTGCCACGTTACTGTACACAACGGGACAGACACGAATCTTCGCCGCGCCTAGCATCCTGTTGAGGGGCGCACGTGAAAGCTCAACCGCAGAAAAAAGTGGACCGAGGATATAGAATCGACAGGTCTATAGTTCTGTATCGCTCGGCAGCGAGAAGTCAGTTCAAAGCGGAAAGATCACTCCTCCGTGCGGAGCCGTTGTGGCGTCTGGTCTTGGGGGCCCCGCTCTTTCTACGGACACTGCTTCGTCTTGTTTTTGTCTGTCGCCATCGGCATAAGGGTCCTCCGATAACACTGCGCGAGTCCGTCACTTCCAACCTACCTGGATGCCGATCTGTCTATGGCCGAGAAACCTACATCACTTGCTTGGATTGCGGTCAAAAATTCGCTTACGACCACAAGACCGGGCGATTGGTAGACTTCTGGGGCGTCCATGACGCAGAAGCACTGGGAGGAGTTCGTCGAAGAGTTGATGGATTCTTTTCGCCTCTTCGAGGTCTGGCTGCAAGTGTCGGCAGGCTGAATATGAGGATTCCGATGAGTCAGCTTGTCAGGTGCGTGCACCGCCTCGGAATATTGACGAAGGGCCAATGGACTAAGTCTCGACACTTGATAGCCGGAAAATGGATATCTCGGTCAGACTCGAAACAGACGCAAACCCCACCAGAAAACAACTAGACTGCGGGTAAACTCCTCACCAATTCGTCACCAAAACTAGGGCATTTCGGGGTCTTTTTAAGGCCGGTCAGAATGGGAGAAGCAAGACAGACAAAGGGTTTTAGCTTTCTGAACTCATAATTGACACGGTAGAGGTCTGCAGTTCGTCCAGTTCGTCCCCACGGGCCTACCATATCCTTCAGGGTCACTCAACATGAATGAAACTGAAATAGGGGCGAGGACTGACGATGTCGTTTTGACTCCCTGCAACATGCGCGGCACCGTAATCGCGGTGTAACCATCGCATGGGTTGGGAATGCCGCTTTGGAACGCTTAGAAGAGCATTTGTCATCTAATGGCTGGAGGGGGCTAGAACCGAGGGCAGTGATACGAAAAAAGCCATCTTATGTCGAGTAGTTTTTGTCCTCGTCGCGATGATTGCGCTCGGTTGGTTGCCGCAGCCGGTGCTTGCCCAACCATTTTCCTCCACCACCCCGTCTGCCAGCCTTGCTTAAGCATTCAAGGATGCTGAAAGACCAACCTCAACAGCAGAAACAACACCCAGATAATCCACCACCAGCGCACGCTCATCTTCTTTCCGCTGGTCTTCGTGGTATTCGTGAAGCGTAACTTCTCGGCAGCCCGTTTCCACCACAAGCTCCTCAGCATCTTCTTG
>WNFP01005680.1_pt1 | contig 11933 bp, 10 predicted proteins | sample 5400201 | NCBI WGS metagenome assembly WNFP01 (sample SAMN13153355, study PRJNA577476) | soil metagenome | isolation source: 115 cm saprolite under Madrone tree | place: USA:California | collected 2016-06-14
CTTGATGACGTCGGGCTGGAAGCGGTTCTTCTCGATGAGAAGGGGAAACTCCTCGGCATCAGCCGCCGCGGCGGTGGCAACCGACCCGAGGGCGACCGCGAGCACGGCCACCAGCGTCACGAATCGTTTCACGGGGCCTATCCCTCCGGGTGATGATGGGCGGGTGATGTTTTGCGCGGGTGCAATGGACTGAACCAGCATGACTTAGGGTAGCCTAACTAAAAAGATTGTGTCAACCCAAAAAATTACCGCGGGTGGGACTTCAATCGCTGAGGAGGGCGGACGGTGCTAGAGGACGTGCAGCAGCGGCCGGGCGGTCAGGCTCCCCGGCTTCCAGAGGCTGCTGGCTTCGAGCTCGGCCATTGCGGTCTCGGCGTCCGGAGAGCGCATGAGCGCCCAGGTCGTCCCCCCGGGGAAGAAGCCGCCGAAGGCCATGCGGCCTCCGCCGCGCGCCTCGATCAGCGCGAACGAGGCCATCTCCACGTCGGGGGCCAGGCCTTCCACGATTGACCTTGCGCGAGCCGTCCGTCACCAGCGGGGGCATCTCCCAGGGCTCGAGGAACTGGGCGAAGTCGCGCGGCCGCCAGGCCTTCCAGACGCCGCCCGTCCAGTAGGGGTCTTCCTCGATGAGCCGAGTCATGTCGGTCGCCTGCTGGACGCGGTAGACGATGTCGGCGGTCTTGCCGTCGGGGGAGGGGCCGCCGCCGATGACGAAGCCCTGCCGGCGCAGCTCCGTGATCCGGTCGAGGTGCGCCGTCCGGTGCGCCCCGCGGCGCTCGAGGTAGTCGTCGGCGGCGGTGAGGCTGACGTGGCAGACGATCACGGCGTCACCCAGCCGCCCGAGAACGGCACGACTTGTCCCACGAAGAAATCCGCGTCCTCCGAAGCGAGGTACACCGCGAGCCTCGCCGACTCCTCGCTGCGCGCGAGCCTGCCCGCCGGAATGTTCTTGACCATCCGCGCGAGCTTCTGCGGGTCGCTCGTGAGCGACGGCGGAAAATAGGTCGGGTTCTCGACGTAGTTCTGCGCGATGGCGTTGACCTGGATGCCGTCGCGCGCCACCTCGCGCCCCACGGCCCTGGTGAGGCCGTTCACTCCCGCGCGCGCCGCCGAGTAGGCGGCATAGTTGGCCAGCCCCGGGAAGGCGGCGGCCGAGGACATGTTGATGATCTTGCCCCGCTTGGCCGGGCGCATCACGCGGAGCGCCGCGCGCAGGCAGTAGAAGGGCTCATCGAGCAGCCGCGACATCATGTCGCGCCACTGGGTGTCCGTCACGTGCTCGGTGGGGCTGCCCGTGGGTGGATTCGCGCTGTTGTTGACGAGGATGTCGAGTCTCCCGAAGCGCGCGACCACCGCGTCGACGACGCGGTCGGCCTCGGCCGGGCGGGTGAGATCGCCGCCGAGAACGAGTGCGTCGCGGCCCAGTCCGGCGGCGATCGCCGCGAGGGGCTTCGCCGCCGCGTCGTCGCGGTCGTGGAGAGCCACCGCGGCGCCCTCGCGGCAGAACTCCTCGGTGATGGCGGGACCCATGAACTCGCTGACGTTCGTGATGAGCGCGATCTTGCCGGTGAGCTTCATGCCGCACAGCCTATGCGGGATTTCTCGTCGCCGCAAGACCGTGCTAAGGTGATGAGGCGGTCGAGGGGAGGCCGGGACGTGACCGACGACCTGCTGGAGTCATTCAAGGCCCGCTACTCGTTCGCGCTGGACCCCTTCCAGCTCGAGGCCATCCGCGCCATCCAGGACGGCAAGTCGGTGATCGTCTCGGCGCCGACGGGCTCAGGCAAGACGCTCGTGGCGGAATTCGCCATTCACGCCACGCTCGCGCGACAACGCCGCATCGCCTACACCACGCCGCTCAAGGCGCTCTCCAACCAGAAGTACGCCGATTTCTGCCGGCAGTTCGGCTCCGACCGCGTCGGCATCCTGACGGGCGACGTCAAGGTCAACGCGCGCGCGGCCGTCATCGTCATGACCACCGAGATCCTGCGCAACATGTTCTACGCGGGAGGCCTCGACGGCCTCGACGTCGTGGTGCTGGACGAGTGCCACTACATGGGCGACGAGGGGCGGGGCACGGTGTGGGAGGAGATCATCATCAACGCGCCGAAGGACGTCACGCTGGTGGCGCTGTCCGCGACGGTCAAGAACATCGCCGAGATCGCCGACTGGATCAGCCTCGTCCACCGCCCGATCGTCCCCGTCACGCACCCGCATCGCAGCGTGCCCCTCCAATACCTCGTGGCCGATCTCTCGGGCGAGATCCACACGTACGAGACCGTCCGGAGCGGCAAGGTGCGCCTCCTCGGCCAGGAGCGCGAGGGGGGCTACAGCGACAAGGGCCGTTGGTACACGCGCCGGGTCGTGGATCCCACGGTGATGCTCGACGAGCTGGAAACGCGCGGCTGGCTGCCCGCCATCTACTTCATCTTCAGCCGCGCCGGCTGCGAGCGGGCGATGGAGACGGTCCTCGCGGAGGGCAAGCCGCTCCTGAGCAAGGCCCAGCGGCAGCACGTGGACGAGGCCATCCGCGAGGCGGTCTCGGACACGCCGACCATCGCGGAGTCGCCGCTCAACCAGACGATCTTCCAGGCGCTCGGGATGGGGGTAGGGCTTCACCACGCGGGAGTGCTGCCCTCGGTGAAGCGCCTCATCGAGCTCCTCTTCGAGCGCGGACTCTGCAAGGTGGTCTTCGCCACCGAGACCATGTCGCTCGGCATCCACATGCCCGCCAAGAGCGTCGTGCTGCAGTCTCTGACCAAGCGCACGGACCGCGGCTTCCGCTCGCTCACTCACAACGAGCTCACCCAGATGGCGGGCCGGGCGGGCCGCCGCGGCATCGACCCCGAGGGCAAGTGCGTCATGGCCCTCGACGTCCGCGACGGCCTCGAGGACATGATGCGTGTGGTGGACGGCCCGCCCGAGCCGGTCCTGAGCCAGTTCAAGCTCGGCTACGGCTCTGTCGCGCTGCTGCTGGCGACGGGACAGGACATGGCGACCATCCGGCGGACGGTCGAGTCGTCGTTCGGGCAGTACCAGAACCTCAAGAAGATCCGCGGCCTCGAAGCCGAGGTCGCGAGCCTCGAGATGGCCGTGGCGGACGGCCGGCGCTTCGAGGCGCCCTGCGGCGACTTCTCGCGCATCGGCCGTTATCGAGTGGCGCGCGCCCAGCTCGAGCAGCAGCGCATGGCGCGCGGAAAGGCCGGGCGCGGCGCGCGCTCGGTCGCCACCGCGGAGCCGGGGCGCCTGGCGCTGGTGAGGCGGAAGAGCGGCGCCTCCCTCGGGCTCATCTGCGGCGTCGACCGGCGCCGCCATCGCACGCTGGTGACCGTGCTCCTGCCTCACGGCGTCACCGTCCAGATGAAGGAAGGAAACATCAAGAGGATCTTCTGGCAGACGCCGCCGCTCCACCTGCCGCGCGACTGGGAGCGGCGCACGAAGAGCGTCTCCGAGCAGCTCGAGCGGCTCTCCATCCCGGAGCTCGTCGAGCGCGAGCGGAACCGCGGCCCCGAGGCCGAGCTCGCGTCCATCGAGTGCCATCGGTGCCCGTGGGGCAGTCAGAGCAAGTGCGATCATGCGTGGAAGGGGATCGAGGCGCTCGAAGGCCGCCTCGGGCAGAAGCGCGAGATGCTCGACGCCTTCCGCAACGCCTACTGGCAGGAGTTCTGTCGCGTGGTGTCCGTGCTCGAGCGCTTTGGCGCCGTCCAGGACAACAAGCTCCTGGCCAAGGGGCAGCTCATCGCCGGCTTCCGGCACGACAACGAGCTCCTGGTCGCGGAGATGGTGGACCGCGGTGTCCTCGAGGACACGACGCTCGCCGAGGCCGCGGCCCTCTGCTCGTGTCTCATCGAGGAGTCGCGCTCGGGGGATTCGGCGGTCGCGCGCGTCTTCTTGAAGAAGCGCCCGAAGCTCAAGCGCAAGCTCCAGGAGCTGGAGGCGGTGGCCCACACCGTGCTCGAGGTCCAGCGTCATCACCACCTGCCAATGCCCGTCGGCGTCTCCACCGGCTTCATGCCCTCGGTTTTCCGCTGGGCTTCTGGAGACGACGACTGGTCTGGTATCGTAGAGGACTCGTTCGGCGGTCACGAGGGAGACCTGATTCGCGCCCTCCGGCGCCTCATCGATCTCCTGCGCCAGCTCGGGGAGGCGGCCGAGGTGCCCCAGGCGCTGGCGGCACTGCTGGGGCGGGCAGCCCGGGTAGTGGACCGAGGCATCGTACTCGAGTCGGCCCTGATATAAAAGGAGACCTGCATGCGCGGCCTTCGCTTGCGTGTTGTCGTCGCGGCCGGGTTCCTCGTGGGCGGCTGCGCCACCGCACCTCCCGTCATCGAGCAGACGACGCGCGGGCCGATCGCGCAGGAGATCCAGATCGCGCGGTCCTTCGCCGCCAACGGCCGCGATCTCGGGTGGGACGAGAAGCGGCACTACGAAGAGGATCTCGAGGAGAGGGTCTTCAAGTACCTTCGGGAGCATCCGGAGCTCGAGAACGAGCCCCGGTACAGCACCTTCCGCTTCTGGCGCCAGGTCAGCATCGGCAGCACGAAGGAGGAGGTCAAGGTGCTGCTGAACGACCCCGACGAGCGGACCATTGACCCGGCGCTGATGGCTTCACTGGCGAGGCGGCACTGGTCCCAGGTCCAGGTCAAGGCCAAGGAGGCGTGGGTCTATCCGCTCGGCTGGGTCCTCTACGTCGACGACAAGGCCGTGGTCAGCATGATTCGGACCCGGTCGAAGTGGGATAAAGACGACGACCAGTAGGCGAGCTTCGCATCTCGAACCTCTCGGGCCTGCTTGGCGGTGGTATAGTCTCTGCGCGTTGGAATCCTTGATGGCCGAGTTGCCCGCGTGGATCGTGCCCGGTGACGCTGCGACCCTCGTCTGGTACAGCGGGCGAGGGGAGAGCGCGGAGGGCGTGCCGCTATACCAGGTGGCCGGGCCCGCGCTCGACGCGCCGCCGGCCTCGCCGTATTTCCTCCTGGCTCCCCTGGAGCGGGATGATTTCGCGAGCCGCCTGTATCGCGGCCTGGTCGATCTCCCCGAGCTCCGAGGCTTTCTCGACGACTGCACGCTGGCCCGTGGCGAGATGAGCGAGTCGCTGGACCGCGTCGCCGTCCGGGCCGAGACGGCCGTGTTGCCCGTGCTGGACGCGTGGCGCGTCCTGCCCGCCCGGCCGCTCCTGCCGTACCTCGACGACATCGGTGCATTCCTGCCCGGGGCGCGGCCGTTGTTCGTCACGCCCGAAGCCTACGCGACAGCGCGGCAGGAGCCCGAGCAATTCGGGACGGCGTGGGTCTGCGACGAATGCGGCGAGGCGGAAGACGCCGCGGCCTTTCTCTGGACGGCTCACGCGGGCCCGATCGTGCGCGTGTGCTTCCTCATCCAGAACGACGCGGGCGTCTGGAGCTGTCGCCTCCATCCCTTCGAGTTCCTCAAGGAGGCCGCATGATCCGCTCGACGCTCGTCGCGACGAAGCGCACGTCGCTCGCGCCACGAGGCATGGTGGTGGCCGAGCACCCCTTGGGCGCCGAGGTCGGCGCGGGCATCCTCGAGCGCGGCGGCAACGCGGTGGACGCGGCCGTCGCGACGGCCTTCGCGATGCCGGTGGTCGAGCCCTTCATGTCCTCGCTGGCCGGTGGCGGGACGATGCTGATTCACCTGGCCAAATCGGGCGACACCGTCTGCGTGGACTTCAACGTCGAGGCTCCTGCCGCCGCGCACGAGACCTGCTTCGAGCTGGGCGAGGGGGTATCGACCGCTCTCTTTCCGTGGCGGCGCGTCGTGGACGACGCCAACGTGTTCGGGCCGCGCTCGGTGGCGGTGCCCGGCTCCGTGGCGGGACTGACGCTTGCGCTCGAGCGGTGGGGCACCATGGAGCTGGCCGACATTCTCCAGCCCGCGATCACCCTTGCCGAGAAGGGCGTGGTGCCTGACTGGTATGTGGCGCTGGAGACGGCAGTGTTCTGCCAGGAGCTGGCGGCCTTCCCGGCCACGGCCCGCAATTATCTCCGCGACGGACACTACATCTACCGGACGCCGATGGTCGGCGACGGCGAGATCTTCCGCCAGCCCGACCTCGCCCGGAGCCTGAGGCTCATCGCCAAAGGCGGGCCCGAGGCGTTCTACAAGGGCGAGATCGCCCAAGCGATTCACGAAGAGATGTATGTCAGAGGCGGGATGCTGACCAAGGACGACCTCGCCCGCTACGCGCCACGCGTGCTGCCCGCCCTCATGGGCGAGTACCGAGGCCTCGAGCTGGCTTTCTCGCCCGGCGCGACCGGCGGCACCACGTCGCTGGAGATGCTCAATGTCCTCGCCCAGTTCCCCAAGGCGCGCACGACGTGGAAGACGCCGGGCGGACTGCACCTGCGCGCCGAGGCGGTGCGCCGCGCTTTCCTCGACCGGCTCGAGCACCTGGGCGACACCGAGCGCGTCAAGTCACCGTGGGAAGGCCTCGCGTCGCGCGAGTACGCGGCGAAGGTGGCGTCGGGCTTGAGAGCGGCCGGGCCGCGCAGCTCGCGCCCGGCCCCGGACCCGTGGCGCTACGAGATGGGCGGCCGGGCCTCCGACTGCACCACGCACCTTTGCGCCGTGGATCGCAAGCGCAACATGGTCTCGCTCACCAATACTGCCGTCTCGCTGTGGGGCTCGCGCATGGTGGTGCCCGGCACCGGCATCCTGCTCCAGAACGGCATGATCTGGTTCGATCCGGAGCCGGGTCGCGTCAACTCCGTCGCCGCGGGCAAGCGACCGCTGGTCAACATGGTGCCGGCGCTGGGCTTCAAGAAGGGCGAGCCCTATCTCGCGGCCGGCGCACCCGGCGGCCGAAAGATCGTGTCGGCGATTCCCCAGGTGATCTCTAACATGGTGGATCTCGGTGTCGGTCCGCAGGAAGCCATCGATGCGCCACGCCTGCACACCGAAGGCGGCGACCTCTGGGTGGACGACCGCGTGGGCGACGCCTCCTTGAAGGCGCTCCGGCGCATGGGTCACCCGGTTGTGCCCAAGCGCTCGGACCCGGGCACGCTCTACTTCGCACGCCCCGTCGCCATCCGCGTGACGAAGAAGGGGCTCGAGGCGGGGCTCGATCCTTTCCACGACGCGGCGGCCGCGGGGATATAGCGGGCAACCGACCCTTATTTACTCAGCCCTCGCCTCGTCGCTTGAGGCAAGCGCCTCAGCTCGAACGGCGGCCCTCTCCCCTGGGGAGGGAGAGGGAGCGAGGTTAAAAGGAGGTTCTTGAGTGGAAGAAAAAGTGATCGCGTCGTGGAAGTACAAGAAGGGCGCGCTCGACGCCAAGACGGCCTACCTGTGCTATCTCGCGGCGAACCTCGCCGCGGGCAACACCCACTGAGCGAAGCGTGACCTGGCGGGCGCCAGGGCCGCGGGAGCGAGCGAGGAAGAGGTGCGCGAGGCGATCAGCTTCGCCATCCGCGCCAATGCCGCCAAGACGCATGCCGACATCCTCAAGGTCTACGAGCCGGGGAGCTGAATGGCCGACATCCGCCTGACCACGGGCTTCTCCACCGTCATGGGCCCCGATCAAGAGGCGATCACCCGCCTCCTGACGGAGACCATCGAGCAGATCGCCCAGGACGACAAGAGCTTTACGCGCGCCAAGATCGTTTTCACCGAATCGGACGAGCGCTGCGGCTTGACCGCCGAGCTGGACGGTGTGAAGAAGGAAGGCGTGCCGCTCCAGATCGACCTCGAGACGCTCGAGGACGCGCAGACCCAAGCTGGCGCCCGCGCCCAGCTCAAGGAAGCCCTCCGCCTCTACTTCCGGAGGGTCATGGGCAAGCCGTGACGGCCGACTCGGGCCTGCTCCTCTTTCTCTACCGCGGTTGCGCTTTCCGCGTCGCCGACGGCGTCCAGCCGCCCAAGGCGGGCTCGCTCTTCTTCTGCCGCCACCTCGATTTTCGCACCGGCGAGGCCGTGCTCGAGCTTGGCGCGGGCGTCGGGCTCGCGGCGGTACTTGCCGCACGGGAGGGCTGCCGGGTCATCGCCACCGACGTGGTGCCGGCCGCCGTCGAGTGCGCCAGGGCCAACGCCGTCCTGAACGGCGTCGCCGACAGGCTCGAGGTGCGTCTCGGGGACTGCTTCGAGCCCGTGCGCGGGCAGACCTTCGATCTGATCTGCACGAGCCCGCCCCAGATGCCGACACCGCCGGGGCGCGAGCGCGAGGATCCGGCCGCGGCCGCGGACAATGGCGGCGTGGACGGCTGGGAGCTGCTCGATCGCGTCATCGCCGGCGCGCCCGCGCACCTCGAGCCCGGCGGCCGCCTCGTCTTCACGATCTTCGCCTTCCTGGGGCCCAAGGGCGCGTGCGCGAGGCTCGAGGCAGCGGGGCTCGAGCCGTCCATTCTCGCCCGCGAGACGCAGGGATTTCCGCGGATCGGCTACGAGCGTCTCGACCACATTCGCGGCCTCGACGCGGAAGGCGTGTTGCCCGCGGCCGGCATGCCCGCCACCGTGGAGCGCCTGCTCCTCCAGGGAGTCAGGCGTCGATGACCGGCGCGCCGCCCCCGGCCCCGCCCGCTGCCGCATCGAAGATCCTGATCGTCAATGCGGACGATTTCGGTCTCACGGCCGGCGTGAGCCGCGGCATCCTGGAGGCCCACCGCAACGGGATCGTCACGAGCACGACCCTCCTCGTGAACCGCGCAATCCCTCCGGCGCAGGTCGACGAGCTCAAGACCTCGGGGCTCGGCGTCGGCGTGCATCTGAACCTGACTCTCGGGACCCCGGTGGCCGACCCCAAGCGCGTGCCCTCACTGGTGGACGCCGAGGGCCGGTTCGTCCGGGACGCGCTCGAGGCCGCGGCGCGGGCCAAGACCGACGAGGCGCGCATCGAGCTCGGCACGCAGATCGACGCCTTCCGGAAGATCATGGGCCGCTTCCCGACCCACCTCGACACGCATCACCACGTGGGGAGGCTCGCGCCCGTCCTCGAGCTGGTCCTGGATTTCGCGCGGGCGCTCCGGGTGCCCGTGAGAAGCCAGGACGCGCAGGTACGCCGGGCCGCGAGGGCTCTCGGCCTCCGGACGCCGGATCACTTCATGGGCGAGTCCGGCGCCGAGGCCTACTGGTCGCGGGAACGCGTGCTCGAGCACCTGGCCGCGCTGCCCGCAGGTCTCTCGGAGTTCATGACCCATCCCGGATATTTCGACGAGGACCTCGCGTATAGCCGTTACGGCCTCCAGCGAGAGACGGAGCTCGCGGGCCTGACAGATCCCGAGGTCAGGGAGGCCGCCGGGCGTACCGGCATCCGCCTCGCGCACTTCGGGAACTGCTGATGCCCAGGCGGGGCTTCATCGGCGTGGACATCGGCGGCTCCGTGATGGCGGCGGGCGTCGTCACGCCGGAGGGCGAGGTGGTGGCCCAGGGGCAAGACCCGACGCACAAGCGTGGCCCCGGCACCGCGGTCGCGACCCTCCTCGACCTGGTGCAGCGGATGCACCTGGCGGCGCGCGCCTTCGGGGTCACCGTGGAGGGCATCGGCATCGGCGTGCCGGGCACCGTGGACGCCGAGCGAGGCGTCATCGGACGGGACGTCCACTACGTGCCGGACCTGGCCGGCGCCCCGCTCGCGGCCACGATCGCCGCCGAGATCGGCCTCCCCGTCTACGTGGACAACGACGTCAACGTGCTGGCGCTCGGCGAGTGGACGTTCGGCGCGGGGCAGGGCGCGCGCTTTCTCGTGGTGCTGGCGATCGGCACCGGGGTGGGCGGCGGCATCATCCAGGACGGGCGGCTCGTGCGCGGCGAGGGTGGCTACGGTGGCGAGCTCGGCCACGTGCCGATCAACTTCGACGGCCGCGCCTGCATCTGCGGCGGGCAGGGCTGTCTCAAGACGTACGTCTCGGGCACGGACATCGCGCTCATTGGCACAGAGCGCCTCAAGCGCGACGTCACCGCCGCCGACGTGTTCCGCATGGCCGACGAGGGCAACCCGGCGTGCCAGGAGGTGGTCGCCGAGGTCTGTCGTGCCCTCGCCGCCGGGCTCGCGGTGATCGTGAACGGCCTCAACCCGGAGCGTCTCGTGGTCACGGGCGGGGTGGCGGAGTCCCTCAAGCCGCTCGAGCTGCGCATTCGCCATCAGCTCCAGCGCTATGCCTTCGCGCGGGCGCTCGAGACGACGCGCATCGAGATCGTGCCGCAGGGCAAGCAGTCGACCGTGCGGGGCGGCGCCGCGCTGGTCCAATACGAAGCCGAGCGGCGGAGGGTGGGAGCCCGATGAGAATGCCACCCTCACCCCGGCCCTCTCCCTCAGTGAGGGAGAGGGAGAAGTTTCGATTCCCTCGCCCCCGGAGGGGGAGAGGGTAGGGTGAGGGGGCGGCGGAATACGCGGCCGCCGGTCAAAGCTTCACCGGCGTGAACTCGGGCGTGTACAGTCTTGAGGACGCCCAGCTCCAGCAGCGTGTCCTGCATGAACTTCATCGCGTCGAGGTCCATGCGGCCGTCCGTCGAGAGCAGGGGGCGGATGAGGTCGTAGGCGCGCTTGGTGGGGGCCGCGGGCCAGCCGATGGCTTTCGACGCGATCCGGATGCTCTCGTCGGCGTTGTCACGGCAGAAGCGCGCTCCCTGGAAGATGCTCTTGAGCGCGCGGGCAACGACGTCCCGCTTGGCCTTGATGATGTCGTCGGTCGAGTAGGCGATGAGGCTGATCCACTTGGGTGTCAGCTCGTCGAGGCGCATCAGGATGTGCCCGGCGCCCTCGGCCTCGATGACCACTCCCGCGTCGCCGAAGATCGTGCCTTGGATCTCGCCGCGCTTGAGCGCCGCCATCTGCGCGTCGAGGCCCCCCACGCCGACGATGCGCACGTCCTTCTCGGGGTCCCAGTTCATCTTCTTGGCGAGCATGCGGGCGAAGACCCAGGTCGTCGAGCCGACGACGGTGCAGCCGATGGTGCCGCCCTTGAGGTCCTCGAGGCGCTTGACCTTGGGGACGACGGTGAGCGTGAAGTGATTCTTCTCGACGATGGTGGCGAGGGTCCGGATCGGCGTCCCTCGCTCGCGGAAGACGAGCGGGTCCGTCGCGCCGGTGATCCCGATGTCGGCGGAGCCCGAGAGCACGCCCTTGAGAAGGTCGGGTCCCCCCTTGAAGGGGATCAGCTCGGCGTCCAGGCCGTTCTGCTTGAAATAGCCCTTTTCGATCCCGACCAGGGTCGGCGTGCTTGAAATAGCCCTTTTCGATCCCGACCAGGGTCGGCGTGACCACGCCGAAGTCGCCCAGGACGACCGCGCCGATCTTGACCGGCGTCGGCGACTGGGCGCTTGCCATCATCGTCCTGCCGGTCTCGGCAACCGCCAGTCCCGCCGCCCCTGCCTTGAGGAAATCCCGTCTCGTCATCATGAGTGCGTCTCCCTTTAAGCGCAATTTACGGCAACTGGCCGAGCTTCCACGCTGGCGCGAGCTGTGCCACCCGACCGTGGAACATATCCCAGAATCCGCTCACAATGCAGTTGAGCTTCGATTCCGCCTTCGCCAGGTGCTTGTCCAATGCTGGTCGGAATTGCGGCAGTATCGATGTCTCGAACCCTTCCCAAGTGTCCAGCATCAGCCGGATCGTGCCGTGCAAGTGCGCCGGTCCGTTCCAAGGCGTGCCAAGGCCAAAGCGGGGATCGCCCACTATTCGGGCGAGGCTGAGGTGTGCTACGCACTTGTCGATCGCCTGCATCAAGTTGGACGCACGCACGAACACCTTGGGCTCCCAATCGATCGAGGTGCTATAGAGGCATGCGCGGAGGTCGGGTCGATCGCTGTCGATGGCTGGTTGAATTCCGAGTGGGGTTCTATGGCTAAAGAACTCGGCGAGCGTCCGTATGTGGGTCAACGTCGCATCTTGGAGCAACACGTTTACGGGCAGCATGTGAGGCTCGGTCATCTCCCACGCACCGGCCAGCAGGGATACGTACTCGTAGGTCACGTGCTC
>WNFP01004904.1_pt1 | contig 11929 bp, 11 predicted proteins | sample 5400201 | NCBI WGS metagenome assembly WNFP01 (sample SAMN13153355, study PRJNA577476) | soil metagenome | isolation source: 115 cm saprolite under Madrone tree | place: USA:California | collected 2016-06-14
GCGGCGAATATTTCCTACATGTCCAACGGGAAGATAAAAGCGCCTGTACTCATTCGGGGAGCCATGGGATCTGTGCGCAGCGCCGGAGCGCACCACTCGCACACTTTTTATAACTGGTTTGCCAACACGCCAGGATTGAAAGTCGTACTGCCATCCACGCCATACGATCTCAAAGGCCTATTCAAAAGCTCGCTCCGAGAGCCCGGGCCTGTCGTCTTCATTGAGCATAAGTCTCTTTATAACACCAAGGGCGCAGTGCCCGAAGAGGAGTATCTGATTCCATTAGGAGACGCTCGCATTGTGCGCGAAGGCCATGATCTCACCATTGTAGCCATGTCCCGCATGGTGGATTTGGCGGCAAAAGCTGCGGCTTCGCTCGCCCAGGAAGGAATTTCGGCTGAAGTAATCGACCCGCGTACTATCGTTCCCCTTGATCGGAAAAAGATCACCGACTCCATCAAGAAGACCGGAAGGCTCGTGGTCATTGATGAGTCGCCATCTTCTTGCAGTTTCGCGGCGGAGCTTCTCGCGATTGCGGTCGAGGATTGCCTCGACGAATTGCGCGCTATCCCGAAGCGGATTTGTTCGTTGGCGGTTCCGAATCCATTCAGCCCGGTTCTAGAGAATCAAATGATTCCGTCAGTCGACCGCATCGTCAGTGAAGTGCACGACATGATGAAGGTGAATAAGTTAAGGAGAACGTCCTAGAGATGGCGTACAAAATTGTCATGCCCCAGCTCGGTCTCACCATGGAGGAAGGTTCGGTGACGAGTTGGCTTAAAAAGCCAGGCGAGTGGGTCGAGAAGGGCGATGCCCTGTTTACCGTCGAAACCGACAAGATCGAAATGGAGGTCGAGGCAATGGGAAAGGGATATCTGGGAGCAATCCAGGTTGATCTTGGAGTTAAGGTACCTGTTGGTACTTTGCTCGCAACGCTGAACGATGAACCCGACACAGCGGCCTAACCCGAAACCTGCGGCTGGGACCCACCGAGCCGAAGAGGCTCTAGAGAGCCGTTCGCCTCACCACTGCATCCTTGCGTGCGAGCACTTCTGCACTCAACTCAACGCCCAAACCCGGACCCGGAGGCAAGGGTAGCTCTCCGCCTGCTCCTGGAACGAGCTTTTGCGTGACCAATCCTTCATACTCTTCGCTGTAGTGACGTCGGACGGACTCCATAATGTAAAAGTTAGTAACGTTGGCGGCTAGATGCGCCGTCGCAAAATGCAGGATGGGGCCGCCGCAATTATGCGGAGCGATGGGAAGATAATAGGTCTCGGCCATGGTTGCGATCTTTTTGCCCTCGGAAATCCCTCCACACCAGGAGATGTCCGGCATGATGATTCCCGCGGCGCGATTTTCAAAAAGCGCCAGATTATCCTGCGGCAGCATCTCCTCCAGCCACATCGGCTGATAGGTCTTCAAAGCGGCGGCGATTTTGATTGCGCAGGGCAGATTCCAGAAGCCGTGAAACTCGATAGCGACCTCGATCGAGTCGCCAAATTCCTCGCGAATAAGGCGCAACGGTTCGATGGCGCGGCGCAGTTGCTCCGCGGAAATGTGATTCCCGCCGGTATCTTTAGCGATCGGATCAAACGGCCAGATCTTCATAGCCCGAACCTTGCTGGCGAGCAGCTCGCGGGCAAGCTTGGCGGGTTCGCGTGTGAAATCCACGCGGTCGTAACAGGTATTGTAAATGCGAACGGATTGCCGGGATGCGCCGCCCAGAAGCTTGTAGATCGGCTGGCCCGTAGCCTTGCCAAACAAATCCCACAGGGCGATGTCGACAGCGCTGATCGCCCGCATTTCGGCGCCGGCCCAACCGCTATAGGAGACGGCCAGAAACATGTCCGCCCACAGGCGGTCGATGGCACTCGGATCTTGTCCCAACAACACGGCGGCCAGCCGCGAATGCACGATGGCAGCTTCCGCTTCCGCGTTTGGATAGCTCTCTCCTAAGCCGATGAGCCCCTCGTCGGTGTGGATGCGAACCCAAAGGTAGGTAATCGCTCCAACGTGAACACTAATTCCGCGGGGAAGATAGATAGTTTCGACAGCCGTAATTTTCATGGGAAGAGCTTGAGGGCCAACTCGAAATTATCACCGAACCCATTCAGCATAGTCAACATCATTGTTGACAATTTCCGGTCCGGCTGATAAATGTCCAAGCGATGCCTTGGGACGACAAACCCTTTCACGCCCTCGAATGTTCCGAGGAATCAGGAAGAAGGTCCTAATCGATGGCCGAAGTCGAACATATTCTTGAAGTGCGTAATGTGATCGGGGAAGGGCCCGTCTGGTATTCGCAGGAAGGGTCCCTGTACTGGGTAAATTTCATCGAACAGTATCAAGTCCTTCGGTTCTCCCCGCAAACGCGGCGCCTCGAGGTGTTTGAAACGGGCATGCCGGTAATGGCGCTAGGGATTCGCAGGGCAGGCGGATTTATTGCGGCTACCGCAAAGGGAATTTCGACTTGGGACACCAACCGCAAAACATTTGAGCCACTATGCGATCCGCTTGCCGGCCGGGTGGGGTATCGTTTTAACGATGCGGCCACTGATTTCCTGGGCCGGTTCTGGGTAGGTACGCTGAATGATGCTAATCCCAAGGGTCCGGACGGTGAGTTGTTCTGTGTTCAGGGCGATGGTTCGTATCGGTTGATGGATAAGAACATTACCGTGGCAAACGGGATTGGCTGGAGTCCCGATCGGAAAGTCATGTACTTTACCGATTCTTTTCGCTATAGCATCTACGCCTACGACTATGCGGCCGGAACCGGAACCATCTCCAATCGCAAGACCTTCGTGCAGACTTCTCCTGATGGCGGAATACCGGATGGGCTGACCGTGGACAGCGAAGGATTTGTGTGGAGCGCGTATTGTGGAGGCTGGAAGGTGGTTCGCTATAGCCCGGAAGGCAAGGTGGACCGCGAGTACCGGCTGCCGGTGGCCAACCCCACCAGCTGTGCCTTTGGCGGAAAGCGGCTGGACGAGCTCTACATCACCTCTGCCTCTCTGGGGCTAAGCAAGCAACAAAAGGAACAGTATCCCCAGTCGGGCGATTTGTTTTGCCTGAAAGCTGGCGTTCCGGGCATGGATGAGCCACGTTTTGCGGGATGATCAGACAATTGGCTCATAACTCATCCAGCACAACTGCAACAATCTTCCGACCTCTTTTACTGGCAATTCCCTGACAGGACATGTAGCTTCGATAACGGTAATTGGCGGGAAGGTTGCACCGCCGACTCAGTAATGTTTTTTCCGTACATTGGATAGTAGACATTATTGTTGACAATATTCGCTCTGGCGACGTAAAGTTTGCAGGCCGACAGAAATCGTCTTCGGGTGTTATCGCAATGCATCTGGACGGCGGTTTGCCATCACCTGCACGCAACGCTTTCTGACCACCATTATCAAAATTTTGCATGCCGGCGGGTCATCTATGCCTTCAGAACTAAGACTTCAGGGGAAAAAAGCGCTGGTCACCGGCTCCGACACCGGAATCGGAAACGAGATTGGTCTCGAATTTGCCCGGCAGGGCGCCGATGTTGTTTTCCATTACGTGCAAAGCGATTCCGGGGTAAAGGCCTCCGTCGAGGAAGTAAAGTCGCTGGGACGCAGGTCCGCGGCATTTCAAGCGGACTTTGATGTGCCGGAGCAGGTTACTCTTCTCGCCGATCAAGCCAGCGAGTTTCTGGGCGGGATAAATTGTCTGGTCAATAACGCCGGTGTCACCATGAACCGCCCCTTCCTCAAAGTCACGCCGGAACAATTCGACAAGATGTTTCACATCAACTTTCGCGGACAGTATTTTCTCACCCAGAGGTTGGTGGAAGGCATGCTGCAGAGGGGAGGCGGAGTCATTTGCAATATGTCCTCAGTCCATGGGCTGCAAGGCGTGCCTGAACATTCGGTCTATGCGGCAACCAAAGGGGCGATCATTGCTTACACGCGATCTCTGGCCGTCGAGCTGGCTCACAAAGGCATTCGTGTAAATGCGATCGCGCCGGGTTGGATCACGGTGGAGAACTACTTCAAGTGCATTCCCGGCTTTACCGCAGAAATTGCGGCAGAAACGGGTTATAAAGCGATTCCGGTTGCACGCTGCGGTGAACCATCAGACATTGCCAGATTGGCAGCCTTCTTGTGTTCAGATGACTCCTCGTTCATCGTCGGTCAAACTATCGTCGCCGACGGAGGAACCACAGCTCTCATGTCCCTGGTCTCCGATTTCCGCAAAGAGTCCACGAACACCTTTGGTAGAGGTTATATCCCGGGCATATAGGAAGAAAATGCTTCGAGAACTTATCGCGACGCTGAATGCGGTCGGCAAGTCTACTGAGCTCCATCAGACCGATGATGGAACGCAGCTGCTGATTTTGCCATACGGAGGCAGAATTCTGGGGGTTTTCGCGCTCGGCAGTGAGGAGAACTTCCTGTGGACGAACTCCGCGCTTAATAACGTGGAGTCAGCTCGAACGTACTACGCGAGTGACGACTGGCAAAATTCTGGAGGCGATAGAACCTGGCTAGCACCAGAAGTTGACTTCTTCTTCCCGAAATTTCCTAACATCGATATTGCCGGCTATTGGCAGCCGCGCAGCCTCGATCCTGGCAACTACGAACTGACGAAAACCAATCACGGAGTGAAGCTCACCAACCGGCTGAACATCGAGGGATTCCGATCCAAGAAGCGGGTCGAGCTGGAGATCACAAAATCGGTTGCGGCTGCACCAAATCCCCTGCGCTACGACGCTGCGATTCGGATCGGCACAATTGAATATGCCGGGCACACGCTGCTGACTTCTCTGAAGATCCTCGGTCCAGACCCAAATAACGCTCCGCTGGTTGGCCTGTGGAGTCTTACGCAGATGCCGCATCAGGGAGAACTATTTATTCCGACTTACTCCAGAACCGAGCCGAGGATTTACTTTGGTCTGGTTGACGCGCCTTCCGACGAACTCGCGATCAGCGATCGTCTGGTCCGCTTCAAAATGCGGGCCACGGGCGAACACAAAATCGGAGTGCGCGCGGCGGTTACCACCGGCCGCATTGGCTACATGTATCCGACTGGCAACAAGCACGCGCTCATTGTCCGGAATTTCTTCGTTAATCCGTCGGGCGAGTACGCCGATGTGCCCTGGACCGAACCGGAAGATCGGGGCTATTCCACGCAAGCTTGTAGTGTGAACAGCCGCTGGGGAATGTTCAGCGAAATGGAATATCACGTTCCAGCGATTGGAGGGGCTACAGGGCTGCGCCAGATTGAAGACCGCTCACAACTCTGGGCCTTTCGCGGATCGCGAGAAGATATTGAGAAGATTGCCCGGGCTCTGTTGTCAAATGAGATCTAGTGACGCCGCGCTTTAGTGGTCTAACCAGCAGCTATCCTCCTCGGCGGTGACGACCGTCAATTCCCTTCTCACTCATGCTCTCCCTTTCTTTGGCATCGGCCCAAAGTTACGCTGCATCCGATCCACCCCGATCGCAAACGAATCGATGAGCGAGAGCGACTTTGAGTGTTTCGCGAACACGGTTGTGAACTCCCTGCGAACGCCATGTTCGAGCGCACGAATAAGCGATATCCACAAGCCATCCGGTGCATGCTGTTGTCCTCCGAGTTGCGCAGGCCGATTGAGAAGTCAGCTTGCCTCGCAATGACTGTTCGGGCCATCGTTTATCTTGTGGGTCAGGGCAAACAATGGGAACATCGCCGCAGCTAAGCGGTAGTCCGCCAACTCGGGCCGCGCTTTCTCGTCGCAGAAATTGGAAAGTTGTACCGGGCATCGCCTTGTTTGTAATTGTTCCCGGAGAAGAGTCATTTACTCAGCTAGTTCGGGACACGCATTCAGGTTTAGACGTCAGAGTGGGTGTTCGATACGAGCCGGTGGGGTTGCCGCCGTCTCCCGGAGTGTCGCGCCTGAGAATTGCGCTGGCCCTTGAGGGTGCTCCCGCTGATGTGTTCGACACAGTTTCGAGAACAGAAGCGGCCACAATTCGTGGAAAGGAGTGGAAGAACCTGTCAGCCGTTAAGCCCACCCACCTTAGCTCCCTGCGCTACGTGTTCACATTCACTTGCGAAAACGGCAAGAGCTTCATGAATCCGCTGAACCGTCGGTGGCAACGGATCGTTGTCGATAAATCCCGATATCACTCATTGACCGGGGTTCTGAGTGTAAACGCCTGGTTACAACAGTTACAAGAAAGCATGAAATTCTTGGGCTATATTTTGCTTGGGTGAATGCCGATGTTGAAGACCTATGTTCTCACCGTCGTTCTGGTCCTAGTCTGTCTGGCCGGAATGGTTGCTCCAGCCCTTGTTGACGCCCGACATTGGTGGCCTAGGAAGCGGATGAAGCTCAAAGCAGGACAAGCATTTCAGGCTGCCGTCTTCTTACTTTGCGTTTTCTTGGCGCTGCATATCACGAGCGGCCTCGACGGAACGGAATTCAGCGGTGGATGGTTGACCGGGCCTCTGCTGTCAATGACGGACATCGGAACTGGTCTTTTCATGCTCGCTCTTGTGCTGACAATCTTTGTCCCGCGGGTTGCTGCCGCTATTGGGTTTGCGTCATCGTTGTTCTGTTTGCCGCTTTATTGTTTCTTTATTGCTCCAGTCCCGTTCGCCCGGTTATTCGCCCGTGGACACGAGTTTAAGGTCCAACCAGCGCCCGGATTTCATTGGCATACATGGCCCATGGCCGCCATGCTTGCCCTCGTGGTTGCTGCCTACACTTGCATTCGCGGCCTCGCGGATCGCACGCCAACCGACCAGTGAGCGCAGGCACATCTCGCTAATTGACGTTAAATCGCGATTTCACTCATTGACCCCTGGTCACCGATTCGGGCGGGGTCAATCAGTGTAATCGCCTGGTTGCGACACCTAACCAATGGACGCGATCTGACGGTCTCTCTTAGACTTGTGGTGCTCTCCAAAGTTACGGTGAACAGCAATGTTTGAGCGATACACTGAAAAAGCGCGCCGGGTTATTTTCTTCGCACGCTACGAAGCCTCACAGTTTGGTTCTCCCTACATCGAGAGCGAACACCTGCTCCTGGGAATCGTCCGGGAAGATAAGGCACTAACGAATCGGTTTTTGCGCTCCGAGGTAGCATCCATTCGAAAACGAGTGGAGAGCCAGACCACTACTCGGGAGAAAACTTCTACTTCTGTAGACCTTCCTCTGAGCAACGAATCGAAACGTGTGTTGGCGTATGCGGGAGAGGAAGCGGAGCGCCTCGCCCACAAACATATCGGCACGGAGCATCTGGTGCTTGGCTTGTTGCGCGAGGAAAAATGCTTTGCCGCGCAGATCTTGGTGGAACGGGGTATCCGGTTGAGCCAGGTCCGTGAGGAACTCGCCCGGCAGCCACACGAGGCGGCGCAAGGGCAAAAACGACTTTCCGTGCACGATGAACTAAGTTCTTATATCAGCGATCTGGTGGACCACACTCACCCGCTGATTGGGCGCGAGAAGGAACTTGATCGTCTCATCGAGCTTCTGAGCCGCTTCAGTGGGAAGAACCCCGTTCTAGTGGGAGAGCCAGGAGTCGGCAAGAGAACCATCGTCGGCGGATTGGCTCGGCGCATTGCGGATGGCACTATTCCTCAATCGCTCGCGGAAAAAGCCATTCTCGTCCTCGATCTACCTCCGCTTCGGGTACTAGAAAAGGATGGTTCGTGGCACGAGAGACTGGATCGTGCTCTGGTAGCGGCGGCAGAGGATGGAAAAATCTTCTTTTTGAACCGGATGCATGACAGGCCTGGCGGAATTTCCCCGGTAGCTCCGATTCACGTCACCGAACTGCTGCAGCGACCGATCATAGCGGGCAAGATTCAGTGCATCGGCACATCCACGCCCGCTAACTTCGCCAAGTTGCGGGCAGACGGGCACTGGCTCGCGGAATACTTTGAACCCATCGAGGTCGCTCCGGCCAATGAAGAGACCGCCATCAAGGTGCTGCAAGGCATCAAAGGAGCTTACGAGAAATTCCACAATGTCTCATATACGGACGATGCCATTGAGCATGCCGTTCTCTGCGCCAACAAGTACGTGAAGAATAGAAGTCTGCCGGGTACAGCTGTCGATGTCATCGACGAGGCGGGCGCGACTGCCCAATTGCAGCGGGGTTCATTGCCAGAGGAGGTCGTCGAAGTTCAAAAACGCATTCGTTTCATCGTGCAGCGAATGGAGGCTTCCATCGCGAATCACGAATTTGAGAAAGCTCGCTTCTATTCACAGGAAGAACGCAAGGAGCGTGACAATTTGAAACAGTTGCGCGAGAAATACAAACTCGACAAGAATCCCGCCTTCAACGTTGGCCGGGAAGAGATCGAGAGAGCTATCAGCAAGCTGATTGGCAATGCCGACGATTCAGATTCGGCGTCAACTTAGGACGACTTGATTTGTCGAGGCGGGGAGGGCACGAGTGATGGTTGGCGAAACATCGCGATTGCACTCATTGGGATTCTGAGTGTAAACGCCCGTGGCTGTTGAAAAACTCTTTTCAGGGAATTTCACCAATAAAATTCCTTCGTAAGTTATTGAATATTAGTTCGGCGCAGGCGTGGAAATTCGCTGAAATTACTGGTTTGGTTCCTTTTTCAACAGCCACTCCCCATATCACTCATTGACCGGGGTTCTGAGTGGAAACGCCTGTGGGTGTTGAAAAAGGGCTGAACTTCTGGCTTCGCAAGTTTCGCACGACGTCCGCGACGTGAAGATCACGCGGACAAGATGAGGTGATTTTCAGCAGGCGGGAGTCGAGTTCTGACGATTGATGTTACAGGCGCAAGGAAAGCAGGAATGAGGCTCCCCCCGAGGGGATAGCACTCTTCGGGAAAAATTCGGCTACACTCCCGACCAGCACGGAACAGAGTCGGCCTGTTTGTCACGTTTGTACACTCCGTGCCACCGTCTGAACGGCTTCGAAAAAGTCTGCAAGATCGCCCAGACGGAATTCGGGTTGCAGTCTCAAATCATTTTCCGATATGACCAGACTTCGGGAACTCCGGACTGGAGGAATCACAAAGAAATCTTTTATGGCATCATTTCTATCATTGAGGCGCGCTACGAGCGCGACTTGTCGACGTTCACCAGGCACAGGCTTCACTAACCATCGAGGCTTCCCTTTGTATTCAAACAGAAGCCCTACAATCACGCTCACGAGCCTACCGGTTCGAAGACGGAGCCGGGTATGGCGTGTTGGGCTCATATTGATTGTCACGCGGCCCCGCGAGAGCGCCGTTATCTGGCTCAGCAGATTGCTTCGGATAGACTGCACCCGACGTTTCTGTTCTTGTCCCTGTTCATTCCAAATGCCCTTGTATCCCGACAGTCGATACGCATTAACGAGTGATCCGAACCGCGCCCTGTAGGTCTGAGGACAGGGAACGTTAGGTGTTGCCCTGATCAGGGCTTCTGAGATCCTTCCTTCCTTGGCAATAATCATTTTCAAGCTCTCAAGGAGTTCCGTGTCAGACCTGTTTCGAGGCCAGAGGCCGATGAGCGCCTGAGCTCGTGCAAAGGTTCCCGTATCGATTAAGGGCTCAAAGGCTCTTGGGACAATCGTCCATTCCGATCTCGGAAGAATCACAGTCGGTGAATAGAGCTTTTGGCTCGACCGGCCATAAACATTACAGCCCGTATACCTAGGGTGTGTCAGGATGGTTTGGACGGCGCGCGCGTTCCAAGGTGCGTCGCCAAGATACGCAATGCGCTTCCGGTTCAGTTTCCTAGCAATGGCAGTGAAGTTCATTTCTTGCATCACAAACATCTGATAGATGTCCCTGACGCAACGCACTTGGTCGGGAAGACCTCGGACCTGAATAACGCGGTCAGCTACGATGCTCTTTCGTTCTCCGGCACGCAAGATTTGTTTCGGGGTTCCGTCCTCAGAGAGCAATAACCGTCTCAAGCCATATCCCGCCGGACCACCCTGTCGATATCCCAGTTGAGCCAATCTTTTCTGGCCAGCGAACACCTTACATCCCAGTTCTCGACTGTATTCAGCTGCCATCACTCTCTTCAGTGACTTCAGAATGATGCTGGTCATCGAATTATCGTTTGAAAAGCTTTCAGCACAATAATGAATGGGGATGCCGGCAGATTTGCAGAGGAATTCGTAGTAGGCGGCCTCGTCGCAATCTTGGAAGCGCCCCCAGCGGCTTACGTCATATACCAGAATTGCTTTGTAGGTCGCGACCCGCTGTACAACATCCTGGATTAGTTGCTGAAGACCCTCCCGTTTCCGAAAAACAACCCCTGTTCTTGCCGCATCTGAGTATGTTCGAATAATCGAAAAGCCGTGGTTTTCGGCATATTTCTCGATTGCCGACGACTGATTCTCAAGTGAATATCGTTGATGTTCCGTGGACATCCGTACGTATTGAGACGCAGGCACACGTGCGTTGGAAGTCATATCGGTCCTCCTGAAGACATTGCCGAGGTGAATTGCCGGACTCTTCGCAAGGATACGTCGGCGGGCTTGGCCCTGCAGCATAGGGCCCTGATAATTGCGGCGCTCGCCACCTTAGTACTTTTGTCATGGAGGTTTTATGGAAGCAAAGCCCTTGGTTCCCGCAGCGCAATATGTACGCATGTCCACAGAGGATCAACAGTTTCTGGGCAACCGGGGCGCTAACGCAGGGTCAATGCATGAAGACTCGCTACTCAATCGTGAATATGGCTTCGGGTTCGACACCCTGTTTCGCAATCTGGTCCCGCACGTGCACTTTCAATCGGTAGATGCCTGGCTCTAGTCCGTTGGCAGGGAATGTCTTTTCGAGCGTCAGTTGACCCGTCGCTGAACGCGTCATGTCCGCAGGTTGCGTCCCATGCAAGACCGTTTTTTTCGTCCCTTCCTGGACGACGTCGAACTCCACGCTCGCGTCGGACTTGCCGTTCTTCTCGTCCACCGCCAGATTGTAGACCTGCATCCAAATGTTGAGCTTTTCGCCGCGCTTAAACATCGCGGTTTTGGACGTCATACCGGGGACTCGCGGCCGCACCAGTGTGTCCCCGATCACAAAGGGACCGCGCCCCATGTCCTTGACGGGTACTCGTTCCATCTTGTCCGCAAGAATCAACGACGATGCAGAGAGATCTCCATCGAAGTCCGGCACTTCCAGGCTTTGGCGCCACGTTCCGATATGGTCGCTGTGCAGGTCCTTCACGACAATCTCCAGCAGATAGCGCCCAGGCGCAAGTGGAAGCGATTTCCCATAAACCGATGCCTTGTCCAACATGTTCGGCAGATAACTCTGAGGAACTTCCATCTGCACCGTATCCTCGAACGTCTGGGCAATCCGTCCACCGATCGTGGTGACCTGTCCATAAATATTGACTGCTCCACGCGAGACTCCGTTCTCGCTCGTATAGGTCATGTCCTGGTTCTGGATCTGGAGCGTGAGCGGGACCAGTGTGACGTTGCTGGTTGCTTTGACGTACTCCGCTAACACCTCGAACGGCATGGTGTGATAGTTGATTTTGTGTGTGACGATTTCCTGCAGCTCTTTGAACTTCGGCGGGCGGTTCAGTTTGGCGAAGCGGTCGAGATCGTCGAATTCCTTCGCGTTGTCCTTTGGGAACTTCTGCAGCCGCTGCTGTCCTGATGGAACGTGCGCCAGCGCGTCTTTCTCGTTCGGATCCATCGTCATGTGATAATCGCCGCACATGCACGGGTCCACGAACTCAATAACGATATCCTGGCCGACATCCGCTATATAGCGGTAGCGCCAGAGTTCGAAGGGGAGCGTTTGCGTTGAGCCCCCGCCTTGGCTGGACGGGTAATCGTAGGTTCCCCCAGAGGGGTGCGATTCGATCTCGTCGGGTGGCCCCATAAATGATGTAGATCCGGCCTCGGTCGGTCATCGATCCCGGGATGCCTGCACTGAAACGCTCGTTGGCATACAGGACACGCCGGTAGTA
>WNFP01003943.1_pt1 | contig 11922 bp, 10 predicted proteins | sample 5400201 | NCBI WGS metagenome assembly WNFP01 (sample SAMN13153355, study PRJNA577476) | soil metagenome | isolation source: 115 cm saprolite under Madrone tree | place: USA:California | collected 2016-06-14
GCGCCTGGCTCACGCGCAGCCAGCGCGGCAGCACGGCCACGTCGGCCATGAAGCACACCTCGCGCATCAGCGCGTCGCGCTGCGTGCGCGGATCGAGTCCGAGCACGGTGAGCTCGCCGCTGAAGGGGGTGAGTCCGAGGATCGCCTTGAGGGCGGTGGTCTTGCCGGCGCCGTTCGGACCGATGAGGCCGACGATGCGCCCGGGCTCGATGCTGAGGTTCACGCCATCCAGCGCACGGGTCGCACCGTAGGCCTTGGTGAGTCCGCGCGCTTCAATTACTGCTGTCATCTTTTTCACCTGGTGCTGGCCCGCCGGCCGGGTGCGCCGGCCACTTGGCCGCAGGCGCTGCAGCGCCCACGCGCTGCAATTCTTCCTGGGACAGGCCGAGGCGCTGGATGGTGGCGTACACTTTCGGCCAGTCCTCCTCGAGGAAGCGCTGGCGCTCGTCCTTCATCAGCGCCTTGCGGGCGCCCAGGCTCACGAACATCCCCAGGCCGCGCCGCTTCTCCACCAGCTGCTCGTCGACGAGCTGCTGGTAGCCCTTGAGCACGGTGAGCGGATTCAGGCGGAAGTCCGCAGCGACGCTGCGGACCGAGGGCAGCGGGTCTCCTTCCTTGAGCACTCCTTCGAGGATCATCGCTACCACCCGGTCTCGCAGTTGCCGATAGATCGGCAGGCTGTCGTCCCACTGCGAATCCATGGTCGTTTGCACGGCGCCTGTGGCGGGGTATTAGCCCACTAATCTACCAAAACGGCCGGCTCAGGCTGGCCAAACCAGGCGTGATCCGACCGCATCGCCACGGTGCGGCTCGCGCCCGCATGCATCCCCGGCGGGACCGATGTGGACTGCACGAAGCTCAGGCTGAACACCAGGGTGATCAGGGCCGCCGCGGCGGCGCAGGTCAGGTCACGATAGAGGTTTGAAGCGAAGCTGTTCATGGTCGTCTCCTTAGGCTGTGTGGGGGGTCTGTGGATCTCTTTCGGCCGGCTTACCTGCTGCAACAGGCCTGCCTCCTTGGTGATGTACTCTAGTAGTACACTACTTAAGTGTCAAGCTATTTCACCAAATCAGTCTCAGGGGTCATCGAGGGCTTGGAGAGCGCCGGCGCCGCGAGGGTTTGAGCCCCCGTGGCGCAGCTAGGGACCTGGGTGCGGTCAGACGCTAGAATTCCTGGGCCTTTTTTCGGAAAGCACGAAGCGCCCGTCATGAAATCTGCCGTGAACGTTGCGATCACCGGCGCCGCCGGACAGATCGGCTATGCCCTCGCCTTCCGTGTCGCCGCAGGGAGCCTGCTCGGGCCCGACACACGCGTGAACCTGCATCTCCTCGAGATCACCCCGGCGCTCGCGGCGCTGCAGGGCATGGTGATGGAGCTGCACGACTGCGCGTTCCCAACACTCAACAAGGTCGTGCCGACCGACGATGCGCGGGTTGCGTTCCGCGACTGCCAGGCGGCGCTGCTGGTCGGGGCGCGCCCGCGCGGACCGGGCATGGAACGCAAGGACCTGCTGCTCGCCAACGCGCAGATCTTTTCCGTGCAGGGCCGGGCGCTCAACGAAGTCGCCGACCGCAACGTGAAGGTGCTGGTGGTCGGCAATCCCGCCAATACCAACGCGCTCATCGCCAAAGCCAACGCCCGCGATCTCAATCCGCGCAATTTCACCGCGATGACGCGCCTCGATCACAATCGCGCGCTGTGGCAGCTGGCGGAAAAGACCGAGACCCATGTCAGCGACATTCGCCGCATGACCATCTGGGGAAATCATTCGGCAACCCAGTACCCCGACCTCTCGCACGCCGAGGTCGCAGGCAAGCCGGCAGAGTCCCTCGTGAGCCAACAGTGGATCGAGGAGACGTTCATTCCGGTGGTACAACAACGCGGCGCGGCCGTCATCAAGGCGCGTGGCGCCTCTTCGGCCGCCTCGGCCGCCTCCGCCGCGATCGACCATGTGCACACCTGGTTCCACGGCACGACCGCGGGCGACTGGGTCAGCATGGCCGTGCCGTCGGACGGCAGCTACGGCATCCCCGACGGCCTCATCTACTCGTATCCGGTCACCGTCAGCAACGGCGAGTACCGGATCGTGCCGGGTCTCACCGTGGATGACTTCAGCCGCAAGCGCATGGAGGCGACTCACGCCGAGCTGCGCGAGGAGCGCGAGGGGGTCAAGAGCCTTCTCGCCTGAAGTTTCGTGCGCCGCGCCCGGCAAGCTATAGTCGGGTGAAGCCGCGCGAGGCGGAGGAAGGTTCATGTTGGGCGCTATCGTCTCCCTGATGCTCGTCGTGGCGGCCGCCTACGCGGTCACGCAGGTGGGCGGCGTCATCACCCTGCTGTTCATCGCCGCGGTGCTGTTCCTCGCTTACCGGCGGCTGTCGCTGCTCGCCTTTACCGTGACGTTCACGGTGCTGCTCGCCGCCTACACGCTGCTGGGCGCGCCCGCCGGGATCTGGAAGGGGTTCTTAGGTGTCCTGCTCGCGGGGCTGTGGCTGCTCAACGTGCGGCCGCTGCGCAAGGCGCTGATCACACGCCCGTTCATGAAGACCTACCTCAAGCTCCTGCCGGCCATGTCGCAGACCGAGAAGGAGGCGCTGGAGGCCGGCACCGTGTGGTGGGACGGGGAGCTGTTCACCGGCGCGCCGCACTGGCCGAAGCTGCTGGCCGCAAAGCCTCCGCAGCTCTCGGGCCCCGAGCAGGGCTTCCTCGACGGCCCGTGCGAGGAGCTGTGCCGCATGCTCGATGACTGGAACATCACGCACGAGCGCGCCGACCTGTCGCCGCAGGTGTGGGAGTTCCTCAAGAGCCGCGGCTTCTTCGCGATGATCATTCCGAAGAAGTATGGCGGTCTGGAATTCTCCGCCTACGCGCACTCGTGCGTGCTGGCCAAGATCTCCAGCCGCAGCACCACCGCCTCCTCCACGGTCGCGGTGCCCAACTCCCTCGGACCCGCGGAGCTGCTGAACCACTACGGCACCGAGGAACAGAAGAACTACTACCTGCCGCGCCTGGCACGCGGGGAGGAAGTGCCGTGCTTCGCGCTCACCGGACCGCGCGCCGGCTCGGACGCCAGCTCCATTCCCGACACCGGGGTCGTGTGCCGCGGCACGTGGCAGGGGCGCGAGATCGTCGGACTGAAGCTCAACTTCTCCAAGCGCTACATCACCCTCGCCCCCGTGGCCACCGTCATCGGTCTGGCGTTCCGCATGTTCGATCCCGACCGGCTGCTGGGCGGCAAGACCGACATCGGCATCACCTGCGCGCTGATCCCGCGCAGCACGCCGGGGGTGAGCATCGGACGGCGCCATTTCCCGCTCAACATTCCGTTCCAGAACGGACCCATCCTGGGCAAGGACGTGTTCGTGCCGCTGGATTTCATCATCGGCGGGCCGCGCATGGCCGGCAGCGGCTGGCGCATGCTGGTGGAGCAGCTGTCGGTAGGGCGCTGCATCTCGCTGCCCTCCAACGCCACCGGGGGCGCGAAGGCGGGCGTGTGGGCGACGGGCGCCTACGCCCGCATCCGCAGCCAGTTCAACACGCCGGTGGCCAAGTTCGAAGGGGTCGAGGAGGTCATCGCGCGCATGGTGGGTCTGACCTACACCATGGACGCCGCGCGCTCGGTGACCGCCGGCGCGATCGATGGCGGCGAGAAGCCCTCGGTGCCCTCCGCGATGCTCAAGTACCACGTCACCGAGATGGGCCGCCAGGTGGCCAACGACGCCATGGATGTGCACGGCGGCAAGGGTATTTGCCTCGGGCCGAGGAATTATCTCGGCCGTGCCTACCAGGTGGTGCCGGTGGCGATCACGGTCGAGGGCGCCAACCTCCTCACGCGCAACCTCATCATCTTCGGCCAGGGCGCCGTGCGCTGCCATCCGTTCGTGCTGCGCGAGATGACCGCCGCCCGCAATCCCGATCGCGCCGCGGGCGTGGATGAGTTCGACCGCGCCCTGTTCGGACACATCGGCTTCAGCATTTCCAACGCGGTGCGCTCGCTCATCATGGCGCTGACCCACGCGCGCTTCACCCACGCGCCGGTGCAGGACTCCACGGCGCGCTACTACCAGCACATCGTGCGTTTCAGCGCCTCGTTCGCGTTCGCGGTGGATGTGGCGATGCTGACGCTCGGCGGTTACCTGAAAAAGAAGGAAAGCCTGTCGGCGCGGCTCGGGGACGTGCTGTCGTGCATGTATCTGGCCTCCATGGTGCTCAAGCATCACGAAAACCAGGGCCGTCAGGAAGAGGACCTGCCGATCGTCGAGTGGGCGTGCCGCAACCTGCTGTATCACGCGCAGGAGCAGCTGCATGGTTTCCTGCGCAACTTCCCCAACCGGGCGCTTGCCGGGGCAATGCGCGCGCTCATCTTCCCGCGCGGTCGCGTGTACTCGGCGCCCGATGACCGCCTCGGGCACAAGGTCGCCGGCCTCGTGACCAGTCCGACCGAAGCGCGCGAGCGCCTGTGCCAGTACATTTACTGGACGCTCGAGCCCGCCAACCCGCTGGGACTGCTGCAGGAAGCGCTGCTGCTCGCGGTGCAGCTCGAGCCGCTGGAGAAGCGCATCCGCGTCGAGGGCGTCAAGACCGGCAAGGTCACCGCGCTCGATCTGCCGGGACGCATCCAGCAGGCGCTCGCCGCCGGCATCGTTTCGGAAACCGAGGCCGCGGCGTTGCGCGACTACGATCGCAAGGTGATGGATCTGATTCACGTCGATGACTTCGAGCCGCACGAGCTCGGCGCCCTTAGCGCACCGGCGTCCGAGTCGGCCGCGAGGTCCAGCGCGCACGTGGCATGAGCACGGCGGCGCCGCTCAGCACCGCAGCGCAGCGCGCGCCGGCCGCAGCCGGCGTCGCTCCCGCGGTGCGCTGCGAGAACTGCGGGGCTGCGGTTGCGCAGCGTTACTGCGGCGCCTGCGGCCAGCGGCGCGAGCCGCCGGTGCACTCGCTGTGGCACTTCACGCAGGTGGCGACCGAGGACCTGACGCACGCGGACTCGCGCCTGTGGCGCACGCTCGCGGCGCTGCTGTTCAAGCCGGGCTATCTCACGGCGCAGTTTCTCGCCGGACGGCGCGCGAGCTATCTGCCCCCGGTGCGGCTGTACCTGGTGCTGTCGGTGTTGTTCTTCATCTGGGTCAGCGCCGCCCAGACGAACCTGCAGGTCGTGCAGTTCGACGCCAAGCCCGCCGCGGGCGCTACCCGGGTCAGCACCCCCTTCAGTCCGGCACTGCCCGGAGAGTCGGCGCAGCAGCGTTCCGAGCGCCTGTGCCACGACACGGTCTACCAGGGACCGTGGCAGCAGCAGCTGGCGCCGCTCGTGTCGCGCGCCTGCCGCAGAGTGGTCGAGGACAGCGGGCGCTCGCTGCGTGAGTCGTTTCTGCACAACCTGCCGCGGGCGATGTTCCTGTTCCTGCCGCTGCTCGCGGGCGCCATGATGCTCATGTACTGGCGGCCGCGGCATTACTACGTCGAGCACCTGCTGCTGTTCGTGCACAACCATGCGTTCGCGTTCGTGGTGCTGCTGCTGGCCGCCGCGCTGTCGGCGCTGCTGCCGTTCACCGCGGGATGGGTACGCTTCGTGCTATGGCTCTACATGCCCTGGTATGTGTACCGCTCCATGCGCGTGGTGTACGGCCAGGGCCGCTGGCTCACCTTCGCCAAGCTGCTGGTGCTCAGCCTCTTTTACCTGTTGAGCGGCGTGCTGATGATCGCGCTCACCACCGCATATAGCTACCTTATGCTGTAAGGGGACGTTTTTAAGGAGATGCTCATGCGTACATTGATTGCTGTTGCCCTGATCCTCGCCGCCCCGCTCGCCGGCGCGCAGACGCCCGCCGCGGCGCTCGAGCGCACCGCCTCGCCCCCCGGCGCCGAGGTCTACATCATCAGTCCCAAGGATGGCGCCACGGTCCACAGCCCGGTACGGGTGCAGTTCGGCCTGAAGGGCATGGGTGTCGCGCCGGCGGGAGTGAAGTTCGAAAACACCGGCCATCACCACCTGCTCATCGACACCGACGCCCCCGCGGATCTGTCTGCGCCGCTGCCGGCGACTGACAAGATCGTGCACTTCGGCAAGGGACACACCGAGACGACACTCACCACGCTCACACCCGGCAAGCACACCCTGCAGCTGCTGCTCGGAGACCAGAATCACATCCCCCACAATCCGCCGGTGATTTCCCAGAAGATCACCATCACGGTCGCCAAGTAGCGGGAGCCGAACGCCGCCATGACGCGCGCCGTCCTGCACGTCGACATGGATGCGTTCTACGCCTCGGTCGAACAGCACGATGACCCGCGGCTGCTGGGCAAGCCGCTCATTGTCGGCTGGGACGGCGGGCGCGGGGTGGTGGTGGCGGCCAGCTACGAGGTGCGCCGCTTCGGCGTGCATTCCGCGATGCCGATGCGTACCGCGCTGCGGCTGTGCCCGCAGGCGGTGTGCGTACGCCCGCGCATGCAGCGTTACCAGGCCGTGTCCGCTCTCGTGTTCGGGGTGTTTCACGAGGTCACCCCGCTGGTGCAGGGGCTGTCGCTGGATGAGGCCTTTCTGGACGTCACGGCGAGTCAGGAGCTGCTCGGCGGGGCCGTCGACATCGCCCGGCGCATCAAACGGCGCATTCGCGAGCTCACCGGGCTCAGCGCCTCGGTGGGCGTCGCACCCAACAAACTGGTGGCCAAAATCGCCTCCGATCTGATGAAGCCCGACGGCCTCACCGTGGTCGCGGCCGAGCGCGTGCGCGCGGTGCTCGATCCGCTTTCGGTGCGCCGGCTCCCGGGCCTGGGGCGCAAGACCGGCGCCCGGGTCGAGGCCGCCGGGATCGGCACGCTCGGTGAGCTGCGCAGCGCGCCGGATGCGGTGCTGTGGCCCTTGTTCGGGCGCTACTCGGCCTGGATGCGCGAGCGCGCTTCCGGGATCGACGACCGGCCGGTGCTGCCGGATGTCGAAGAGAAATCCCTCAGCGCCGAGGACACCTTCGAGCACGACATCGGCGAGCCGCGCGCCCTGCACGGACAGCTGGCGCGCCTCGCGGATCTGGCCGCCGCGCGGCTGCGCGCGCGGCAGCTGATGGCGGGCTGCATCGGGGTCAAGATCCGGCGCGACGATTTCACGACCTTTACGCGCCAGCGCGCCGTGGCGCCGCCGACCTGCGAGGCGCGCGCCATCGCCGGCGTGGCCGCCGAGCTCCTCGGCCGCTGGCTGGCCGCAAATCCGGATGCGAAACTTCGCCTGCTGGGCGTGGTCCTCACTGAGCTCACCCCCGCATCGCAGCTGGGACTGTTCGAGGAAACGCGCCGCCCGGGACGCCTCGATGCGACGCTGGATGAGGCGCGTGCGCGCTTCGGCAGCCGGGCACTGCGGCACGGCAGCACCATCGAGTAGCATCGCCCCATGTACCTGACGTTCTTCGGCCTCAACGAAAAGCCGTTCGCGATCACGCCCGATCCGCGCTATCTGTACCTGAGCGAGCGGCACGGCGAGGCCCTGGCGCACCTGTTGTACGGCATCAACGAAGCCGGCGGCTTCGTGCAGCTCACCGGCGAAGTAGGCACCGGCAAGACCACGATCGTGCGCTCGTTGCTGGCGCAGACCCCGAAGAACGCGGAGATCGCGCTCATTCTCAATCCCAGGATGACCGCGCCGGAATTCCTGCTCACCATCTGCGAGGAGCTCGGCATCGGCGTACAGGACTCCGCGCCCGGGAGCCTGAAGGACCTGGTCGACATCCTCAGCTACTACCTGTTGCGCGCCCATGCCGCGGGTAAGCGCGTCGTACTGGTGGTGGACGAGGCGCAGAACCTGTCGCCGGACGTGCTCGAGCAGGTGCGCCTGCTCACCAACCTCGAAACCAACACGCAGAAACTCCTGCAGATCATTCTCATCGGCCAGCCCGAGCTGCGCGAGCTGCTGTCGCGCAACGAACTGCGCCAGCTGGCACAGCGCATCACCGGCCGTTATCACTTGAATCCGCTGTCGCGCGACGAGACCACCGCCTACGTGCGCCACCGGCTGCGGGTCGCGGGCGCGACCACCGACATCTTCGCGGCCGCGGCGCTGAATGAAGTATTCCGGCTGTCGCGGGGCGTGCCGCGCGTCATCAACGTCATCTGCGACCGCGCGCTGCTCGGAGCTTATTCGCTCGACCGGCACCGCGTTACCGCGACCCTGGTGCGCAACGCCGCCGCCGAGGTGTTTGGCCGGCGCTTCACGCCGCACTGGCTGCCCTGGGCGCTGACCGCGGGCATCGCGGCGCTGCTCACCATCGCCACCGTGGAGTTGTGGAACCTGCAACCGTGGAGCACGCGCTCCGCGGCTCGCCTGCCCCGCGCTGACCTCGCCGTGGCAGCCGCGGCAGCTGCCCCCGCGCGGGCCGCGGTGACGCCGCCGCCCGCGCCGCACCTGGGCGAGCTGCTCGCGCAGTACGTCGCCGAGACGGACACCGAGAGCGCCTTCGCGAGGCTCCTGGGACTGTGGGGCGCCAAGTACCAGCCCAACGGAACCGATCCGTGCAGCCAGGCGACGCAACAGGGCCTGGAGTGTGTCACCGAGCGCGGCTCCTTCGGCCAGCTGCGTCTGTACAACCGCCCGGCCATCCTGCTGCTGAGCGACGGCGCCGGCACGAGTCACCAGGTGGTGCTCACCGCGCTCGACGACGAGCAGGCGCGCATCGAGCTCGGCGGCGCACGCAGCGTCGGCATCGGTGAACTGTCACACTTCTGGCTGGGCGATTTCGTCATGCTGTGGCGGCCGGCCAGCTCCCCGGTGAAGGCGCTGTCGGCCGGGATGCGTGGCGCCGAGGTGCGCTGGCTGCGCCAGAGCCTGCAGCGCCTGCAGGGCGTGGCCGCTGACGCTCCGGTCAGCGACGTGTTTGACGCCGAGCTCACCGGGTGGGTGCGCGACTTTCAGCGCCAGCACCAGCTCGCCGTCGACGGCATCGCGGGTGTGCGCACGCAGATTGCCCTCGGCAGCGCCGTCGGCGGTCCCGATACGCCGCTGCTGTCTGCCGCTGATACTCATCGTCATGGCGGGTGATCGATGTCCTTCATCCTCGATGCCCTGAAGAAGTCCGAGAGCGATCGCCAGCGCCAGAGCGGCCCGGCGCTCTTCGAGGTCAGGGTCGCCCCGCCGCGCACCGGGTTGCCGCCCTGGGCCATCGCGGTCGCGGCGCTCCTGGTCGTGAACCTCGCCATCGTCATGTGGATGCTGTGGCGGCATCCGGCGACGCGCACCCCCGACACGAGCGCCGCAGGCGCGACGACGCCCGCGCCAGCCCCGCCGCCGTCAGTCTCGCTGCCCGCGCCAGCGGCACCGTCGCCCGCCGCCGCGCCGTCGCCCGCGCTGCTGCCAAACCCCGGCGCCAGCAACGGCGCCAGTGACAATCCCGACGACTACGCGCCCGCGGCCGACCCCGCGGCGTCGCCGCTGCTCGGCAACCGCGTGCGGCACGGTACCGTCGACGGCGTGCCCCTGTATCAGGACGCGGCGGGGAGTCCCGGCACGCGCATTCCGCAGCTGCGGCTGGATCTGCATGTGTTCGCGCTGCGCCCGCAGGATCGCTTCGTCATGATCAACATGCACAAGCTGCGCGAAGGCGACTCGCTTCCCGAGGGCGTGCGCGTGGAAAGCATCACACCCGAGGGCGCGGTGCTGTCGTACAGCGGATCGAGATTCCTGCTGACGCGGGACTGAAGCGCCAGGCCTACTCGGCCACGTACCAGTGCTTGTCGACCTGCTCGAGCACGAAGTGATCGAAGGGTAGCCCCTGGCCCGTCAGATCGTAGGTCGCGCGCTGTCCTTCGTACTCATAGCGCGGATCGAGAGCGCGCACGATGTGCAGGGTCGCTAACAGCATCTCGCGCGTGCCCAGACTGTTCTGACACGCGGCCACCAGCGCCGCCAGCGCCTTCTTGCCGGTCACGCGCCGGAAGTTCGGGCTCATCTGCCTGCCGTAGTAGTCATCGCACTTGCCATCCGACAGCAGCTTCTCCGAGGTGGCGAGCAGCTCGATGATCCCGGGCTGGGCCGGGGAGGTGCCGCGGCCGCCGCGCACTGCGGCGGGCGTACGCGCCGCGGCGGAGCTGCCGTGCCGGCCTTCGATGAGATCGTCGATCTGCGCCTCGATCTCGGTCGGCAGCGCCGCTTTCCAGTCCTTGCCGAAGGGCTTCAGGGTCACGACGTTGACCACCTGCACCTTGCCGCGATCGCGGGGCTGCCGGCCGCGGACCAGCACTTCGACCTTGCCGTCCTTGTCCGCAATGGTCGCAATGCCTTCACCGCCGTCGTATTCCCGGCCAGGCAGATACAGGCGATCGGCGAGCGTCGCGTAGAAACCGGTGTCGGTGAGGTGCTCGATCTCGTCGAGCGGTCGCCCCGGACCAAAGAGCCGGTCGCGCACCGTGCTGTCGCCGCGCTTTGCCTCATTGTGCAGCAGGGTCAGGATCCGCAGCCGCAGAGCCCGCAGGTCATCCGGATGAATCGAGAACGCCACCGCTTGGCCGTCACCGCTGGCGACGGCCTGGAGAAACTCGAGCGCCGCATCCTTCTGGCTCATGGTGACCCCGGTGGCGGTGACCGCCGCCAACGCCCCCGGATACGCCGGCACGATGGCCAGCCAGGCGGCCCACGCCCACGCACACCTTGCCGGGATGTTTTGTCGCATCACACCCTACAGTCCGTCGCCTTTGACTCAGGTTTCGCAGGATAGCGCGCCCCGTCCGGAGGTGGCGCGCGTGTCAATAGTCCCCACATATGACCAGTTTCACAGAATCCGGCCGCCACTAGCGACAGGCCGCGTGCATTGCGTCATGGTCATCCCCGCGGCCGGGCCCTGAGCCCAACGGGCGAGTTTTAGATTGTGACAGCCGTGGCTTCCCACACCAAAGCGCAGAGTTCAGTCGGAGCGCCCACCCGCGGCGTCGTGCCGCCGCTGCTGACGCTGATAGGCAAGCCGCTGCTGGCGTTGACCCACGACCGCAAGCTCCTCGAGACCCTCATGCAGGTCGCCGACCCGGCGCACGAGGTGTTCACGGCCGGCTCCGAGGTCGATCTCGCCGCCGCACTCATGTCGCAGCACCCGGGGGTCGTGGTGCTCGATATCGCCGCGCTCGCCACCCCCGCCGGGCAACTGGCGGGGCGGCTGCACGCGCAGTTCCCGGACGTCGTGCTCATCGTGGCGGGCGGCGCCGAGGACCAGGGGGGCCTCGCGGCCCAGATCACCGAGGGTTCGGTGCATCGTTTCCTGCACAAGCCCGTCTCCGAGCAGCGCGTGCGGCTGTTTGTCGAGGCGGCGTGGCGGCGATACGGGGAGGTGCAGAGTGGCCCCGGGGCCACTGCCACCGCGGTGCTCGCGCGGCCCGTGCGCCGCGCGAAATGGTGGTGGCTCGCCGCGGGCCTTGCCGCCCTCGCCGCGCCGCTCCTGTGGGTCGGCCGGGACGCTCTGCCAACACACCCTCGCCCGGCGCCGGCGCCCACTGTGCGCTCAACTGCCCCCACCGCCGGCGATGCGATCCTCGAGGGTCTGCTGGCGCGGGCCGACCGCGCACTCGCCGGCGGCCAACTGGTGGCGCCGCCGGGCGCGAGCGCCGCGGACCTGTACCGCGAGGCCCTGCGCCGCAACGCGCGCGATCCGCGCGCCGTGAATGGCCTCGAGCAGACCATCGACAGACTCGTGTCGGACGCGGAGGGCGCGCTGCACGAGCGACGCCTGGATGAGGCGCAGCAGCTCGCGGATCAGGCGCACGCCATCAGCCCCGACCACCCGCGCGTGGCGTTCCTGACGGCGCAGATTGGCGCGCAACGCGAACGCGCGGTGCTCGACAAGGCGCAACACGCCGCCGCAACCGGCAACGTCGCCAGTGCCCTCGCGGTCCTCGATGACGCCGCGCGCGGCGGGCATCACTCGACGCTGGTCGAGGAGGCGCGCGAGCAATTCG
>WNFP01022678.1_pt1 | contig 11921 bp, 7 predicted proteins | sample 5400201 | NCBI WGS metagenome assembly WNFP01 (sample SAMN13153355, study PRJNA577476) | soil metagenome | isolation source: 115 cm saprolite under Madrone tree | place: USA:California | collected 2016-06-14
TCGTGGTGCTGCCGGTCCTATTTTGGTGGAAACGCGGCCGCTTGCAGTGGAAACGCGACTTCCGGCCTTTGATTCCTTTTGTTTTCCTGGCAATCGTCTCCGGGTTTGCCACGGCCTGGATGGAACGAAAGTTTGCTGGTGCTGAAGGCAAAGCGTTCGCCTTTTCATTTGTCGACCGATTGCTCATCGCCGGTCGCTCCTTTTGGTTTTATCTAACCAAAGCACTTTGGCCGTCCGACCTGTTATTTGTCTATCCACGCTGGGAGGTTAATTCGCAGACGTGGTGGCAATACCTTTTTCCGGTTGCGGTGGTTTGTCTTTTCGTTCTGGCCTGGATGCTGCGCAGGCGCTGGTCCTGGTTGTTTGCGGGTTTGCTGGTTTTTGGAGCGATTCTTTTCCCGATGCTCGGTTTTTTTAATGTCACTTTCTTTAACTATTCGTTTGTCTCCGATCATTTCCAATATCTGGCCATTTTGGGAATCATCGTGCCGTTTTCGGCTGGCGGAGCGATCCTGCTGAAGCGGCTGGACGGCGCGTACCGAGTTGCCGGTTACGCGTTGGTGTTTGCGCTTTTGGGCGCATTGGCAGTTTCAACATCGCGACACAGCGTCATGTATCGCGACGTTGAGACATGCTCGCGGATGGTCCTCGAAAAGAATCCCGACCACTGGCCCACGCGAAACAATCTGGGGACCGCACTTTTGCAGAAGGGCGATTTAAACGGAGCTTTGGCTTGCTTCGAAATAGCGCTGCGAAATTCGCCGTCCCGTCCGGGAGTACAAAAAAATATTTATCGCAACATCGGCGACGTCTTTTCGAAAATGGGAAGGACCGACGAAGCGATCGCTCAATTCGAGAAGTGCCTCTCGATGTCGCCGGATTTCGCGGAGGCTCATCATGATCTCGCCAACGCTCTGCGCCGCAGGGGCCGATATCGCGATGCCATTGCCCATTATGAGTCTGCACTACGAATCGACCCGCGATCCGTTTTAACCATGAACAATCTTGGCTGGTTATTGGCTACTTGCGCGGACCCTTCCGTCCGCAACGGAGCCAGGGCGGTCGAAGTCGCCGCCCGGGCAGAGTTGCTTTCTGGCGGAGAAGATCCCCTCATTCTTCACACGTTGGCAGCGGCTTACGCCGAGAACGGCCAATTCTCTCAGGCCGTTGAAACAGCCCAACGCGCATTGCAGTTGGCCGAGCAACAAAAAAAAGGCATCTTACTGCGCGCCCTCCCAAACGAAATCACGCTCTATCGGGCCGAGTTGCCCTATCACGAACCCTCGCGCTAGGCCGGCGTTTTTATGCTAACCGGGTAAGCGTAAGATGGAAATGAACACAAGGCACAAGAAAGCAGGACGCCAGAGTGTCGCGTTTTGCAGCCTTGTTTGGCCATTTGCTGGCCGACAGTGCCGACGAACGCCGCTCCAAAAGCAAAGCGCCGGAAGGCACGAGGCGTTCCGGCGCTCAAATTGCGCTTTTCTGACCTTAGTAGGAAAAAGTGACGCCAAATCGCGCCATTCCAAAATCCTGGTTATCACTGCCGTGACCGGGTCTAAGCTCCACCGCATGATTGATGACCGTGGTGCTAAAAACCGGAATTCCGTAAAAGGCAAACGTATTTTGGCCCTGCTCAGTGATGAGGTGGAACCTATCTGCATGGTCTTCCTGGCCGAAGACGAAGTTCCAGGTGAAGTCCGCCATCAGGCCGATGTGGCAGGTGACGCGAAACTCCAAGCCCGCGCCGATCTGACCGAGCGCTCTGACGTGATTGTTGGAAACCGGATCAGTGGTCAGGTATTCGCGCTCATGGTCGACGAAACCGTTGACGAAGGTGTTTTTCTCATTAAAAAACTCATAGAGGGTCGCGCCACCGTCAATGAAGCCGATGCCGCCGGTGATATAGGGAGCAAAGCGGCCGAACGGATAGCGCCCGGTTAACGTTACCAACCCGCCTCCGGCGAAATTCGTTTTCGCGGCCAGACCGATTCCTTCAATGCCGGCGCCAAAGTATTTGCTCCAGAAATATTTCACATCGACACCGCCGCCCCACGTGTCGTCTCGGGCAAATAATTCGTTCTTACTCAGCTGGCCGATGTTGACCCGCTCGTGGGCGGCGTTGCCCAGCTGCGTCTCGAAGCGACCGGTTTTGGTGCCGATGTCGGACGTGAACGGATCGTCATCCGGATGGAAAGGATCGACGTTAAGTCCCATTCGTGAGCGCGATAAAAATCGCACACAGGCGGTGCCGGCTGCATCACTTCTTTTTCTTTGCCGGAATATTTCTCCGGGCCATCGGCGTAAAGAGCCGCCGCTACTGCGAATAGTGCGAACAATGCGCAAAAGGTTAAGGTCAGTTTTTTCATAACTTGGATATGCGTTTAGGGTTTCTTCAGAAGTTCGTCAATAAAAAAAATAATTGTTTTTTAGAGGCTGTTTCAGGGCCAAACCGAGGCTCAATTCTGTGTTCCGTGCCTTTTAACACGAAACCGACACCCAGCGTCAAGCACCGAATTTCGCCCTGGTTTTGCCCAGGCCGGCGTTCTAACAAAACGGCGGCACCCGGTCAACCCCCGAAATGACGCCATCGCAAAATGCGGCTCCCCCCGCCAAGATGTCGATCTTAAAGGGCAATTAATCCCGGTGCGCTTAGCGCGGGCATATGAGAGGCGCGATTATTCTCGCCACCAAAAATGCCGCACCGCCGGTCCGCACGCACGCTGCCCAAGTCCCTTTCGAACGCTGCTCTTACGATTTTAGTTCGGCGCCTGTGTTCGCATCGGTGACGATGAACTTTTCGTGGTGATAGGCTGGATCGCCGCGAAACATCAGTCTACCGGCATAACGCCGTTCGAGCTCGATCAACAATTCTTCGTCCTCTTCCTTCAAGCGCTTCAGTACGTCCGGGTTCAGGATGACACGAAAATCGTGCACGCTGTCCTGATACTTGCGCATCACGGTGTTGAGAGTGCGGTGAAGTTCCACGCTGGTGGTCATCGAAGTCTTGACCACACCGCGACCGCCACAGTACGGACAATTCTCGTAAATTGTGTCGCTCAAACTTTCCTGCGCGCGTTGTCGCGTCATTTCCATCAAGCCAAGTTGCGAAATCGGGAGGATGTGCGTTTTGGCTTTATCGCGTTTTAGCCGTTCCTTCATCAAATTGAATGCGGCCTGCTGATCTTTGCGGCTCTTCATGTCAATGAAATCGGCAATGATGAGACCGCCGATGTTGCGCAAGCGCAACTGCCTCGCGATTTCGTCCGCCGCCTCCAAATTGGTTTGGAGAATTGTTTTCTCGACGTCGCGCCCGCCCTTGTTTCGGCCGGTGTTCACGTCCACCGCCACCAGCGCTTCGGTTTCGTCGATTACGATGTAGCCGCCACACCGCAACCAAACCTGGCGATGAAACGCGTCGTCGATCTGTTTTTGGATTCCGAGGGATTCGAAAATTGGCGTGGCGCCGTCGTAAAATTTCAAACGATTCCGCGCCCGCCGCGATATTTTTTCCACCAGCTGATTCATCCGTTCCAGTGCCTCGCGATCGTCGCAAAGGACTTCGTCAATTTCCTCGGTCAGAAAATCACGCACCGTTCGCTCGACCAGGTCCGGTTCTTCAAAAACGCGACAGGGCGCAGGCTTGTCGCGAATCATCTGCTCGACTTGGGCCCATTGATCGAGCAGAAAACGCAAATCGCGCACGAAGTATCGCGCGCGCTGACCTTCCCCCACCGTGCGAATGATGACGCCAATTCCTTCGGGAATATCGAGATCGCGCAAAATTTTCCGGAGGCGGTTGCGTTCCTTCGGGTCCTCGATCTTGCGCGAAATTCCGCTGCGATCGCTGAACGGCATTAAAACGAGATAACGTCCGGCAAAACTCAGATTCGTGGTCACACGCGGTCCCTTTGTTCCGATCGGTCCTTTCGTGACCTGGACGATGACGTCCGAGCCCACCGGGTAAATGCTCGGGATATCTTTCGCCGTTATTCGCTTGCGCTGTTTTTTTGATGGACGGTCGACTTCTTCAATCCCGCTGTCGAGCGCGGCCGGAATCGCGTCCCAAAAGTGAAGAAACGCATTCTTGTCGAGGCCGATGTCGACGAACATCGCCTTCAAACCCATCTCGATGTTTTTGACGCGGCCTTTGTAAACGCTGCCGACGATCTGACGCGAGCCGCTACGCTCGACGCTGTATTCTTCGAGACGGCCATTCTCGAGCAACGCCACGCGGCGCTCGAGTTTCTCCACGCTGACTACCAATTTGTTCCCGGTCTTGCGTGACGTAAGACCTAAAATTTTCTTTACTCTGTCTAACATAAATTTCGAAACGTTGCGCGATCGCGAGCGGAAACACGGCCAAGGAGTTGTTCATTGCTCGTTAGATCGACATTGATTGTTAAAAACGACGGCGAACCGGAGTTGGCGCGGGCGGCGCTGCCGGCCGTTTGACTCCAAAAAGGCGTTCAAAAAAGTTAGGCGGCCGCTGCGCAGGTGCCGGAGCCGCGCGTGCCACCCGGGGCCGTTTGGAAACTTGTCCCTGCGCATCTGGTTCCTGTTCGACATCGGGCGAAGCGTTGTCGCTCGCCATCTGCACGTCGGCGCTTTGGCCGTTATCGGCGCCTTCTTCGTCCTCGCTGCCGAGATTACCTCCAGTGTAGCTCACTGCCTTGATCAATTGGAGTGGATTCGCGTGATGCGCCGGTGCCGTCCATGCCACCTGCATGTCGAAGTTCCCTTCATCCATCGCCAAAGTGCGTTCGAGAATTCGCGTCGCGATCGGGCCCGCGACCTCGCCGCCGTGCCCAGAGGCGCCCTGCACCATCACTGCGACGACATACTTCGGATGCTCGAACGGCGCAAAACAGGCAAACCACGCCACGTTTTCCTCGTGGCCACGGTCGGTGGCCTGCGCAGTTCCAGTTTTGCCGGCGACCTGCACATTTTTAAGTCGCGCCCGACCGCCGGTGCCGCCGTCTTCGTTCACTACCCTCCACAAACCTTTGCGCACCAACTCGATCTGGTCAGGCGAAACTTCTCTTCGCAAATCCGAGCGCATTCGTGGTGTCTGCGGCACTGCCGGTTTGCCATGCTCGTTCAGGACCGGCGAGCCGTCCTGATTCAGAACTTTATCGACCAGGCGTGGGTAATAACACGTTCCACCATTGGCCGCGGTGGCATAAGCCATCGCTAATTGCAGCGGCGAAACAAGCGTGTAGCCCTGGCCGATCGAAACATTGGCCGTTTGCGCCTGCGACCACCTCTCCTGCGGATGGTGAAGTTGCATCCACTCCGGCCCCGGCATGTTGCCGGTTTGTTCGCCGCTCAATTGCAGACCCGATTCCTCACCAATCCCAAGCATTTTCCCAATAATGTCGATCGACTGAATGCCGGCCGCGTTCCCGTACTGATAAAAGAACGAATCGCAGGAAACTTTGATCGCATCGCTCAAGCCGATTGTACCGTGGGTGAAGTGTTTCGAAGCGCACCAGCATTGGAAAAAGTGTTCGCCGTAACTCACACCGCCGCCGCAACTGAATTTCGCGTTCGCGAGGTTCTTTCGCAGACCGGCAAATGACGTAATCAACTTGAATGTTGAACCCGGCGGGAGCGCGCTCATTGCCCGATTCACCAACGGATCCGCTGCGTCTTTGCGCAACGCCTGCCAGTCCTTTGCTTTGATGCTCGGAATAAATGCGTTCGGATCGAACGACGGCACCGACGCCATCGCCAAAATATTTCCGTTATTTGGATCGACAACGACTGCTCCGGCCCGGCTCACCGCTCGCAAAGCTTCATCCGCGATCGCTTGAATTCGCGAATCAATTGTTAGAAAAACATTCGCGCCTTGTTTCGGTGGATCTTCTTTCAATACGCCGTCGATCGTGCCTTTCGCGTTGCGACGCAGATAACGAACCCCCGGCTGGCCACGGAGATATTCGTCCATCGCTTTCTCGATGTTTGATTTCCCGTCCGCGTCGCCCTGATAAAACGTGAACTTGCGCGCCTCTTCCTTGTTCGTGTCGTCCGGAGCGCCGACGTAACCGAGTATGTGAGACGCCAACGCACCGTAAACATACGAGCGCACGGGTTTGATCGCGATGTCCACTCCCGGAAGTCCGACGTCATGCTCGGAAAATTTGGCCATCGTCGGAAAATTGATGTCCTTGATGTAGGAATACGGAACCTCAGTATCGTTTCGATAATGTCGCTCGAGCTGTTTCGAATTGTAATCGCGCGCCAAATCCAGGTCTTCCAGACGCGGCACAATCCCGTCATTCACGATTTTGATAATGTCCGGTTCCTTCACGTCCTTCGGCATCCCGCTGATGATGGCGCGATGTTCGGCCAACGGGGGCGGACCGAAACGTTCGCGATATCCCTTCACCATTTCCGGAAGATAAAAATCCACTTCGTAACTCGCGCGGTTTTGCACTAATGTCAGACCGTTGCGGTCCTTGATCTCACCGCGCACCGACGGAATTCGCACCGTCGCCTGCGAGCTGCCGCGGATTTGCGCCGTCCACTCCGCTCCATGCGCAACCTGAATCCACCACAGCCGCAATCCGAGCCCGGCCATTCCCACGAGCATCAGTAATCCGAGGAATTGAATTCTCAGCCGTGGACTAAGACGACGCCGGTTCATTCAAAACTCCTTTCCGGCAAATACGGGTAACGCGTCACTCGCGCAACCCAGTTCAACATCCAAAAGATAACCGGTGCCATTAGCATCGCCATCAAACCCGGCCCGCCGATTTGCCACCAAACCTCGCGCGAAAAGAAAAGGGAACCGCGCCGGAACGTGATCATAAGATATTGGGCCAAAATAATTGCCGAAGTGCACAGGCCGGTCAGCACGCAGTGAACTTCCCAGCGGCCGCGGATGAACAAAGGCCTTAAGCCATGCATAATTCCCGCCAGTACACCGTAGAGAAGTATCGACCAACCGAGCGAGATTTCAACTTTGGTGCCGATCACCTGTACTGTCAGCGCGTCGAGCAACACTCCTGCAAAAAACGCCATCGCCAGCATCAACGGAAACGGCAGCGCCATCGCACCGTGCGAGTCTTAAAACTTTTCACCATCCCGATGAACAATCCCGACGGAAAAACTCCGCCGACTCCAGACGTGTAGGCTTTTTGTCCCGGCTGAAGGTTCGCTTGCTTGGTTAGATAATTCAGATCGAGCAGGGGCGCCAATCCGCCGGACACGCGCTCGCCCGAAACAATTCCCTGCTCGCGCGTGCCTTCAACCGACGATGCCACTTTGCAATTTTCGTCCGTCACCAAAAGCACGACTGAAATCGTGTTGCTCACCGTTGTGGTCTTGCCAACCAAACCTTCATCCGTCACCACGGGCATGTCGGTCTCAATGTGGTCTTCCTTGCCACGATTGATCGTCACCGTGTGCCACCAGGTCGATGCATCGCGCGTTACGATCTCCGCCGGAATCAATTTGAAGATCGATCGCTCGCGATAATTGAGCGCGTGCCGCAAACGGTTCACTTCATGCTCGACGTCGCGGAGCGCGGAGTTGGTCGCGCGCAGTTGGCGATTGTCGACCCGCAACGAAGCATTCTCTTTCTCCAATTCCTCCAACGATTTCAATCCAGTCCTGACTGACGTAATTTGCTTTTGCAAACCGGAGCCGGTGGTGAAGAACGGTGCCAGCATTTGATAGATGCTCGCCTGCAATTTACGCGTGGTGTCGGCGCCGAAACTCAGGAAGTAACCGAGAATGGCGCCGAAGATCAACAGCGCGATGATGCTCGTGCGACTCATCGCGACTTATCGACTGTCGATTTTGCGTAGCGCGAGCTCACTCGCGCGAATCGAAAACGGTCAGCGCCACTGGCGATCTGCCGCAGCCACTTGACGCAAAAATTTAAGTTCATTCAGACATTTGCCCGTTCCTTCGGCCACGGCGCTGAGCGGATCTTCCGCAACATGGACAGGCAAACCAGTCTCCTCGCTCAAAAGCAACGCTCCAAAGTAATCCGGACCGAATCGACAATGGTCGAGATCGGTTCCAGCAACGCTTCGCGCACTTCCTGTGACGTGATCATCAACGTTTTCGGCAATCCCGCCACCAAGTCGCGCCCTTTTACTTCCACGCTCGTTTCCTTTTCGCTCGGATACGCTGAGCCGATCTTGATTTTAATTTCCTCGGCCGTGCGTTCGCCAACCATCAAATTGTAAGCGCGCTTCATGTACTGCACGATCGCTTCGTCCAGCTCGTCGCCGGCTACGCGCACGCTGCGGCTGAAAACAATTCCGGAAAGCGAGATCAGCGCGACCTCGGTCGTGCCGCCGCCGATGTCGATGATCATATTGCCGGCTGGATCTTGCACCGGCAGACCGACGCCGATCGCCGCCGCCATCGGTTCTTCGATCAAATAGACTTCGCGCGCGCCAGCGTGCGTCGCCGATTCGCGCACTGCACGCTTTTCCACTTCCGTGATTCCGGACGGAACCGCAATCACGACGCGCGGTCTCGCACGCACCCGACGGTTGTGCACTTTCGAAATGAAATGGCGCAACATCGCCTCGGTCACTTCGAAGTCCGCGATTACTCCATCTTTCAACGGTCGCACGGCCACGATGTTCGACGGCGTCCGGCCGAGCATCCGCTTCGCTTCATCGCCGACTGCGAGCACTTTGTTGGTGCCGGATTGGACGGCGACAACCGACGGTTCGCGCAAAACGATGCCCTGATCTTTGACGTAAACCAGGGTGTTGGCCGTCCCGAGGTCGATCCCGATATCGCTGGATAAGAAACCGAAAAGTCCGTTGAACATGAATTTATCTTTCCGCCCGTTTGGAAAACGCCATTGTCGACCTTCTTAGCAATCTGTGCGCCGCGTAGGCTGATTCTTACCGGCTGAAACGCGGTAACATGAAACGGCACGCCCCGCCGTCAAGCTCTTAATATATAGGGGCGGCTGCGCCGAAGCGCGAAATCCCAATGCCCGAGCTCCAAACCTCTCAATTGAGCGTTGAACGTTGAGCGTTGAGCGTTGAACGTTTGCTGCAATGCCAAAAGTAATCGTTGCCCCATCCATCCTCGCGGCCGACTTCTCAAATCTGGCTGGCGAAGTTCGCAAAGTTGAAGACGCGGGCGCCGATTGGATCCATTGCGACATCATGGACGGCCATTTCGTCGACAACATTTCGTTCGGACCGACGATCGTCAGTTTTGTCCGCAAGCAAACGAAACTTCCGCTCGATGTGCATCTGATGATCGAGCATGCCGATCATTACGTTCCGCGCTTTGTCGATGCCGGCGCGAACTCAATTACCGTTCACGTCGAACCCGAAGCGAAACACGATGTCGGCAAAACCTTGCGGCAAATTCGCGATGCCGGTTGTCGCGTCGGCCTGACTTTGAATCCGGCGACATCTTTCGAATTGCTCGAACCGTTTCTGGACAAGATCGACATGTTGCTCGTGATGACGGTCCATCCCGGTTTTGGCGGCCAATCATTCCGCGCCGAGCAAATGGAGAAAGTGAAACGCGCCGCGGAATGGAACAAAACGCGCGATCGTAAGATCGACATCGAAGTGGACGGCGGCATCAACGCCGAAACCGCGCGGGTTTCAATTCAAAACGGCGCGAATGTTCTCGTTGCCGGCACTTCAATTTTTCGCGCGCTTGATTACGCGAAAGCAATCCGCGACCTGCGCGGATAAGTCATCCCGAGCGGAGCGAGGGATCTTCCATTCGAAGCGCGGAACACGCAAAGTAAGCAGCGTGATCAATCACCTTGTGAGGGACCCTTCACTTCGTTCAGGATGACCGCAGAATTTTGCGCGCGCTAGCGCGTTACGACCGGCTCGGCATCTTCGGTCGTTTCCGCCATCACTTCATCGGTCTGCGTGACGCGGACGACTTCTTCGATGGTGGTGTTGCCCTTCGCGACGCGACGCCAACCATCCTGCCGCAATGTTTCCATACCTTCGGCGATGGCGCATTGCTTGAGCTCGCCGCCATCTTTCTTTCGCATGATCAGTTTCCGCAACGGCTCGGTCACGACGCAAATCTCGTAAATAGCAGCGCGGCCTTGATAGCCGGTGTGCCGGCATTGTTCGCAACCTTTGCCCCGCATGAATTCCGTGCCGAGTTCTTTCACCGGGAACCCGATCTCGGCCAAATACTCGCTCGGATATTCGACTTTCTCGGCGCATTCCGGACAAATCGTGCGGACGAGTCGTTGCGCAATGAACGATTTCACAACCGACGCGAGCAGGAACGGCTCGACGTCCATGTCGAGCAAGCGGGTGATTCCGCCGACGGCGTCGTTCGTGTGCAGCGTGCTGAAAACAAGGTGGCCGGTCATCGCCGCGCGAATCGCGATGTCGGCCGTTTCGACGTCGCGGATTTCGCCGACCATGACCACGTTTGGATCTTGTCGCAAAATGTGTCGCAGACCGAGCGCGAATGTGAAATCGATCTCCGGTTTCACGTCCATCTGCAAAACGCCGGGCAATTTGTATTCGACCGGCTCTTCGATCGTAATGATGCGGCGCGATACCGAATTGATCGTGCTCAAAAAGCAATACAACGATGTCGATTTTCCGCAGCCGGTCGGTCCCGTGAGCAAAATGATTCCGTTCGGCTGTGCGAGCTGATGCCGGATCGTTTTCTCCTGCTTTTTGCCCATATCGAGCCGCTGAAAACCGAACTGCTGACCGCCGCGGCTGAGCAAACGCAAGCTGATCGATTCGCCGTTCACCGTTGGAATCGTCGAAACGCGAACGTCGATCTCCTGATTACTCGCCTGCAAATTCATGCGCCCGTCCTGCGGCAATCGCCGCTCGGCGATGTCCATGTGCGACATCACTTTCAATCGCGAAATGATCGCCGAGTGCAGCAAGCGCAATTGCGGGGGCACCGCGACTTCGTGCAGGATCCCGTCGATCCGGTAACGAATGCGAATGTCGCTCTCGAGCGGCTCGACATGAATATCGGTCGCGCGCTCCACGATCGCTTCGCGAATAATCTGGTTCACGAATTTCACCACCGACGCTTCCGGATCGTCCGAGCTGATGTCGGTTGCGGTTTCGCCTTCCTGCAAAATTTCGAAGTCGCGCTTCGATTTGAGAATCTCGTCGAACGTTTCCGCGCCAACGCCGTAGAGCGTTTTCATCGCGCGGAGGAGTTGCCCGCGCGGCACCAGCACCCATTCGGCCGGCTTTTTCAAAAGCTGGCCGGCGAGCTGACGACCTAACGAATTGAACAAATCGTAGGTCGCGAGCACGACCGAGGTCTCTTTCGCTTCGATCGGCAAAATGTGATGCTGGAAAACAAAACGGCTCGGCAAGATCGACAAGGTGTCGCGGTCGATCGTTTTCGGATCGATCGAGATCACTGGCACGCGGAAAAAATTGCCGATCACACTGAGAAAACGTTGCTCGTCCACTTTTCCGGAGTCGAGTACCTGCGCCGTCCACGAGCCGCCGTTCATATTTTGCGCCAGCTGCGCCGCTTCCTCGCGCGAAGGCACACCGCTCGCGAGCAAAAGATCGATGACTGACTGGCTGGCCGTCTGATTCACCGCGCTAGTTTAGCCTAAACTAGGGTAAATGCAGCACGCGCCGGACCGGAACGGTCAAGGTACCCGTCACTCGCTGCGAGTAATTTTTTTGTAACCGCGCGATCGCCTCACTGACATCGACCGAGTAAACCCCATTAATCGGGCCGCAATAATAGCCAAGCCGCGCCAGATCGCGCTGCAGCGCGCCAACGTAGGACGGGTGAGTAATCAGTTCACGGCCAGACATTAAATAATAAGGTACGCGCGAACCGAATCGCGGCGCGAAGTCGACGTCGTAAACCGTCGTGCGGCTTTGATGCAAAAAATCCAGGTCGTCGCGTGGCGCCAAACTGTCCGAGTGATGAAACAGGGGAGTGTATGGCGGGTC
>WNFP01003945.1_pt1 | contig 11920 bp, 5 predicted proteins | sample 5400201 | NCBI WGS metagenome assembly WNFP01 (sample SAMN13153355, study PRJNA577476) | soil metagenome | isolation source: 115 cm saprolite under Madrone tree | place: USA:California | collected 2016-06-14
CATATCACGAAATCGCAGTTTCACTTCCAAAGCTTTTACTGCTGCGCGAGACTCTCGCGGCGGCCGGTATAGATTGTCACGCATTCGAAAGGCATCGCATACGGATGATTCACATATTCGCTCCTTACAAGGATGAGATTAGCGAACCGCTGGCGCGATCATCGAGGGGCGCTGGTGAGTGCCTCGGTGTCAGTGCGAATAAGTTGAGGATAGCGCTCTAGTAAGGACCGCCTGGCGTCGCGCCATTCCTGTGCCTCTGCTTGCTCTTTCCGGGCGGTTGCGATCTGCGGTTGTACAGCTTCGAGTGCCGGGCCGCCTGGAATCTTTCGGATGCTGATGAAATGGTCCGGGTCGAGCGCCCGCATCCAGACTTCGCGGGGCTTGTTGAGTTCTCTTCCCAACATTTCGGCTGCGAGACCCTGCATTGCGGTCACCACTCGTTCGGGAGAGTATTCACGGCCAACGGCGCGGACAGCCGCGCCAACCAGATGGTGGGCCGTCCCGAAGCTGATGCCTTCTTCCCGGACGAGAGTATCTGCCAACTCCGTAACGCAAAGAAAACTCCCGCGAGCTCGGAAGCGCATCCGCTCGCGATCCACTTCGGCGTGGCTCATAGTGCCGGAGAAAAGGCGGAGCGCGCGAACGGCATCGGCGCACATGGAAAACGCCATCGGTTGTAGGTCATCCTCACTGTCCACGATGTCCCCGAAGGGAGTATTGTGCGCGCAACTGAGCACGGCCTGGGCCTGGCTGAATGCCTTGCTCGCCAGAATGCGCACGTGTTCCAAAGCCACAGGATTTCGTTTCTGCGGCATGATGCTGCTGATCTGGATGTAAGCGTCGCTCAAGCGCAGAAAACCGAACTCTTCCGTGCACCACAACAGCAAGTCCTGCACCAGTTTTCCCAGATTGAGCGTCAGCACGGCGATGGCCGAGGCCGCTTCTAGCAGGTAATCGATCGCCGCGATGGCGCCGTAGGAATTTACCTGCAGCCCCTCAAAGCCCAGTAAACGGGCGGTATAATCGCGATCGATGGGAAAGCCAGTCGTCGTAATGGCGCAGGCGCCGAGGGGGTTCCGATTAATGGTGGCAAAAGCGGCGCGCAATCGTTGGATGTCGCGACCCAGGAATTCAACGGCAGCAAGCAAATAGTGAGCCAGCGTGGTCGGCTGGGCCGGCTGCGTGTGCGTGTAGGCGGGCATGATGGTTCCCACGTGTGAGGCAGCGAGATCGATCAGCACCTGACGTGCGTCCGCGGTTTCCTCCGCAATTCTCAGGATTTCACGACGCAGGCACATGCGGTACATCGTAAGATCGATGTCGTTGCGGCTGCGTGCGGTGTGGATCTTGCCCGCCACCTCTTCGCCGCAAGCTTGCACCAACAGTTCCTGGACGTGAAAGAACAGGTCCTCGCTGCGGCCGTCGTAGCGCGTCGCCAGAATCTTGGGACGATCGAGACGGGCGATCGCTTCAAGGCACAGGCGGGCATCCGCCGTCGGAATAATGTTTTGGCGGGCGAGCATTAAGGTGTGAGCAGAGTGGATTTCGAGCAGCGCGTCCAGAAAATACTTCTTGGCATCTTCGAAGTTCACGGCCAGAACGGTTTCAGCATAGACGGGAGCGGGAAAGCGTTCGGAAGACTTGGACGGCGTTTCGGAGGGGTGGTCCAGTTCATTCAATGAGCGCACCCCCCACTAAGGAAAACACAGAACTATCAGCCGCTGGGCGCTTGGGAGCGCCAGACAAGGAGAGAGTCATCCTGTAGTTCTCCTCTTCGACTCGCCCGCGCATGAGTCTAGCAGCCGTACTAGAAAACATGGAGTGGCCTTACCATCTAACTCCCAATCCGAAATTGAGAATCCGGCCCTGGAGGACTGTAGCGGAGGGTGTGCCGAAGCCCGCTGGAAAACCGGTGATTTGTCCACAATGTGTGGGATCCAAGGTAAAGCCATTGGCAGTCTTGGGGCAGCCCGTGGTATCTACAAGGACCCCACCTGTTTTCAGGCTTGTGACATTAGGGTGATTGAAAACATTAGTGGCTTCAGTCAAAAACTGCGCCCGGAATCGTTCTTTCAGGGTGAAAATCGTTCTCGTATAGCGCAGGTCAAACTGATAAATGTTCGGTCCGCGGAGGGTGTTGCGTCCAATGCCGAGCGACCGCGTGATGCTGGTCACGAGTGAGTCGCCGTTGAGGTTGGCGTTTGCAGTGACATTCTGTTCGTCACCGGAGGCGATGTTCGTCAGCATGGCCAACTCGTTGTCATTCAGCAGGCGGTTCACCAATGAGTTCTCGACCTTCAGGTGGGGCGACCACACTACGCTGGCCGTGAAGGACTGTGGCCGATTGACGTAGCTGTTGCTGCGGTCACGCAGTCGATTCGTCGCATCTTCGACGTACACGAGGTTTTGCTCAAAGCCGTTGACGTCAGGAGCATCGCTGATGGTATGCGAATAGATGTACGCTGCGCTTGCCACCAGGCCGCGTGAGAAGCGGTGTTCGTAGTTGACCTCCAGCGCGTTATAGGTCGAGCTAGTGCCAACGTCCTGTAATGTCACGTTGTTGAATGCCGGGTTTGCACGCGTTCCCGCATTCACCCTTGGGTCGAACACGAGACGCCCATCAAGTAGCGAGCCCAGTGGATTAATGAGATTGATGTTGTGCAGCCACTGCAATTGCCGCCCCCCCGTGTTCACGTACGCGAACGTCAAGGCATCGTTCTTAGAAAGCTCACGCGATACCTGGAGGGTTGCGGTCATCGCATAGGCGTTCTTGAAATTAGGCGTAACTGTGAATACCGACGGAATAGCCGGAGCCGTCGCTGTGGTCAATGGCTGCGGGAAAGAAGGGGCCCCCGGCGATGAAGAAGACAGCGACGCATTGAACGACCGGCCGGAACCGTCGTTAGAAAGCGCGTTGAACCACAGATTAGTCGGCGGCGCGTCGTAAAACATCCCCCACGATGCGCGTACTACGGTCTTGCTCCCGACTCTCCACGCTAGGCCTAGGCGCGGCGAGACATCTCCGGATGGATTGTGGAAGTCCCGCGAGAATGGGAAAGGGGCGGCCGCGTTCGGCGATGGAGACAGAAATCGATCGTAGCGAATGCCATAGGTGACCAGCAAAGAGGGCCGTACTTGCCAGCTGTCCTGTCCAAAGAAATTGAAGAAATTGGAAATGTAGCCCACGCGCGTATTGCCGATCAAAGCATTTACCGTGTCATAGGACTTTGGGTTCGCACCGCTCACAGCGGCCTGGTACGCAGCGACCGAACCGAAGACGTACTGCGTGAAACTGTCGCCCTGCTGCACGTCGATAATGCGCGAATAGCCGAACCCTCCTTTGAAAGTGTGTGGGCCGCGGATGTAGGTGAGATTATCGTTCCAACTGGGTATCTTCTCCGCGAAAACGTCGCCTACAGAAACGCTCCCGCCAAAATTAGCTAGCCCAGAGATGGTTACTGCGGGCTGAGCCCCCGTCAGCGCGCCCGCGATGTGCTTCTCGTTCCGGTAGGGATAGGAGAAGCGAAACTCGTTGACCATTTGCGGTGATATCGTGTCGACCCATTGTAGTCCGCCGACGTGTGCACGGTCCCGGAAGTCTGACTCCGCGGAAATCAGATTTATCCCGCCAACGGCGGTGTTGAACGGATACTCGTTCCGGAAGTAATTGACGCGAGCAAAGACCCGGTTCTTCTGATTGATATCCCAATCCCCGCGGACATCCAGAAACTGCGCATGCTGCACGGAAGGCGCAGTCCCGAACTGCGAAGCGGGAATACCGACGCCCTCGAGGGCCGTCTGGTTTACGGCGTTGACAGTAATCGGGACAGGTAGCGCGCGGTACAGGTGCTCGTAAGCACCGAAGAGGAACAGTTTGTCTTTCTTGAGGGGACCTCCGGCATTCATGCCGTAGGAATTCATAAGCAAGTTCGGCTTCGGCAAGGTTGAGGAGAGAAGAATTGGTCTCGCGGTGGTATCGACAGGTCCGCGAATCCATTGGAACATGCCGTGGAGATTATTGGTGCCCGAACCTGTGATGACGTTATAGATGTTTCCTGTGGTGCCGCCAAACTCAGGAGCGAAGCTGTTACTTACGGTTTGGACCTCGCTCACGTAAACGGACGAAATCGGGAACAGGCGAAGACCGTAGCGATCACTCTCCGTGTCTACCATCCCATCCATCTGGTAGTTGATGCGATCCACAAAGCCATTGGTATTTAGCGTGCGCGGGATGCCCAGTTCCGGGTTGGGATGTCCACTGACGCCGGGCTGGAACATGATCCAGTTATACGGGTTCCTCGAGGTCAATGGCAGATTCTGCACCTCATCTTCACTGATCGTTCGGCTGATATTCGTTCGCGCTGGATCAAGTACAGGCGCGCCGCCGCTGACTTCGATCGACGTGCTCACCGCACCCAGCTTGAGCGCGCCGTCCACCACTGCTTCACGGCCTGCTTGGAGGACGATTTCAGTGAACTTGAGCGTGGTGAACCCGTCCTTCATTACAGTTACCGTGTATGTTCCGAGCGGAAGGGAGACAATCACGTAGTAGCCGTCTTCGCCGGAATCTATGTTGCGGGAATACCTCGTTGCGTTATTAAGGGCTGTGACTCTAGCGCTGGCCACAGGCTGGTCGCTGGGGTCGCTGATGCGACCGCGAATGCTGCCGTTGATCGATTCTGATTGCGCCCAAGTGGCTGGTACGCAGGTTAGGAAGAATAAGGCGAGTGAAGTCACAAAACTCGAAGTGCAAAACCAGAAGAAAAGAGACCCGCGTTTTTCATCGCGCATTTTGATCACCCCAGATTTCTTCCCCAGACCCGATTTCGTAAGTGTGTCTCAAGTGCGAAGACTAAACAAGGCCACTCGTCAAAAATTTGACGAGATACTGCGCAAGTTCGCTCCTCCTTAATATCGAATACCTCCGCAGGACGGGGTTTGTTTCGTCAAAGACACTTATAGTCGTCGAAAATTCGATAATCCGATTCTAGCGAAAATCTATTGCATTGGTGACATGGGAAAGCATTCGCGCGGGAATCTCCACAATCGCTATCGCGAATGGGTGTGTACTTCAAAGAGTTCGGGAGAAGAACAGCGACGTGGAGGACATGCACCCCTCGAGCAGTGCCCATTGAACGTCTTGTGTGAGATCGACCAGGAATCTGGTCGCCTGAGGAGGTACCAACAAGCACGCGCTTCTCCCGCGCCCATGGAAACTCCGCCTGAAGTTCTGTGTCACAATGTACCTGATGCCCCGACGCTGGATCGCTTACTCCGCTACGAGACGAGTCTCGGGCGATCCTTCGACCGAACGCTAAGTCAGCTCGAACGACTGCAACGGATGCGGTTGGGCCAACCGGTACTGCCCAAACTCGAAGTGAGCCATTTAATGTCCTGAGGATGAGGGGATATGAATAAGATGGCCGCCAGAACTACGCATATAACAATGTTGCAGGTGTCCAAAACCCCGGGAGGAGGGTCGGACTCGGTCATCGGCCCCAGAAGGACAAAATTGCAAAAACGAACTTCGACAAGTCTTTTAACTATAGGTACTTAGGTCTCGGGGGCTATATACCTGCGGGACGATAAATGCTCGCCCTTCCGCTAAGCGGTGCAGGGGGTCAGCCGCTTCGGTCTGAGCGGTCCTATCTCCGTGGTCGGTTTGACTCATGTCGATGAGTCAGATAGACTCATGTCATGGCTAAACGACTGCAAGTGATTGTGAAAGATCCCGAATACCGCGAAATTCAGCGCATGGCGCGCTCGCGTCATTTGTCGATCGCCGAGTGGGTCCGACAAGCACTCGACCTAGCACGTCGGCGTGAACCCTTAGGTGATGTCGGCAAGAAGCTCGAAGTGATCCGCGTGGCAGCACGACATGATTACCCCTCGGGTGATATCGACCGCATCTTGGCGGAGATCGAGAGCGGATACGGTGTCGGTACCCGGCCATGATTCTGGTCGATTCGAACATTCCGATGTATCTCGTTGGCGCGCCTCATCCTCACAAGGCCGACGCGCAGCGACTGCTCGAAAAGCTGGTTGGCGATCGACAACGCCTGGTTACGGATGCCGAGGTCCTGCAAGAGATACTACACCGCTACGTCGCTATCAGTCGGCGGGACGCCATCCAACCTGCGTTCGACGCTTTGCTCGGTATTGCCGACCAAGTGCTGGCCGTTGATCTTGCCGCAGCAGAGCGCGCAAAGGAAATTGTCATGGGGCATCTCCAAATGTCTGCGCGTGATGCTGTGCATCTGGCTGTCATGGAACACAACGGAATCGAGCGAATCTTGAGTTTTGATTCTGGGTTTGATGGATTCCCTGGAATCACGCGTCTGTCGTGATCCGGCGTCCAATCGATGAGAAAAATCAGTGTAGATGGTGGTCGGTTTCGGAAGAGCTTCCTCTTGGCCCGCGGGATCGCTCAAAAATGTGTTATTGCCCCGTGAGAACGTTTGTCCGCCAGTGACGGAAGCCCTTGGTTCCTCGCCGTCGGGTATTGGAGGAGGTTGGAGACCCACTGGTGTGGCTTTCATGTCTAAACTTGCGTAAAGGGCAGACCGTTCGACCGTGGGCAGCTAACCCAGAAAAAACGAGAGTGATCCCAGAGTGATTTTTGGAATCCTCCGTGAGCCCCGCGAATGTTGTGAACATGTTGGCTAACGCTAAGCCAGCTCGAACGCAGGCAACGGATGCGGTTGGGCCAACCGGTCCCGCCCAAACTCGAAGTGCACCATTCGACGTCCTAAGGGTCCAGTCATCGGTACCCACAGGAGCAAAATTGCGAAACGAACTCTCCTAAGCCCCTAGAATAGATACACTTAGGCTTTGGCAGATGTGCAAAGGAGCCCGTTCTTGCCACGCATGCAGGGCACGGCGCCAACGGCCGTGCCTCTTACAAGATTGACGTCACTCTTAGCGGCTCCGTGTCGTTTGGGAAGACGATTTCGCCGCGAACTGTATTCGAATCGTCTTGATCTCGTACGGCTTGGTGTGCACGGTGACGCTGCCGTCGCTTAAGGTGAGGTCCGCCGTAGGTCTCTCCATCAGGTCCGTCTCTGAAACCATGTTGGCCCCTGCCGGTAATCGCAGCCCTACGTCCGTCTCTTTTCCCGCCCACTCATAGAACCGCAGGATGAGCGCGTCTTCGTCCTCGGCTTTTTTCGCCGCGGTCAAGACTACGTTGTCAGACTGAATTTGCATGAAAGAGAAATCGTCCTTAAGTTCGCCTTCGTGCTTTTCGATTTGCCGCACCAGCAACGGATAATTGAGCTCGTAACCCCGCCGAACCGTCAACGCATTGCGCCAGCTTCCGCCATGCGGATAGAGCGAATAAGTGAATTCATGATGGCCCTCGTCCGCGTGCGGATCAGGCCATTCGGGCGAGCGCAGAAGAGAAAGCCGCAGGACGTTTCCTTTTGCGTCGTAGCCGTACTTGCAATCGTTCAACAGGCTGACGCCGTGCGTGGCATCCGAAAGATCAGCCCAATGCAGTGCCGGCACTTCGAACTTTGCTTTTTCCGCAGGCGTATTGCGCGTGGTCGGCCGTTCAATGGAGCCATAGGGAATTTCAAACGTCGCTTTCTCGCTGTGCGCGCTGGATGGTACCGCCACTTTCAGCAGGATGTGTTTCTCGTGCCAGTCAGCCGTCATGTTCACGTCCACGCGCGGAGACCCTGCGGTAATCGTGATGTCGCGCACGAACGTGGAATTCTGGAAATGATTCTTCACGCGCAGGACCGCGCGCAAGGGCCCGTTCTCCACAAGCCTGACCTCGTCGGCACGGTCAAGGTCCCAATGCTCTTTCTCAAAATCAGCGTCGATGTTCCAGGCGTCCCATTGTTTGGGTTTGTCGCGGAAGGTCTGCAAGAGATTCCCGCAGACGGACTGCCTCGGGCCCCCGGTGTCCGTTTCCGAAGCCGCCAGAGCCTCGGTCTTGCTGCGCTTGTCGTAGAGGCTGGTCATGCATCCGGTTTGCGGGTCCAGTTTGAGCCGCACAAGATCGTTTTCGAGCGTTTCGCCGGACGCCTTTATTTCCGGCGGCATCGCCGCTTGTTTCGCGGCCCCGTGAACGTAATACGTTCGGTAGCCTAGTCCCGGTACGCTGACTTTTAGTAAGAGCCTTGCCTGATGCGTCGATTTGGAGATTGCAAGCACTTGTGACAGCACCGCTTTTCCCTCGCCATTTACAACCTGAATCGCCGGCGCGGCACTGGGCAGTTGAACTTCCGCTTCAACAACTTCATCTCGTGGCCAGGACATCGAATTGAACACCACGACGGGAACACCTGGCCCGGCCGTATTGATGCGTGCGGCAATTTCCGACAGGGAACCATCAAGGATTCCGCGCCCCACGCGGCTGACATCCTCAAGGTTGCGCTTGGCGTCCAGATAATTTACGGCGATGCCCGATCCCGGCAGGATGTCGTGGAAATCGTCGAAGAGCAGGTCCCTCCAGGCCCGGCTAAAGTCCTCGAAAGGATACGCGCGCCCATACAGCGTGGCGAGCGCCGAGAACTTTTCGGCGTTCAGGAGCAATTCTTCCGTGGTGCGGACACGCTTCTTGGTTTCCGCCTGTGTGGTTTGCACCCCGCGGTGATACTCAAAATAGAGTTCGTCGCGCCACGTCGGCACCTTCATGGCGGGGAGTTTTTTCTCCAGGTCGTCAAAGAAGGATTTGGCCGTGCTGAAGCGGATGTTGGGATAGACAACATCCGGCTTCATCCACCGCACCGCATTGTCCAGCATCGTCCGAGTTGGTCCGCCACCATGGTCGCCAACGCCGTAGAGATGCAACATCTCGGATTGTTGCTTCGGGTCTGTCCCGTACAGTGACGGAATCCAGGTTGAAAGGTCTTTGGCCATCTGCGCGGGATCGATTCCCGCTGCGTAGTCATGCGGAAAATAAGTCAGGATGCGGCTGCCATCTGGCGACTCCCACCAAAAGAGTTTGTGGGGGAAAGTGGTGAATTCGTGCGCCCACATCAGTTTTTGCGTCACGAAATAATCGATCCCTGATTTTTTGTAAATCTGCGGCAGTTGCCAGCTGTAACCGAACGAATCCGGATTCCATCCAATCTTCACGTCGATCCCGAATTTGTCGTGAAAATAGTGTTTGCCGACGAGGATTTGCCGCACCAGAGACTCGCCGCCTGGCATATTCAAATCCGGCTCGACCCACATGCCCCCGATGACTTCCCAGCGCCCCTCGCGAACCCGCTGTTCGATTTCTTTGAACAAGTCTGGATATTTCTCTTCCATCCAGACGTACGTGCGCGCCGAAGACATCGTGAATCTGAAGTCCGGATACTCGCGCATCAGGTCGAGTGCGCTGCGGAAAGTATTCCGCACCACTTCCACGGTCTCCGTCCAAGGCCATAGCCACGCCATATCGATGTGCGAGTTGCCCGCTGCGCGAATGGTGAATTGCTTCAGCCAGGGATCGAGCACCTTTAGTTTTGCTTGCGCCTGGCGCAGTGACTCATCAAACGCCGATTGATCGCCACGATCCAGCGCGGCGAAGTCAATCGCCTTTACGCTCGCATCCATCTGGGCCTCGCGTTCCGCCTCGCCTTCGGGAAACGCTGCCGCGATCGGCCGCACAGACATTATTTCTTCCCGCAGAATATTGGGGTCCGGCCGCGTGGAGGCAGCCTCCAGGTTCAGTCCGCTGCGGTACATTTGCGTCCCGACGGGCGCGTTATCCACGCGCACGGCAATCAGGAATCTCTGCCCCGGCTGCGCGTTTTCCGTGAGCAAGACGGGCTGTTGCGTGTCCTCGTCGCTACGTCCCACCAGCGAGCCATTTGAGAAAACCGTGATGGTCATGGAGTCATTGCTCGTAAACAAGACTTCCAGCTTGACACGCATTCCGCGAACCGCGTAGCCATTCAGTTTCTCCGGGATTTCGATCAAGCGACGCAGCACGCGCGCCCCGGTCTTCCATTCCTCTGTGGTCTTCACTACCGGCCAATCCGCGTCATTCAAGCTGGGATCTTCGGGATGTGCAAGGTCCTCGTGGTAGCGCCATTCCGGCAGTGATACCTTTTGCAGTGATTCCAACCGGTCAAGAATTGGCTGGTACGGATCCGGCGCTTTGTCCCTCTGCGCGAAGCAAACTCCGGCCGACAGGAAAGGAGCGAGCAAAACCCCAGCAACCAGCTTTTTCATGGGTGTCTCCGTCCATTCTAGAAATGGTCGCTCTAGGGAAGCACTGGAAATGACTGTTCACTCTTGACGAGCAGTTGCGCCACTGTCAATCCACTTCGGTGTCATTTGGAGCTTCCCGCCTAAGCAGTTCATGGGCATACAGATATCTCCAATCCTTCCCCGGTTCCGAGCCGCGAGGTTGCACCCGGCGATGCCGAGTTTTCGCCCATGCTGTACTATGAATTGCTTATGCGAATTCTCCCGGGATTCCTTCTCGCCCTCGTTGTCGGGCCCCTTTCGGCGCATCAATCGGCGAAGCCTCCGGACCAACCGAAGCCGCTCCCAGGCAAGTTCACCGATGTCACCCGCGACCTTGGCGTTCGGTTCCAATACCTCTCTTCGCACACTCCCAAGCATTACCTGCCTGAGACTATGGGCGCGGGCGTCGCCCTCTTTGATTACGACAACGACGGGCGCCTCGATATTTTTTTCGTCAATGGCGCGCCTCTAACGGATCCCACGCCCAAAGGAAGCATCCCTCAAAAGACCGGACCGAAGTATTGGAACCGCCTGTTCCACCAGAAACAGGACGGCACGTTCGAGGATGTAACCGAGAAGGCCGGACTCGAAGGCGCCGGATATGGCATGGGTGTCGCCGTCGGAGACTACGATAATGACGGTTTTGAAGATCTCTACGTGACCGCCTACGGCGGCAACAAGCTCTATCACAACAATGGCGATGGCACATTCACTGACGTCACGGAAAAAGCCGGAGTCGGCGGCGGCGGTTGGTCCACCAGCGCCGCCTGGGTGGACCTGGACAATGACGGCTTACTCGATCTTGTGGTCCTTCGCTACGTTCAATGGGATTTCGACGACATCTGGTGCGGGGAGCACAAGGAAGGTTTCCGTTCCTACTGTCATCCCGACATTTTTCAGCCCATCACTCCGCTTGTCTATCACAATGACGGCAACGGCCACTTTACCGAGGTCGCGCAGAAAATCGGCCTCGCGAAACCGGGCAAAGGTCTCGGCATCGCCATCGCGGACTACGATCGCGACGGCCATATCGATTTGTTCGTCGCCAACGATTCGATGATCGAATTTCTCTACCACAACAAAGGCGACGGAACGTTTGAAGAAGTGGGCCTGCTGTCGCAAACTGCCGTTGACGGCGATGGCCGCACCTACGCCGGCATGGGCGTCGACTTCGCCGACTACAACAATGATGGTTGGCCTGACCTGATCATCACCGATCTTGCCAATCAGCGCTACGCGCTCTACCAGAACAATGGCGATTCCACTTTTACTTATGCCAGCTTCAGCACCGGCATCACCCGCGCCACCATGCTGCACTCCGGATGGGGTGTTCGCTTTCTGGATTACGACAACGACGGCTGGAAAGATCTTCTCGTCGCTCAGGGCCATGACCTTGACACCGTCGAGCTAAACTATCCCAACCTTCACTATCGCGAACCGATGCTTCTTCTTCGAAACACCGGCAAAGAGTTCGTGGACGTCTCCGCGGACTCCGGCGCCGTCTTTCATCTGCCCTGGCTCGGCCGCGGCATGGCCATCGGCGACATTGACAATGACGGCCGCCTCGACGCCGTCGTCACTTCCAACGACGGTCACGTCTACATTCTTCACAACGAAACGCCGACGCAAAATCATTGGCTGACGCTTAAGCTCGTCGGCCACAAGAGCAACCGTGACGCGATCGGCGCCGAAGTCAAACTCATCACTGCGAACAGCGCGCAGTTCGCTA
>WNFP01028606.1_pt1 | contig 11920 bp, 12 predicted proteins | sample 5400201 | NCBI WGS metagenome assembly WNFP01 (sample SAMN13153355, study PRJNA577476) | soil metagenome | isolation source: 115 cm saprolite under Madrone tree | place: USA:California | collected 2016-06-14
AGCTTTTCGTCTTGGCGAGAGGTTGGACCGAAGTCGCCCATCTCCAGCCGGGTTCGAAGACCGCTTCGCCCGATGGTCGCCCCTCCGATCTTAATCAGTTCCAAACGGCCTTTGGGAAACTCGCGAACTTCGTGGGGCTTTCCAATACGCCGGCCTTCTCTGCTCGCCTCCGTGGGGCGTCAGACCACTCATGGTGGTGCTCAGCACCTTACTATCACCTCTCAGCACGCCAAGGCAGACACAGCGAAGTCGTTGCTCGCTCGATGGAAAGTAGCAGCGAAGCAGTTGAAAACCAAATCGGTCTGTCAGCTCGTCTTGTGAACACATTCTGAATACCATCGCCCGTTTCAAACCCAAAGTTCCGCGCGTTCTAGCCCTCTCCAACTCAGCTCACAGCGTCCGTCAACTCCCGTTTTTAGGTTAAATCGCGACGAATCTCATCCCGCTCGTCGACAAGCCTGCGAAGTTTTCTTTTCTGCCGGAGCGTATTCCTGGTCGCATAGAAAAAATCGATATCAAACATTCCTTTAACATAATTCCGCCACATGTCAGGGTAGCGTGCCTCAAGAGCGCTTTTGACCTTACGCGCGACGGGCTCAGTTGGTTGACCTTCTTCTTTCAGTTCGACGCGAAACTCCAAGACCTCTTTAATATCCCTGTGTCGCACCGCTACCTGCCAGTCCTCGGTGATCTCGGGAATCTCTTTAAAGATGTCCTCGAAAAAAGTGGGATGGATGTTTCCTCCGCCGAAGACGACCATTTCGTCAGCCCTGCCAATGATTTTCGAAAGGCGCTTACCTGGCCGGCCACAAGCACAGCGCTCATGGATTAAGCGAGCGATATCTCTGGTTCGATAGCGGATGAGGGGCATCGTGGTTCTACTTAGAGTAGTAAAAACTACCTCGCCGTATCCTTCTTCATCGGGATCGACGATCTCAATCCAGAGTTCCGCGTCATTGACGTGATACCCCTGTCTTTCGTGGCACTCCACTCCAATGGCAGTTCCAGCGTCCACGCTGGCGTAGGCCATAAGGAATGTGGCCTGCCAGGTCTTCTCGATCCATGTCCGGGCGCGCTCCGTGAGCATTTCGCCGCTTCCTATGATCAGCTTCAAAGGATACGCCCGGCCCTGTGCTTCCGCCAACTCGGTTAGTTGGACCATCCACGTAGGTTCGCCCAACATCACGGTGAAGCCGTAACTCTCCATGCGGCGATAGACTTCCAGGGGCTCTATTTTTCCCACGGTTACGCTGAATGCGCCGGTGTAAGGCAAAACTCTCGCCATGAAATAACCGGGAAACCAAAAGGAGAAGTCGTAGGCATTTAAAATCCGGTCTTCCTGTCGCACTCCACAAAGATACAAGGCGATGGAGGCTCCACGGGCGGCGTTCTCAAATTCCTCGTAGTTGTAAAAGAGCCTTTTGTTGCGTCCGGAGGTGCCCGCAGTCTCAAAAGCAAGCTGTGGGGACGAGCAGAGAAAATCCTCTGATGGAACATTCAACAGATCATCAGCCGTTGTAAAAAAATTTCCCAGATCCGCAGGCGATTGCATTTGGCCGGCGTCGATGTGGACGGAGGAAAATTTCTCCCGATAGAATTTCGCCCGCGTCGATGCCAGGCGCAACGATGTTTTCAAATCGCGCTTCCGCTTGCGCTCCAGCCATGAGGGGGGCAGAGCGTTGACCACGCTAACCGCCCACGCCGCCGGCAAACTCAACGTCATTCGATCCAAAAAAGCCACGGCCAGCTCCTAGCCCTCTTTCCAACGCACGGATCGCACGGCGACGGTGAGAGTGATCACAGACATAATAAAAAGGACCAGGATATCCTCCCCCACACCTGTTTTCCCTGTCAGACCTTTGCTGATTCCGTCGGCCGCATAGGTAGGCGGAAGAAAAGCAGCAAGAACCTGCATGCCTTTGGGCAGCGTTTCCATGGAATAATAGACGGGCGACAAAAAGATCAAAATAATGCTCACGGCATCGGCAAGAACTCCCCCGGCCTGCAATGTCCCGGCGTACTGGCTCACAACAACGCCGATGCCGGCAAACGTAGTAAGGGTCAGAAAAACTACGAGGAACAGTTCGAGTATTTGAGGTCGAACAGGCACGCTGAGAATTTGCGCTCCCAGGAAAAACCCCAGGCTGGTAGCCAGCCCAAGCACATTAGCATAAAAGAGTACCCCCAATACATAGGATGCCGGCGATACCGGCGCCGTGATAAACAGCTTGAGCCTGCCGTAAAAGCGGTCTTCGATAAGAATAGAGCCCAGCCACATAATCGTCAGGATAGAAAACGACAGGAGCAGCGCGCCGGTGAAGAACCTTAGCTGTTGCGGCGGCTCGCTTCCGGCAGTGGCGCTGGCCATGAGAAAACTCGCCAGCGGAATCAAAAGCCCGCTAAACAGGTATTTGCCCAGCTGGTCGCGGAACTGGAGGTAATAAATGCGCGCGATGATACTAATATCCGATATTGTCTTCTTAAGCCCCATCGTTCTTCCGCTCTCCGTCGATGAGTTCCAGGTAGACATCCTCAAGCGAGACGCGTCTTACGGAATATTCCGTCAGAGCTCTCTCCTCAATGATTTTCTTAACTGCGTCGAAATCAGCGGCATCGTAAACGATTCTCTCATTGCGTACACCCGCGGTGGCCGTGCTCACTCCGTTGTAGACTAAACGATACGTTTTTGGCATGGACCGATAGAGATCCTCGAGGGTCCCGAGCCTTTTGAGTTCTCCTCGCTGCAGGATACCGATGCGATCGGAGAGTAACTCTGCTTCTTCTAGATAATGAGTTGTCAGAATGACGGTCCTGCCCCACCTTTTTACCTCGTTGACGAGATTCCAAACATCCCGGCGAGCGACTGGATCCAAACCCGCCGTGGGTTCATCCAGGACCAGGATCGGCGGATCACCGAAAAGAGCAAGCGCAATGAAGACCCTTCGTTGCGTTCCTCCCGAGAGGGTCTTGATCTTTTTATCGCGGTATTCTTCCAGGGATAAGAGAGGGATCAATCTATCAACCTGCGCGCGGGCGCTATTTTTTGTCAGTCCCTTCAGGCGACCAAAAAAATAGAGATGCTCGCAGACGGTCAGGTGCGAGAAGAGCGCACCCTCCTGGGGAATGACACCCATCAATTGCTTCACCTTGAGAGGCTCCAGGAAAGGGTCCACGTCCTTGATCTTGATGGATCCCGAGGTCGGGTTCAGCTCCGTTGTTATCTGCCGCACCAGCGTGGTTTTCCCGGCGCCGTTGGGCCCAAGGATAGAAAGAACCTCACCCTCAAAAACGTCCAGATCGATTCCCCTATTCGCAACGGTGCCATCTGGGTAACGTTTAATGAGACCGCGAATGGAAATCGCCGTTTTCCTCTGCCGATCATTCATAAAAGCACCAGTTCCACGCCGTTCTATGCGCATTCAGATTGTCTCCGGTGTCTTTGCGGGATACTGGTACAGTCTTATTCTCTTTTCAATGGTGCCGCCGAGTTCTTGTATTTGCCGATTAATGGGATAGTTCTCCAGTGCTAGTACTATACTCTCCTTATATCCGAGCCTCTTGGCGGCCCGCATCGTTTCCATGTAAAGGAAAGTCTCGATTCCTCTCCCCTGATAGTCCCGGTGAATCTGAAAACTGAGAGCCCTAAGCCGGTCGACGGAACGAGCAAGCTGCTTGAACCGTATCGCCTTGATGAAAGCGAATGGACCCCTCATCCCGCTGAGAATGGGACCATAGTCCGGCAAAGAGAGAGAATGGGCTACCGGCTTTCCGCGCTCCTCGACGATAAGGGACAGATCCGGAACTGTGAGGGGGCGGAACTCATCCGCGATGGCATAGAATTCCTCTTCGGTCCAAGGGAGTTCCCCGTAACCCTGGAACGAAGAAGAGAGAAAGACCTCCTTCAGCGCTTCTTTTTCTTTTTCGTATACATCAAGATTCACGGGGCGAATTTGGAAAGTCCCCTTGGCCTCAATACGGCTGGCAATGCGCCGCATCCTTTCGGACAGCGGTCGAGTCAAGACGATGGACCAGACCAGCACGTCTTTTAATTTCGTAAGGCCGAAGCGTTCAAAAAATGCCGGATATACTCTATGGGTGTAAGGGATAGCCAGGGAGGGAGGGGAGTCGAAGCCCTCAATCAGGAGCCCGGACTCATCGTTGGTGGTAAAATTGGTCGGACCGATCATCCGGTTAAGTCCTCTTTGGTTAAGCCAATCCCTCGCGGCGTTCAAGAGACACTCGGCCGCTCCATAATCCTCGATGCACTCAAAGAAACCGAAAAAGCCGGTTTTTTCCTTGTAAAGCTCTCGATAGCGGAAATTGTCAATGGCAACGATCCGTCCGATCACCTCGCTTCCTCTTTCCAGGAGAAAGAAACATGTCTCCGAGTCGTTCCTGAGAAAGGGGTTGTGGCGTTTGTCGATAAATTTTTTCTGCCGTGATACCTGGGGTGGAATCCAGTGAGGATCCTTAGCATAAATCTTCCATGGGAGCTTGATGAACTTTCGCCGGTCTTGGGAAGTCAGAGTCTCGTCCACAAGCCTGGAATACTACAGAAGTGCGCGAGTGCTGGCGGCCTGATGTACTATACTGGCCCGAGATATGAAAACATCCCATAGAGGCATGATAGGGGACATATGCCTGCGCCTGTACCTCAAGAGTACCTGAGACGAGCAAACCCAGAAGTGTAACTGTCAATAAAGCGGCTTTGTCCTCGCCAACGTTAAACGTTATCACACCACCGCACCAAACAGGCTCCTGAGCGTTTCAGGTGTAGGGAACTCTGTAGGGAGGCGTTACCGCCCCCGGTGATCAACGCGACTTGATTCATGCCTTTCCTCTTTCCGAGATGGGAGAATAAATTTCGTTGATTTCTTTTTGGTACCGCTCTTCCACGGCCTTGCGCTCAATCTTGACCTTGTGAATCAGGTTTAAACTTCTGACCGAAGCGGGGAATTCCTCGCGTATTAGGACAAACTTGCGGATTTTTTCAACGTCTTCGACTCTCTTATTGATCTGATCGATCCGCGGTTGGATGACCGACGCGATTTCGCTGTCGGTCAACGCCGCTTCATCTTTCCCTAACTCTGCGGCGATCCTCTTTCGGTCCGGCACGATCAGCGCGGCCATGAACGGACGCTTGTCGCCGAGCAGAATCGCCTGGTGGATGAAGACGTCGTTTTCAAGCAGCAGCTCGATATAGCCGGGATAAATATTGGACCCATCAGGGCAGTAGAAAACATCTTTTTTTCTACCGACGATATAGAGGCAGCCGTCCGCATCGATCTTGCCCAAATCGCCGCTGTAATACCAACCCTCCTCATCGATCGCTTCCCGCGTCGCTTCCGGGTTTTCGAAATAGCCTGGCGTCACCGCCGGCCCGCGCACCAGGATCTCGCCATCGTCGGCGATCTTGAGCTCCACGTTTGGGAAAGGTTTGCCCAGGCTTCCCGGCTTTGTGTCCCCAAACCCGCTCAACGTGACTCCGCCGGCCTCCGTCGAGCCATAGGTCCCCAGCAAGGGTATGCCGACCAACCGGAAAAAGTGCATGATCCGCGGCGGCATTGCCGCCCCGCCGTAGGTGATGTACTTGATTCTGCCCCCCAACGCTTGTTTTACTTTTTCTTTGAGAATCGTTCGCAACTGCTCATGCTGAACCGCTTCGTCGTCACTTAACCCGCCATTCTGCTCCTTAAGGGTGTCCAGCTTTTCCAACTGTTCCCATTGCGCTCGGCTCGTCCCCTCATCGAGGATCGTGTTCCACATCTTTTCCATTATCCTCGGCACGATGGCTATCGCCGTAGCGGATAACGCCTTGATAACTTTCATGTCCAGGGATGCCGGCCCGACAGGATTTTCGATCCGGGCCTGCTCCGTGGCTTCGATAAACGCGGTGGACCGGCCCGTGACGGCGCTTCTGAGAAAGGTGCCTCTGCCAAACAATTGATTCAAACTTAAAACAATAAGGGTTAGCTCGTCTGGTTTGCTGAAAACGATCTCACCGCCGTTGGAAATATTCGGCAAAAGATTGCCTTGCGTCCGCATCACGCCTTTGGGCTCGCCTGTGGAACCGGAGGTGTACATGATGGAAGCCAACTCGTCGGGGTGAATTGATTCCAAAATCTCTTCGAGGCGCTCGCTCCTTTGCCTCGCCCCAAGAGCCAGCAACTGCTCAAGGGTCAAGGAACAAGGAAGATTTGCACCGCCGCCATCGAGAACAATGATGTGCTGCAAAGCGGAAAACTGCCCCTTAAGGCTCAGCAGCCTCCCTGCTATGATTTCGTTCCCGACAAAAGCTGCGCGACAGCGCGAGTGACCCAAGGTCTTGACGAGCATGGTATCGGACAAGGTGGGCGATGCGAGAACGTTGGGGAAGCCGCCCGCCAGAGTTGCCAAGTCGGCGCAGAGCCATTCCAAACTGTTGTCCGCGACGATGCCCACCTTGTCGCCCTTGGTCAATCCCAGTGCATAGAGTCCCAGGATGGCCTGGAGCACCTTAGAGCCTAGCTCGCGCCACGAGATTTCTTCGAAGCTCGTGGCGCGCTGTAATTTAACGCAAGTTTGGTCGCCGAGCTGTGCAGCGCGACGAAAAAATAGCGCACCTAAATGACGGTCACTGGAGTGTTCGTTTGTAAACATAGTTACCTCGGAGCGAAAAGTGACGGTTCAAATCTGGACCTGCCCGGTTGGTCCACTTTCTTTAGTCCATTGATTTCTTCCTAGCGTCGCGCATAGGTGTATTGAACGGCTTCCGCGACATCATCGATGTCCCTGGAAGGTAACGTCGCGCCGGCACCGCCAACCGCAGCAACTCGGCGCCCCGAGCGGTTTGGCTCGCCGCCAACGGGGGTCCCTTGGTCACACGAATTCCCGATAGGTAAGAGATGAAGGCCGCCAGCGCTGCCGCCGGAAAGCTTTCCGGCGGCACTTGAGGCAAAAAACCTTTGACGTTAATGAAAACTCCGTGGCCTCCCGAAGGAGCGGTACTCCTCCAGAGATAAGAGGGGATTAATCTCTCAACCTGCGCGCGGGCGCTACTTTTGGTGAGTCCCTTCAGACGGCCGAAAAAATAGAGATGCTCCTCCACGGTCAGGTGTAAGAAGAGCGCACCCTCCTGGGGAATGACACCCATCAATTGCTTTGTCTTAAGAGGCTCCAGCAAAGGGTCCATATCCTTGATCTTAATAGATCCTGAGGTGGGGTTCAGCTTCGTTGTTATCTGCCTCACTAGTGTGGTTTTGCCTGCGCCGACCCAAGAATAGAAAGGACCTCGCCCTCATAAACATCCAGGTCAATCCCATTATTCCCAACGGTCTTATCCGGGTAGCATTTGGTGAGACCGCGAATGGAAATCGCCGTCCCCTTGTGCATTTCATGGATGCCCCAAAATCATAAGTCCTTTTCGGTGGTGCTTCAATTCATTTCGGTCTGACTCGAAGTTTTCGCGGGATGCTGGTACAGTCTCAATCTCTTTTCAAGCCTGCCGCCAAGTTCTCGTATGTGCCGGTTAATGGGATAGTTCTCCAGTGCTAGTTAAAGGAACGTCTCGATTCCTCTCCCCTGATAGCTTCGGTGAAGCTGAAAACTGAAGGGTCGAAGCCGGTCGATTGAACGGGAGAGCCGCTTAAATCTCATCCCTTTGATCAAAGCGAATGGGCCCCTCATCCCGCTCAGGATCGGGCCATAGTCAGGCAAAGAAAAACAAAGGGCTACCGGTTTTCCGTGCTCCTCGACGATCAGGAAGAGGTCCGGAACGGTAAGGGGACGGAACTCATCCGCGATAGCATAGTATTCCTCTTCGGTCCAAGGAAGCTCCCCATAACCCTGGAACGAAGAAGAGAGAAAGACCTCCTTCAGCGCTTCTTTTTCTTTTTCGTATGCATCAAGGTTCACCCGACGAATTTGGAAAGTCTCTCTGGTCTCGATGCGTCTGGCAATTCGCTGCATCCTGTCAGGCATCGGTCGAGACACGTCGAGGGCCCCGAACCCCTCAATCATGATGCCTGACTCATCATTGGTGGTAAAATTGGTCGGGCCGATCATCCGGTCAAGTCCTCTTTGGTTAAGCCAATCCCTCACGGCGCTCAGGAGGCACTCGGCCGCTCCGTAATCCTCGATGCACTCAAAGAAACCAAAGAAGCCGGTCTTTTCCTTGTAAAGATGGCGATAGCGGAAATTATCAATGGCAACGATTCGTCCGACCACCTCAGCTCCTTTTTCCAGGAGGAAAAAGCACGTTTCCGAGTGATCTCTAAGAAAAGTGTTGTGTCCTTCGTCGAGAAGTTTTTTCTGCCGTGATACCTGCGGTGGAATCCAGTGAGGATCCTTAGCGTAAATCTTCCATGGGAACTTGATGAACTTTCGCCGGTCTTGGGAAGTCAGAATTCGACGCAGACGATAAGGAGTTAAAGAGACCAAGCCTTAGGTTCTACCTCTCGATAATGGTCTCGTTTACCTTAATTCCCATCTGTATTCCAGGTTTGTGGGCGAGATTGACTAGGTAGTATACATCAGGGATAGCGCCAATTTTCACAATACTGCGGATCGATTCTCGGCGAAGGGTTGAAAGAAACGGGTCACTTCGGCGGCCACTCTCTCCTTCTGATAATCCACCGTATATCCAGGATCAGTTTCTCTTTAACCGTCGAGCTGAAGAACCAATGGGGCTGGGGCGGTTTCACCACCCAGGACTTGGCACGCTGCAGGCTCTCGGCGCTGGCGCGCCGGACCACTCATGGTGGCACTCAGCATCTCACCATCACCTCGCAGCACGCTCAGGCCATCAAACCGCAATCAATGCTCGCCGCTATTCATGTCCTCATTGAGGTCTATGGGAAGAATCCCAGGCCCCTCCTGAAAGGGAGTCTCCTAGAAAACTATCATTCGTTTCCGTCTCGACGCCAAGCTTTTGCAAGATCTTCTCTTTGAGTTGCAGCATCTCAGAGCTCGCGAGTCTGCGCGGGTGAGGTATTTGCACTTCCACGATCGAGTCAACTTTCGTTGGCCGGGGGGCAAGAATAATGATCCGATCAGCCAGATGAAGGGCCTCCTCAACGTCGTGGGTAACCAGCAAGCAGGTATGGCGCTCGTTGGAAAGAATTTGTAGCAACTCAATGCGGAGGCGAATTCGTGTCAGCGCGTCCAGGGCTGCAAATGGCTCGTCCATGTAGAGAATCTCTGACCTGACAGCCAGCGCACGGGCCAGTTCCACTCGCTTAAGCATGCCGCCGGAGATCTGATAGGGAAACGACTGTTCGAACCCTTTGAGTCCCACGAGCTCGATGTAGTGTTGAGCTATTCGCTTCGTGTCTTTCTTGGGCATTCCCTTAAGCCCGAACATCAGATTCTGCTGTACTGTGAGCCACGGAAACACCGAACCGAGCTGAGAGATTAAGATCCCCTGGCGGCTTGGTCCGGTTACAGGAGAGCCGTTTACGATGATCTCGCCGCAATCCGGCCTTTCGAACCCTGCAATATTATTTAAAAGAGTCGTCTTGCCACAGCCCGATGGTCCCACAAGCGCCACGAATTCCCCGTGCGCCACGGCGAAGTCCACTCCCGCCAACACGGTGAGGGGACCCTTCTCGGTGGCATAAGACTTCCGAATGTCTCTGACAACGATCTTAGCGTGCATAGCGCCAACGCACGCCCTTTATTTTCTCAAGCTGCCGCATGAGAAGGTCGAGTAAGAGTCCCGTCAGCCCGATGATGACCATTGCCGCCACTACGAGATCATAACGGTTACCCGCATTCCGAGAGTCAATGATGAGATACCCCAAGCCAGACCTCATAGCGATCATCTCCGCGGCGACCACAACCAGCCAGGCGACACCAAGACTGATTCTCATCCCGGTGATGATATGGGGTAACGCTGCAGGAATCACCACCTGGCTGAAGAGTGTCAGACCGGATACACCGAAATTGTGCGCTGCTCGAATATATTGCCGCTCCATGGTATGAACTCCCGCTGCCGTCTCCACAATGATGGGAAACAATGAGGCGAGGAAAATGAGAAAAACAGGCGAGAGGTTTCCCACGCCAAACCAGAGAATCGCCAGGGGAATCCACGCGATTGGGGAGATGGGCCGAAGAATCTGGATTATCGGATTCAGAGTCGCAAAGACCCCTTTAAACCAACCCATCAAAAGGCCCAACGGGATGGCCAGGGCCGCCGCAAGCAAAAAACCGGCGCCAACGCGCAGGAGAGAGGAAGCTATATGATCCCACAAGGTTCCCAGTCGCGCCAGCTCCATAGTAGCCAGAACCACGTCCCAGGGCGTAGGAAAAATAATGCTGCCGCTCTGCACCACGGTAGTCCACCATACAGCAACTAAGACCGCCACCAGCGCTAAAGGGGAGACGAAATTCATTGTCTTATTCATGCCTACACGTTTCCTTTGTTGTGACTACTTGCGAGACTCACGAGAGTCAGCACCCGCCATCGGAAACGCTCCCACCCGACCTCAGGCATCGGCTCAACAATAATCGTAAGCTGACCACTCGCGTGAAGCGTGCAGAGAAATTGATAATTAGAAGCCTTATGGAACGGCAGTTGAAAGGTTTCGCCCGGCATAATCAGTACGGGACCGAACATCTGCGGCACATCGTCGTGGTTTTTTAGCACGAAAATGTCCTTCACACCTAAAGTCAGGCGTATCTCAGACGGCACCGCCGGAATGTTTTCACCTCCGACCCGACGGGCCCAATTGCCTTTGGGGATGACATAAACCAGTTCCCTCGATTCGGAGGGCAGCGGGCTGAGCGCAGCCCAACCGGCTGCGACAATCGATACTCCACCTGCGACCAACAGACCCCAAAGCCAATAGCTGGCATTGGTCCCGCGTTTCATGCTTTCACTTGACCTTCGCCTTTACGGGGATACGTCCCGCTTTCTGGAGGACAAGGGTGAGATCTATGACTTGCCCCGCCTTGAGTTCACGTTTCAGATTGATGAGCATCAAGTGATATCCGCCTGGTTTCATCTCCAGCTTTCCTCCGGCAGGGACACCTAGCTTGGTTATCGGACGCATCATCATCATGCCTGACTCCTCGTAGCTCTCGTGAAGCTCTACCGTTGCCGCGGCATCGCTTGATGCAGCAATCACATCATCCGAGACGCTCCCTGAGTTGACAATTGTGAGATAAACGGCTCCATTTCCGCTTCCGGCCATGGGGTCGCCTTTCATCATCGGTGCTCGACGCGCCCACGCCCCTTCGATTCTGACCTTCACGCCCTCGGGTTCCCGGGATTGAGCGTGGGCCACTACAGCCATGGATACAATCGCCAACAAAACCGTCAATCTCGCACGTGTTCGGCACATCACGCTTTCCTCATTTCTTCAGTAGCATTTTAACGTCATGGACCGTATCGTCCACCGACCTGCCAAAAGGCAACATCACGCGCAGATTGCCGATGGGATCAATCAGGTAAATGAACGATGAGTGGTGAACGAGATAGGCTGCCGAACTGCCCTCAAAGGTTTTCTTCACAGCCGAGATCCCGTAACTGCCCTCAAAGGTTTTCTTCACAGCCGAGATCCCGTAAGCCTTACGGACTTGAGAAAGCTGCTCTGGTGTGCCAGTAGCACCAATGAAGCTGTTGTCAAACACAACAAGATATTTATGCAGGCGCTCAAGAGTGTCTCTCTCAGGATCCACAGTGACATAAATCACTTGAAACTCCTTTGCGGACCTGCCCAATTTCCTGCGTGCCTGCGCGAGGTCTGCAAGGGTCGTTGGGCAAACATCAGGACAGTAGGTGTAACCGAATCCGAGCGCAACTACCTTTCCCCGGTATCGGCTGAGACGCAGCTCCGACCCGTCTGATCCCTTGAGTACAAAATCTGGCGCGGGCCGGGGAGGATCAAATGAACCGCCTTTGAACTCCTGTTTTTCGGCCGCAAACGAGCAACTAAAACTA
>WNFP01015618.1_pt1 | contig 11918 bp, 9 predicted proteins | sample 5400201 | NCBI WGS metagenome assembly WNFP01 (sample SAMN13153355, study PRJNA577476) | soil metagenome | isolation source: 115 cm saprolite under Madrone tree | place: USA:California | collected 2016-06-14
CGATGCGGTCCAGGTCGCCCCGGCGGATAGCGCGAATGAGCGCGGCGTTTTCGATGAGATCGTCGCGCGTCGTGGCGAAGAAGCGGCCTTTCGGGATTGCTCCGCGCCAGTGGCCTGCGCGGCCGATGCGCTGGAGACCTACGGAGATGGAACGCGGCGAGCCGATTTGGCAGACGAGGTTGACACTCCCTATATCGATTCCAAGTTCGAGAGAGGCGGTGGCGACGAGAGCGCGGATTTCTCCGGCTTTGAGTTTGCGTTCCGCGGCGAAGCGCAGCTTGCGCGAGAGACTCCCGTGGTGCGCGGCCACGGCATCACGTCCGAGGCGTTCGGCGAGATTGTGGGCAACGCGCTCGGCCAGGCGGCGGGTATTGACGAAGATGAGTGTGGAGGAATGCTGATTGGCGAGCTGCGCAAGGCGATCGTAGATTTCGCCCCACATTTCGTTGGAGGCTATGGGGCCGAGTTCGCTGGACGGTACTTCGACGGCGATATCCATTTGGCGGCGATGGCCGATCTGGACAATGGCGGGATCGTTGCTGTCGGACCCGGTCAGGAAATGCGCGATGGTCTCGATAGGCTTTTGCGTAGCCGATAGGCCGATGCGGGTGAGGCGCTTGCCGGTGAGCTGGTTCATCCGCTCGAGGGAAAGAGCGAGGTGCGCACCGCGCTTGTCGTCGGCTACCGCGTGAATTTCATCGACGATGACGGTTTCGACGGACTTGAGGATCTCGCGGCTCTTCGCCGCAGTGAGAAGGATGTAGAGCGACTCTGGAGTGGTGACCAGGATGTGCGGGGGGCGGGCGAGCATGGCGCGGCGCTCGTGGGCGAGGGTGTCGCCGGTGCGTACCGCAGTGCGGATTTCCGGCATGAGCAGGCCGCGCTCTCCCGCGAGTTGCAGGATTTCGCCGAGCGGGGTCTCGAGGTTTTTCTGAATGTCGTTGCTCAGGGCTTTGAGAGGGGAGACGTAGAGTACTTCGGTGCCGTCGGTCAAATCTCCGGACAGGGCTTTGCGAACCAGTGAGTCGATGCAGATCAGAAATGCGGCGAGGGTCTTGCCGGAGCCGGTGGGGGCGGAGATTAGCGTGGTCTTGCCGGCGAGGATATGCGGCCAGCCCTGTGATTGCGGCTCGGTGGGGGTACCGAAGCGGCGGACGAACCATTCCTGCACGAGCGGGTGAGCCCACTCGAGCCCAGTTGTCGCAGATTGTGGCGCTGCAGTGCTCATTTGCGAAGATCCAATTATATAACGATTCCAGAATCTCCCGCTTTCGGCGGATAGGCAGGTTGGTTTTGCTGTCCAAGAGGACTAGAATCGCGCGGCCAAGTTCATTAGATGAGGGAAGACGGCGAAGAATGGCGACTAAACTTTTGGGAATTGACGTCGGGACCGGTGGAACGCGAGCCGTGCTGCTTGACGAAGCAGGGCGCGTGCTGGGCGCGGCTACGGCGGAGCACGCGGAGATGGCGTCCCCGGAATTGGGTTGGGCGGAGCAGGATCCGCGCGATTGGTGGCGAGCGACTTGCGTCGCTGTCGCGGAATGTTTGACCGAGGCGGGCGCAACCGGAGCTGAGGTTCTGGCCGTCGGGCTCAGCGGGCAGATGCACGGCTTGGTGCTGCTGGATGCGGCGGGGGAAGTATTGCGGCCGGCGCTGATTTGGTGCGACCAGCGGACGGAGGAGGAGTGTCGGGCGATCACAGAACGGGTTGGCGCCAAACGGTTAATTGAGTTGGTCGCGAATCCGGCGCTGACTGGCTTCACGCTGCCGAAGATTTGGTGGGTGCGCGCGCATGAGCCGCGGATTTGGTCGCGCGTGCGCTCGCTCATGCTGCCCAAGGATTATGTGCGGTTCAAGTTGACGGGGGCGCGGGCTACCGACGTGGCGGACGCTTCCGGGACGCTGTTGTTTGATGTCGTGAACCGGCGCTGGTCTGCGGAGATGTTGAAAGCGTCGGATTTGAGTCCGGAGATTTTGCCGGAGGTTTTCGAGTCGCCGGAAGTGAGCGGGCACGTGTCAAAGGAGGGCGCAGCGCCCAGTCGGCTGCGGGAGGGCACGCCGGTGGTTGCGGGCGCGGGGGATCAGGCGGCGGGCGCGGTCGGGATGGGAATTGTTGAGCCGGGGAATGTCAGCGCGACGATTGGAACTTCGGGCGTGGTGTTCGCGGCGACCAGTAGTCCCGTGGTTGAGCCAAGGGGAAGGATTCACACGTTTTGTCACGCGATTCCTGGGCGCTGGCATGTGATGGGTGTGACGCAGGGGGCGGGGTTGTCTTTGCGATGGTTTCGCGACCAGTTTGGCGGCGGCGCTTCTTACGATGCTTTGATGAAGGAGGCCGTGCAAGCGCCTGCTGGCGCGGACGGTTTGCTTTGGGCGCCGTACTTGATGGGGGAGCGCACGCCGCATCTTGATCCCAACGCGCGCGGGGCATTGGTTGGGCTGACCGCGCAGCACACACGCGCGCATGTGATACGCGCGATTCTAGAGGGCGTGGCGTTCAGCTTGCGCGACACCTTTACGATTTTTCGCGAACTGAGTGTGCCTGTGAAGTCGATCCGGCTTGGTGGTGGTGGAGCGCGCGGCTCCTTGTGGCAGCAGATACAGGCGGATATTTACGGGACACCGGTGGACCTTGTCGCTGCCGAGGAGGGAGCAGCGTACGGCGCGGCGCTGCTGGCCGGTGTGGGAGCGGGAGCGTGGCGGTCGGTGGAGGCGGCGTGCGAAACGGCCGTGCATGTGGCGAAGCGGGTGGAACCGATCACGAAGAATGTGGAGTTGATGAATCGCAGGTACGAGGAATATCAAAAGTTGTATCCGACGCTGCGGACGATTAGTTATAAGAATGGACCTGGAAAGTCGGCCCCTGTGGGTGATGCGCCCGCCGCTCGGTCTTAGAGTTCATGGCAGCTGGGAAGTGACGTACAATTGCTAAATCTGAAGATTTGATGAGCTGCGGAGGTCCTGTATCGCAGCGGAATTAGGGAAGAAGTCATGGCGGTGACAAAGGATCCGATGCTTCGCGGTGCGGCGAACCTGTCCGCAGGCGCGGCCGACTTGCGTTTGTCTGCCGACAAAGAGGCGCTGGCTAAGTTGGCGGAACGCGAATTGCAGCCAAATCGAGGCATTCCTCTAAATCTGGATTGGATCGAGAATATTCGCGTCAATACCAGCGCGGTGGAGAGACGCGCGCAGACGCTGGTGACTCGGCGCACGGTAAAAAAAGATTGGCAGGTGGCGTGGCTGCTACGCGCTATTTCTTGTACGGATCTGACTACGTTGTCCGGCGACGACACCGACGAACGCGTCCGGCGTTTGTGCGCAAAGGGGCGGCAACCGATTCGGCAGGACCTCGTAAAGCTGCTCGGGATCGAGTCGCTCAACATTCGCGTGGCGGCGATTTGCGTGTATCACTCGTTTGTGGAGACGGCGCTTCGCGCACTGGAGGGAAGCGGCATAAAGGTGGCAGCGGTTTCGACGGGATTTCCCGCGGGATTATCTCCACTGGATGAACGGGTGGCGGAGATTCGGCGCTCCGTGGAAGCAGGAGCGCACGAAATTGATGTGGTCATCACGCGGGCGCACGTTTTCGGCGGGCGGTGGCAGGCGTTGTTTGACGAGATCGCCACGTTCAAGGCGGGTTGCGGGAACGCGCACATGAAGGTGATCCTGGGGACGGGCGATTTGCTGACCCTGCGCAACGCGGCGCGCGCGAGCATAGTGGCGATGATGGCAGGCGCGGACTTCATTAAGACGTCGACGGGAAAAGAGGCGGTCAATGCGACGCTTCCTGTCGGCCTGGTGATGACGCGGGCGATTCGCGAATACGCGCAGCAGACCGGAATGGCCGTGGGATTTAAGGCGGCGGGCGGAATTCGTACGGCGAAGCAGTCGATCGAGTGGCTGGCTTTGATGAAGGAAGAACTGGGCGCTTCGTGGCTCAACGCCAGGCTTTTCCGTTTGGGCGCTAGCTCGATGCTGGCCGACATCGAGCGCCAGTTGGAATTTCACGCGACGGGCAGGTATTCGGCGGAGTACCGGCATCCGATCGCGTAAGGGATTGCGTAACGGATTTCACTGCGGGCAAGCTGCTCTGGGGAACTGACAGCAAAGCATGAGTGTCGCCGAAAAATTTCTTTCGATGGAATACGGTCCGGCGCCGGAGGATCCGCGCGAAGCGCTGGTGTGGCTGGACCAGCACGGGCGCAAGCTGGGCCACTTCATCGGCGGCTCGTTTCGGCCTCCTGCTGAGGGCGTTTATTTCGACACGCTCGACCCTTCGACGGGCGAACGCCTGGCGGCGGTTGCGCAAGGTTCGCCGGCGGACATCGATGCGGCGGTGAAAGCGGCGCGCGGGGCGCTTGCGGAATGGCAGTCGCTTACACCGCACGCGCGGGCTCGCTATCTGTACGCTTTGGCTCGGCAAGTGCAAAAACATTCGCGGCGGCTGGCGGTCCTGGAGACGATGGACAACGGCAAACCGATTCGCGAGAGCCGCGACCTGGATATTCCGCTTGTTGCGCGCCACTTTTATCACCATGCGGGATGGGCGCAGCTTCTGCCGCAGGAATTTCCTGGCTACGTCGCGTGCGGTGTGGTGGGGCAAATCATTCCGTGGAATTTTCCGCTGCTGATGTTGGCGTGGAAGATTGCTCCGGCACTGGCCACCGGGAACACGGTCGTGCTCAAGCCGGCGGAGTTTACGCCGCTGACGGCGCTCGCGTTTGCGGAGATTTGCCAGGAAGTGGGATTACCCGCCGGCGTGGTGAACATCGTCACCGGAGACGGTTCCACCGGCGAGGCGCTGGTGAAACATCCGGACGTGGACAAGATTGCGTTCACGGGATCGACGGAAGTTGGGCGCGCGATCCGAAAAGCTACCGCGCAGAGTCACAAGAAGATTTCGCTCGAGCTCGGAGGTAAGTCTCCTTTCATTATTTTTGAGGATGCGGACCTGGACAGCGCGGTGGAAGGGTTGGTGGATGGAATTTGGCTGAACCAGGGGCAAGTATGCTGCGCCGGTTCGCGCTTGCTGATGCAGGAAAGTGTGGCAGAGACGCTGATCGGCAAGGTCCGCGAACGTATGAGCTTGCTGCGCGTCGGGCCGCCGCTCGACAAGGCGATCGATATCGGGGCCATCGTGGCGCGCGTGCAACTGGAGCGCATTCAGCGGCTGGTGGACCAGGGTGTTGCGGAAGGCGCGACGTGCTGGCAACCGCCGTCGCTGGCCATGCCGTCCCGCGGATTGTTCTTTCCTCCGACGTTGTTGAGCAATGTGCATCCGACATCGACCGTTGCGCAGCAGGAGATTTTCGGGCCGGTGCTGGCAGCGATGACGTTCCGAACGCCGCGCGAAGCAGTGGAGCTGGCAAACAATACGGTGTACGGGCTGGCGGCCAGCGTGTGGAGCGAAAGCATTAACGTGGCGCTCCACGTTGCCGCGAAATTGAAGGCCGGCGTCGTTTGGGTGAACAGCACGAACCTCTTCGACGCCGCTTGCGGATTTGGCGGCTACAAAGAAAGCGGGTATGGGCGCGAAGGCGGCCGCGAAGGTTTATTTGAATATCTCGAACCGGAATGGTTCAAGCGCGCTCCGCGGCTGGAAACAAAGCCAAAGGCGATTGACCAGCCGCGGGAGCAGGGAATCGATTCCGCGGCGCCGCCGATCGATCGCACGGTGAAATTGTACATTGACGGAAAACAGGCACGGCCGGACTCGGGCTATAGTTTCGAGGTACGTGCCGCAGATGGCCGGCTGCTAGGCGAGGCTCCGCTCGGCAATCGCAAGGATATTCGCAACGCGGTGGAGGCCGCGCGCAAAGCCGATGGCTGGGCCAAGACCACAGCGCACAACCGCGCGCAAGTGTTGTACTACGTCGGCGAAAATCTTTCGCAGCGCGCGGAGGAAATCGCGGGCCGTCTCGCCGCTGTCGTCGGCAAGGAGCAAGCAGGCGCGGAAGTCCGGCAAGGCATCGAGCGTATTTTTTCTTATGCAGCTTGGGCGGACAAATATGACGGCGCGGTTCACAATCCGCCATTCCTTGGTGATGCCCGCGATTGCGATGGGAAATACGGTCATTGCGATTCCATCGGAAACCTATCCGCTCATCATCGGCGACTTGTATCAAGTCTTTGAAACGAGCGATATACCCGGCGGCGTCATCAACATGGTTTCCGGGCGTAGCGATGAGTTGATGAAAGTGCTGGCGGAACATGATGACATCGACGCAATCTGGTCGTTCGTAGGCGAAGCCAGCGGTGCGGCGGCAAAGTTGCTGTCGGTGGGGAATTTGAAGCAAGTCTTCAGCAATGAAGGCCGGGCCATCGATTGGTTCAATATGGAGCAGGGCGAAGGCCGATGGTTTCTCCACCATGCCACACAGGTGAAAAATATCTGGGTGCCTTACGGCGAATAGACGCTGCTTTGGCATTGGTGCCTGTGTGGCAAGCCTGCGGTCGAACCGTGTGAAGCCTGGACGCCTGTCCTATGTATAATCGAGAACGGGCCTAAGCCCCGGCTCTCGAATCCCGCCCGCGAGCGCGGCCTGGATTCTCCCGGCGCATATTTTCGCTGTTCACCCGATAGGTTGACCCTTTGCAGGATTCAGTAACTCCAGCGCCAATCGTCTCAAAACACCAGCAAGAAAGCTCCGTGTTGCTCTCGCAGGACGAAAACCTCTGGTACAAGGACGCGGTTATCTATCAGCTTCATGTGCGCACGTTCTGCGACAGCAACGGCGACGGCGTCGGTGATTTTCGCGGCTTGACGAGCAAGCTCGACTACCTCCAGGAGCTTGGCATCAATGCCATCTGGCTGTTGCCTTTCTTCCCTTCGCCGCTGCGTGACGACGGCTACGACATTGCCGACTACACATCGGTTCACCCCGCTTACGGATCGCTGCAGGACTTCAAGGATTTTCTTGCCGCGGCGCACAACCGGCGCATTCGCGTGATTACCGAGATGGTGGTGAATCACACCTCCGATCAGCATCCGTGGTTTCAAGAAGCCAGGCGCTCCCGCGAGAACCCCAAGCGAGATTGGTATGTTTGGAGCGACACGGACTCTCGGTATCACGGCGTCCGGATTATTTTCGTCGACACGGAGATGTCCAACTGGGCGTGGGATCCAATTTCCAAATCGTATTATTGGCACCGCTTCTTCAGCCATCAGCCGGACCTGAATTACGACAATCCCGCCGTTCGCGAAGCGATATGGGAAGTGATGAAGTTCTGGCTCGACATCGGTGTCGACGGTTTTCGTCTGGACGCGGTCCCTTATCTGATCGAGCGCGACGGCACTTCCTGCGAAAACTTGCCGGAGACTCACGAGATTATTCGCGATTTTCGCAGGCGCATCGACTTTGCGTTTCCGGGCAAGATGTTGCTGGCGGAGGCCAATCAACGGCCGGCTGATGTTCGAGCCTATTTCGGAAATGGCGACGAGTTTCACATGGCGTTCCACTTTCCGCTGATGCCGCGGATATTCTTGGCCGTGAAACTGGAAGACCGCAAGCCGATCATCGAGATTCTCGAGCAGACCCCGCAAATTCCAGACACTTGCCAGTGGTGCATCTTTTTGCGCAACCACGACGAATTGACGCTCGAGACGGTCACCGATATCGAGCGCGACTATATGTACGACGAATACGCGGTGGACAAGGCCATGCGCATCAATCTGGGCATTCGCCGCCGCCTCGCGCCCATGATGGAGAACGATCGCCGGCGCATCGAGCTCTTGACCGGCCTGCTCCTCTCCATGCCCGGAACTCCGATCATTTATTACGGCGACGAAATCGGCATGGGCGACAACGTTTATCTAGGCGATCGAAACGGCGTGCGCACGCCGATGCAGTGGAATGGCGGGTGGAATGCCGGTTTTTCTTCAGCGGACCCGGAACGGCTTTATTCGCCGTTGATTTCAAATCCCGTTTACGGATACCAGGCAATCAACGTGGACTCGCAGACGCGGTCGGCGCATTCACTGCTGTCGTGGATGAAATCAGTGATTCAGACGCGGAATGCCTTCCGTGTGTTCAGCCGCGGCTCGATTGAGTTCCTGAATCCTTCGAACCACCGCGTGCTCGCCTACGTGCGCTGCCTGGGGGAAGAGAAAGTGCTGGTGGTGAACAATCTTTCCAGCTCAGCGCAAGCTGTGGAGCTCAATCTGCAGGCGTACAAGAAGCGCATTCCGATCGAGATGTTTGGCAGAAACCTGTTTCCCCGCATTGGGGACCTGCCGTACCTGCTGACTTTGGGTCCCTACCAGTTTTACTGGTTTCGTCTGCGTCGAATTTGATTTTATGGATTGAGCCGCCCGGATTTGTCCGGATCGCGCGTTAACCGTCGCATACCAAGGAGCGCCGAACAATTGGCTGAAGAAAGTTTTCTCGCGGACGATTTTCTTCGCCAGCTGATGAGCGTCGGCGAGGTCGATCTGCTCGTGGGTGTACCGACCCACAATAACGCGTCGACACTCGGGCAGACGCTGTGCAGCATCGAAGAGGGCCTTCGTCATAATTTCGTTCGCGAACGAGCGGTCATCCTGAACGTAGACGGTGGGTCCGCCGACGAGACTCGACAGCTGTTTATGCAGAGCGCTGAGCGAAGTGACGCCGGCCATAGAGGTCTGACGTCGTTACGCACGATCCACCGCATTTCCTGCGAGTATGGCAAGGCGCCGTCGCACGGCTTGGCGTTGCGCAACATTGTCGCCGCCGCCGATCTGCTGCGCGCCAAGGCGTGCGCCGTTATTTCACCCACCACAACTAATTTGACGCCGTCCTGGGTGGTGAACTTGCTGCGGCCGGTCTACCGCGAAAGCTTGGATTTTGTTGCTCCTCTTTATGCGCGCAGCAGGTTTCAGGGTTTGCTGGCCCGCGATCTCCTCTATCCCATGAGCCGTGCTATTTTCGGCCAGCGCATCCGCGAGATTTACTGCGAGGAATGTGGATTCTCCGGCCGGTTGGTGAGCCAGTGTTTAGAGAAAGATGCATGGCGCGAAGAAGCGGTTCGCGCACGTCCCGAAGCTTGGATGGCCATCACGGCGATGGGTGCAGGGCTGAAGTGCGGCCAGTCTTTTTTGGGACCCAGAATCGCCCCTGCAATGGGAACGGACATCGTTGAAATCATTCGTCAAACCGTTGGCAACTTTCTTTGGTGCATGGAAACAAATCAAGCGCAGTGGCTGAGCCGCTCGAATTCGCAACCGGTCCCTACGTTTGGTCCCGACCACGAGTTATCGCTGGACGGCATCCCGCCGAGCCAGGAGAAGATCTTCGAGCTATTTCGCAGCGGCGTCAGTGAATTGGAGCCGATCCTCGCGTCCATTCTTGCGCAGGACACACACGCGCAGATCAAGGCCATTGCCTTGAGCGACCGATCCGAGTTTCATTTTGCGGCAGAACTGTGGGTGAAGACTGTCTACGAGTTCGCGGCGTCCTATCATCATGCGGTGCTCAATCGCGACCATCTCGTGCAGGCCTTGGTGCCGCTGTATCGCGGCCGGCTCTATTCCTTTCTGCTTGAATACGCCAACGCTTCAGTGGAAGTGATGGAAGCGCAGTCGGAGGCGCTCTGCCAGGAATTCGAACGCCAAAAACCATACTTAGTCGAAAGATGGACAGTGAAACGTTGAGGTGCAGCCATGAAGGAAGTAATTATCCAGGGACTCAGCCAGGCCTACACCAATCTTGTGCGCATGTTTGCCGAGTTTTTGCCGCGACTGTTGGTCATGCTGGTGATTGTCATCGTTGGCTTGCTCGTCGCGTACGTGTTGAAGGCCATTTTGCGCGCGGTACTGCATGTCACCAGGCTCGACCGGTTGTCGGAAGAGGCCGGGGCTTCGCGCTTTCTGCGCATGGCAGCGCTTCCTTCCATGACCGAACTACTGAGCCGCTCGCTGTTTTGGGTGACGTGGTCAGGCTTTATCTTGATCGGGGTCAGCGTCCTGGGAGTCGCGGGCCTTCAGGAACAGATCTCGAGATTGTTTTTGCTGCTGCCGGCGATATTCATAGCCATTTTGATTCTGTTCGTAGGGCTTGTGACCGCTAATTTCCTATCGCGCGCGGCACTTCTCGCCGCGGTGAATGCCGGCTACGCCTCTCCGAAGTTGCTGAGCTGGTCCATCCGATTCGTCATTTGGGCTTTGGCCGTTTCCATGGCGCTGGAACAGGTCGGCGTGGCGCGGCAAACGGTGCTTGCGGCGTTCTCCATCGTGTTCGGGGCTTTGATGCTCGGACTGGCGATCGCCTTTGGTTTGGGCGGCAGGGAATTGGCTCGCGACTTTCTGGAGCGAAACCTAAGCGACAAGAAAAAGCAGAAATACGAGGAACCCCAGCCACTGTGAACTGTTTCGGTGCGGTTCCTCAGCTGCCGTTCTGCTTATCTGGTCCGCGCTTCTTAACCATCAGGTGGAGATTGTGATCTCTAAAGGAAGCGGCAGCCGACTGCGGATCCACTTCCACTGCAAGATTAGCGGCGAGGAAGATTTCTCGCTCAGCCTGTTTTGCTCGCTCCAAGGAATCCTCTCCATTGCTTGCTTCCCTCGCACGCACGAGCACACGCGTTGGCCGAACAGCAATTTGCAGGCCCTGCTCGGAAGCGTCTGGAATGCAAACGTTGAGCGTCACCCAACTTCCAGACACGCGAACCTCTCCGCCGGAGCGCAGAATCTCCGATTCCGCGCGCAACCAGTTGGCGTCCTCATTCCCGGGCTCGCGCCCCGATTGCTCGAACAGGAGATATGCTCGTTCACGGATTTTTCCGTAAATCGCTTGCTCCAGCTCTTCTGCCTCGCATCCGTCGATGAAACTTGGAGTGGCCGAAGCCAGTGTAGGTCTTGAACGAAACGCTAGTTTTGTGGCGGGCATTTACCACCTCGACGCACGGCTTCCGTGCGCGCGCACGAGCAACGTTGCTCCCGTTGCAACAGGTGGCCTGCAGCTCTTAGTCGCCTTCGTGCCCCTTCGGCAGTTGTGTCTTGATGTCATACTTTTGATTCGCTCGCACTTCGATTTCCGTGTCGAACGACTGGTATCCCGGCAAGGTGATCTTGATGTGGTGCTTGCCTGGGCTGAGCAGCATTGCCCGGCCCGCTCCTCCAAATTCGTGCGCGTGTCCCGCAAACTGGTCGTCCACGAAAACCGCCGCCCGCTCCGGATCAATCGCGAGCTTGACCTCCGCGCTCACTGTAGGGAATTGCGCCCGGGGATCCTTCGCCAGTGAAATGCGCAAGGTCTGCGCCACATGTGGTTCGACGCTGATCGTCTGCTCCACGGACTCGTAACCCGCCTCGCGCACGGATATCTGGTGCTCTCCGGGTAGCAGCAGCAGCTTCTTCGACCCCTTCAATTCCTTCACGTATCCCACATACTTTCCATCCACCCACACACCTGCCGTCTTCGCCGCTCCGTTCTCCGGCGCGAAGCGAACCTCTCCCAGTATCTCGTTATTCCGAGCCGCGACTGGCAGCGCCATGGCGCCCAGCAACGCCAGAAACACTCCTGTTTTTCGCATTCTCGAATGTCTTGCATGCATAGGAAGCCCCCTCTTAAGATTTGGCCCGTTGAATTAGTAATATGCAGGTGTCCGACCAACCGTAGGTATCTCGGACAAACTGGAAATTATTGTAAATAGGATAGATAGAGCTTTGTCGAAAGAGAAAGCTTAGTACTAAAACGTATAAATCTTACTCGCTTCCTCCAACTCAACCTGAAACTCTCGCCCGCTCCTCCGCCACTGCCGCCGGTACGCGCCGCGCGGGCGCCGGCCCCGAAGAGTCTCTCACCACAAGCTCAGGCTCGATCGCGATTTCGGGTTCGTAGCTTCCGCGCTTCTCGATGCGTTCAATCACCGTTTGCGCCGCAATCTGCCCCATCCTCAATAACGGCTGCCGCACCGTGGTCAGAGCCGGGTTCGCAAAC
>WNFP01009703.1_pt1 | contig 11917 bp, 8 predicted proteins | sample 5400201 | NCBI WGS metagenome assembly WNFP01 (sample SAMN13153355, study PRJNA577476) | soil metagenome | isolation source: 115 cm saprolite under Madrone tree | place: USA:California | collected 2016-06-14
CTAATCGCGCCCTCCGCCTTGGCGCAAGCGCCGGCGGGCTCCATCAGCGCCGTTTCCGGCGCCGTGAGTATTCAAAGAGCCGGCCGCACCATTCCCGGTACTTACGGCATGGCGATCATGGTTGGTGATAGGATCGTTACGGGCGCGGATGGACGCGTAACGGTGACGCTCAGCGATTCGAGTCAGATGGAAGTGACCGAATCGAGTACTCTCGTAGTCGACCAGAATACGCTGTCGCCAACTGGCACGCGGGTCAGTACCAAGGTCACTTTGTTAGGCGGACTGGTTCGATCCATCGTAAACCCGACCGCCACCCCGCCAAATTTTGAGGTTCACACGCCCAATGCGGTCGCCTCCGCGCGCGGCAGCTCCGCTGATGTCGGTTATCAAAACGGTGTGGCGCGCGATAAATTCAAAGACTGTCTCGAGTTTACCGACGTTGCCGTTTACAAGGGTAAGTGGGAGGTGACGAACCCCACCAATCCAGGTGCTCCGCCGGTCGAAGTCGACGAGGGCAAAAAGACCACCGTGGCCTGCGGACTTGCTCCGCTACCGGCTAGTGCGATTACCGAGGCAGGAATCGGCGCCGGCACTGTCGCAGCTATTCTCGCCTTAATTGGCGGTGGCACGGTTATAGGGCTCGCTGCTGGCGGTGTCTTCGACGGTGGTGGTGGTGGCGGCGGTCCCCCACCGCATAAAACCAAATCGCCTTCTGACTAGCCGTTGCGACACCTCAGCGACTCGGCGAGCTATTCTGCAGAGTGCGTCTGATAAGTGCAGAGCGGGCTCCCGCAAAGAAGTACTGTAGCGTCTCTAGAATCGGCTTATTGCGTGGCTGGACGTAAGATTTCGTCTTGGCTCTGCGGCGAAAAATGCTTTCCCGGTCAGCGAATTGAAGCTCCGGCATCGCTGCGGGGCAGGGACCGACGGCAAAAGTGGTCACGCGCGCCGCGTTTTCGGCTCCGCTCAAAGCCTGACCCGACTCATCCAATGCGGTCGCGTCGCCGCGGCGATTCTCTACGAGGAACGTCCAGCGGCACAGGACACAAAAGTAGCGGTATCTATGCGGCTTGAACCACCCGCTTTGTCCCAGGTCTTTTATCGCGAACATGTGCCGCATAAAAACCTTACCTAAACGCCGGACCGGGCACGCTGGATTCCACGAGCGCCTCAGACCGTGGCGGATTACCCGCCCATTCCTCTCGCCAGGATCGGGAGCATTGACCATGCCGCGGGCGAAGGGCACACAGATACTCAAGTTCGGATTCGCTGACGCGACGCGGCCCTTCAAAATGCGGCAACGATTCATTGCAATCTGAAATGTTTTCGGCAGGCTATCCCGCGCGCCTTCGAACCCGGCCCTTTGTCGCAACCCCCTGCGGCGCCGCGATACCCCATTAGCGCAACGGCGCCTCCCGCGCTAAGCTTTCGCTACCCGACGTTATGGCTTCCAAGGCAGGAGTAACTCGCTGGAAAGGCGCCGCCATAACGATCGCGATCGGTATCGCGGTCGTGGTTGCGATGTCGAAAGCCCATAAGCGCTCGAATATCCTCAATTCGGCCGACCTCAAAGTTTCCGACGTCCGGATTTATTACAAGAGTTCCGCGAGACCCACCGGCGTCGTCGTAATCGCCCAGATCGACGACAAAAGCATCGCGGAACTCGGCCGTTGGCCATGGCCGCGCGACGTCGAGGCGCGCCTGGAATCAGCTCTTACCGATTACAAGGTTGCGGTCGTGGGTTTCGACGTATTCTTCAGCGAGCGCGACTCGGCGGACGTCCAACGCGAGGCTATCGCGCAGCGGCTCGAGCGCGAGGGTGTCAGTCAACGCACTATTCAGACTACGCTCGGAACGAGTAACGACCTCGCCTTTGCAAACGCGATAAAGGCGCAGGGTGCGACCTATCTCGACTATGCCTTCGACAGCCACTACTTCCTGCAGCAGGCGAAGGTCGACCGCAGCGCCTACCGCAGCACGTTCCTGAGCCCGCCGCCGCTCGCCTACAACATTGTCCGCAAACAGGCCGGAGCGGAACCCGTGACGATGCGGGCGAACGCCTATCTCGCGCCGATTCCCGAACTCAACGCCGCTGCCCGCGGAGTCGCCTACGCTGACACCGAATATGACAAGGACGACGTGCTGCGCGAATATCCCGCCGTGACGCGATTCAACGGCCGCTACTGCGTCCCTCTCTACATGGCCCTAGTCGACGCTTACGCCCGTCACGCAGTGCTGAGCCTCGACCTTTCCAGCTACGGTGTCAGTGGCATAGGAATTCGCAATGTTAACGTGCCAGTCGACGAGCGCGGCATGATGATGGTGCATTTCCGTGGGAAGGCCGGCACGATGCCGCATTACTCGGTCACCGACATCATCAATCATCGCGTGTCGCCGGCCGCGCTCGCCGGCAAGATCGTGCTGGTTGGTGTCACCGGCCACGGACTCGGCGACCGTTTCGTAACGCCGGTCGGCGCCGATTTTCCCGGCGTCGAGGTCCAGGCCAATGCGGTCGACAACGTGCTGGCCGGCGACTTCATCTGGCATCCGGACCGGACCGAGGTCGAAGAGCGGTACGCCGCCTGGATCCTTGGCGTGACGATCAGCGTCGTGGCCGCCTTCATGAGCGCGACAGCGAGCCTCGCGATCGTTCTGATCCTGGCGTTTGGCTATATGTCGTTCGCCACCCGCGAACTCAACGCAAGCGGCACCTTGGTCGGTGTCGTTTACCCGTTTGCCACGCTGGCTTTCACCTACCTGGCGCTGGTGAGCTATCGCTATATCACCGAAGGTCTCGAAAAACGCCACCTCCGCCATGTCTTCGAGCACTACCTCGACCCCGATGTCATAGCCTCGGTGCTCGACGATCCGGGCGGGCTGAAACTTGGTGGCGAGCGCCGCCACTTGAGCATCCTGTTCTCCGATATCGTCGGCTTCACCGCGCGTGCCGAACGCTCCGAACCCGAGCCGCTGGTCGCGATGCTCAACACGTACATGACCGCGATGATCAATGTGATCAAGGAGAGCGGCGGCCTCGTCGACAAGATGATGGGCGACGGCATCATGGCGTTCTGGGGCGCGCCGATGCACGTCGAGAACCCGGCGCGCGACGCGCTGAACTGCGCGCTAAAAATGTTCGACGAACTGCACGCACTGGCCGAGCACGATGAGCGTTTCAAGGACATCAACATCGGCATCGGAATTACGACCGGTGAGGCGGTCGTCGGCAACTTCGGCGGCGAGCGACATTTCGAGTATTCGGCAATCGGCGACAGCGTCAACCTGGCTTCCCGCCTCGAGAGTCTGACGCGCCAATTCAAGGTGCGCATCCTGGTCAACCGGCAGACGCTCGACGAAGCGGGCGGCGGTTATATCGCGCGTGAAATCGGATTGGTCAAGGTCAAGGGCAAGGACCAGCTCGTTCCGGTGGTCGATATCGCCGGACGCGACGGCGACGGCGTCGACCCGGCCTTCTATCAACGCTTCGCGCAGGCGCTCGGCCTCCTGCACGAGGGCCGTTCACCCGAGTCCGACTTGGAGCAATTGTTGCGCGAGCACCCGAATGATCAGGTGATCGCGATGTGCCTCGAGCGGCTCAAGGCCGCCGACGGCCACCCGCCGCCCGAGATGGTCTTCGAGTTCGACACCAAATAATTGCGTCGTCTCAGCTCCGACCGCCTCACTCGGTTCGAGCCCTACACGGAGGCTGCTTAGATAATCACCCGCTCCTGCGTGATGATGAACCGCAAGCGCGGCTGATCGATGAAATTGGGTTCATCGGCGCGCGTCGCCGCGTATTGCGTGGTTTTTGCCGATTCTCGCATCGCGTCCGTGCCGTCGAACCATACCTGCGCGGTGCCGTCGCATAGCGGCGTGCGTCCGTCGCGATAGCTCGAAAGCCGGACGTGACTCTGCACGTAGCGGCGCATCTGGAGGATTTTCGCGGCCAGCGGTCCGTGCATCTCGCGCCAGTATTTCTGAAAGCTCTGCACGTCCATTTGAGGTTTGCGGTAAACAAATTCGACCAGTTTGACCATCGAAGGATTCGCCGGACCGTCCTTCTGCACGACCTCCTCGGTCAGGATCGTGGCGAAACTCTTCATGTCGATAAAATTCTCGTCGTCCGCGAGCGCGGCGCGCGCCTCGGGCGTTGCGGCCCCGCGATGCATCGCGGCGGGGTCCTCGTACCATAGCTCGGCGATCCCGTCGTAAATCGGCTCGCCCTTGCGGTACCCCGACTCGATCGTCTGCGACTGCACGTATTTGCGGATCCCGGGAACTTTCTTGACTGCCTCGGCATGAGTGGTGCGCCAGTAGTTGGTGAATGCATCGAGCGCCATGCCGGGCTTGCGCTTGAACGCCGAGATTACCTTGATCATGAGGCTTCCCTCCGTTGCGCCTAATGGCGCAGCCAATTATGCCCATTGATGGCTCAGCCTTGCGCTTTCCGCTGCCGGCCCGTACTGATCGAATCAGCGCAGGCCTGCCAGGTCGAACACCGAGCGCATCTTTGCGAGCAGCCAGGTCGAGCGGCTGTAGACGCCGTCCCCATGCGGAGCCGACGCAAGCAGCTCGCGACGCTCCGTATTTCGCAGCGCAATTACTTCACCGATTTGCGAAGCGGTCTCGGGATGCGCCTTGAAAAGCTCGGTAAACCCGTCGCGGCTAAGTTCGAGCAGCTCGGCGTCGGTGCGCGCGCGAATAGTGGCCGTGCGCGGCTCACCCGTCATCAGCGCCATCTCGCCAAAGAAGGCCGGCCGCGCGAGATCGCGCATATGGACCTGTTTGCCGTCCTTCGCTGCGAGGACTTCGACCGTACCGCTGCGGACTATATAGAGCGAGTTGCCATTGTCGCCTTCGCGGACGATCACTTCGCCGCGGCCGAATTGCTGTGCCGTCACACCCGGCAGCAACAGGCGCAACTCCTCGTCGCGCAAGTCGCGCAGGAAATCGACCTGCCGCAGCTCCCCCATAATTTCGCGTTCGAACGCCTCGGTTTCCGCTGTGAGCGCTTTCTCCCGTTGCAATCTGAGCGTCCGGATTGGAAACGGAATCTCGATCTCCTTGCGCCTGAGCGCGTACCACAGGCTCGTGGTGACGGCCTCGCGTACGCGGTCAGCGTCGGCGTAGTCGCTCAGCCAGTATTTAACGCGATAGCGTATGGAAGATTCACCGTACTCCCATGCGTAAATCTCGGGTGGCGGGCTCTGCAGCACGCCATGGACGTCGCGCAATGTTTCAGTGATCACTTCGCGGACAAAGTTCGGCGGCGCGCTGTAGCTGAGCCCGATTGAGGTCTCGTCGGCGACGACGCCGTTGGAGTAGTTGACGACCACGTCCTTGGCCAGCATCGTGTTGGGAATCTCGAGTCTCTCGTTCGCCCGCGTGATCACCGCGGTCGAACGCCATCCGATTCCCTGTACGCGCCCCACGAAGTTCCCCGAGCGCACCCAGTCGCCCGGCACGAACGGCTTGCCAACTTGCAGCGTCAGCCCGCTGAAGACGTTCCCGAGCGTCTCTTGCAGTGCGAACCCGAGGACCACCGCAACCACCGCCGAGCTTGCCAGCAGCGGTGTCGGGTCGACGCGGAAATCGTTTACAAGGACGGTGATTACCACCACCGCGAAAAGCAGGATCGTCAGAAGATCTTTGAAGATGGTGGAGAAATGGGCGCGGCCGCGACGGGCCGCCGTGTCCGCGGCGTCGAGCAGGATCTTAATCGCGCCCCAGCTCACCAGCACCAGGCCCAGGGCCGCCGACCCGTGACCCCATAGCTCGCGCTGTGCCGACTGTGGCGCACCCGCGATGTCGAAGATTAGCCCGAGAGCGCACATCATCAGGCCCGCCGAGCTGACGGTCTGCCGATGCCCGCGCAAGGCAAAGCCAATCGTGGCGGCGGCTGCGGCGAGGATACCCTCGGCCAAAATCCGCTCGTCCGGCCCCAGGAGACTCAGCCCCAGAAGACTTTGAAGTGGCGTCGGCGCCATCGGTTAAGTTTTCTCCGGCCGCATTGATTAAGCGTGCAGGCGGTCCTTATTACCTGGCCTGCTCGATCAGCCGCGACAGTACCTTCCGTGCGTCGAAATATTCGTGCGCGATTTCGCGCGCTGCCCGCGAATGGCGCGCGGGGTCGGCGAGAAGTTGTTCGACGGCCGTGCGGGCCTCGTCCAGCGTCGAAAAGCTCAGAACCCCCTCGCCGCGAGGCAGCGCGCAGCCGAAGCCGCTGTCCTGAACCACGGCCGGTACCCCCAGCGAGAGATAGCATGCGGTGCGGCACGAAAACCAGCCGCTCCGGCTCGCCACGTAGGCGTTTTTGGCAACGCTCCATTCCCCGAACGAGCCGGCCAGGTAGTCGCGGTAAACCCATGGATCTTTCGACACTTCGTAAGCGTCGCGAATCAGCCATCCGTTGGAGCGCAAGCGCTCGATCGGCGCCTTGCCGCCGAGCGCTAGTTCGAGCGGAATCGCGGATACGGCGGGCAGCCCGATGTAGCGCTCGAACTCGATTCCCTTGCCGCCGTATGTCACCCCTTCGACGACCGGCCCCTTCTCGGCCGGCTCCCACGACAACACGGTCGTGAGCACGCGCCGGCGCGAGGCGAGCGGCACCTCGACGCCTGCCCCCTCGAAGAGATCGAGGACGATCGGCTGGCGCGTCGGAATCCAGTCGAACAGCACGCGTGGAATCCGGCAGCCGGGATTGTTCACATTTTCGCCAAAGGTGAAGAACACGTCATGCGCGCGAAGCATTTCGACTCGCTCCCGCGCATCGTTCGCAACCGTCCCGTTCGCGTACTCGGGGATGGACGCCTGGGTGTACATCGGGTCGCTATCGATAAAGGCGACCCGCGAAGCTGCGAAGTATTCCTCGCGCATTTTGCAGGAAGCCGAAACGTGCACGAACAGATCGGCCGACTTGCAGAACTCGACGACCTCGCTCCAGTTTCTGCCCCAGGTTTTTCCGGCGCAGTCGCGGAAGAACCAGTTTTCCGCGAGCGTCGGATCCAGCCGCGCGATTTCACGCGCCAGATACGCGGCGTTCGCGGCGCCGTTCTCGATAAAGGTTTGCGCCACTGGGTCGTAGCACCATCGGCCGGTATCTTCGAGGTAGATCACCTCGTGCCCGAGGCTCTGAAAACCCAGCGGGTACTGGAGATAGTCCCAAAATACTCCGCCCAGCGGATAGGTCGCGGCGAGACCGGTAACTACTATTCGCAGCCGTGACAAGTCGCGCCCTCGTTAAAGCGGCGGCAAGCCGGAACCGATCTGGTTCGCGTTGCGCAAAAAGAATTCACGCGCGCGCCGCGAGCCGCCTGAGATCGTCGCCGAGTTTCTCGATCAGTTTACGCCGTTGGCTCAACCGCGCCTCTTCCTCTACGCCGAGTTCGGCGAAATAGCGTCCACGTTCCGGGATGAACAACACTGCTCGATACGGGAACCCGGGCCGTATCTCAGGATAACATCGGTCCGCGATTATTCCCTCGAATGCGGCTTCGGCGACGCTTTCACGCGCGAGGCCGCCTTCCCTGAAGACCATGGCGGCCGCAGTTCGAAGGCGCGCGGTTCGCCGGCTTTTCTCGACGCCCGCCATCCGGCGGATCACTCCTTCAGCAAGTTCGCGGTCGCTCGCATGGCCGCCGGTACGGCCCGCGCCCGGGGAATCCAGCCATTCTCAGGAGCTCGAGCCGCGATCCCGGCGTCGGATAGAGAAACCACCTCGAGAGCGAATGAGCGAAGCAGGAGGCGATACTCCGCGAGCTTGGCGGGATTGGTCGTGGCGATCAGCAGCCGGTTCATTTTTTCCGACGGACATTCACAGCGTCGGGCGCCAACGGCATCCGCGGCTGGCTATCAGGCTGATCCTCTCGCGTGTTTCTCATTTCGATTCAAGCGAGCGTATCGCGATCTCGTCAACGTCGCGGTCATCTCCCCGGCTGGTACGTAAACTTGAGGCGCGATCGCTCGCGATGATCTTCCAGCGCAAGCTCGATTAACCGATCGATGAGTTTGGCAAGCGGAAGCCCGGTCGCCTGCCACAGTTTCGGATACATGCTGATATTGGTGAAGCCGGGAATCGTATTCACCTCGTTGACGTAGATCTCGCTCAAGTCACGGTTCAGAAGAAAATCGACGCGCGCCATTCCGCGGAGGCTGAGCGCCTTGAAGGATGCCAGCGAGAGCGCGCGGACGCGATCGCTCACCGCGGACGGCACGTCGGCCGGAATCCGCGTCTCGGAACCCCCCGCGTCGACGTACTTCGAGTCGTAGCTGTAGAACTCGTAGCCCTTGACGATAACCTCGCCCGGGATCGACGCCTCGGGACGATCGTTGCCCAGCACGGCGCATTCGAGTTCCCGCCCCTCGCACGCGGCCTCGACCAGGACCTTGCGGTCGTACTGAAAAGCGTCTTCGAGCGCGGCGGCGAGTTCCGCAGGAGCCTTGACCCGGTTGATTCCGATCGACGAGCCGAGCGCGTTGGGTTTGACGAAGACCGGATAGCCAAGCTCGCCGGCGATCCGACGCGCGAGTTCGGGAACGCCGTCGGCATCGGCACGCCCCACTGAAAAATATCGCACTACCGGAATTCCTGCGTCGCGCAGAAGCCGCTTCTGCAGGTCCTTGTCCATACCGACCGCCGAACCGAGCACACCCGCGCCGACGTACGGAATGCCCGCCAATTCGAGCAGTCCCTGCACGGTTCCGTCTTCGCCGTAAGTGCCGTGCAACACTGGAAAGACAACGTCGAGCGGTCCCGGCAAGGATGGCTTGTGTTTGCCGCTTGCTACCGGAGCTCGCCCATTGCGTGTCGGAGTAGTAACCAGCGCGCGGCCTTCGGGATGCGGCAGCAGACTCACCGGAGTTCCGCCGCGGCCGAGTGCGCGAAGCTTCGGAGTCGCCTCCTTGAGCATCGCGATCGCGTCGCTGGGCAGGTACCAGCGCCCGTCGCGCCCGATACCGATAGGCACGATCTCGTACTTGCCGGGATCCATTCCCGACATCACGGTCAGCGCGGAGCGCAGTGAAATCTCGTGCTCGCCCGAACGTCCCCCGAACAGCACCCCAACCCGCGTCTTCCGCTTGCCCGCCATCGTGTAGCCCCCCCGGCCGTACAGCCTATCAGAGGTTCATAAAGTGCACGGTCAGTGTGATTTTGACACGCCGAGCGTACACATTCGAGTGGATTTTTTTGAAGCGAGCGAAACGGTTCGCAGCGTCACGCGGTAGCGAAATCGGTGCGATGCTATAGCCGTCAGTATGATTCTATGGCCATCTAGACCAATGTCTATGGCCGGTAGTTCGGCGCTTCTTTGGTGACGAAGACGTCGTGGACGTGGCTTTCGCGCTGGCCCGCCTCGCTCACCCGGATGAATTTCGCTCGCCGGCGCAATTCCATGAGACTCGCGGCCCCCACGTAGCCCATTCCGGACTGCACTCCGCCAACCAGTTGCTCGATATTCGAAGCAAGCGATCCGCGATGCGGTACGCGGCCCTCGATTCCTTCGGGCACGAGCTTGCCCTCGGTAACTTCCTCCTGGCCGTAGCGATCGCGCATCCGCTCGCTCATCGCGCCCAACGAGCCCATCCCGCGGTAGAGCTTGTACGTGCGTCCCTGGTAGAGAATCGTCTCGCCGGGACTCTCCTCGGTTCCCGCGAACAGTGAACCGATCATCACGGTTGACGCGCCCGCCGCCAGCGCCTTGGTGATATCGCCGGAGAAGCGGATACCGCCGTCGGCCATGACCGGGATGTGGCGCGGTTCGGCTACCGCGACGCAATCCATGATCGCGGTGATCTGCGGCACGCCGACCCCCGACACCATCCGCGTCGTACAAATCGAACCGGGACCCATCCCAACCCGCAGCGCGTCGGCGCCAGCCTCGACCAGCGCCTTGGCGCCTTCGGGAGTCCCGATACTGCCGGCGATAACCTCGATATCGGAATGCTCGCGCTTGGTCGCCTTCAGCGCGTCGATCACGTTTTGCGAATGGCCGTGGGCGGTGTCGATGCAAAGCACGTCGACACCGGCGCGTACGAGTGCGGCGACACGTTCCTCGCGCTCGGGGCCGACCCCGATTGCCGCGCCAACCCGCAGCCGGCCCATCCGGTCCTTGCTCGAAAACGGATGGCGCGTCGCCTTGTCCATGTCTTTGACCGTGATGAGTCCGCGCAGGCGACTGTGTTCGTCGACTAGTGGAAGCTTTTCGATCCGATGCGCCTGCAGGATGTCCTTGGCCTGCTCGAGCGTGATACCCGGATGCGCGGTAACCACCTTGGTGGTCATAACGTCGCGGACACGCTTGTCGAAACGCTTCTCGAAACGCAGGTCGCGGTTGGTGAGGATGCCCACCAGCCGCTCGTCGGCCACCACGGGCAGGCCCGAAATACTGTGACGCTCCATGATCGCGAGCGCCTCGCCAATCTTCTGCTCGGGATGCACGGTGACCGGATCGACGATCATCCCGCTTTCATACTTCTTCACGGCTGCGACCTGGGCCGCTTGCTGTTCGATAGTCAGGTTGCGATGAACAAACCCAAGGCCGCCCATTTGCGCGATCGCGATCGCGGTGCGCGACTCGGTCACCGTGTCCATCGGGCTCGAGACGAGCGGAATTTGCAGACGGATCTTCGGTGTGAGAAGGGTCGAGACGTCACAGGCAGTGGGCAACAGGTCGGAGAACTGGGGCAGCAAGAGCACATCGTCAAACGTCAGCCCTTCGCGCAGCTCCTGGTACGGCATGCTCATTCCTCCCCAATACGACAAAGCCCGCAGTATCCCTGCGGGCTTGAATTAGCCTTGATATGTAACCGGGGTTTTCGTTCCGGCAGCGCCATATCTTTAGATAACAGATGCGTCGCACCGAGGCAATTCGATGTTGGTTAGTGGGCCAGTTTAATGAGCCGACAGCTCTTCTTTAGGCTGTCATTTTAAGGCTGCCATTCTACGAGTTTGTGATTTTTTTAGCTTTTGGCGGAAATTGCCGAAGATTGTCGAGCAAAATCGGACATAATGTTTTTGGCAAATCAAAAAAATCACAAACTCTACGCGTGCCTCGCGTAGGATCCCGGCTCTTTTCCGGCCGGGCTTCACTCTTCGCTCAAGTCCAGCCACTGCGGGTTCATCGACTCGATTAGCGCAATCTTCAGTGGATAGAAGAAAAGGATCGGGATTCTACGCAAGGCACGCGTAGAATCACGGTCACCGGAGGCGCGTCGAGCAAGCTCCGACGCTATTCAGTGGAAAATACACACCGCTCTTCTAGAAGGCGGTGAACTGACCGGTCTCGATAACCTTGACTGGTATTCCCTCGAGCGTTGGCGGAACGGCGGAGTCGATCTGCGATGTCTCATGCTCGACATAAACCTGGATTGCGACCTTGCCCGGCTGGTTTGCGGCTCCGATTCCAGTGCCAATCACCCCCGGAATTTTGAACAGGTCGGACTCGTGCCGATCCTGGATGGCGCTGGCCGCGATGACCGGCGCACTCGTCGCACTCAGCGCCGAATTCGTGGATGTGGACGAAACGACGGCAGGGCTAATTGTGCTGTCCGAGGCCCCGGCCGACACTGGGCCAAGGCAGGTACCGACCATCTTCACCTTGAACTTGTCGAGCACCTTTTTGATCGGATTGACAATTGCGAGTGTGCCGCCCAAGTTGCCGGCGAACAAGAGTCCGACGGCCTGCGGGCAAAACCCGCCACCCTTGTTCGTCACGACCAGCGAGCCGGAGTCGCCCGGCTGGACGAAAACCGTACTTGGATCAGCGGTGACGATGATCTGTTTGACGAAATTCGCAAGGCCGCCTTTGCCGCTATTGCATTCGTGCGGATACAGGATGTCCGACACCTTGACATTAATCGCAGTGACCGTACCGGTGGTAAGGCAGCTCGTCCTGCCCATCTTCTGAACCGGTTGGTC
>WNFP01003949.1_pt1 | contig 11913 bp, 9 predicted proteins | sample 5400201 | NCBI WGS metagenome assembly WNFP01 (sample SAMN13153355, study PRJNA577476) | soil metagenome | isolation source: 115 cm saprolite under Madrone tree | place: USA:California | collected 2016-06-14
ACGTTTGGGAGACCTCGCGCGCCAAGCCGGAGCAAACGAATGTCTGACGAAGACCAGAGACATCTTGGCTACAGTGGAAGCGATCCAGCGCCTCCTTGGACAAGGTTCCAACTCTCGATGTTGAGACGGCGCAGCGTTAAATCCTCGGGTTGAGCGAATCGAAAGGAGGTGCTGCGCACCTGAGATGTATTTGACACGTCACCCCCTGAATTTGGGGTTGTGGCGTTTAGTTCGTTAACGCGGCATGCGTTTTGTTAACGCATGCGGTCAGAGGAACTTAGCGTTGTCGCGTTAACTTTGTTAACAAGCCCGTTGACTTTGTAGACGCGACGTTAACATTGTGAACGACGGATTGGAGAGAACGATGAGCGAACCAAAGGATACGAAGAAGATCAAGACCATTGCCTTTCGCCTGACGGACGAGGAGTACGCGCTGGCGGAGAGCGCGGCTAAGGCGGCTGGCGACGATACGAACAACTGGGTCCGAAACGTGGTGCTCTCGCAAGCAAACGCAGGGCGAGGAATGACCAAAGCCCAACGACTGATCTATGAGGAATTAGCGCGAGTTCGATACCTGGCTGGAAATGGCTTTAGGTTGCTGTTTGGGTCAGAGCCAGTGACGGAAGACCACTGGAAGAAGATCACGGCTGACGCCGATCAGAGTTCGGACATTATAGCGGCCAACTTACTCTCAAGGAGGAAGCCATAAGCACACGGCAACTATGGGTGCGGCATTGCCGGTCAATGAGTGGCCGAACGACCGTGTATGTAGAACACAACAGCGTATGTAAAAGACAACACGTCAACCTCGATTGAGCGGGACAAAAAAATCGCTCGCACTCGGATATGGCTATGGTACATTTCGCGCAAGGATGCTCAGGCAAGAAGAGGTGAGCTATGGCAGGACAGATAATTAAACGCGGCGACAAGAGATGGCTGGTGCGCATCTTTCAAGGCCGAGACGAGAACGGCAAACGTCGATACGTAAACAAGACGATTCGAGGCACGAAGAAGAATGCCGAAAGTTATCTGACATCTAAGCTTCGCGACAAAGACCTTGGCATCAACATCGAGCCAGCCGCCGAGTCTCTAAACAAGTACCTCGACAAGTGGTTGGATACCGCTGCGAAGCCGCGCTTGCGAACGAGGACATTCGACGACTACACGAGCCTGCTTAAGCGTTACGTGCGCGATCCTTTGGGCGCTATCAGGCTCTCAGACCTTCGGCCAGTAGATATCCAACGCTTGTATCGCTCAATGCAGGACGATGGCCTTTCGCCGCGCGTTATTCGCTATACGCACGCCGTTCTATCATCCGCGCTCAAGCAAGCGGTCAAGTGGGAAATGATATTCCGAAACCCGGCGGCTGTGGTCGATCTGCCGAGACAAGCGCGAAAGGAAATGCGAGCGATGACGCTCGATGAAGCCTCGAAGTTCCTCGATGCCGTCAAAGACACTCGAATGTCGGCGCTGTTCATCTTCGCTCTGACGACAGGCATGCGCCCGCAGGAATATCTTGCGCTCAAGTGGTCAGACATTGATCTCAACAAGGGGACGGCCACAGTTCGCCGGGCGATAGTCTGGAGCCAGAAGAAAGGCGTCGGCTGGCACTTTGACGAACCCAAGACTTCGCGCTCGCGTCGAACTATTCCGCTTCCTGCGTCAACCGTGAAGGCTTTGATTGAGCACAGACGGAGGCAAGGCGAGGAACGGCTACGTGTAGGCTCTGAATGGCAAGATCACCGCCTCGTTTTTACGACGAAGTTCGGAAACCCGATCGACATCCCGACCCTCACGAAGCAATGGTTTAAGCCATCGTTAGTGAAAGCGGAGTTACCAGTGTTTCGCCTTTACGACTTGAGGCACACTCACGCGACGCTGCTGCTTTCGAATGGCGAGAATCCAAAAGTAGCATCAGAGCGTTTGGGCCATTCAACGATCGTGCTGACGTTGGACACGTATTCTCACGTGCTACCAGACATGCAAGAGGAAGCCGCGAGGCGAATCGAGAGTGTGCTATTTCACAAAGTTAAGATGTTGTAGAGAAGGCGTCTATCGGTTAGCTAAATGGTCGTGGGGAATCGCGAATTCGTAACTAAAATCATGAAGAGACAACAGGTTGTTAAGCGTACGGTTACCTCAGGTCGGCGAGGCAAAACTCATGGTAGGACATTGGTTTCGCAAGTCTGAGAATCCAAAGCAACTGAGTCTTTTCACAGGATCGGCGCGGTCCTATGGCAGCTACCTATGGGTTTTGGCTTTCGTCTTTGGTCTGGGTTTAGTCGGTTGGCTTTTCTGGAGGCAGCTCGATTTTACGGTAGTCTGGTGGCTAAGTCTGAAAGGTAACAAGATCCTGGAGCGAATCGATTCTCGTAACTTAGTTTTGGCCCCGCTTATTCTGCTTGGGTTTATGTCCTATAAGTTGCTAGCACTATCCGCGGAGCCGAAGGTTGATTCGCGTCATCGATCGTCATTAATCAGATCGGTACTTTGGCTCTCACTAATTCTATCCCTTGTTGGCTTCTTCGCAGCTTGTCTGCTGCTCTTTGACAGCCCGGAACATTGGTTCACGGCACCCGCCTCTGTTTATGTCGCGCTCGTCATCGGCGTTGTTGAATGCATCTGGAGATTACCTCAGATACTCGCGCGGAAATACAAAGCGAGCCTTGAACTGAAGGATCTCGTATCACTTGAAAATAACTATCGAACCTTACTCCTCCAGGCCACGGGAGGAATCTTGCTGTTAGCGGGATTATATTTCACTGCGCAAAGTCTCTCGGTTTCTCAGCAGAACGTGACTCTCTCCCTGAGACGAGATGCGTCAGAGCGCATCGAACGAGCGACTTCCCGGCTCAAAGACGACAACTTAGAAGCGAGATTAACTGCGATTTATACCATTGAGAGCGTTGCTCCCGAGTCGTACGAGAATTACCGTCTAGCGATGGAGATCCTTCCTTCGTTTGTAAGGAGCCGTGCTCCTTGGACTGAGCGCAATTTACAGTCAGAAGAATCAAGGGAACTCGGCAAGGATGTCCAAGCCGTGATTAGATTCTTAGGGGAACACAACGAATATATAGACATACCCAAACTACTACCGACAGCCCAGAGCTGGCAGGGAATTTCGATAGACTTGCGCAGCACTGATCTTCGGGAAGTACTGCTTATCGGGACATATTGTGATGGGTGGCTTCTAACAAAGGCGCATTTAGATCGCGCCAACCTAAGCAGGTCTAAGATCGTAGGCTTCGATCTGAGAGACTCGAACCTTCAAAACGCGAATCTTCAGGAAACAATCTTTCTGGGTTGTGATCTGACAAACGCTAACCTCTCTGGAGCTAACCTTAAGAATGCTGCTTTTGGTAGTTCTAGTTGTCTGAGGGGAACGTTCTTAAAGGGCGCTGACATTGAAGGTGCCGACTTGACAGGCGCGACGTGTTTGACCGCTGAACAAATAAGAGAAACGAGGAACTACCAGTTGGCAAAACTTCCTCTCGACCTCACTGCAGCTTTGCGTTGAGAACCCTCGCGATTGCCCTGACAGCTGATTCGCCTAACGTCGCTGTCAAATGAGACGTTGCAAAAGACTTGGTTCTAGTTTCATTGGCACACCATAGGCACACAAAACAAAGAAACGGGCAGTCAGTTAACATCGACTGGCCGCCCGTAACTATTTGATTCTGAATTGGTGCCGAGGGTGGGAGTCGAACCCACACGACCTTACGGTCAACGGATTTTAAGTCCGTTGGAGACGGCATCACCTAGTCTTACCAAACGATACGAACCAGTATTTACGGGCCTAGCGGTCGTCAAGGTATCGCTTCGTCTGGCTACGTATCAACACGTCCCGCCACCATCTTAGCCCCATCTTCGTTTCCAGATGGAGGCGATTGTAGCAGGAGGAGAATTGAATTCGATCTAGGGATTCATAACCGTTCGAAGCACGATGTAGCCCATTGAGTTCTTTTGGAGTTAGGTGTGCCTAAGCGCGCGGAAGGCAACAGACATTTTCGAGCGCAACGCTTAAAGAGTTTTGTAAGTAAAGTCCGGCTTTGCAAGGCTATACGAAGTCTTTAATTCAAGGATGAGTTGCGACCAAAGGCATCGGCGTACAGCGAGAGATCGTTCGCACCATTCGTCTAGGCATCAAGGGATCAAATCGCATCTCGAGATTAGCGCTCAAATGAAACACAACCTGCGAAAAACCGAAAATCGCAATAGCGCTTCTCATCGCGGCTCTCCTTTGCGCAAGCCTGGCATTCGTTAGCGGGCCTGCCTCGGAAGGGTCATATACGAATGCGGGCCAAGGAAACACAACGACGACGAGAACGAACAATCCTGATGGCAGTACGACCGCATTTCCGCGGTCGCAATTCGGATGCAGAAGCGTGATGCAGATAATACCCTTCGCATGAAGGAGATCGTCGCGACGTACGGTTGGCCCGGAAAGAGCCTAGTTGGTACTGAGGCCGCGAGCTGCCTGGTTGCTCGTGCAGCATTCTGACAGAGACGTGGCTTTTCAGAGGCAATGCTTGGAATTGATAAGGAAGTTGCCAGCGTGTGAAGTCGAAAACTCACATATAGCGTGACTGATCGGGTTCTCATTAACGAGGGTAAGAAGCAACTGTACGGGACGATGTTGATGGTCCCGAAACCCATCGAAGACGAAGCGAATGTTGATAAGCGCGAGCCGAGCTCGGGCTACAATCCTTAGCCGAGTACCTTAGAAGGCAGTCTAAAGAACTCCTGAAAAAGTAGGAACGCGCTGCCGAACAACGAGTTGGAGCGGACACCGCTGCGCGGCTGCGCCCCACGGCTCCGCGAAAGCTGAAAAGCGCTTTCGCCAGTCACCGGGGGTGCCGCTCAACTCGCGATCATTCGGCTTACACCCAGACCAGGGATGTCAGAGTTGCGTGTTCAAAATCTTGGAACTTTTGTCTCACTTCCGCGTGGATTGAGAGGCCAAGGTTTTTGCCGACATAGCTCTTCGCCAATCGGACCTGCGCACGCGGAGAATGAACAATGCTTCTTAAGAAAGTAGGCTCCGAGGGAGTCTCTCTACCGCTGGCAACGCTCGCGTTTCTGTTCGTCGGGCTGTTCTTTGTGGGCCCATTATCAAGCGTAGCCCAATCGCAGTCTGCGTCTTCCCAGGGTAGTACAACAACCATCGACGCGGCTGCTGTCGAAGTGCTCGAGAAACACATCGGGGCTATAGGTGGGAGAGATGTTAACAAGGCGGTTAAGACTTCAGAGTTGCTGACGGAAGCGGAAGTTTTTGGAATGGTTAACAAAGCTATGCGCCTCGAAGACAGAGTCACCGGACGTTTTTACCAAAGAACGGAGAGCCCCAACGGATCAGTGGAGATGGGGTTCGATGGCAAACGGGTTTGGCAGAGGACACCCAGCTTCAGGGGCTACTTATCAGAAACGGATCCTGCTGCCAGGCGGGCGACATCCAAAGAAGCCTCGTTGATTGAATATAAAGAGAGCGGAAAAAGATTCGCACGTTTGCCAAACGAAAAGATAGAAGGTAAGGACTACTCCGTTATCGAGAGCACCACAACGGATGTAGTCTCAGGGCAGCAAGTGCCAATCAAGTATTATTTTGATCCGACGACCTTTCTACTTAAGCAAACAGTGAGGGGCAGCGCGGTTACGCAAAAGACAATCTATGACGATTATCAGAAAGTCGACGGGATTATGGTGGCTTTCACGAGAATCACCGAAACCCCGCAAGCTACAATCAAGATAAAAGTGAAAAGTATTAAATACGATGTCGCCATCGATCCTGCGAAATTTGAGTTTCATGAAGACTCACCAAAAGAGAATGAAAGACCATTGGCGAACCAAGAGGACGCACGAGTTCCGTTTGTCCCGCCAGAAAACCGCGCGGCCCAATTGCTCCCGGAAGTAACTCGCACCGAGACATTTGAGCTTGTTTGGGGAAAGATCAATGACACTTACTGGGACCGGTCGTTCAATGGGGTAAATTGGAAGGCGATCCATGACAAGTATCTTCCGCTGGTTAAAGTTGCGGCGAGAGGGGACGAATTCCATAGTTTGCTTAATCAAATGGTCGGGGAACTTCACGTCTCTCACGTTAGAATCATGCCGCCAGGAGCGGTCATGGGTTTGGCGTCTCGTGCTTCAGACTTAAGAAACGCCGGGGTAGGGCTGGACCTTCGCTGGATTAACAATCAAGTTGTCATCGTCGATGTGGAACCTGATTCCTCGGGACAAGCTGCGGGAATCGGCCGCGGGTTTGTCGTCTCGACCGTGAACGGTAAAACACCGGAGGCGCTCTATGCGGAGTACCTCAAGAAGAATCCCGGATTCGCCTTGAGAGAAGAAATCTCACGCGTGAGATCAATTGATTCAGAATTGAGCGGGAGTCCGAATACCACCATTACCTTGAATGTTCTTAATGACCGAAACGAAATTGTCAAATTCGAGCTAGAGCGAAAGGCACACCCATTAGTCGCTAGTTTTGAGTCCAGGAGACTAGAGCAGAATATCGGATACATTAGATTTAATGCCTTCTTCGGCGACGTGCTCGAAAAATTCCAGGCGGCCATTCGAGAATTGCGAGAGACAAGAGGGCTGATCATCGATTTACGAGGAAATCCCGGGGGCGCTGGTGAGATGGCCCCGGCGATCGCAAACGTGCTATCCAAAGATGGGGGTTCTCTCGGGACTTCGAAATTCCGGTACGAATCGAGATCATTTGCTTACAAGGGTAGCGGAGCTGAAGCATACAAAGGTCTCGTCGTGTTGCTTGTAGATGAACTATCCGGGAGTACATCGGAAGTCTTTGCCGGAGGTTTGCAAGAGAAGAAGCGGGCCACCGTGGTTGGCACAACCACAGCTGGAGCCGTACTTCCCTCGCTCGTGCAAATCTTACCTACGGGTGGAGTGCTCGTGTACGTCGTTTCAAATTTTCAGTCACCTAATGGCACCGTGCTTGAAGGACGCGGCGTTATTCCTGACATTGCGGTTCAACGCTCTCGTGCGGGGCTTTTGGGCGGACATGATGCGCCACTTGAGCGGGCCACGGAAGCTATCAAAATGGGAAAGATAGTTGCCAGTTCCGAAAGAACGCAGCCGTTGTACGTGAGCCGTCATTGTGTGTCCCTCATCAAGTCTTTATTCTCTCCGGTTGTCGCGACTCGAGCGGCCACCTGAACTCAACCGTTAGATGCGTTACCAAAGCTCTATTTGCTAACACATTGCCCGGTATTGTCAACTTAACCCGACCAAAAAAAGAATATCCTTATCCGATAAGATGAATCCGCACTTTATTCAAATTGTCGATCATGATTTGTTATGTGGCGTCGTTATTCTGGATAAGAGCGCAAGAATGTCTCTACCCCTTGGGTTCCACCATCCTTGAACTCATGCTCTATGCGAACGGCTATGTTCGCTACCCCACAGTAGAAGCCGAAGGTGCCAAAGTCAGGGTTAGTGGCTCGGCCGTCAGGCTCTCTCATGTCGGCGTGTATTCGCGGCAGCGTGTCCATGACGGTTTGAGTTCCATCTCGACTCATAACCGTCAACAGGTAGCTAGCCGCAGCCTTCGCGCCCGCCCTCAACCCATCGGGTTTAACCGTTGACTGAGGCGAGTTGGAGAACCACGTAGTACCATCCCCGAACTGAACGAAGTCAATCGTCAGCGTCAGGGGCGCATACTCATGCGCGCTTATCGAGTCGGTTCGCGATTGCCCAGGCAACAGACCCTCTTCAGGGTTGCTGCCATAGGAGCCGTTGCCGACTGGAACCGGAGAGTAATAGCGGCAGTCATACGAATGAATAACCTTGTTGCTCCTATTCGTGACTTCAAAACGCAACACCCCGCCGACGCCCGAACCGATCGACATGAACGAATAATAGCGAGGGTTACTGACGACCAAGGGAGAATCAGGGTGCAATCAATTTTTGGCGGTTGCCTAAGAGGATTACGCCAAGCGAACACACGCGGAGATCAAACGCGCTTGCCAAGATGAGCCGACCATATAGCAGCACCAAGGATCACGATAATGAAAGTCAAGAATGCAATCAGCAGTCGCCTTGTATATTTCATTCCACACACTCCTATCCAAGAGAAACAGCTAACGGTTGAGTTGACGCGGCGGCGCGAACCAAAGCACCCTGTGTCGCACTAAGTTAGTTGCGAGAGGCGCTCCCGCCGCTCGCGTCCAATGAATTGTTAGCCGCCGCCGTTTGTTTCCATTGGGTTGTATAGAACACCGTTTGTTTCCTGAGCTACTCCTTTCAACACAAACCCAAGTCTTTCGTAAGCCTTTACTGCGTAATTTGAAGCGTTGACGGTGAAAACTCCAGAATTATTGAAAAGCAAACTTTCTGATTTTGCCCGTTCCCACAAAACTCTTGATATTCCTCGTTTCTGATGCGATTTTGCGACAAACAAATAGAAAAGATGCGTGTTGTCTCGCACGGCAACAACACCGATTAAGTCGCCGTCATCTTCCGCCAAATGAAAACGGATATTGTCGGCTGACATTTTTTCAGTAATCTTTTCAACGGTAAATTCACAAAGAAAGTTTTGCTTGCCGGTTTCGGAAAATTCGCCCGCAATAAATTCTTCGGATAATTCAAGCAACAAACTGCTGACGTTTGCCGCATCTTGTATTCTTCCTTTGCGAATCGAAATCATAGATTTACCACGAGGCGGCTAACGGTTGAGTTGACGCGGAGGCGCGAATCAAAATACCCTGCGCCGCACCAGGCTAGTTGCGAGAGGCGCTCCCGCCGCTCGCGTCCAACGATTTGTTCCGGCGGCGTGGGGGGCCCGCGATGCGTAGCCGTCAGAAGTCCACGGACTCGCGATAGCCTCTATCGCCCCACCGAATAAGGCGCGGCTCATCCTCGGACCACCATACGAGAACGCGTCCCATTAGGGAGCGGTCGGCGGCGAGCCGCATCACCGCCTCCGAGATCTCATCGACGCTTAGCGGTCGGGATGGCACTCCGCGTTCGATACGCTCGGCAGGAGTCAGCGACTCCCAATACTGCCGCACGCCGTCTGTCGCGATCCAACCCGGCGCGAGACAATTCACGCGAATGTCTTCCTCCTCTGCCAGGGAGGCCAGTCTCGTTGTCATCCGGATCATGCCTACCTTGGCAACGTCATACCCGGGAAAGCCTCCTGGTGTGTTTCGTCCGTGCCACAGCGCCGAGATCGATGCGATGTTCACGATGGCACCACCGCCCCCGCGCCGCATGGCCTCGATTGCCCAGCGCGTGGCATAGATCGCTCCAAGAAGATCCGTCTCTACGGCTTCCATCCAATCCTCGATACCTTCGCCACCGTGCGGCGCCGACGCGTTGTTAACCAACACATTGACGCCTCCAAATGTTGTTTCCGCGAACGAAATGAGATCACGCACCTGCGATTCCATGCGCACATCAGTCCGACAGAACGCCGCGCGACCTCCGCCGCTCTCAATCAACCGGACAGTTTCGTGGCCGCCGGCCTCGTTGATGTCCGAGACGACGACTAGGGTGCCAGCCTTGGCAAAGTGTGCAGCAATCGCCCGGCCACAGCCAGTACCGCCGGCCCCTGTGACGACTACAACACGACGCTCGTCTGACAAAGCGTCATTATGGTTCAGCATTAATCATCCCCGAATAAAACTATCTAGCGCCGAACGGTGGAGTTCACCAGGCGCGGCGATTACATCCAACCTTAGAATCTATCAATCGAGTTGCGAAACACGCTCCCCCGCGCTGGTCCAACGAATCTGTTGGGCGTCACTTACCCAGTCGGCATGGCAGTGGCGCGGCGTCCAGATTCGTTCGCAAACAAGAAGACAATTTCGATTGGCGAGCGCTTGGATTTTGCCACTCGTTATACGCAATTAAGCCGCCAAAAAGAATCCAAGCGATTAAGGCGATAACAACTATGACACTTGTGGAACCTATGAGAAGCGCAATATGAATATTGGACGGAGCCGTTCGGACCAACACATAAAACTGATATGTGGTGACGAGGAAAAGAAATATGAGGATAAGTTTCTTCCAGTCCAAGGGTCGAAAACGCTGAGTAAAGTGAGTCAGATTTCTATCTAACGCTAGAACTTTCTCTTTAGGTAAGATTCGGTCTAAGCCCAGCATAATCAATCCCGCGACAGCCATGGACAAGGTGATTGCGGTTTTCATGAGAGTTCAAAACGCCGTTAATGATTACGTGCGAGCGCATTGTTATGCGCGCGCATCTTCGCGACTTGGTGCAACATTCCTGCCGAGCTGGGCTCCTGATCTAGCTATGACGAGGATAGCAAGCGTGACCCATATGCCGGCAAGGACCCAATCATTGGCTGGTTGGAACGTGGGTGACGTTGCCACCTGAGGGATAAGAATCAGCATCGCATAGGACGAAGCATTGAGTGATGCGTGCAGCAGAACTGGCAACAGCAGGCTCTCGTTCGCGTTGTAGTACAACCATGTAAGGACAACCGATAGAGGAAACACGATGACCGCGAAGGGCAGAATCGGATCCGCCTCGGCCTTGTTGGTCAGGAGGTATCCCGGCACATGCCAAGCAAACCAAGCGACTGCCACGATCAGACTCGCAACAAACGGAGTGTAGCGCTTGGCAAGATGCGGCGTCATGAAACCTCGCCAGCCAAGTTCCTCGCTCAGGCCGCCGCCGAGAAACGTATTGATCGCGAGTTGCACCGCAAAAACGCCCAGCGCGCTTGCTGGATTGATCGCGCTCAGGTCAGCCGCATGGTTTCTGAGCAGAAGTGCCGCGATAAACGTAGCGGGCGGGATGAGCACCGCAATCAGGTACAGAGTTACGGATGCACGCGACTTGACCAGGCACCTCAGCAGGTGCCGCAAGCCGCTACGGCCAGCAATTACCCAGGTCATGAGAAGTCCGGCGAGACTCGGGCCGAACTTGAGGGCCAGATCATTTACGTATGGAACGTGGGTGCCCAGCGATGCTTGAACGTTCTTGGATAGCAGGTAGACCCCAATCCCAACAACGTAAGAGATCGTAAGAGCCGCAACCAGATAGAACGCTATCGGGTATCGCCGAACAAAGGTCACAGGATCACCTCGTTAGCGCATAACGGTTGAGTTGACGCGGCGGGCGACAACCACGTTGCGGACAAGTTGTCGATGACAAGCCCGCCGGTTCCGCTCGCGTCCAACGATTTGATAATCAATAGAGGCGGCCGAAAGCGAACGAAGTAAACTGCGTTTGCTTTACCAACCTTTCGCCAAAAAGGAGGCCGCCTCTGATGAAGTTCTACTGCGGAATCGATTTGAGTGCAACAGATTGTCACGTGTATAGGATCGACGAACAACTTAAGATAGTAGTGCAGCAAGAGCTGCGCAACGAGTTGCCGAAGATCTGTCAGCTGCTTGAGCCCTACAAAGCCAATCTGAAGATCGTGGTTCATCACACGCTCTCGCAATCTGGTTAGCGGATGCGAATTCTCGGCTCGATTGTTCTGATACTTCTCCTGGATGTGTGTGACGCTCGGCATCACTTCAGCTTTCGCCGCACTGTAGCTCCTCAGCTTGTCGGTAATGATCACCCGTGGGACATACTGCAAGCCTTTTAATAGCTTGCGAAAGAACTTCTTTGCTGCCTTCTTGTCCCTCCGGCTCTGGACCAGAATATCCAACACGTCGCCATCCTGATCTACTGTACGCCAAAGGTAATGGAGACGTCCGTTGATTTTGAGAAACACCTCGTCCAAGTGCCATCGGTCGCCCGGCCGAGGAGACTTGTGGCGCAGGCCATTAGTGTAAGTCTGACCGAACTTAAGGCACCATTCTCGGACAGTCTCATAGCTAAGTCTCACACCGCGCATCGCTAGCATTTCTTCGACATCGCGGAGGCTCAAAGTGAAGCGAAAATATAACCAGACGCAATGACTGATGATC